>CENJ01042347.1_pt1 | contig 35070 bp, 18 predicted proteins | sample 356161 | NCBI WGS metagenome assembly CENJ01 (sample SAMEA2619531, study PRJEB7988) | marine metagenome | biome: marine biome (ENVO:00000447); feature: surface water layer (ENVO:00002042); material: "saline water (ENVO:00002010), including plankton (ENVO:xxxxxxxx)" | depth 5 m | reverse complement strand
ACATACGACCGCAGTGTAGCAGCAATTGAAGCAAGTTTACCTACATTAGAAAGTTTAGCAAATGTAAATGTCTATGGTAATGTTCATGCTACTGGCAATATCACTGCTAATGGTAGTTTGACTTTTGGTGATGGCAACACAGATGATATAGTACTTGGAGCAGAAATTGCAAGCAATGTTATCCCAGATCAAAATCAAACCTATAGACTAGGTTCACCCACAAAACAATGGTCATATTTATATTCAAATTTTTTAAATGGTGAAGGGGTCACAACAGATAGTATAAGTGTTGGCACTACATTTCATGCGTTAAGACAAGGGAACATATTTTGGGTAGCACAAAACGGTGACGACACAAATGTTGGTGATCATCCTAATGGTCCTTTTAAAACACTAAAACATGCTCTCGACCAAGCAGACGCTAGCTCAAGCGGACCAGTAACTATACATGTAATGCCAGGAGGATATGAAGAAGAACTGCCTTTGGTTGTGCCTTCAAATGTTACTATTAAAGGCGAAGACATGCGTAATACAATTATACGTCCTTCAAGTGCAGATCAATCAAAAGATGTTTTCCATCTTAATGGTGAAAGCACTGTACAAAATATTACTATTAAAGATTTTTACTATGACAGTGGCAATGACACAGGCTATGCATTTAGATTTGCTCCTAACACAGTTGTAAGCACACGCTCTCCTTACATACAAAATGTTACAGTAATCACACAAGGTTCAGCTACATCGGCAAGTGACCCAAGAGGCTTTGCGGCAGGTGATGCTGGTAAAGGTGCACTAATAGATGGAGCAAGTGTGTTAAGTGCTAGTAATGAAGCAAGTATGCTTTTCCATAGTGCAACATTTATTACACCAGGTGTAGATGCTATTACAATGACAAATGGTGTTAGAGTAGAATGGCTTAACTCATTTACATATTTTGCTAACAAAGGACTGTATGCAGTTAATGGTACTACAGGACATCTAAGCTCAGACGGTTCAACTGTAAAGTATGGCGCAGAATTGCGTTCAATTGGTAGTGCAAACGTGTATGGAAATTATGGTGCGTATGCAGACGGTTCAGACACACTAATGTATCTAATACAGCATAACTTTGCCTATATAGGTGTTGGCAAGTTTGTTGATAATGATCCTTCAAGAGTCATACAATCACAAGAAGTAACAGAACTTAATACAGGAAAAATTTATTTTCAAACAGTAGATCATTTAGGTAATTTTAGGGTAGGAGATAACTTTTTAGTAAATCAAGAATCTGGAGAGACAAGTTTAGTTTTAACTGAAGCAGACATAGATTCGTTTGGCGGCATGACGGTAACTACAAACGGTAGCATTACTGTTATTGATGGTACAAAAGTAGAAACAGGAAATATCCGTTTTAGAGATAATACTATCCGTAGTTTAAACGGAAATATAGAAATAGATAGTGCAAGTAGTACTATTAATTTGACTTCTAGCACGAATATTTCAAAAAATGTAGGAATTACAGGTGATTTAAGTTTTGGAGGAACACTTAACACACTTGGAGATCAAACCACAGATACTATAGATTTTAACGTTGACTTTGATCAAGATCTTGTGCCAAACACAACACTTGTTCATAGTTTAGGTACTTCTACTAAAATATGGAGCAACTTATATGGTAGTGAAGCAAACTTTGACACTGTGAAAATTTTTGATAATGTTATTACAACAAACGATTCAAATGCTAATCTTGAATTACGTGCAAGTGGTACAGGTAAAATTTATTTCCAAGATGAAAATTTAAACATCACAAATAATTTACAAGTAACGGGCCTAACTACTCTTAAAAATTTATCAACAAATGATTTGGTCACAGCAGGACCTATTGCAATCAACAGCAATTTTTCAACTACAAATTTAACTATATCTCAAAATTTAGATGTGACAGGTTCAGCACAATTTGAAGAAATCTTAATCGATGATAACTTCATTACAACTACAAGTTCCAACACAGATCTAGAACTACGTGCAAGTAGCACAGGCCAAATACTTATACCTGATGCAGATTTTACAATAACAAATAATTTTGATGTAAATGGTACAATGTTCACAAGTGATATGAATGTAACCACTAGTGTAACAGCAGTTAATTTTAACAACAGTACTATTCAAACACAATCAAACATTTTAGAAACATACGTTTCAAATGCAGACTTAGATTTACGTGCTACTGGTGATTTTGTGTTAGATGATGCTGTTACTGTTGCACAAGATTTGACAGTGACACAAAATTTGTCAAGCTCAAACTTAACTACTAATTCCGTCACAGTTGGTGCAATCAATATTACAAATACCTTTGCTATGGAAGATATGAAAAGTAGCACAGATATTCAAATGTTTGACAATGTAATTACAACTACGAATTCTAACAGCAATCTTGAATTACGTGGAGCAGGTTCGGGCAGTATATATCTACAAAGTCTTGAATTTACAGGAAACACAATTGGTAGTGAATCAACACCTGACAGCACATTAACTGATATAACATTTGATGTATCAAATCAGTTGATTCTAAACAGTAACAAAGCACTTAAACTTCCTGCTGGACCAGACGGTAGTTTGACACAAGCACAAATACGTTTTAACACTGACAAAACTTTATTCCAAGGTTTTGCAACTGCAAATGTATTTTTTAACGGGTTGTATTCAGATGATAGTTTAACTAATATAAGGGCACATCCTACAAATGATACATTATTGTTGGACGTGGCAGGCACACAAATAGGCAGTTTTGACTCAGACGGTATTAATATCCATGGCATGCAAGTTGATGATATTTCTATTGACGGACTTACTATTCAAACAACTGTTTCAAATTCAGACCTTGAATTAAAACCAGACGGAACAGGCGGCATTGTAATTGATAATATTACAATATCAGGCAACACTATTGAAAATACTCAAGCAGATGCCCCTATAAATCTATCAACAACAGGCGATGGATATTATCAATTTGCAGGAGACGGTGCTGTAAAAATTCCTGTTGGAGCAAACAGTAATAGACCTTCTACTCCTATAATAGGTCAAACTAGAGTAAATACAGATTCAGGCGACATGGAAACTTGGATTGGTAATCAATGGCAAACTTCAGCTGGAGCATTTGAAGCAGTCAGTGAAGCAGAAATGGATGATATCAGTCTCATTCAAACTCTAATATACGGCTAATCAACTACTATTCTTAATAAACGATAAATAATATTAATGCTGCAAAGGATCGACCAAATCCGTAGCAGGACGAACTGTGGTCAACCCGCAATGTAAGGTGGTTGGTGGGACAGGATCCCCGTGTTAAGGAGTAGAGATGGCAGTTGGTCGCATATCCGGTCCTCTCTTGAAGTCGAATCTCATTAGAAATGGGATTGATCTGGCTTTCGAGACGGACTTATTATATTTGGATGTCAATAACCAAAGAGTTGGTATAAAAACAACTTCTCCTCAACACGAGTTAGATGTAAATGGAACTACCCGCACAACAAATTTAACAGTCACAAATCGTGCAGACATAGGTGACGTTACTGTACAAGGTAACACAATCAGCACTACTCAAAATTTCTTAAATCTTGGTACTCTTGACACTGTTATATATCAAAACAAATTACGTGTAGATAGCGTTGACATTGAAAACAATGTAATATCTACAAACAGCTCAAATGCTAATTTAGACCTTGCACCTAATGGCACAGGTACTGTAGAAGTACTTAGCAATATGAATGTTACCGGCAATTTACATGCCACAGGTAACATCACAGCAGATGGCGATATCACACTTGGTGATGCAGATACAGACAACATTGTGCTTAATGCAGAAATTGCAAGCGATATCATTCCTGATCAGACTAACACATATCAATTAGGTAGTGATCCTACAACAGGTGGTAAACAATGGGCAGACATTTATGTTAATAATGCTGTATTTGGAGCAGTAAATTCTACGTCATTAACTGTTGCTGATATTGATTTAACACTGAAACAAGGTAACATCTATTATGTTGCTGAAAATGGTAATGACACTAATGATGGTGATCATCCACAGTCTCCTTATGCAAGTATTAAACATGCACTAAGTCAAGTCACAGCAGGTGATACAGTCCACATTTACCCAGGAACATATACAGAAATTTTTCCTATGACAGTTCCTGTAGGTGTTACAGTAAAAGGTCACAGCCTAAGGAGTGTCAATATATCTCCAACAGTAGCAACCAATAATAAAGATGCATTTTTACTAAACGGTGAATCTACTGTTGAAGATCTAACAGTAAAAGATTTCTTCTATGACAGTGTAGGTGACACAGGATATGCTTTCCGTTTTGCAAATAACATATCTGTAACTACACGCTCACCATACATAAGAAACATTACTGTAATTACAGCAGGTTCGGTTACGACAGCAGAAGATCCAAGAGGATTTAATCAAGGTGATGCAGGACGTGGTGTACTTGCAGACGGTAGTGTTGCTAATGCAAGTTCTAGAGAAGCAAGTATGTTGTTCCATTCAGCAACATTTATTTGTCCTGGTGTAGATACAATTAATGCAACAAATGGCGTAAGAATAGAATGGCTTAACAGTTTTGTATATTTTGCTAATAGAGGTGTATATGCCTTCAATAGTAATCAAGGTTTAAAGAATGCCGGACAAACACATATACGATTAGGCGGAACCAGTGGTACATTTACTCAAGGTGCTACACTGACATTTACTTCAACAGACAATTCAACAGTTGTTACAGCTACTATTGCAGCAGTCGACGGAGATGTAATCAGTATAGCAGGTAAGTTTGATAATCTAGATAGTTTTGATACTACACCACAAAGTATAAGTGATGGAACAGCAACAGCTACAACTATACTTAACATAGACAAACGAGACTTTGGTGCTGAAATCCGCATGATTGGATCAGCAGTAGTCTACGGAAACTTTGGTTTAGTGGGTGACGGTGACGGTGTAATTGTATATGCTATAGGACAAAATTTAGCGTATATAGGAAATGGTAAAGAAGTAACAAATGATGCAGAAACAGTTATACAAGACAACGAAGTTGTTGAGTCTAATGGCGCAAAAATTCGTTATAATAGTGTAGACCATAAGGGCGATTTTAGAGTAGGTGATTTATTTTATGTTAACCAAGACGATGGTACTGTAAGTTTTGTAGCAAGTGCTCTAAACATCGATCTTACTACAGGTGCAACATTTACCACAGGTGGAGACACAACATTTGTAAGTGGCGAAAGAATTGACACAGGTAATCTACGTATTAGTGGCAACACTATTGCAAGTTTATCAGGAGATGTAAACCTTAATGCTGCAAGTGATGCTATCAATCTAAACAACAATGTTAACATTACAGGCAATCTTGATGTAACAGGAAATGTTACTATTGGCGGAAACATTACAGTTGGTAACGACCCAAGTGACACTATTAACATAGTAGCAGGAATAGAAAGTGATCTTACACCAAGTGAGACCAGTATATACAGCCTTGGTACAAGTGCAAAAACTTGGAGCAATGTATTTGTCAATCAAGCAGACATTGATGGTATACAGATTACACAAAATTATATTACAACAACAGAATCAAATGCAGACTTAGATCTACGTGCAAACGGCACAGGCAATGTTGTAGTGCCAAGCAACAATGTTCAAATAGATCAAGACCTTACTGTAGACGGAACAGCAACTCTTGCTAACACAAACATAACCGGTACAGTAACACTTGTGGGAAATTTTAATCAAACAGGCGATACAAGTGTAACAGGTGATGTTGATGTAGCACAGGATATGATTGTTGGTGCTGCTGCACAGTTTGAAGAAATACTTGTAGATGACAACTTCATAACAACAACAAGTTCAAACACAGATCTTGAACTAAAAGCAAATGGCACTGGTCAAATTCTTGTTCCAAACAACAATGTTACACTAAACAATGATTTTACAGTCAACGGAACAACAACAACCGTAGATATAACAAGTACCGGTTTAATTACAGCAGATAGTTTTACAAATAATACAATACTAATTGACAACAATGTTGTAGAAACAATAGCAACAGATACAAATTTAATATTACGTGCAAATGGTTCTGGAATTGTAAATATTCCAAGCAATGATGTGCAAATATCGCAAGATTTAGATGTTACTGGTGCTGTTACTGTAGGAAATAATGTAACTATTACAGGCACACTTACTGTTAATGACATCAACAGTACTGGAACTATTCAAGCAAATAATTTTACCACTGGTGATATTCTAATAGATGATAATTTTATAACAACAACAGTTTCTAATTCAGATCTTGAGTTACGTGCAGCTGGTACAGGGTCAATTAAAATTGACGAGTTTTCTATAAAAGATAGTACTATCACAACCACAGGAGATATGACATTTACTTCTGGAACAGGGTTGATTAACATAGATAGCACAGGAGCTCTTAAATTACCTGTAGGAGGTACAGGAGATCGTCCTAGTGCTGTTGCAGGTCAAATACGTTTTAATAGTGACACAGCCCAATTTGAAGGTTACAATGGTTCTAGTTGGATTAGACTTAATGGGCTACAAGATTTAGATGGAAATACACGGATTACAGCTGAATTAACTCCTGGTGCTAACGATAATACAATAAGATTTTACATAGACGGTGTAGCAGTAGCTGATATAGATAGTTCAAGATTCAATACAAATAGAGTAACCGTAGATGACATTGAAATTGACGGTAATGTGATAAGTACTACTACAACAAATACAGATTTGCAATTATCTGCTCAGGGAACTGGTAGAGTTGTTTTTGAAAACTTTGCATTCAAAGATAATTCAATTACAAACACATCTGCAGATGCTGTCACAACATTTACAACTACCGGAGACGGTTATGTAAATATTGACGGAACATATGGAGTTGTTTTACCTGTAGGAGGCAATGCAACTAGACCATCGGGTGTTACAGGAATGATACGCTTTAACACTGATGATGCAAGAGTTGAATTGTTTGACGGAACTAACTGGGTTTCTGTTGCAGGTGCATCAGGTGGTATTAGTTTCCAGGATGCAGAAGATATTGCAATTGAAAAGGTTTTAATATTTGGATAGATAAATGGCAACACTATTAAAAAACACAGTAATAAAAAATTGCGGGACAGTACCTGTCTTGATTTATGAAACACTTCCAACGACACGAGTCACTATACTTGGATTAAGTTTTACAAATTTGACAGACCAATTTGTTTACGTTGATGTGCTAGTAGAGGATGATACCAGTGTTAGCGGTTACTATCTCAAAGATAGCATTTTACCAGCAGGCACGAGTTTACGAGCAGTAAGCACAGGTGAAAAATTAGTGCTTGCGCCAAGCAATAGGTTGCTAGTAAGATCAAGTGTAGACGATGCAGTTGACGTTGTAGTCAGCTACGTGGAGATAACATAATGACATATTATATAGGAACAAGTCCTACAGACGTAATTAATGGATTTATCAAAAGATACATGTACGGTTTGCGTAGAAATGACGATGGAGAATTGTTTTTGGTAAAAATTGATCAATTGTCGGGAGGAGATGAAAATATTGCTATCATTAATGATATTGGTATTGCTGCAGAAAACTATCTCGATTTTGAAGAAGGTATAGATTATCTTGCTGGAATAAATGAGGAACACGAAATTGTTAATGACAATTTAAGATATCCGCAGTTTAAATGGGACAATAGAAGTTTAACATACTTTATAGATCCAGTAGACGGACAGTTTATTCAAAGATTATCAGAAACTTATGTTTATCCACAAAATATATCTTCACCAGCATATGGAGACGGGCCAGACTCAAATGTAATTATTACAAACACCAAACCGAGCGAAGGGTACTAAGATGGCAGAATTTAGTTTAGATAGATTTAAATATAGATGGCGAGGCAACTGGTCAAGTGCTACAAGCTATAGAAGAGATGACATTGTTAGAGTAAATGGTAAAAGTTATGTGTGTTTGGTTGCACATACATCTGACTCAGCATTTAGAACAGATTTAAATGCTATCTTACCTGGATCAAATCCTCCACAACCTCAGCCTAAATGGACTGTTATGACAAGTGGTAGATCATTTCTAGGTGCTTGGTCTACAGGTATAGATTACAACTTAGGTGATATTGTATTATACAACGGATCTTTATATCTTTGTACAAGTAGTCATGCTTCAACTTCATTTGTTACAAATTATACAAATTGGACATTGTTTGCTCTACATATTGATTATGTTGGAAATTGGGCTACAGCTACAGATTATGCACCAGGAGCTGTGGTAAAATATAATGGTTATGTATATGAATGTATCACTGCTCATAATTCAGCTTCGACACTTGAAGCCAACCAAAATGACTGGATAGAATTTTATGAAGGGGTTGAGTATCGTGGATCATGGACTACAAATACTGAATACAGGAAAAACGATCGTGTAAAATATGGTGGAACAATTTTTGTGTGTACACTGACACATACGTCTACAGCACTATTTAATAAAGAAAGGTTTAATGTAGAGTTTCCAGGATTTCAACATGAAAAAGATTGGTCTAGTTCCGAAACTTATCAAACTGGAGATATAGTAAAATATGGTGGATACTTGTATTATGCCACTGACATTAATACTAATCAAAAACCGACAGGTAGCGCGGCTGCAGCTGAAGAAGAAGCGCCTGGAGGCGGCGGAGGATCAGGCGGCGGCAATGCAACTTCATATACAGTTACAGTAGAAGATGGCGGCAGTGGTAATATTTTTGCGATTGACGGCGCTGTAACACCAAATTTAACATTTATACCTGGCCGAAGTTATATTTTTAATCAAGACAGTGCTACAAATATTGGTCATCCTCTATACCTTAGTTCAACGCAAGATGGAAAATTTGCTGGAGGAACAGTTTACACAACCGGCGTAACATACTTTTTAGATAATGTTCAAGTTTCTGATCAAGCGGCCTACGCAGCAGGCTTTGATGCAGCTTCTCAAAGAGAACTTAGAATTACAGTAGCAGAAGATGCTCCTGAAACATTATATTATGTGTGCGAAAATCACTCAGGCATGGCTGGCGCTGCATCAATTACAGTTGAAATTACAGTTCAATATTGGACAGTACTTTCTAAAACCTATAATTTTAGAGCAAGCCGGTTAATACAAAAAACAGTGACAGTCGGCACAGATAATGTTAACGGATTGACGACGGGTGTTTTTTATGTAGACGGTGTGGAAAGTCCAAAACTTAATTTTACAAAAGGTTCTACTTATGTTTTTGATCAGTCAGATGGCACAAACAGTAGTTTTGGTGGCAACTATCATCCATTGATGTTTAGCACAATAAGTGATGGTAGGGACGAAACCGGACTTGTTCATTATAGTACAGGAGTTGTCTACAAGCTAGATGACGTTGAAGTAACTATGAACGATTATATTAGTGGATTTGTAGCTGCCACTACACGTACAGTTCAAATTACAGTAAATTCAAGTGCACCAGCTACATTGTATTACTTCGGTCATAATGCACTTACTCAAGGAGATAGCATAAATGTTTTGGGTGGTAGCATATGGAACCTGCAAACTCAATACCGTCCAGGTGATTTAGTCCTTAGAGGCGGAAGATTGTATCAGGCGTTAAAAGATGTAGACGAAACATCTAAAAGTCTTACCAAAATAGTAACAGTAGGTGACGACACCGCAAATGGCAGAAATGCAGGACGATTTTATATTGACGGTGTAGAAGGTGCTGCTCTTGAATTAATTAGAGGTGCAAAATATACATTTGACCAAAGCGACTCTTCTAATGCAATATATGCATTAGCTGGAGATCCTCTATTTCATCCTCTAATGTTTAGTGAAACTGAAGATGGTGAATTAAACAATGGAAGTCATTATAACTTAGGTGTTGTATACAAATTAGATGGAACAACAGTTACAATGTCTCAGTATGTTACTGGATTCCAAAATGCAACAATTCGACTTATAGAATTTACAGTTCCTCTAGATGCACCAGATACATTGTATTACTGGTGTCATTTTCATCTTGGTCAAGGCGGCACAATTAGTATTGTAGCAGATACAGGCACAGACATAGATACAACCGATTGGGAATTACTATTACCAGGAACAGTTTTTTCACAACAATGGCAATCAAGTCAGAGATATAGTGTAGGACAGGTTGTAAATTATTTTGGTAGTGCCTATGTTTGTAATATTGAACATATTTCTTCAAACTTAAACTTTCCTGGAGATAACGGAAACACATACCAATTTTGGGATATTTTAATTCAAGCAGGACAACCTGGCGGTATGTTACAGATTGGTGACTTACTATCCTTTGGTTTGAATAGAGAAAATGTTGGAGACGGAAGTTCCGAAGGATCTTTACGTATTCCAATAGGAACAAGGAATCAGAAACTTTCTGTAAGCGAAGAACTAGAAGTATTTTGGCGTGAAGTAACTAACGATGCAGATACAATTTATGTATCTAATAACGGAAATGATATAACAGGCAACGGCACACAATATTCACCATTCAAAACAATTAGACACGCATGCGAATACATTGAAGACAATGTCTCTGCTCTTACTCCAACAAAGGTGGCAGTTGCCACAGGGAGATATGAAGAAAATTGTCCAATTATTGTACCAGCAGGTACAGTAGTTATGGGAGATGAGTTAAGGTCAACAACAATAATTGCAAACGGTCCAAAAACCGAATACGCAGGACATTATACTTATGTGGAAGCATATTTAAGTTACTTTCTAACTTTTTTAAATGATTTGATCACAAACCAAGATGTAGCAGGAGGTTACACAGGAGGTACAGGACAAAATAAAACTTTAGCATCGTCAAATTTAGATGGTACAAATGCAACAGGTGCTTTGATAACAGATTACAAAAACACTATAGAAGCTAGGTTAATATCAGGCGGCAATAATCCTACGGTAACAGGATCTAACACACTGAATACTAATCAAAATATTGCTAATGCTGGTCCTATTTTGCAAGCAAACAGATTATTTATATACAACGAAATTATAGGATACCTAGAAGCTACTTATCCTACAATTACTTTTAATACTGATAACATCAAAGCAGATGTTTATTCTCTTATTAGAGCTTTAAATAGAGATTTAACATACACTGGAAATTATTTGACTACTCTTGCAGGAAGAAGATTTGCAAGTCAAGTTCTAGGTAGCCAAATTGATGACATGTTCTATTTGAGAGACACAACAGGTTTAAGAAATTGCACAGTTGATGGATTAGCTGGCGGACTTAACCCACCAGGAGTGTTTGCACAGTTCCAAAGACCAACAGGGGGCGCATATTGCTCACTTGATCCAGGTTGGGGACCAGCCGACGAGCGCACTTGGATTGCAAACAGATCACCATATATTCAAGGTGTAACCACACTAGGATATGCTGCGATTGGTCAAAAAATTGACGGTAACCTACACAATGGTGGAAACAAGTCTATGGTATCAAATGACTTTACACAGGTTATTAGTGACGGAATTGGTGCTTGGGTTTTGAACAATGCCAGAGCTGAACTTGTGTCTGTATTTACATACTATGCTCAAGTAGGTTATCTTGCAGAAGACGGTGGAATCATTCGTGCTACAAACGGAAATAACTCATATGGACAATTTGGTTCAATTGCTGAAGGTAACGATCCTACAGAAACTCCACAAAGTGTAAGTGTATGGAATAGAAATAACGAAGCACAAGTAGTAGAAGCATTTGCTGGCGGCATAAATGATAGAATATTTGCTTTAGAATATAGCCATTGCGGAGAAACATATACAAATGCTACAGCAGAAATTGAAGGCGCAGGTGCAGATGCAAGTGTTACTTTTACAGATTTTAGAGACGGTGCCTTATATAATGCCAGATTAATTAACACATCAGGTTCAGGTACAGAGGGCGGAAGCAATTATCTTCTAAGACAAAACTCAGCACAGATAACATCCGCGGCACAAAATCGAATTATACTAAACACTAACGAACCTACACAGTTCTTAAGTGAAATACTAGGCATGAGAATTTTAATTGTGTCAGGTGATGGAACTGGACAATATGGTATAATCAACGGATATGATCAACCTACTAAAGTTTGTGATGTAATAAAAGAATCCGATGGTACACCTGGTTGGGATCATATTATTCCTGGAACGCCGATTGAAGCAGCACTAGATAGTACAGCAGTTTACAGAATAGAACCTCGTGTTGTTGCTAATCATCCTGGATTTAATACAACACTTAGAAATTTACCAAGCAATCGTACTTATAGTGATGCTACTTTTGGTGGTGTTACGGAAACCTTTACCGGTGTAGATTTAGCTATAGGAACAGGCGAAACATTTGACGCAGATGCAATCCAAGCAGAAGTAACAGTTGTACAAAATAGTAGAAATTATACAGTAACACTAACAAACCCTGGAGCAGGATATGCTGTAAATGATCAATTAACTATTTTAGGTACTAGTTTAGGCGGAGCATCACCTGCTAATGATCTTATTTTAACAGTTACTAGTGTGTCAGATGATAGTACAAACAGTATATTAACTTTTACTCAAAGTGGTATAGGCAGAGAAGGAAGAATAATCGCAATAGCAGAGCCAAATTATGCTCAAAGAAGTGATGATGGAATAAATTGGAGTGAAACTAATTTACCATTTAACGGTCCTTTTAGAAAAGTAATAAGTGGAAATGGAAAATTTGTAGTTGTTCCAGAAAGTGGAAATACTGTTGCATGGTCCGAAACAGGAACAACTTGGATAACAAGAAGTTTACCAACAAACGAAACTTGGATTGACGGTACATTTGGCGAAGGTAGATTTGTTATATTGGCACAAAGTAACACAGCAAATTCAGTAGTATATAGTGATGACGGACTGTCTTGGAGTTCAGCTTCTTTACCAGCAGGTTCAGACTCCACTGTAGATGAATACCAAGCTATTGCACATGGAGCAGGAAAATTTGTAGCAATAACAGGTTCACAAACTGGAGATGTAGCTGTAAGTGATAACGGAGTCACCTGGACACTTAACACTGGTGTATTACCTACAGGATATCAATGGGCAGCAATGGCATATGGAAATAATAGATTTCTTGCTATAGCAACAGACGGTTCAACAGCTTATAGTTTAGATCACGGCACTACATGGTATACAGGAACAAGAGCACCAGATGGTGTTGGGGAAAGTAATCCTGATACAGTATTAACATTTCAAGATATAAAATATTCACAAGGCGTATTCCTTTGCACAGTAGAAGACAGTCAAGGAAGTACAGTATATGTAGCTACAACAGAAGATGGATTATATTGGTATCAAAGAGCTTTAGGAAATGCAGGAATAAACAAAATTACAACATTTACAAATTTTAGCAATGTGGGTAAATGGCATGTGTTTGCAAATGATGCTACCACAGGTGGATTGAATGAAATTGCAACAGGTGCCCAAGCAAGAGTAAGAGCAGACATATTTCAAGGTAAATTCCAAAACATTAAAATTTGGGATCCGGGAAGTGGATATGACAGTGCTTCCAACCCTATAACTTTGACAGTAACTGATAATCAATTTGTATCTGAAGTAGAAACAGACAATAGAATAGGTTATGGTGTTTTATCACAGCCAACTTTTGTAAATAGAGGAACAGGTTATAGAACTAGCACATCTACTATTACAATTACAGGTGATGGTTATGCAGATATAATTCCTGAGGCACAAGAAGTTACATTAAAAGGTGTATCTGTTGTTCCGGGTCCTGGCGCCCAAATAAGATTTAGTACAATATTAGATCCTGCAACAGCAGATCCAAATGATACATTATTATTTACAGGTGTTGGTGTAACAGATCTAGGAGAAGATGACAGCGGCACTGGTACAAGATTAGTGAAATTTAAAGTTTCACCAAGTTTAAAAAATGAGTACAATCTCGCACATGGCACAACTGGTACTGTTAGAACAAGATTTTCACAGTGTAGAATATCAGGACATGATTTCTTAGATATTGGGACAGGAAATTTTGTACAGACTAATTATCCTGCACTTTATGCAGGAGGCGCATTCTTTGTTGCTGCACCTGAAAACGAAGTTCTAGAAGTGGATGGTGGTAGAGTTTTCTATACAAGTACAGACCAGGATGGTAACTTTAGGGCAGGTGAACTGTTTAGTGTAGACCAAGCAACAGGTATTGTCACTATTAGTGCTGAGTTTTTTGATTTGGACGGACTAAGTGAACTTGCACTTGGCGGCGTAAGACTGGGTGGTTCAGGTACAGTAGTCAACGAATTTAGTACAGATGCAACCTTTGCTGCTGATTCAAACAATATTATTCCTACACAGCGAGCTATTGCAACTTTCCTATCTGATAGATTAAGTGTTGGTGGCTCAGATCTTGAAGCTGGCGGAATACAGGCAGGATCTACGCTGGTTGGAACTAATGAAAATGTAATTGACAATGTTATTAACGGATATGTAAATTTCCCAACAGACGTTGAGTTTTTTACAAGAGATGATAACGGTAATGTAACAAATATACAGGGTACTATAATTTCACAAATGCTTTATTTTAGGAACTTTAATGACACCATACAATAAAATAGAAAAACTGGATAATGATAAATATAATAACGGAGTAGAAAATGGCAGAATTTAAACTAGGTAGATTACGATTTGTTTGGAAAAATCAGTGGGTAACCGGCACAACATACTTTCAAGATGATGTTATTGCATATGGTGGAAAAATCTACATATGTGTGATTGGTCACACAGCAGATGCCGATTTCTTCACAGATTTAGATATCGTTCCACCAAAATGGAATCTAGTAAGTGACGGACAGACTTGGAGAACAGGTTGGGAGCCTAGTATAGATTATATACCAGGAGATATTGTTCAATATGGTGCTAGGTTATATATTTGTCAAATAAGACACACTTCAGCTGTTGATAGCACAACCGGTCTTGAAGCAGATTTAGAGAAATGGCAAATTTTTGCTGAAGGTTTAGATTGGAAGGGGAATTGGCAAACCAGTTTTGACTATAAAGTTAATGATTTTGTAAAATATGGTGCTACAACTTATGTTTGTAATGAAGCACATATTAGTGCAGCCACAAACGAACTTGGATTAGAAGACGATCAAGCAAGATGGGATATCTTTAATCAAGGTTTTGATTACAAAGCTGATTGGACAGCTGCCACAAGATACAAATTGAATGATGTTGTTAAATTTGGTCCAACTACTTGGATAGCAACAGCATATCATACTGCATCTTCAGACTTTGCAACAGATATTGCTAATTGGTCAAAATTTGCAGAAGGTTTAGTATTTGAAAATACTTGGAATATTTTTAAAGAATATCAAGCAGGCGATATTATAAGATATGGAGGCAACCAATACGTTGCTAAAACTAATCACACAGGCAGTATTCCACCAAGTACACCAAATGATTGGGATCTATTTTCAGAAGGATTAAAGTTTTTAGGACCTTGGGGTGATGACTCTAGTAGTTTTGAATACGAAGTAGGTCATGTTGTAAGTCACGGTTCATGGACTTATAGATGTATCCAAGATCATCAAAATCAAGAACCGCCAAATGTACTTTATTGGGAAAAGTTAAATGAAGGACTAAGATGGCGTAATCAATGGTTAGATGACCAAGAATACCTTCAAGGTGACGTAGTTCGTTATGGTGACAACTCATATGTATGTATACAACAACATATTTCAGAAGGTGATGATTTTAGTACAGAAACAAAAGTCGGAGCAGGCGGTGGAGCACAAAATTCACGTCCTGATTTAGACACAACTGGAACTTATTGGAACATAATTGCAGTTGGTTCAGAGCAAAGTGTACTAACCACAAAAGGCGATCTAGTATATTATAGCAGTGTAGGTCCAACAAGATTACCAATAGGTAATAATGGACAAATTCTTACTGTAAGTGATAGTGGAATTCCGGAATGGGCTTCACTTGGTAACGCTGATGATGTTTATTTTGTTGCCGAACACGGAGTAGATTCTCCTGCACCAGAATATGGTATTTCAATAGATAGACCATTTAGAACAATACGTTATGCAACACAACAAATTGAAAGAGGAACAAAAGTTCCGAAAGCAGCAAGACTATTAGAATTAAATAGAAGATTTATACAAAGGGAAATAGTAGAGTGGACTGAATATCAAGTTGCTAATACTATTGCTCCTTTCACAGCAGGCTTTACATATGATAGTACTAAATGTGAAAGAGATATGGGATTTTTAATTGATGCATTTATTTGGGATATTACCCATGGCGGAAATGTTAGAAGTAGAGAAGCAGCTCTTAAATATGTAAATGAACCAGGACAGTTTTACATTTTAGGGCAGGAAGCAGAAACAGTGGCGAGTATTACATACGGATTAACATTAATTGAAAAAGTTCTTAAACAAGAAGCACCAGCTGTAAATTATCAAACAACTAACGGAGATAATTCAACTGCTACAGTTGCACAATATTTTGAAACTGCACTTGGAAATCAAGCAGATGTAGAGTATGAAGGTGTAGTATCTGGCGGTGGCGCAACAACACTATCTCAAAGCTCAGGCGCCGGCGGCGGCGGTGGTGGTGGCGGAGGAGGCTACTAATGGCAACAATATTTCAAACAATATCAACATTAAGCGGCATTGTAACTGATGCCATAACAGCCGGAGCTGATACAAACGTTCCTGCTAAATTAGTTAGAAATACATTAGTAAAAGTTTCCACAGGAAAATATTACGAAGTATTGCCAATAATTGTACCTGCAGAATGTTGCATTATAGGTGACGAATTACGTAGTACAAATGTACAAGCAAGAACATCTACAAACAGTTCACTTACTCCTGCTAAAGATTTTACCTACAGTTATCAAGCACTTGATAGAGTTAAAAGCGTAGTAGATGATATTGTTACAGGTGTAGCTGTTACTCCAACAACTGGTAATACCCTGACACAAGATCAGACATGGCCATATGCAGAAACTTCTGTAGTTGGACCTGCTGTAGAAAAATTAGCTAGAACTATAAAAAGAAAATCAGATTCAAGTTTAGGAAATAAATTAGAAGGTAACTTACCAAGACACTTCGAAAGTGGCGTAGTTGATGTAAATGATGCAAGAGCAAGAGACTTAATTTTTATAAACAAAGAATTTTTGCAAAATGAAACTATTGCATATATTACAACAAACTATCCTAATTTAAAATATAGTAAAACCAAATGCAAACAAGATGTAGGTTTTATTATTGATGCTATAAGATATGATTTAACATACGGAGGCAATTACCAAAGTGTAATCGCAGGCGACTCATATTATAATGGTAGAACAGGCACTCTACAAATTCCCCAAGCGCAAAAAACAGCAATAATAGCTGCTTATGGAAATTTAAAAGCATTAATGCAAACTGCTGGTAGAAATATTGTTGTAAACCCAGTTTCACAAACTCCAGCTACAGTTGGTGATGTAAGCACTGTTCCATTTCCGCAAAGGGCAGGCATCGGAGGCGATGCAGATTCTGCTACTAGAATTGGCAATTTAATGGACAATATTACAAGTATCATTAACAACGGCATTGATACTGTTACAACAACATTTCCTAGTTTAAGTAATGTTGATGGTGCGTTAACTTCAGCAAGTGAATTACTTGAAACTGGATTACCTACTATAAAAGAACAAACAATTGACTTTATAAGTAAAAACTTTGGTAGCTTTAAATATGATAGTGCTAAATGTCGTAGAGACTTACGTAAAATTATTACAGATACTAGTTATGATGTTGCACTAGGAACAAACTTTAATGCTGTATACAACGGTATTGCTTATCAAAGACCAATGTCCTACACTGTTTTGAATAGCCAACTTACCCAAACTGTAGGTGCAATTAGATATGCTAGAGATCAACTAAAAATTAGTGTAACCACAGATGGATCATCTGCAAGTGGTTCCTCAAATGCAAGTGATAGAATAGACACTGCATATGATGAAGTTGTTGACATTATAAGAAACGGTACTTTAAAAACAGCTGCACCAGGAGATGGTGTTGCAAATGCACTAAGTTTTCCAGATCCAGGATCAGTTGTACAAAATCGTAAAGATGCCAAAGATAATCTTGTTGCAAATAGAACATTTATTGTCGAAGATGTTATTGCGTATATTAACAATACATACAGTTTTACATATGATGCTGACTTGTACAGAGCAAATATAGGATACTTTGTTGACGCACTTACATATGATATATTATATCAAGGTACACAAGCAAGCACAAGAAATGTTGATGTTTATTTCTTAGACAATGCTGTATATTCTTTGTATGCCGATAAAACGACAGAATTAATTGCTGCGTACAATCACTTAAAAACTGTTGTTAGAGCAGTTGTACTTGAAAATGGTTCGTACACTAAACAAAGTGGTAACGCACAAACACAACAAACTCTTAGTACTCCAGCAACTACAACAGAAGCAGATGAACTAGATACAAAAATTGATATTACAAGAAATGCACTTACTGCTGGCAACACTAACAGTGTTCCTGCTATTACATTCCCAGTAATTACAAACGAAGGTGCTGAATATCAAACTGCACATAGTAACATTGCTAGTGATAGAGAAGACGTTATTGTTGATACTATACAGTTTATTAATACTACATATAATGATTTTAAATATGATCAATTCAAGTGTCAAAGAGATATTGGAAAAATTGCTCTTGCTGCACGTTATGATTGGATGCTTGGAACTAATTTTGCAAGCATAGTTGCGGCATATAGTTACTTGAGACAACCTAGTCAAAAAATTCTTGGCAATCAAAAAACTGCAACAATAGCAGCCAATGAGTTTGCTAGAAAACTTGCTATTCAAAATGTAGGCGGCAACGCAACTGCAATAGCAGGTATTAACGATACATGGCAATGGGTTGAAGATGTAATTTGGAGCGGAGCACCAGAAGGTGGTAACGATGCTGTAGCAGACGTCGAAGTATATAATGCAATAAGACAATTAGAGTTAAACAAAGAATTTATTGTTGAAGAAGCTCTTAACTATGTAGACGGATATTTTAAGAAATTAGTTACAAGTACAGACCCTGCAACAAACACATTAAGTATTGCATCTACTGACTGGATGGAAGTAGGAATGCCTATTAAATTTGAAAATCCTGATGATAGTACTGATGCAGTTACAGATGCAGGATTACTTACAACAACAACTTATTATGTACAAGATATAAAGAGTTCAACAGCCTTTACAATAGCTACATCTCAATATACTGCATCAGGTGGCGGGTCAGACACTGTTATCAATGATTATAGTGAAGGATATTTTGTTAAAAAGGAATACGAGTATAATAGATTGTTATGCGCCAGAGATATAAGAGAATATATAGATGCAATTAAATATGATCTTACTTGGCCACAAATGTGGAAAAGATCTTATACTGATAATATTACAATTTACTTACCTGCTAGTTATAGAACACAACTTGCTTCAAGATACTATGTAAATAGTATCATAGGTTCACAAGAAGAAGACATGTACTATCTACGAAATGGTACAGGACTAAGATTACAAACACTTGACGGACTAAGAGGCGATTTAGGTCCAGCAAATGCATATGGTACAAGTCGTCCAACAGCAGGTGCATATGCAAGTCTAGATCCAGGCTGGGGTCCAGATGATCAACGTGTATGGATAACTGCACGTTCACCATACGTACAAAACTTAACTACATTTGGTTTTGCTGCTACAGGACAAAGAATTGATGGCTCTTTACACAACGGTGGTAATGATAGTATTGTATCAAATGACTTTACACAGGTTATCAGTGATGGTATAGGTGCACACATTCTCAATAACGGTAGAGCAGAACTTGTATCAGTGTTTACATACTACTCACATATTGGCTATCTAGCTGAGAGTGGTGGTAGAGTACGTGCAACTAATGGTAATAACTCATATGGTGCATTTGGTAGTGTAGCAGAAGGAGTTGATCCAGAAGAAACAGCAGTTACAGCGGTAGTTGATAACCGCACACAATATAATGCAACTATTTCTAACGTCTTTACAGATACAAATTTAATACAACAAGTTGAATATAGCCATGCTGGTAACGAATATACTGAAGCAAAAATAGATATTTTTGGTGCAGGCACCGGAGAAACGCTGGTTGCAGATGAATTCCGTGATCAAGCTCTGTTTGAAGGAAGAATAATAGAAGTAGATGATTCTACAGGCAATCCAGATGCAACAGCAGGTGGTAGCGGATATCTTATTGTGACCAACACAGCACAAGCAGGTACAACTTCTCAAGTTACACTTGCCGCAACAGATGGTAATAGTTCAACTGCTTATCCAGGAATGAAAATATACATAACAGGTGGTGCAGGAGCTGGTAATTTTGGTATTATTAATACATATAATTCTGGTTCAAAACTAGCAACTATAATTAAGGAAACAGACGGTACAGCAGGATTTGACCATACAATTCCAGGCACAACTATTGTTGCTCCTAATTCTACATCAACTTATTTAATTGAACCTAGAATTTCATTTACAAGCCCAACAAAAGCAAATACACAAGGAACGACTCTTACATCAGACACATGGAATGCCCTGCACTATATGGAAACATCTGCAGAGTATACAGGTGTTGCAACTACATCACAAGGTGATGGTACAGGTGCTACATTTGATGTAACTCGAAACGGATCTAAATATTATCTAACACTTAATGCAGCAGGCCAGGATTATACAAGACTTGATACATTAACTATAGTAGGAACAAGTGTAGGCGGAGCAACACCAACTAATGATATTACAGTTACCTTAAGTACTGTAAATTCTACAACAGGTGCTGCTGTTGATTTTGACTTTGCTGGTATAGGACGTAAAGGTTCGTTTATTGCACTACCAGATGCAGGCACAGCTGCAGAATCAAGCGCAGATGGAACAAATTTTGACACAAGTGTAACACTTGCTACAAATGCCACTGCATGGACAAACATCACAAGTGGATTAATTGATGACGGATCAACTACATTTAATCCAAGCACAGCAATGGCAGTTGGATACGGTGGTACAAATAATTTACTTGTAAATTATTCAGCAGATGGTGTTAGTTGGACAGCTAATTCACCGACACCTGCAATAACTGTAAGCGCAGTAGCGAGTGTAGCAGTCGGACAAGTAACAGCAAGCATAACTAGATTTATTGTTATAGGTGATAACGACAGAGATGTTGCATATTCAGATAACGGCGGGCAGACATGGACTATAACATCTAACGCACTACCGACAACCGGATATACAGCACTTACATATGGTAAGGGTAGATTTGTTGCTGTTAAGAACGGCAGTCAGGAAATGTCTTATTCAACAGACGGAATAACTTGGACACAAGAGGCAACAGGCATGCCTTCAACAGGCGGCTGGTCAGATGTTGTTTGGGGTAATGGACGCTTTGTTGCTATCACAGACGATACAAACGGAATAGCATACAGTTTAGATGGACAAAACTGGACCGCAGTTGCAGGTGCATTACCTGGTGCAGGTACGACAGTAGGTAAGAAAATTGCATACGGCCAAGGACAGTTTGTTGTAACAACAGACGATCCAAATCAAGTTGCTTATTCAGAAGATGGTGTATATTGGCCAAGTGGAGGATATACTTTATCTAATACTTACACAGGAGGACTTAATGCAGTTGCATTTGGTAATCCGCAACAAACTCCAAAATTTGTAGCAATCGGTGCTGGAGCAACTACTGAACATGTTGACATGAGAATAGGTGTTACTGCTAGAGCTAGAGTAGGTGTAGCAAATGAACAGATATTTGAAGTAAGAATTACAGAACCGGGACATGGTTATACAAGTGCTCCAACCGAAACAGTTGTAGATCCAAACAATATCAACGACGTATTGATTACACCTCGTATAGGAAATGGGGTGCTAGGTAATCCTACATTTGTTGCAAGAGGTAGTGGATTTATTACTGCAACTGCAAGTATTGACGCACAAAATTCTAATGGTGTTGCAGATTTCTTCCAAGACGGATCGTTTGTTGCTGTAAAAAGATTAACGTCAAGACCAGTAAACGGATCAAATGTTGTATTTGATAGTTTACCAGGACAGTTCTTTAAACTTGTAAACACAGTTACGTTCCTTGGAACAAACGACGGAAGCTATACAGCATTTTTACAACTTTCGCCTAATATGGAAATTGAAGATACACCAGTAGACGGAGATAATGTAACACTACGTATAAGATTTAGCCAAGTACGTTTAACAGGACATGATTTCTTAGATATAGGTACTGGTAACTTTGCTGACACAAACTATCCAGGTGTTCCTGTAAACGATCCAGATCAAACCAAAGAAACTAATGATGCAGACGGCGGTAGAGTGTTCTTTACTGCAACAGACCAAGATGGTAACTTTAGAGTTGGTGGCTTGTTCAGTGTTGAACAGGCAACTGGTGTTGCTACATTAAATGCTGAAGCATTTAACATTGCAGGTCTACAAGAACTATCATTAGGTGAAGTGACACTGGGAGGTAACTCAGCAAGTATTACTGAATTTAGTACAGATCCGTTCTTTACTGCGAATAGTGATACTGTTGTTCCAACACAAAGAGCAATTAAAGCATACATTGAATCACAGATTGGTGGTGGTGGTGCTACTCTTAACGTTAACAGTGTTACAGCAGGAGATATATTCATAGGCACCAACACAATAACTACGGTAAGTGGAGAACAGATAAATATCAAAGCAAATGTTAATTTCTCAGGCACAGTGCTTGGATTACCATTAGCATATAACTATTTTTTAAGATAAAATGATCGGAGAGGAAAGAAAATGGCAACAGGTATATTAGGACAAAACGCATTAGCCGCATCGACAGATACTACTGTTTATACGGTTCCTGCAGCTACATTTAGTATTGTTACAATTAATGTAACAAATCGAAATGCAACATCTAGGAATGTTAGAATTGCATTGGCAGCTTCAGGTACACCAAGTAACGAAGAATACATTGAATATGATACTGAGTTACTAGGACATGGTACACTCGAAAGAGGTGGAATTGTTGTTGATGCAGGAAAAAATATTGTTGTTCAAGCCAGCGGAACTGACGTAACAGCAGTTTGCTATGGCATAGAAACAGCAACATCGTAAGGAAAAACAAATGCGTAAAATTACAACAGGAACTGTAGGCGGACCGATATTAGGAACATTATTATCAATTGATAATTCTTTCCGATCAAATAACAATGATAATATCAACTTAACTCCTAATGGGTCAGGCGTAACGGCTTCTACAAATGATTTGCAAATTGATAATAATAAAGGACTAAAATTAAGTGATAGTGGTTCTAATTATGTTACAATTAAAGCTCCTTCAAGTGCATCTGGAGATTATACTCTTACATTCCCTGCAGATGATGGTGGTGCAAACGAAGTTTTAACCACTGATGGTAACGGAGTTCTTTCTTGGACAGTTTCAGGACTGACTGTTACAGACCAAATAGCAGATTCAAGTACATACTATCCAACCTTTATTGGTTCAACTAGCGGCACAACAGCTGGAGTAAATGTTTCAAGTAGCAAAATGACTTATCAGCCAAGTACAGGTACATTAACTGCTACAATTTTAAGCGCAGACAGTTTAACGCTAACAGGTACAGGCCTTTCAGGGGTACCTATCACAGGTGGCTCAATTAATAACACACCAATTGGTAATACTACAAGAAATACTGGTCAATTTACAACTATGACTGCAACAACAATCGTTGAGGATTCAAGTATTGCACTCAAAGAAAACGTAAACCCAATTAGTAATGCATTAGACATTATTACCAAACTTAACGGTGTTACATATGATAGGAAAGATGGATCATCTAAAAATGAAGCTGGCTTAATTGCTGAAACAGTAAATGAAATACTCCCTAATCTTGTTTCAAAAGACAGCGCCGGAAATCCAGTTGGTATTAATTATACAAAATTCAGTGCATATCTAATAGAAGCACTAAAGGAATTAGCATCAGAAGTGAATAGACTTAAAAGTCGAGGGGAATAAATGGCTACTCTACTGGACACAATAGTAGACGACACAGGTTCGTTATACCTTCCAAGAGGAACAACCGCACAACGGCCTGCCAGTCCAGAAGACGGTCAAATGCGCTATAACACAGATCTTGGATATGTAGAATTTTATTTCAAAGGTTTTTGGATTAATGCTGAAACAAATCAAGGTGGTGTGCCTATGCGCGGTATACAACTATTGTGTGACGTAGGAAATCCTGACAGTTGGAACGGTTCTACTCTTACAGATGTAAGTGGAAACAATAGAACTGTTACTATATCAGGCACTGTAACAGAACAAACTTCAGGAACAGGTTCAAAATATCTCACTGGTGGACAAAGTGCAGGAAGAATTGACTTTGCTGTAAATATGAGCAGTGAGCCGTTTACTGTAATGACACTATGTGGATACAATGGTGGAACAAGAGGACGTATTACTACTACAGGCCCAGGCGGAAACAACTGGCTGTTAGGACACCACAGTAATGGTGACGCTAGATACTATGCTGAAGGTTGGGTTTATAACAGTAGTTCAAGTGGTAGCGGTGCAGGCAATAACCAATGGGGTGTACACGCAGGCACAGGCAGAACTACAATACCAGATGGATTGAATATAGATGAATGGCAGTATTGGAAAAACGGTACAATGAGACAGCAATCAACTGCTGGTTCAAACGGTCCAACAAGTCTACGAGTAGGTGCATTTACCAGTAACACAAGTGAACCAAGCGACTGGAAATGGCAGTTTCTTGCTGCATGGGATAGAGTACTTATCGAAGAAGAAATTAGAGGTTTATCAACTGCTCTTTTAGGAAGAGGAGGATTTTAATGGCAACACTTAAAAATACAGAAATAGCTGACACAGGATTTTTAAAATTACCTGTAGGTAATGATGCAAATAGACCTGCTGAAAACGCAAACAGTATTGCTGGTATGAGAGTCAATACAGACAACGGAAAATTAGAATACTGGAATGGCACTTCTTGGGAACTTAGTTCATTGTTGTTTCCGTTTAGATCAATCATCAACACAGGTTTTATGCAAGGTGGATATAAAAGTTCAGCTGCATGGAACAACCTAAACAAAACAATTACAGCCACAGATACTACAACTAACCTTGGCGATGGAGCAATTGAAGCTGCATTCAACTATCAATGGGGAGCATGTTCAAAAGACTATGCATACGTGTTTGGAGCAGGTGGCGGACACGCAGTTAGCTCAAACTATACTATTGCGTATAATATGCGTACTGAACAACAAATGAGCGATATTGACAGAAGTTTGCCCAGCAACAGACACAATTTTGGAGGAGTTTTTCATGAACACTTTACCACCTGGATGTCAGGATCAGGTGATAGTGCTATCAACAGATATAATTTAACAACCAAGACATCGAGAGGGAATATAGGACAAAATTATAGAACCAGCGGTGTTTGGGGTATGAGTACAGAAACATATGGATTATTCTATGCCAATAACACAGCAGAAACATTTGTTTTTGCAACTGAATCCAAGTCAAGTCGTGGAGGCACAACACCTTCAAACCATCACCAGCAAAAAGCTGTAAACAGTAAAGGTCAATATGCATACGCAGGTAATGAAGGCGGTTATAACGGCGGTAATAATATGCGTAGAACCAATTGGAGTACAAATTCTACATCGGGTACAGTAGGTAAGCCAGACGGTAACTGTGGTGAAGAAAACTTTACTTTAGGTCAAGATCACCAGTATATGCTTGGTCAATACAACGGTTCTCAAAACAACAGAGCTTGGAGATTTAATTACGCTACAGAAAGCGGATTCCAAGGTAGTTCTACAATGGAACCAAAAGGTAAAGCAGGAGCAAGCTCGGGCGTGTGTGCTTGGAGGGATTAAATTATGGCAACACTTAAAAATACAAGAATAAATGGAACAAACTATTTAAGATTGCCTAAAGGTAGTGGCGGTCAGCGTCCTGGCAACAACCCAGGAAGAATACGCTATAACACCGATGATGATACTGTAGAATATTATTCCGGCGGTAATCAGCAAACTTCTCAAGGTTGGGCGAAACTAACTATTCCTTTCAAAACAAGACAGATTATTTCGAATGGATACATGCAAGGTGGATATAAAAGTTCAGCTGCATGGAACAATCTCAATAGAACTATTACAGCAACTGATACTACCTATAACTTAGGTGATGGAACTATTGAAGCGGCATTCAACTATCAATGGGGTGCATGTTCAAAAGATTATAACTATGTGTTTGGTGCTGGCGGCGGACACGCAGTTAGTTCAAACTATACTATCGCATTTAACATGCGAACAGAAACACAAGCAACAGATATTGATAGAACTTTACCACACAGTAGACACAATTTTGGTGGTGTATTTCAGGAACATTTAAATACATGGATGTGCGGATCAAACAACAATAACCTTAACAAATATAATATGACAACCAAAACAGAATTAGGAAACATAGGACAAAACTTTACAACAGGTTCTGTTTGGGGTATGAGCCACGAAGATTATGGTCTGTTTTACCAAAACAACAACAACAGAACATTTGTGTATGCGACAGAAACACTGTCAAGTCGTGGAGGCACTACATGTTCAAACCACCCACAACAAAAATCTATAAACAGTAAAATAGGAATTGCTTGGGCAGGTAATGAAGGCGGTTATAACGGTGGTAACGCTATGCGTAAAACTTATTGGAGTACAAATACTACTTCAGGTACGTATGCTAAGCCGCACACTAACTGTGGTGAAGAAAACTTTACTATGGGCCAAGATCACCAGTATATGCTTGGACAATACAATGGTGCACAAAATAACCTGTCATGGCGTTGGGATTATGCCACTGATGGCGGACGTACAGGCGGTAGTTCGATGGAGCCCAAGGGTAAAGCAGGTGCAAGTTCAGGTGTTTGCGGCTGGAGAGATTAATATCTACCAATATTAGTCACACCTAAAAACCTAATCACTAAATATTATAAATAAATTTTTTAAAAAAGGAGTCAGCATGTCTGAAGATAGATTGGCAGCAGCTAAAAAACAAACGGAACAGCACGTTAGTAAACTTATGAGCGATGTCTCTAAGCTATCTGAACGTGAAAAAGAGATTCTTGATTATTCACAGAATAAAGAGTGGGCTAACCCAAAATTTAAAATGAAATGGTTTGTGGGAGAAACACAAATTACACCATTTAGTAAACTACGCCAATGGTTACTTGAACTTAAATCAAGAGAAGAAGCTATTGGAAAATTAGAGTATGACATCGACAAGTGGCAAATTCAAATTGACAGACATGAACATTTGGCTCAACATACACAAGACGAATTTGATCGTAGAGAGCATTTGTTAGAAGCTAAAGAATTAAATCGCACACAAGTCTTAACAAGAAGAAGATTAGTTAACTGGTATCTTGAAAGACAGCAATTGATCGATCTTGTTACTGAATTTTTAGACTCACCAGAAGCACTTCTTCCTGACGGTAGCGGCAGAACATATATGGATATTATGGATACTGACGCAGAAGAAGAACTTGAAGCAGAATACTGGACCAATAGGCTAGCCAAGCAGGCTGCTACAGACTTGTTATTTTATGGTAGAGTAGGTACAGGTAATATGGATGCAATATTAAGTATGCACCCAAATCAGCAGACAGAAACATTGTCTTTGGCAATGAACTACGGTACACAGTTGCAACATATCCAAAAAAATATACAAGCAAATATTGACGAAAAATTAAAATTAGAAGGTAAAACAGAAACTTCTTATTTAACTAAGCCGCCGACAGATGAGCTAAGAGATATTGTCAATAATCCAAGGTTATCTGTAGATCAAACTAACAATGATACAGATGAAGGAGATATTTTAGGTGTATATAATCCATCAATCGATAACAGGTAATGATCCGAGATTACATGAAAGTTTTGTAGAAGTTGGTCATTATTGGCACTTTACAATTACACAGGTTCCTGACGATCAGGGCATTTATATAGATTGGTTAAGTTATCTTGAACTTCCTGAAGAAGTTGCTAAATGTTCTATTCTTACAAATAATTACAAAGGTGTAGTTAGTTTAACAAAACCTACTAACAGAGTTGAAGATATGGTAACAGCATCGGGTGATGTTGAATGGGAAAAATATGTTTATAGATTAACAGATCAAGATAAGCAAAATGTTACAGCACTTATGAAATCCGCAATGAAATTATATGCAACAGACACTCTGGACGATCGTAAACTTTTGAAAAAACTTTTAAATAAAGTAGAATCATGTCAAAATCAAGAAGACTGCGAGCAAATAATGCATCATTACTATAAAGTAAGTCTATCACCTACTACAAACAAACAGCCAAGAGAGCCAGAATTTAACATTAAATGGCCTGGCAATGAAAAATAGTTATTTTCAAAAGAAAATAGTTGCTTTTCTATTTGTTTTATGCTACACTAAAAATACACAAACTTAAGAAAAGCAACGCAAATGAATAATATTTTTAGTATTCCTTTAAACCCAAAATTAACTCCTCAGCAGTATGAGGAATTTATAAAGTTTGTATTAGAACACAAGCATCTTATATACGATATCTATTTTACAAGCCGTATACCTCCATTTGCTCAAGATGCTATGGGTGATACATTTGTTAACAAAGAAGATTATCAATATGCTATCGATGCTGCAATTAACATACAAAAGTTTACAGGTGTACCTCTAAGTGCAACATTTAATAATATTCAAGTTCCACCTACTCAGAAAAATTTAGATCTTTTTATCTATCATTTTAAACCTTTATATGATGCAGGTATACATACTGCTACTATACCTCATACTCATTGGATGGCAACTGGACAAATACAAAAAGCATTTCCTAAATTAAAAATAAAAAATACAATACTAAGAGATGTAAGAACTGCTACGGAGATAGTTAACCTTGCAAAGTATGGTTTTGATTATATTAATCTTGATAGAGATTTGATGCGTGATAGAGATACTTTGATGCGTTTAAAAGAAGCAAAAGTATGGATTAAAGAAAACTTAGGTAAAGATATAAAATATAGTTTGCTTGCAAACGAAGGGTGTCTTGGAAACTGTCCTATGATGGTTGAACATTTTGAATACAACAACACGCGAGAAGGTTCTTCACCTCAATATTTTAATGATCCTATTAGTAGAGTAAGTTGTCCAAAATGGGACGTACAAGATCCAGCTGTTCATCTTAAAACTGCTGATCTTCCTCCTTGGAAAGAAGATTGGGAAGAGTTTATAACCGACCTTGGCATAGATGTTTTTAAAATGCACGGACGAGAGGCTGTAAGTAGACTGTATGACACAATGGATATTATTCGTAAGTGGAATAACAATGAAACTTTACTTAACGATAATTTTTCAACATACTTAAAAGAAACAAATCTTATTGAAAAGCCTATAAACATATGGCGTAAAAAAATAAAAAATTGTAAGTTTGACTGTTGGGAATGTCAATACTGTGATAAAATTTATGAAGTTAAATCTAAAATGCAACACAGTGAACTGATCAAACACACAGCAGAATGTATTGCAAATTCAGGTGTGCCTACTGTAAATTTAAATATTCCAGGACTTACGTCAGCAAGAGTACAAACATTACTAAACTCTCTTGCACAAGGTGTTGATACTTATATGGAAATTGGCACGTATTTAGGTGCAACATTGTGTGCAGTGCTAAAAGATAACCCAATAAATGCTATTGCAGTTGACTATTGGAGTGAAGGTGTAGAGTCACGCAATGGAGAAATAACACAACCAAACGATATAAATGTATTTTTAAAAAATTTAGAAAAACACAAAGGAGACTCAAACGTAACAGTGGTTAATAAAGATCTTTTCCAAGTTGATGTTTCTCCAATACAAAATTCTATAAAGATGTTTTTCTATGACGGACCACATGACAGAGAAAGCATTGTAAAAGCAGTACAACACTACTGGTCAGCCTTAGCAGATGAAGCAATTTTAGTTTTTGATGATGCAAACTGGGATGGAGTTGTTGATGGAGCAAGAGAAGGAATTAATAATTCTAACGGTACAGCAGTTTATGAAAAGATGTTGTTAAACTCAGAAGAAAATAAAAATGAATGGTGGAATGGTTTATATGTGGTGGTGGTAAGAAAATGATAGGTAATTTTTTCAGTACACCCATTTATATGGGAAATATAGAAAATCGAGGTGATGTTGATAAAGAATTAAGTGACGCTACTGATCGTGCAATTTTCAAAAATGATTGGCAACCTGACAATGATACTGCTAACACTACATTTAATCCACAAGGTTCAACTGATATAATTCGCGAATTTAATATGCAGAAAATACGATCACATATTATTGATCACGCTAACAAGTACTTGAAAGAAATAGATTATTCATATAAACAAGATAGTTTACAAATTTTAGGATCTTGGCTCAACACTTTTGAAAAAGATCAAGTAATAGGTTTGCACGAACATGGGTATCAACCAAATACCTTTAGTGGATCCTACTATTATAAAGTACCAAAAAACAGTGGTAATATACAGTTCAAAAGCACTAATCCTTTTGTAATAAGTTTCCCACATCAGTCAGATAAGTATAGTAACTTGCTAAATGTAGAACCTGAATCAGGAATGATACTGCTGTTTCCTAGCTGGCTTATGCACAAGGTATTACCAAACAAAAGCGATGAAACACGTATCAGTTTAGCATTCAATATATATTTTGATTATAAGGGTAAGTAAATGTATTTGAAAAAGGTTAAAAAAATTACTATATTTGGCGGCGGCACAAGCGGTTGGCTAACAGCTGCTTATCTTGTAAACAACCTTAATGTACCAACACAGATTGTATTAATTGAAGATTCGGAACAAGGCCCAATTGGAGTGGGCGAAGGCACACAACCCTTTACAGCAAAATTTTTAAGTGAGTGTGGTATCCCTCCGCACTTATGGATGAAGGATAGTAATGCAACTTTCAAATATGGTGTAGAACTAATAGGTTGGAACGATGAGCCATATTTTGTTGACAATGATAACGAAGATAACGGAATAATTGCCCACAACCTCTACACCAGCGATTATTTTATAGATAAACCATATTCAGAATTTGCAAAATGGCATCCTGCTTATAGATTAGCTAAAAAAAATATATGTCAAAAGTTTGATGAATATTTGGATGTTAATCATAGAATGGGACCTGTTGATTTCGGTGCAGTGCATTTTGGTGCATATGATATAATCAAAACTATCAAACAACTTATATTAGATAAAATCACATACATAGACACAAAAATTACAGATATTACTGTTTCTCAAAATGGCATAGAATCATTAATTTCTGCAGATGGTAGTGATTATCAGTCTGATTTGTTTATTGATTGCACAGGATTTGCAAGCATATTATTGGAACAAAAACTAAATGTTCCGTTTGTTGATTACACTCGTTGGTTACCAAATGATAGAGCTGTAGTTGTAAGAACACAATTTACAAATCCTCAAGAACAGTGTCATCCTTATACAAAAGCAACAGCAATGAATTCAGGATGGAGATTTACTATTCCAACTTATAAGAGCATAGGTAATGGATATGTTTACTCTTCTAATTTTATATCAGATGAAGAAGCAGAACAAGAATTGCGTAATTCTATAGACGAACACGATGCACCTGCAAGGCACTTGAAAATGAAGTGTGGTTATCATAAAGAAATTGCTGTAGCAAACGTTTGTGCAGTTGGACTAAGTGCAGGATTTGTAGAACCTTTAGAAGCTACAGGTATAACATTTACAACAAGTGTTGTATCAGATGTTACTGCTGTTTTAAACAACAGCGGAAATGTATGGGGCCAACAACAAAAATTTAATATCAACAAAAACTTTAATTTTATGTCAAATGAAATCTTAGCATTTGTTTGGGCACATTATTATTTCTCAAACAAAAACGATACAGACTTTTGGAAATCTATTAGATCACATAAAATTACAGACTTACCAGAACAATCACAAGAAATCATAAACTTATTTTTACCAATGCCTAAAAGATTTTTTAACATCGGTCCAAATTCTATGTTTAATGTTGTTCAATGGTGGAGTATGTTACACGCTGGCGGCGCATATAAAAATGTAAATTCAAATTTAACAAAAAAGCAAAAACAATATGCTGAATATTTTATAAAATGTCACGACAAACGTTTAGAACTTGCAGAAGAAATGTTTGACAATCACTATAACTACTTAACAGATTGGTATAATAAATGATAAACTTATTTGAAGCATACTTAGATGCATCACCTGATATTGGCACTGACGATCAAGTACAAAATCTTTTAAATGAAATTAATTCAATTAGAAATATGCCAAACGCACCTCGAACTAATATAGGTTGTTGGCGTTCCGGACATGTTTACAATAATATTGATTGGTTGTTAAAAGCAATAACTAGTAAAGTATATACAGCTATTAATCTTTATAGTTCTAAAGATGACTTATTTAAAAATGAAATATCAAAAATTAACAAAAAAAATCTAAAAGTAAACTATTGGACTAATGTAAATCAAACTGGAGCACGAAACACTTTACATGCACATAAGTCTGCTATTTTTTCAGGAGTATATTACATACAAGGAACAGATACAGGTGCCCTACGTATTTTAAATCCTGCAAATATGCTTTGTGATTGCAATCAATTGTCTCCTTTTGTCAGAGATTTCAATTACTTGCCTAAAGACAGGGATTTAATCTTATGGCCATCGTGGTTACCACACGAAGTAGAACCAAATCCTTCAAATAAAGAAAGAATTAATATAGCATATGATATTGTGATATGATTGGAGGTAAAAAATGATAAGCGAACTTCGCACAGATGAACTAGTAACATACACAGTTGAAAAAAGAAAAGTAAAAGAAAACGATCCAACTTCTTTATACAAAAGTCAAAAAGACAGAGAGATGTTACGTAATTGGCTTCGTGCTTTACTAAAAGAACACGATGTAATGATATTTTATATCGACGAAGACGATGGTAAGGAAAAATTTGTAATTGGTACCACCAAAGGATACAATGAAGATGTTATGCAAATTCCAGAATATGACGAAGATTGGTTAGGGGAAATACAGAAAACTTACCATCATGTGCCATTTATAAGTGTTCCCGATGCTACACCTTTGCATATACACTTAGATGATATTACAAAATTTGTTCTAAAAAATGATAAAATTTTAGAAATATCCAATAAAACTGTTCTTTTTTAAAAGTATATATTAACTATCTTCAAGAAGTATGTTGCTTCAAATATTGAATAAATACAGTAGCAATAAATGTGAGGATTAACATGTCATCAGCACCTATAGTAGATAGAATACGAATAATACCAAGACCTAATGATTTTCTTGATAGAAATGTTGGTTCAAGTGGTGAAGTATTTTTTGATTCAGAAACAAGCAGTTTAAGACTATATAGTGGAAAGTTAGCTGGTGGTTTTGAAGTTCTCACTAATAAAAGTTTATCAGGAATAGCTACAAAAACATACGATGTTACAATCGTAGGCCCTCAAGGTAGCGATGTAGGAAACAAATATACACTAAACGGTGAGTACAAACCTTCACTAAGTTTTGTAATTGGATACACATATATCTTTAACCAAAATGATAGTACAAATGTATGGTTTCCGAATGCTGTTGATACAACAAATAACCAAAATCCATTAAATTTTAGCGCAGATGACCCCAACGGAGAAAATGGAAGCGGCACAGTTTATACTGATAGAGTAGTTTATAAACTTGACTATAAAGTAGTCTCAAAACAAGGATATTGGGACGGTTTTCAAAATGCAGAACAACGCAGTGTTTCAATTACTATTACTGATCAAACACCAACCACATTATACTATTGGTGCCAAAACCATCTTAACATGGGCAACACTATTGTTACAGCTGATCCAGGTACAGGATCAGGTGGTTCAACTGATGTAAGTGATACAGCTCCTACTACACCAGAGTCAGGAAGTATTTGGTACAATAGCACTAACGGTAGATTGTATGTATATGTTGTAGATGATGATAGCGGTCAATGGGTACAACCTAGTACCACTTCAGTCTCAAGTTTATTAGATATTGGCATAAGTGACGGTACCATAGGACAAGTTTTAACTACAGATGGCGCAGGAAATTTTACATTTCAAGACAGTAGTTCGATAGGAAATTTTACACTTTCAAATAGTGTAATAGATACAGACGATTCTAGTGGAATAAGTTTTGTTCCTCCTGTTACGATGAACAGTGACTTAACGGTTGAGAATGATGTTATTGTGTCAAACAAAATTTCTGCAACAAGTTTTATAAACACCGGTACTGGTACTGCAAGTATAGACAGTGCTACTACAATAACTTTACAAGCACCAGACGGTGTTCTAGTTGAAGGTGAATTAAAGTTACAAAATAACAACATTACTGGTGTACCTACTATTGATGCAACTACTATTAATGCAAGTTCTATTACTGCAAGCCAGGCAGTATTTACTGGAATTGTGACATTCGGTACTTCTGATGCTACAGGCACTCATAATATAATATTAGCAAACAATTCAAATAATTTTGCATTTCAGCACAATAAATTTCTTTCCGGCGAAGAAGTACAATACGGACGCTTCAACGCTGGCGCAAAAACTGCTTTACAGTTTGGTACCACTACTGGAGGTGACACTGGACAAATATTCAATAGTGCTTTATCATACATAAGCACTACTGGCTTTAATTTTGGTGATAACAACTTAAATGGTTACCCATTACCTTATAAAATGGGAGTGTTAGATATGACTGGTGCTACACCTAGCTGGACTGGCGGCGGTGAATCAGGGATTGCTAATAATGGTACTGGAGACGCAACAATTACATTTTCACAGGATATTGCGTCATCTACAGAAAACTTCCAAGTAATGGCAACAATT
>CENJ01124240.1_pt1 | contig 35087 bp, 40 predicted proteins | sample 356161 | NCBI WGS metagenome assembly CENJ01 (sample SAMEA2619531, study PRJEB7988) | marine metagenome | biome: marine biome (ENVO:00000447); feature: surface water layer (ENVO:00002042); material: "saline water (ENVO:00002010), including plankton (ENVO:xxxxxxxx)" | depth 5 m | reverse complement strand
ACGCAGCAGGCGAGGCCGTCTGATCAGGCGGTCTGAGTTTCTTTTGAGCGGCGGGAGCGCTTCTCCCAGCCGCCGCGAATGGCTTTACGGCATGGCTCTTCGATCAACTTATGGATCGGATAGGCAATCGCCACGACGACCAGCGTGAAGCCGAGCGATGTCCACGCATTCACAACGAACGGAATGCCAAGAATATCGAGCGCGTTCTTCATGATCATGAAGGTCGGTACGTGCAGGATAAAGATCGCATAAGACCAGCCACCCAGCGCGCACATTGTCGGATGCGCAAGGAAAGTGCCTTTGCCTTCTGCATCAATCCGCGCCAGCGACATGATCATCAGCGCGCCGCCAGCTGCAACAAACGCAGTCCCCACATGGTTCATTGCTGCCAACAGCGCGCTGCCCGCACCGGCAAGGGCGTAAAGCCCCGCGCGGAAACCGGATACTTTAAAATCTTCGAAGGCCACACGAGCGCCAACACCCGCCAGCATGACGACTGCGCCGCGCAGCGCGCCCCACGCCATGGTAGAAGAGCTGAGCTCACGATGCAGAAGCATCTGGTGCACCTGATCGACGAGATAAACATTCAAAAGGCAGAGCCCGAAGAAGAGCGTACGATGCGCCTTCATCTTTGTTGCAAGCCAGATGTAGAGCGGGAATGCCAGATAGCCTGCAAACTCTGCGCTGATCGCCCAGGCAGGGAAATTCCATGCGGCCCCGCCCGGCACGCCAAAAGATTGCATCATGAAGAGGTTCGCGAACAAGCCTTCCAGCGGATAGCCTTCAGCGATGTCTGCGCGCCCCATCACCATGCCGAGCACGAGAAAGCCGAGCATGATACCAAGCGCCAGAATGTGCAGCGGGTAAATCCGCGCGATACGGGCGACCATGAAATCACCAAAGGCAAAAGGCCGGTTACGGTTGTTCCAGTAGATATGGGTAAGCACGAAGCCTGAGAGGACGAAGAAAACGTCCACCCGCGCGACACCGAGTTCCAGATATGGCAGGGCGCCAAAGCCGTCATGGTCATACATATGGCCGACGTGAAAATAGGCGATCCAGATCGCCAGAATGAAGCGAAGACCGGTGAGCGAGTCAAAACGTTGGCGTGAAATGTCCATCTGGAGGCTCCATGAGATTCACATCTCAAAGAGCAAGCTTCGTTCCAGTTTCGCCGCAGAGGGGAATTCTGGCTATAGATTCACCCCAATTATTTGTTTCCTTTGATTTTATTGCACCGTGCATGGGCGAGCTGCAGGTTTTCAGGCGTATCGGGTCCACCTTTTGAGCGCGGTTTTATATGGTCAAAAGTCGGACGAAGCTTCTTCCAGAGCGTGGAATGTGCCGTTTCGAACCGGTTTTGCGGCATGTGCTCGCCGCAAAGCGCGCACTTTCCCGCCTGCGCCTCCCAAAGGCTGCGGAACAACTCATTCTCTTTTGGCTTGAAGGGCTGGGACACCACTTTCGTCCTGTTCTGTTCATCGCTCATCCCTGCGAAGGCAGGGATCTGGCAGATAATCGGGCAGCTCACAAAAGCGTTTCAGCGAGATCCACCCTATGCGGATTACTCTGATCAATGAGCCGGTCTTTCCACGCCCGTTTCCACTTCTTCATCTGCCGCTCGCGAATGAAGGCGCTTTCCCGACTTGGATGACCTTCAAACCAGACCAGTTTCTCGCAATTATAACGGTCAGAGAAGCCTTTGATCAGGTGCTCTCTGTGCTCATATGCGCGGCGATTAAGGTCATCCGTCATACCAATATAGAGCACGGTATCGCGCTCATTGCTCATGATATAAACGCAGTAAACTGTTTCACTGTTCATAAGCGCACTTTCGCTCCAGATTCCTGCCTACGCAGGAATGAGCGAAAGTTTGTTAGATTTTTCGGATAGCAACAATAGCTGAGATTAAAGCCCGCGGCGCAGTTTCGCAGCCGTGACCGTATTCACCAGAAGGCCAGCAATCGTCATCGGGCCGACACTGCCCGGAACGGGCGTGATCTGGCCGGCAACATTCTTGCAGGCTGCAAAATCAACATCGCCCACGACGCGGGTTTTGCCCTCGCCCTTTTCAGGGGCCGGAATGCGGTTAATGCCGACATCAATCACGCATGCGCCCGGCTTCACCCATTCGGCAGGCACCATTTTCGGGCGACCAACCGCAGCGACCAGAATGTCAGCCTGACGGCAGACCTCACCCAGGTCCTTGGTGCGCGAGTGAGCGATTGTCACCGTGCAGTTCTGCTCGAGGAATAAAAGCGCAGCCGGTTTGCCAACCAGAATGGAACGGCCAATCACGACGACGTTCTTACCTGACAGATCATCGCCCAGCGCAGATTTCGCGAGGATGACACAGCCAGCAGGCGTGCACGGGCGAATGCCCTTTTTGCCAAGCGACAGACGCCCCGCAGACGCTTCTGTCAGACCGTCTACGTCTTTGTTCGGGGAGATGCGCTCAATCGCGCTGGCTTCATCGAGATGCTTTGGCAGAGGCAACTGAAGCAGAATGCCGTCCACGCTGTCATCATTATTCAGCGTTTCCAGAAGCGCTTCGACCTGATCCTGCGTCGCGTCAGCCGGAAGGCGGTGCGTGAAGGAATTCATGCCCGCTTCTTCGGTCATTTTGCCTTTATTGCGGACGTAGATCTGGCTTGCCGGATCTTCACCGACGAGCACAACCGCGAGGCCCGGCGTAAAGCCATGCTCGGATTTCAGGGCGGCGACTTCTTTGGCGACATCCTCACGAATGCCTGCGGCAATGGCTTTTCCGTCAATCAGCGCGCCCATGTGAAATCCTGTTAGTTGAGAGCTGGATTAAGCAGCAGCTGCGCCGCCACGAGGTCGATAAATCCGAGTCCAAGCAGGAGGACAAGTGGAGAAAGATCGATTCCGTTGAACGATGGCAGGAAACGGCGAATTGGCGCGAGCGCAGGCTCGACCAGCGCAGACCCAAATCGCAGGATAAACTGAACCAGCTGGTTATAGCTGTTCACCACTTCGAACTGAATCAGAATGCGTGTGATCAGATAGATAAAGATCACGATCTGATAGAAGAAGATCACATTGTGGATCAGCCAGTAAATCGGATAGCCCATGCTTCCAGTCCTTCATAATTTCGCTTCACCTATATTGAAGCGGTGAATAAACGCAATGCCACCTGATACCGCATCAGTCTGAACACTTTCTTCCTGCATGAACACAGCGTTTAAGTCCGGTTCAGACAGACTTTGCTTTATTGGCCCTGCCCGAACGAAGCTGGCTTGCGACGCATTTAACTGCGTCCTCACACACAACGCTCGTCAGCGGAATGTCTGGCGGCTCTGGCAGCTTTGCGCGTTTTCAGATAGGAAGCCCGTGAAAGCTTGCCAGAGCTTCAGACCAGAACACCCAGACATTCAGGATTTTTCGCCTTGGACATGCTCCCGGAAACCGCGCTCAACGACGATATGCCGACCCGCACCATCCGCTCCACCGTTACGAAGCTGGATGTCGAGCGGAGCTTTCGTGCAGCCTTTGCCAATGCGCCCGATGGTGTCACCTTCAAGAAGACGCGCAAACGTCTTGTGCGTCAGGCGCTGGAAACCATCCAGACTTACGGGCTTGATACATCCAAGTCTTCCACCGAGCCTGCGCGTTGGCTGATCTGTCTGTCGGGCGGCAAGGATAGCTATGCGCTCCTCTCTATCCTGCTGGAGCTGAAATATCTCGGCGCTATTCAGGCCGAGCTTCTGGCGTGCAACCTCGATCAGGTGCAGCCGGGCTTTCCAAAAGAAATCCTGCCGAATTATCTGGATGGTCTGGAAGTGCCTTACCGGATCGAGACCGAAGACACCTACTCTATCGTGACGGACAAACTGCCGGCGCAAAAGACATACTGCGCGCTCTGCTCACGTCTGCGCCGCGGCATTCTTTACCGGATTGCGCGCGAAGAAAAATGCGATGCCATCGTGCTGGGTCACCACCTCGATGACGCGCTGGAAACCTTCTTCATGAACCTGTTCCATGGCGGACGCCTTGCTGCCATGCCGCCAAAACTTCTCAATGATGAGGGCGATGTGATGGTCCTGCGCCCACTCATCCGGTCTGAAGAAGCTGATATTGAAAAGTTCGCCGCGGGTATGAATTACCCGATCATTCCGTGCACACTGTGCGGCTCTCAGGACGGGCTTCAGCGCATGCTGATGAAGGATATGCTGACCAATTGGGAAAAGAATAATCCGGGCCGGAAAGCGAAAATGGCGCATGCTTTATCTCATGCGCGACCATCGCATTTGCACGATGCGTCAATCTTCGGCTTTAACGAACTCTTACCAGCCGTTGATAAATCTTAACGCGCGGTTTCGATAACACCTTAACGCCGTCATGGTAGGCGTTAAGGCATGAAACTGAAACTATCCCATCTTCTGCTCGCCGCAGCCATGCTTGCTCCATCTGCAATGATGAGCGCACATGCGGCTGGCGCCGGCGGCGACCCGGCTGACCGTGCGGGCGCGCGCATCACCGGTTCTCAGGATTATATTGCCGTGACGGGCGTTCATGCGCCGATTGCAGGCGTGGACGGCTTCCGGTCTCTGATGGCGCTGGATGCGGGTATTGAAATTCATGACGACCGCGAACGTCGCCGTGCAGAAGCCCAGATGCCCCGTATTCGGGATGCGCTTCGCCGCGCCGTACACGGCTATTTGTCTATGAGCTATGAAGTCGGCACTGTGCCCGACCTTGATATGATCGGCCGCCGTTTACAGACGGCCGTTGATCAGGTGCTCGGCGAAGGTGTCGCCGAAGTCACGATTGCAGCGGCGATCATTCACCGCAACAGCTAGGATGATTAGTGGTCGCAGCTCATATTGCCTGCGACCTCGGCTGCCAGATCCTGATAGCGCTCATCAACCGGTTCGAACCGGCCATCAGCCTCATCCCAGGCTGAAACACGACCTGTCTTAATGTCATAAACCCAGCCATGCAGGGTGAGCGTGCCATTCGCCAGCTTGCGCATCACGCTCGGGTGTGTCCGCAAATGCTGAAGCTGCAGCTTCACATTCTCTTCCAGAAGCAGGTTGAGCTTTTCGTCTTCGGACTTACCCGCAGACATTTCTTCCACGACATCCATCGCGCCTTGAGAAAAGCCGAGCCACTCTTTGACGTGTGGCAGATGCTGGACGCTATCGGGGTTCATAATACCCTTCATCGCACCACATTCAGAATGACCGCAGACAACAATGTGCGGCACATCCAGAACACGCATTGCAAATTCCAGCGTGGCTGTCATGGCGCCGGTCTGGCTGGTGTGTGGCGGTACGATATTGCCCGCATTGCGGAGAATGAATAGCTCACCAGGGTCAGTCTGAGTGATCATTGCGGTTTCAACACGCGCATCAGAGCAGGCAATGAAAACGGCCTCCGGAGACTGCCCTTTGGCAAGGCGCTCAAACAGCTCCTGCTTGCTCGGGTAAACCTCATTCTGGAATTTGATCACGCCTTTCAGAAAACCGGTCACTTCACTCTCCATCTAAAGACATCAAACTGAGGGAGCGCTTAGCACTCCCTCACGCAATTTACATCGCTGAAATGCCGCCATCGACTTTCAGTTCCGCGCCGGTGACAAATTTAGATTCGTCAGAGGCAAGATAAAGGACCGCATAGGCCACATCGTCAGGATCGCCGACCTTTCCGAGCGGCACCTGGCGGGCCAGCTTGGCGAGCGCCTCGTCGGCGCCAAACATTTCCTTCGTACGATCGAGAATTGGCGTGTCGATAAAGGTCGGGTGGACAGAGTTACAACGGATGCCGTTCTTCTTTTTCGCGCAGTGCAGCGCGACAGATTTGGAGATCATCCACGCGCCAGCTTTGGCCGTGTTGTAAGCGACATAATTGCCGGACGCGATGAGGCCCGCAATCGAGGAAATGTTCACGATAGAGCCCGGCGAATATTCTTCCATGGCAGGGATGGCATATTTACAGCCGAGGAAGATGGAATCGACGTCGACATCCATCACCTTTTTGAACTGGGCATAAGGCAGGTCTTCAACCGTGCCACCCGCGCCAATACCGGCATTGTTCACGAGGATTGAGAGACCGTCCATCTCTTCGACGGCAGCAGTAACGACATCCTGCCAGCGCTCTTCGTCGGTTACGTCATGCTGCATGGACCATGCGCTACCCGGATACATTTCATTGATGTGCGCACAGGTGTCTGCTGCACCATCGCCATTGAGGTCGGTCAGCATAACTTTTGCGCCCTCTTTGGCCAGCATGGTGGCAATCGCTGCGCCAAGCCCCTGCGCTGCGCCTGTAACAATCGCTTTTTTACCGGAAACACGACCCATGACTTTCTCCCTCTGTCAGTTTGCGCGGACAGTGGAACGTGGGCGTTCATTTGGCAATGGGTTTTGGAGCGCAGGGCGCCTAGTTGTCCTGCAGCAGATAGACCCAGGTACCATCCTCGCGGATGGCCAGACGAAAGCCCGGATAGCTCTCGCCATTGCGGATACGCTCCAGCCCGTCCTCGCCGATCAGATTGAGGATACGCGCACGCTCTGAAAAGGTGAGCCGGTCATGCTGTAATTCTTCATTCGTCCGGCCCGCAAAGTCCGGCCAGATAAAGTATTTCTCCGCACCGAAATCCTTCACCGCATATGGCTCATCCAGAATTTGCAGTGTCGCCTCTACAGGGTCGATACCGGCGCGGCGAAGCAGATACCAGTGCTCATAATGGCTGAGATCGCCATAGTTGGACCGAAAGCCCTGAAACTGATCGGCATAGCGCGCAAGCTGGCGCACAGAATCACGTCCGAGAACATCAAGCAGCGCATTGCGCTGGGCCAGAACCGCTTCTGGAAGCTCTTCCGTTTCACTGCTGAAGACGGGCGGCGGCGCTGGCGCGTCACCGACCTCGCTCGCAGGGGCACGCCGCGCGTCGATCTCGTCAGAGAGATCACATCCGCCCAGCACAAAAAGCACAGGCAGACAGCTTGCTAGAATGGCATGCCGGAAACGCGTCATCAGAACTCCAGTCCGGTCGCCTCCGAGAGATCGCTGAGTAGCTGGGCTTCATTGAGCACCTTGATGGTGGTCATGCCCATGGCTCGCGCAGGCTTGAGGTTGATACCTAAATCATCGAGATACACGCACGCTGCGGGCTCAACATTCAGAGCCTCACACATCAATTCATATATTTTCGGATCAGGCTTACGCAAGCCAACCTTGGAGCTTTCGATCACATGATCGAAGTTCGCAAAGATTTCAGCCACGGCTTTGATCTTCTCAGGATCAGACGTCATGGACGGACTTTTGCCAATCGGCGCATTGTTGGTAATGCAGGCGACGGCGAAGTGTTTCTTGCAGGTTTTAAGCGCCTCAAACACGGCTGGACGTAGACGGCCAGACAGCAATCCCAGAACATCTTTACCCGGAATGGAGTAGCCCAGCGCTTTGGCCTCTTCAGCAAATTTCTTATCGAACTCGTCAGGCGTGAGCTCGGAACGCTCCAGCAGCGCCCAGGCATTTGTGTCCGGATTGATGGAATTGATCTTCCGGATAATGTCCTTTGGCAGCCCCTTTTCGGCCTCGTAATGGTTGAACGCCTCGAACGGAGATGAGGAGAACACGCCTCCAAAATCCCAGATCACTGCCTTAACGTTAGAATTCACCATGTCCGAACCTGCCTCCCGTCGGGTTTGTTGTTATGGCCACCTTATTGGACAGCCTCGCGGTCAAAACAAGGCATATCCGTGGGCGCGGCACCCCTCAAAGAAAAAACCCCGGAGCATGAACTCCGGGGTTTTCGCTAAATCAGCTGACACGCCTTAAGCGTCCGGCGTATCCTTGCGGTCGAAATACGCTTTTGTCATCGCCGCGACGAGCGGTGACATCACCAGAAGCGCAATGAGGTTTGGCGCGGCCATCAGGCCGGTCAACGTATCTGCCAGCAGCCAGAACAGGCTGACGACGTCAGTCACCGCACCGCCTTCTTCAAGCATCAGAACGAACGCACCGCCGAAGACGACAACGATCCAGCTGATCTTGAATGCGAAAATGCTTTTCACACCGAACAGATATTCGCAGCAGCGTTCGCCATAATAGCTCCAGCCGAGAATTGTGGTGAAGCCGAAGACAGCCAGACCAATCGCAACAATGTGGCTACCAATGCCCGGCAGCGCCTGTTCGAAGGCCATAACCGTCAGCGGCGCGCCCGTTTCACAGCCTTCAGGCAGCATAACGAGGTCCGGACGGATGAACGGTTCACACATCTCAGGGATCATACCCGATGTCAGAATGACAAACGCGGTGATCGAGCACACGACAATTGTATCAATGAACGTACCGAGCATTGCGACGATGCCCTGGTTTACCGGGTCATTATTACGCGCTGCGGCGTGCGCAATCGGGGCAGAGCCCTGACCGGCTTCGTTCGAGAAGATGCCGCGCGCAACACCCTTTTGCATCGCCAGCAGCAGAAGACCGACAGTGATACCTGTAGACGCTTCACGGAAGCCGAATGCGTTCGTGATGATACGCATGAAAGCGTTCGGAACTTCAGGCGCGTTGATCGCAACAACGATGATACCAGCCACGAGATAACCAATCGCCATCGCCGGAACCAGCTTCTCAGCCACAGCCGCGATACGTGAGATACCGCCGAGGATCACAGCTGCAGCAGCACCTGCGAGAACGAGACCTGACACCCATGGTGCAACGCCATAGTTTGCGTTCAGTGCGTCAGCAATCGAGTTTGCCTGAATAGACGCGCCTGTCCCCCACGCGGCCAGAATGCCGAAAATCGCAAACAGGCTGGCAAGCCACGCCCATTTCGATCCCATACCGTTCTTGATGTAATACATAGGGCCACCCACATGGCGGCCCTCTTCATCAACTTCGCGGAATTTTACAGCCAGTACGCCTTCGCAGAATTTCGACGCCATACCCACAAGCGCCGTCATCCACATCCAGAAGACCGCACCCGGGCCACCAATGGCAATGGCAACCGCCACACCAGCGATATTACCCGTACCGATTGTGGAAGAGAGCGCCGTCATCAGCGCGCCGAACGGCGAAACGTCGCCTTCATCCTTATTGTGGTCTTTGCTGAACAGCTGGCCGAAAGCGTATGGAATTTTGAGGATCGGCATAAAGCCGAGGCGAACAGTGAGATAAAGACCGGTACCGAGAAGGAGAAGAAGTACCGGCGGATAATCAATCGCACCAATGAGGGAGTCAGCAGATCCCCAGACGAGACCGTTAACGGTCTCAAGAATTTGAACGAAGCCGTCCATGATGTGCCCTTTAATCTTTTTACGGATCGGGCTGCCCCAATGCGCCCCGATCTCTAGATTTGAACGGCGCAGCCTAAGCTGTGATTTTCATCTGTCCAGCGACAAGCACGCGTATTTGATCGAACGCTCAATATCTGGACAGTCTGGAGGCGTCACCCGGCCTAGCCGATTTCGAACTCCTCATAATCGGCAACAACATCATCAGCGCGTTTCATCGGCCCTGTGTAGTGAGGATTCTTGAAGCGGCGCCTGTCTGGCCCGAAATAGTCCAGCGTACGGATGAAATCACGTCGTTTAAACGTCACGGCATCAATGCGGCGCGCCAAATCAACCGGCTTGAACGGCTTCACCAGAAACTCGTCAATTCCGGCGTTAATCGCCTCGATAATACGTGTCTTTTCTGAGTATGAAGAGATTACAATCACCGGCACGTAGCTGATTGAGCGATCTGGCTGCGCCCGCACCCAGCGTACAAATTCGAGCCCCGACGTTTTTCCCATGCGCTGATCGGCGATGACGAGATCAAAACGGTGGTCACGATACAGGCCCGTAGCCTCTTCAATCGTATCTGCCCCGTAGATTTTCTTGATTCCGAACGCTTCCAACGTCACGCTGATCAGACGACGCATCTGACGATTGTCATCCAATACCAGCGTTCTGATAGTCTCTGTTTTCAACTCTACCCCCAGGTATCCGGCCAGCAACGCGATGAGGACTCCCAACCCTCATCTTATTTCAGCCATCACCCAGATTACGCCCGTTTTAGTGAACAAACTTATACCGGATTTTTTGGGTTTTGCGCCTTTCGAGACAACAGTGTTAAGAATCATAAAAATATTTGGGAAGGTCATTAATATGTTGAAGCGGATCGGGCAGTTCATAGGACTGCTGGTGTTACTCGCCCTTGTTCTGGTCGCTATTGTGGTTGTCAGAACGCTCACCTTCGGCACCAGCAATGACGCCTCCCGAATTGAGCTTCCGTCTGTTCCGGAATTCAGCTCCAGCGAGATTGCCACACACCTTTCCGACATTCTCCAGCTACCGACAATCACCCTCACTGCGGGCGATCCGCGCCCGGGACAGGAAGGCCCATGGGTCGAGCTGCGCGACTATCTTCAGACGACCTATCCGGCTTTCAATGCTGTTGCAGAACGCCACCTCGTGGCAGACCACACAATTCTTTATGGCTGGCAGGGGTCTGACACCTCGCGCGACCCGATCCTTCTGATGGCGCACCAGGACGTTGTGCCGATCAACCTTGGCACGGAAGATCAGTGGGATGCGCCGCCATTTGCCGGCATCGTGCAGGATGGCTATGTCTATGGCCGCGGCACGGTCGATAACAAAACCTCGCTCATCACGATTATGGAAGCTGCCGAAGCGCTTGCCGCATCCGGCTATCAGCCCACACGCTCCATCTGGATCATGTTTGGCCATGACGAGGAAGTCTCAGGCTCAGGCGCGCAAGCTGGCGTCGACTTCTTTCAGGAACGCGACATCCGTATGGAGATGGTGCTCGATGAAGGCTATTTCATCGTTGATCCGTTTCCGCTGACCGGCGCGTCGACCGGCGTGATCGGCATTGCAGAGAAAGGCTATGTCACCATCCGGCTGACATCTACCGCGCAGGGTGGCCACTCCTCCACACCGCCGCGCAATTCAGCAAACGTCCAGCTCTCCCGCGCGCTAGTGGCGCTGGATGAGCAGCAAATGCCGGCAGACTTCTCCCGCCCGCCAATGTCGGAAATGATTTCATCAGTTGCCGCAGACATGCCGTTCATGACGCGGATGGCCTTTGCCAATCAGTGGCTGTTCCGCCCGATGATCGAGGAACAGTTTGCCGCTGATGGCGCGTCCAACGCGATGATCCGCACGACGACAGCGCCGACGATGATTTCCGGCTCCATCAAGGAAAATGTCCTCCCGCAGAACTCTTATGCGCTGGTCAATTTCCGTATTCACCCGAATGACAGCGTAGAAACCGTGCTGGCGCATGTCCGTGATGTGATCTCTGACATTGATGGCGTCACAGCTGACGTCGACCAGTCTGGCGGCATTGGCTCTGAGGCCTCACCCGTCTCCCCGACTGAAAACCGCGCCTATCAGGTGCTGGCGTCCGTTGCGAGTGATGCAGGCGGCGGCGTTCCGGCCGTTCCAGCGCTCGTTTTGGGCGCGACGGATTCCCGCTGGACCACAGAAATTTCAGACAACATCTACCGATTTGCGCCGGGCGTGTTACCTATCGGCGATCTTCAGGGGTTCCACGGAACCAATGAGCGCATTTCAGTTGATAATCTCGAACGCATGGCCCGCGGTTACGCGCAAATCATGGTCGCCATGTCGAGCGAATAACAGGTAGCGATATGGCAGACGCGGCAGCAAAAACCGGACAGACACCAGAAGGCTGGCTGACCGATAGCTGGTATTTCATTTCCACATCAAAGGATCTGAAAGCGGGCGAACAACGCCGTGAAATCCTGCTTGGCCAGCCAATCATGGTTGGCCGTACCAAGGCGGGCGAAGCCTTCGCCATGCGCGATATCTGCCCGCACCGCCTCGTGCCGCTCTCTGCCGGCCAACAGGTCGACACCGATGGCGAGCCAACGGTTCAGTGCCCGTATCATGGCTGGCGCTTCGGCACCGATGGTGTCTGCAAACATATGCCATCGCTTGTTGATGGTGACCCGTACGACCCCAGCAAGGTGAAGGTACGCTCCTACCCGATCCACGAAGCCAAAGGCATGGTGTTCGTCTATATTTCGGACAATCCACGCTCGACCGAACCACCTGTCGTGCCGCCGCCTGATTTCGGTGACATTCCAGATAAGCCTCGCTTTGTAGTCTCCGAAATCTTTAACGCCCATATGGATGACGCCGTTGTCGGCCTGATGGACCCCGCCCACGTGCCGTTCGTACATAACCAATGGTGGTGGCGTCCGCCTTCCACCGGCTTCAGGGTCAAAGAAAAGCAATTCGTGCCGAAGACGCGCGGTTGGGCGATTGAACGCCACCAGCCATCGGGCAACTCGCTGGCGTATAAGGCGCTCTTCGGCGGCAAGGTCTCAACCGAGATCGCCTTTCAGATTCCAGGCTTCCGCTGGGAAATTGTTGAAAATGACAAGGCGACGCTGTTCACGCTGACCTGCCTGACGCCAATCGAAGAGAAACAGACCCGCATTACGCAGGTCACTTACTGGGCCAACGCGCCGCTTCTCTCCGTCATGAAGCCGATCCTTATTCCGGCCGCGCGCATGTTCCTCAATCAGGACGGCGACATGGTGAACCTTCAGAATGAGGGCATGAAATACCAGAAGAACATGATGTGGATTGATGACATCGATGTTCAGGCAAAATGGTATCAGGTGCTTAAACGCGCCTGGGTGAAGGCCCGCACTGAAAACGCCGAATTTGAAAACCCGATCGAGCCGCGTGTTCTGAGGTGGCGCAGCTAAGCCAGACAGAAAAAAGGCGCCGCATATGCGACGCCCTTTTCACTCTACGCTCAACCTGACTTACAGGTCGATGTCTGTGCGCGTACCTGTCTCGAGGTCCACGCCGGTCTCGCTTGAGCCGATCTGGTCATCGATTTCGCCCTCGGACTCATCAACGCCATCTACAAGGTCGTTGTCAGACAGCGGATATTCGGACACTAGGTCTTCATCAAACGCTGGCAGATCAAGAAACTCTGCTGCGGTCATTTCCAGACGGATTTCGGACTCGTCTTCGTCACCCTGTGCGACGACTACGGTGTACTCGCTTTCAGTGACGAGGATCTCTTCGCCGCCGACTTCGAGGATGCCGCCCGTTTCCACCACGATGTCGCTGACAGCGCCATCATCGTTAAAGGATACGCGCTCGACTTCTCCGACTGGCTGACCTTCTTCATCAAATACTGGCTTATTGACCCAAGCGTTGTCATCAGTGAACCCCGTCAGTGTGACGTCGGCTGCGACGGCGACGTCTGTTTCAGTTTCTGTGTATGTTTCCTCACCTGCAAAAGCCGCTGGTGTAATCATTGCGGCAGCAAGTGCCGTAGATGCGATAAGCGTTTTCATAGGATGTCCTCCTGTTTTGCTTTGGCCCATTGCGGACCGATGCAGGGAAAACGGCCAACCCCATCCCGCTGTTCCGCGGCGGGGTGCAATCTTAAATATTTCTAATTTTGGGAACCAATCATACGCGCGGGCACATGGCGTGCGCGTCGCAATAATGACGCAGAATGGCAAAAAAATCCGCGTCGCTGCGTCGCAGCATATGGTCAGAGCGGTATGAGCGCGCTAATTAAACCCATCTCTGGAGGAAATATAAGATGAACATGCCCGCAACGACGGCTGAAACTGCTTCAGCCAGCATTATTATGCCCGACCTCATCGCCTGCATGGATGAGGCCGTATCCAGCGTAGACCTCTATGTTGCAGATGCGAAAACGGCGCTGAACGAACTTGTCTCCAAAGATGGCAAGATCGACCGCAAACTCATGGACGTCCATCAACATGCCGCTCACGGCTTTGGCTGGGTCGCGACCTATGGCGAAACGCTGCGCGAAGTCGCTGCATGGGCGCGCCGTCTGGACGACGAAGGCAAGTTTGGCGAAATCGAAGCGCTACTTACCCAAATCCTGTTTCACGAATATTGCGCCCAGCTGATTGGCGGCATCCCGATGAACCAGGGCGAAACAATCCGCCCGTCCGACATTGGCGTGACAGCTGACGGTATGAAGCACCTTTCGTCTGCGGCGGTCCAGCGCTTCCTCAATGAGGGTAAATCTTCCGAGATCATGGCTGCCGCAGCCAAACACCTGCCAGATGCGCTCGGCCGTGCGACCGTCGAAAATACCGGCCTTGATGAAACGCTGGACATGATCCGTGACCAGTTCCGCCGTTTCTCGGATGACCGCATCGTGCCTTACGCGCACGAATGGCACCTCAAAAACGAATACATCCCGATGGATGTCGTCAACGACATGGCAGAGCTCGGCGTATTCGGCCTGACCATTCCCGAAGAATTTGGCGGCCTCGACATGGGCAAGACGGCTATGTGTGTCGTTTCCGAGGAACTTTCCCGTGCATATATCGGCACAGGCTCTCTCGGCACGCGCTCTGAGATCGCTGGCGAGCTGATCCTCATTGGCGGCACGGACGAGCAGAAAGAAAAGTATCTGCCGAAAATCGCGTCTGGCGAAATCCTGCCAACAGCGGTCTTCACTGAGCCGAACACGGGCTCTGACCTCGGCTCCCTTAAAACGCGCGCAGTCAAAGACGGCGACACCTATAAAATCACCGGCAACAAGACATGGATCACCCACCCTGTCCGTGCCGACCTGATGACGGTGCTTACCCGTACAGACCCTGCGACGAACAATTTCTCCGGCCTCTCAATGTTCCTCTGCGAGAAGCCACGCGGCGATGATGCCACCCCGTTCCCGGCTGAGGGCATGACAGGCGGCGAGATCGAGGTGCTCGGCTATCGCGGCATGAAAGAGTATGAAATCGGCTTTGACGCGTTCGAAGTTCCGGCCTCAAACCTCCTCGGCGAAGTCGAAGGCATGGGCTTCAAACACCTGATGGCAACATTCGAAGGCGCACGTATCCAGACAGCGGCCCGCGCAATTGGTGTGGCTCAGTCCTCATTCGAAACCGGTCTTCAGTATGCGCTCGACCGCGTACAGTTCGGTCGCCCGATCTTCGAATTCCCACGCGTCGCCAACAAGCTTGTCATCATGGCTGCAGAGCTGATTGCTGTACGTCAGCTGACATACTTCTCTGCCCGCCAGAAAGACGCTGGCAAGCGCTGTGACCTTGAAGCGGGTATGGCGAAACTTCTGGGTGCCCGCGCGGCATGGGCTGCAGCAGATAACGCGCTGCAAATCCATGGCGGCAACGGTTTCGCACTGGAGTATCCGGTAAGCCGTCTTCTGCAGGATGCCCGCATCCTCAATATCTTCGAAGGTGCCGGCGAAATTCAGGCGATGGTCATCGCCCGCCGCGTACTCGACACGAAGAACTAATCCTGTAGTCATGAGCCCGGTCTCAAAAAAATGAGCCGGGCCCATGACAAACTGGAAACTTCCATGGCATGCGCAATGCCTGTGCGGTCAGGTGACAATGACCATATCCGAGCCACCTATGGCGAGCTTTGCTTGCCATTGTCGTGATTGTCAGAAGCTGACAGGTGGCGCCTATTCACTCACCCTAATGCTTCCCGCGCACGGCTTTAGCGCCGAAGGCGAGACCGATATTGGCGGTCTGCATCGTGACGGTCTGCGTCATCATTTCTGCACACATTGCAAGAACTGGCTTTACACGGACGGATTCGTAGAAGGCCTCGTCAATTTCCGGCCAACTCTGCTGGATGATGCCAGCTGGGTTATCCCGTTTGCTGAAACCTTCACCTGCGAGAAACTTCCCGCCGCGCAAACGGGCGCGACCATGTCGTTTGACCGCTTTCCTGACGAAAGTGATTTTCCGGCAATACTGGAAGGCTTTATCAAGAGCGGTATTCACCCACGTTGAGAGGCATATGAATGGCCACGTCCCAATCCACCGTCGATTATATACTCGACCAGCTCTCTTCTGCTGGCGAAGTGTCCGCGCGAAAAATGTTTGGCGAGTTCGGCCTCTATTGTGACGGCAAGTTTGTCGCCTCGGTCTGCGACGACACCCTCTTCATTAAGCCAACCAAGCAGGGCTACGCCTTTGCCCCTGAGCAAGAGATGGCGCCGCCCTATGATGGCGCAAAAGACCAGTTCATGATTTCAGGTGATCAGCTGGAAGATGCTGACTGGGTGTCAGAACTTCTGCGCATCACAACGGCAGCTTTACCTGCACCAAAGCCGAAAAAGAAAAAGCAGCCAGAGGGCTAAAATCCTCTTTCAGGATATGCTCTGTTCGCAGGGAAACGACCGGAGAAACCTGCCATGCTGTCTATCCAGAAAATGGTTCCTTTGATTAGTGCTGCGCTTTGCCTGGCGTGCCTGCCCGCACGAGCGGACACTCATCAGCCCGAAACCAGTATCGTCCGAACCAATCTTGCCGAAAGCAATTGCGAGATAGCCGACAGCGTAAACGCTGCGGGTGCACTGGTCTTCACGTGCACAGGTGAGGGCGGCTGGACGCTATTTCTGCACGACTATCTGAATCAGATGACGCTCAGCCTTGAAAACGAAGCTGGCGCAAACTCAGGTGAAATGAGGTTTGACCAGAGAGGCAGCGATGGCGAGCTCGGACAGCGTATTGAATGGGTTTATGCGGGTGAAACATTGCTGGGTCTGACAGTTGGGTATTCGGAAACGCCGCTCGCCGGTGAAGCCAACGGCGCCTACAATGTCTACTCCATCGCAATAAAGCCGGACCAGACCCCCTCAGCCTGTGTAATGTCGCGTGTGGAATTCGGCCGCGTTCGCGGTGTCACCAGCGCCGCCCGGCAGGTCATCACCAGCATGGCTGACGGCTGGGACTGCGCTGAAGATCAGCGAATTGACTTCTCACCTGAAACGATCAATGGACAACCATATAGTCAGGCCGTCCGCGAATCTGCGCGCGCGAGATCTGGCAACTAGATAAGGAAGTTCCTCATGCCTCAGTTTGATATGCGCGTCGTCCCGGAATCTGCCGTTGCAGGTATGGATGTGATCGAGCACACAAAGGGCGCACCGGTCAAAGAAGGCGACAGCAACGAGACCTATCGCTGCGGCGCGTGCAAGACGAAGCTGTTTGTGAATGTCTCACACCATGATGCGCACGGCCTCATCGTGAAGTGCGGAAAGTGCGGAAAGATCAACGTCGATCCGCACCACTAATCACATCAGAAAATAGACGAGCGCCATGCCGGCAAAGATACCGATGCCGAGCAGGAAGATTTCCAGCTCGTGGCGCTCGATAAACTTCTCCCCGCGCTCACCAAGCGCCATAACGATACCAGCTTCTGTGAAATAGCGGATGGCGCGTGACAGGGTCACCGCCAGAAGGAAAAATGCAAAGCTATAGCTCGCTGCACCAGCGGCCGCAGCGCCCAGCTGGAACGGTATTGGCGTAATCCCCACCATGAAGAGCGGCCAGAAACCATCTGCCTGAAGCTCGTTGGTGAGGTTCTGATAAGTCCCCGTCGCCTCGAACATGGCAAAGGCCGGCTGCAAGAGCGCCTCATCTGCCCACATGCCAAGGAAATACATCATCACACCAGCGATGACGTTACCGATGAGCAGCGCTGCAGCGACCTTCCATGCGCCGCGACCGCGGCTTGCCATCGCGGGCAGAAATAGCGGCTCCATCGCAAACAGGATGATGGAGTTCTCAAGAAATCCGATAAACGCACACCAGGGCAGCGCCCATTTACTGTCCAGAAATTCCGAAACGCGCTCACGCAGCCGATTGGGCCGCGCCGGGTTTCGTTTGAAGAAGGGCAGCGAAATATCAGATAACGAAGTCATGAGAGACTAATGCGCGGCAGACACGCCAGTTTCATCACCGGCAACGTTTTCCTCAGCGCAAGGTGATGGCTGAATGTTACCCCGTGACAATTCACGCCTGTTCTTTTAGGTCCGTTGGGTCCATATCAGAGGCGTAAGAAACGGAGTTCTCATGGAACAGGCACTGACAATTGCCATGTATTGCGCAATGGCGCTTCTGGTCGTCATTCTGATTTTCGGCATCGTCAATCTGGCGCGCACCGACCCTGAACAGGCCTCGCGCTCTAACAAGCTGATGCGTCTTCGCGTCATCGTTCAGGCCGTCGCGATTGCGCTTCTGGTCGGCGTCGGCATCGTTTCCGGAATGATCAGCTTTTAGTTTCCTGGTTTTTGCTCAGGTGCAATTGCTTCACCTCCGGTTCAGCGCACCTTGCGCCTTCGCTTTGCTCGTAGTTTAGCGCCCTTCACAAACGACTGTGCAGGCGCAGCTGCGCTGAGACAAAGTCGAAGTAACGCAGCGAGCAAATTAACAGGACAGTCTTGAACGCGCTTCATCGCGAAAGCGAAGCGAAGCGAAGCGGGAAGCAAACAAAATGGTAAAACTCGACAAGATCTACACCCGCACGGGCGATAAGGGCACAACTCGGCTGGCAACGGGTGAGCCGGTTCCAAAGTGGTGCGCGCGCGTAGAAGCCTATGGCGCCGTTGATGAAGTCAATTCTGCGCTCGGCCTCGCGGCCCTCCATGCGACTAGCGACGACTGGCTGAAAGACGCCATTCTCCGTGTGCAGAATGACCTGTTCGATCTGGGCGCCGACCTTGCGACGCCCGACCGCGGCAATGACCTTGGCTGGGAGCCACTGCGCATCGTTCAGAAACAGGTGGAGCGCCTTGAAACCGAGATTGACGAGATGAACGCCGATATCCCTCCGCTGGATAGCTTTATCCTGCCGGGTGGATCACCGCTTGCCTCTCATCTGCACGTGGCCCGCACGACCGCTCGCCGCGCCGAGCGTCATGTCGCCGAAGCTTATAATGACGAGACCGAGATCATCTCCGATGAAGCTCTGGCCTTTATCAACCGTCTTTCAGACTGGTTATTTGTGGCTGGCCGCCGCGCCAATGAAAATGGCGCAGCCGACGTCCAATGGGTACCGGGCAAGAACCGGTAGATCAGGTCGAAGCGACACCGTCTGACAATGCCTTTATTGCCACCCTGTCTTCACCTGAAAGAAACGGATTGTATCGGCAATTCCGCTCGATAGCGGCCCAGCCTTTTGCGCAGGCCCAGTCATATGCGATCAGTCCTTTGCTGACCCGTTCTTCCTGATCGGCGAAGTTCTTAAAAATGAGCGCCCTGCCCGGCCTGAAGTATGAGAACCAGACCCATGGCCTTATGCATAAGCTTCGCATGAAAGGCCAATCGAACAGCTCCAGAGCGTCATCTACGGCGGGACCGACGACACGCTGCTGTTCCCAACGAAAGAAACTTTCATAAAAGCGGCGGTCATCTTCGGGGCGAGGCTCGCTTACTTCTGCCGCCTGAGAAAATCGCCGGCAGAACTGCGCCGTCAACTCATCGTCAAACCCCAGTTCGCGGCAACCTGCCTCACCAAACACCCGATAGAGGTAGAAGCTGGTGAAGGTTTCGATCATCACCTGTCGGTTTATCTCTTTGATGGCATCAATATAGTCCGAATAAACGCGCATCTTATGCTGCCGTGATGTCTTTGCTCCGACATCGCCAAGTGCAAAAACATTTGCGGCGAGCCGCGCAGCCAATAGATACCAGCGCGCCCACAATGCGCCGTGCGACGCGATGAGCGCAAAGTGGAACCGCGCGTTGGAGTCTCGGTAAATCTGATGATAAACGCGTGCCCGAACACCAAGATCATCCAGCCCAGCGGCGAGTTCATCGCCATCGCGCCGGATGATGGAATGCAACTGCGTGACGGATACTCCATCGCGCGCGGCTCTATCGTATTTCGCCTGGAACATGGAAGAACTTCAGGTCGCAACGGGCTTTCACCCAGGATGTGACAAGCCTAGAAATATCAACCAGACGGTCAACGATACATTCCGTCACGCCACGAACGAAAAAGCGGCGAACTTTCGTCCGCCGCTTTTCGTAATTTCAAACTTGAACCGCGCGCCTAAAAACGGCCAATCACGGCAAGGCGCGCATTGAGCGGCGCCCCGACGGACACCTGATGGGTGCTGTGCGCGTTCGGGAAGTAGAGCTCGTCTGTTGCGTTCTCGACATTCAGCTGCACGCGCAGAGTTTCTGACACATCGTAAAAGGCTGCCGCATCGATACGGGTATAGCTCGGGAGAACCGCGTTATTGCCGTTATCGATAAAGCTCTCATCCTGATAGGTCGCACCAAGGCCGAAGCCGAACGCCTCTGTCAGCTGATATGTACTCCAGACGGAGAACATATGCTCTGGCAGCTCGCGCGGGCGCAGGCCTGTCGGGCCGGACCGGTTCACGATTACACCGTCGAGGTTTGAATAACCTGCCGTGATGAACCAGTCATCTGTCAGATAGCCCTGAAGCTGGGCTTCAAAACCGGTGATTTCAGAATCGATCACATCCAATGTAGACGGGTCATTATCCGCCACCTGCGGAGAGCTTTGCTCGATTTCGAAGATCGCAGCAGTCAGGCTTAGACCAGAGGCGAAATCCCATTTCACACCCGCTTCGAGGTTGGTGAATGTGTCCGGATCGAGCGCATTGTTTGCGCCATTAATGTTGGCAAACTGCTCACCGGAACGCGGCAGGAAGGTCTCTGAATAGCTGCCATAGAAGGAGATGTTTTCCTGCGGCTTCAGAACGACGCCGAGGCGCGGAGAAATCTCTTCATCCGTGCGTGACCGTGTGTCGTTTGCGACAACGTTCAGAACTTCGATCTCGAAGCGGTCAAAGCGCGCGCCGACGATAACATCCAGCCAGTCTGCAATCTCGATCTCGTCCTGCACATAGGCAGAGAAGACATCGACGCTGGCATGCGTGTCGTCATTCAGGTCCACAGTGAAGTCGTTCGTTGTTGTCAGGCCATTCGCATTCGTGCCGACGCCATTAATGAGGTCGATCGGGCGTTGAACGAAGAAGTCTTCCTGATCGTCCGCCGACTGATCAAAGAAGCTGTTATAGCGATCATTATTGTTCGTCGTGTCGATATATTCTGCACCCGCGACGACTGTGTGGCCCAGCGGACCGGTCTGGAACTGGCCAATCAGATTACCCGACAGGATCAGGTTTTCACGCTGCGTAGTATCCAGATAGCCATCCAGCGTGACGATGTTCGTCACCGGGTCATAACCCGCTGCATAGAAGTTCTGATACATCTTGTCATAGTCGCCATAGAAGGCGCTCACATTGGCTTTCAGGTTTTCAGAGAAGGCATGGCTGACGGCTGCGCGCAGGATATGCGCTTCCAGCGTGGTCGTGTTGATGTCGCGGTCGCCAAAGACAATGTCCTCAAATGCTTCGACCGGACGCCCGTCGGCGCCTGTCGGGATGCCGCGGTCAATGAAGCGTTCTTGATCGATATATTCGTATGAGACATCCAGCGTCGTCTGCGGAGAGAGCTGGAAACGCGCCGTCGGGTTCACCGCGAAGATGTCACCCTCAAAAAAGTCACGATGGCCTTCCAGGCTTTCATACATGGCATTGATGCGGAACGCCGATGTATCATTCGGGGAGATATTGTAATCGATCTGGCCGTTATAGCCGCCGAAGGAATTCAGGCCGAGCTGATAGCCGGTGAAGGCTTCGCCAATCTGACCCTTTTTGGTCACACGGTTCAGAATACCGCCCGTACCGCCGCGCCCGAAGAGCAGCGCGTTCGGGCCGCGCAGCACTTCCACCTGCTCCAGGTTATAGAGCGGACGATAATATTGAACGTCATCGCGAACGCCATCGAGAAAGAAGTCCGCCGTCGAGCGCACGCCGCGGAAGACAACAGAGTCGCGGTGGCCTTCGCCCTGGGACGTAGAAACACCCGGCGTATACTCAACAATCTGGCCAATAGAGCTGAAGCCCTGCTCTGCGATCTGGTCCGCCGTCACAATGGACAGGCTCTGCGGCACGTCGATAATCGGCGTCGGCGTCTTTAGCGCGTTCACCTGATCTGTGTAGAGGTAATTGCCCGTCACCTCGACCGTGTTTTGCACCAGCGTATCGTCAGCGTCATCCGCCATGGCCGTGAAGCCGGAAAGCGCCATGGACAGCATGGTCGCGCCGAGAAGTCGATTGCCCAATCGTGTCATGAAATATTGCCCTCCCCTTTTGAGGGCTCCCTTTATGAGAATGATTTTCAGGCTCATTCGCAGACCTAAACACGATTATCAAGAGCAAATGCGAGTTACTCTCAGTAACAACTTGTCACACGTGAATGAGGGACTATCTCAGTCTCACCCGCCAGAATGGCGGCACAGATTGACGTGTTGAATGGTCAGAGGAGAAATCTTTCGCACCTGCACACCAAATTATGCGCAGGCGGAATAAAGTTTCTCTGATCGGGCATTTCGTCGCTTACGCTTGCGTAAGCTTGACGAGGTCGCTCCTAGCATTTAGCACCTGCAGCGAACGGATTACGGCCCGTCCGGAATCCGTAAAGATAATAAGCAGGAAAACCTATTCCTGCGGTGATCACGGAGAACGCCATGAAGGTCCTGGTACCCGTCAAACGGGTAATTGACTACAACGTGAAAGCGCGCGTGAAACCTGACCAGTCAGGTGTTGACCTCGCGAACGTCAAAATGTCCATGAACCCATTCGACGAAATTTCCGTCGAAGAAGCGGTTCGCCTGAAAGAAGCTGGTACAGCAACCGAAGTTGTTGTCGTTTCTATCGGTCCTCAGCAGTGCCAAGAAACACTCCGCACAGCCCTCGCTATGGGCGCTGACCGTGGCATCCTGATCAAGACAGACGACAAGGTTGAGCCACTGGCTGTTGCCAAGCTTCTGAAAGCTGTTGTCGCTGAAGAGTCTCCCGAGCTGGTTATCCTCGGCAAGCAGGCGATTGACGACGACTCCAACCAGACCGGTCAGATGCTCGCAGCTCTGCTCGACTGGCCACAGGGTACATTCGCGAACGAAGTTAAAATTGACGGCGGCAAAGCCAACGTCACACGTGAGATCGACGGCGGCCTGCAGACTGTTGCACTCGACCTGCCAGCGATCGTCACGACTGACCTTCGCCTGAACGAGCCACGCTATGCGTCTCTGCCAAACATCATGAAAGCGAAGAAGAAGCCGATCGACATGAAAGAGATCGGTGACTACGGCGTTGATGTTGCCCCACGTCTCACAACTGTCAAAGTGACCGAGCCACCGGTTCGCGAAGCTGGCGAAATCGTTGAAGACGTTCCGACCCTCGTTTCCAAACTGAAAGCGAAAGGCGCACTCTAATGGCTGTTCTCGTACTTGCAGATCATGACAATGCGTCTCTTGGTGACGCGACTCACAAAACTGTAACGGCTGCGACCAAATTCGGTGGCGACGTTGACGTTCTCGTAGCTGGTAAAGGCTGCGGTGCGGTTGCTGAAGCAGCAGCGAAAATCTCTGGCGTTCGTAAAGTCCTCGTGGCTGAGAGCGACGCGCTTGAGAACGCTCTGGCTGAAGCGGTTGAAGCTCTGGTTGTTCCACTCATGGACGGCTATGACGCATTCTTCGCACCAGCAACGACAACCGGCAAAAACGTAGCGCCTCGCATCGCTGCGAAGCTCGACGTCATGCAGCTGTCTGACATTATCGGTGTTGAAAGCGCTGACACATTCGTTCGCCCGATCTATGCGGGTAACGCAATCGAGACTGTCTCTACATCTGACGCGAAGAAAATCGTCACCGTTCGCGGTACGGCATTCGACGCAGCTGAAGAAGGCGGTTCTGCAGCGGTTGAAACTGTCGACGCAGCAGCTGGCAACGGCAAGTCTGCATTCGTGTCTCAGGAAATCGTTCAGAGCGATCGTCCAGAGCTCACATCTGCGAAGATCATCGTTTCCGGTGGCCGTGCGCTTGGGTCTGAAGAAGACTTCAACAAGTACATGACGCCGCTCGCTGACAAGCTGGGTGCAGGCATCGGCGCGTCCCGCGCGGCTGTCGACGCTGGCTATGCGCCGAACGATTATCAGGTTGGTCAGACAGGTAAGATTGTTGCGCCTGAGCTTTACATCGCAATCGGTATTTCCGGCGCGATCCAGCACCTTGCTGGTATGAAAGACTCCAAGATCATCGTCGCAATCAACAAAGACGAAGAAGCACCTATCTTCCAGGTTGCTGATTACGGTCTGGTTGCTGACCTGTTCACAGCCGTTCCAGAGCTCACAGACGCTCTGTAAGGGCGCCAGCCCTGAGCACGCTCCATGCAAATCACAGGTTCGCGGGAGCAAAGTGAACAAACATCCAAATCAGAAAAGCCCGGGCACTGCCCGGGCTTTTTTGTTTTCCGTCGCCTCTACGTCTCGGGCGGCGCGCCACAATCATTCCTAGCCTGATCGCCCTGTTTGAACAGCAGAACAAAAGTCCGAAACAGAAAATAAAAGCCCGCGATGGGAATGACGCAATAGAGAAGAATGATCGCACTCTCGCCAACATCATGCAGCCGGCGAAAGAGCAGCGCATACAAAGGGCAGATAAGAACAATACTGAGCGCTAAGCCAATCAGGGACACAAACATGCCAAGGTCGGAAATGCCGGCCGCTTCGTTCTGCCCCAGAACAATCCTGTCGAAAATCGAGAACGCCGCAAACAAAGCGAACCCCAAAACGTAAACAGCGAATTGAGGCACGAAAGCCTGTTTCGATGTAAGTACCGAAAAATTGAAATAATTAAGCCGGAAATCCCAGAACATACCGGTTAGCATCATCAACCGCCCCTAATCTTCGTCAGTTTTCTCACCGAACAAGTCCCGTATGACGGATTAGTTTGTATGCCAATGCCCGCAGGTTCCCGCGAAGGCGGGAAACCATGCTTAGATGTAAAGACGAGCACCCAGCCAAAGGCCTTAGCGTGGATGCCCTTCTACAAGGGCATCTTCGGAGCGTTTTGAAACAACGCCCTCAGGAGTCGTCTTTCTCACCGAACCAGATTTCGCGGCGCATCTCCTTCAAACGGTCTCTGCCTGAAAGCGCACCGAAAATCAGTAGTCCCATCAATAAAACGATGCCCCCGACAACGTACCAGTCATAGCCCGCCGGAACAGGTGGCCCCGAGAATCTGTAGGCGGTACCTACGGCGATGGACGTGACGATGAGCAAGCCATACCGTACAAATACATTCTTCGGGGTCGGGTCCTTCATGCCTGCCCTACTCTGCCCGATACACGCCAATGAGAATTTTCGGCGGGGTATCGCCCGAAACGCGGAGCGTGCCGACAAACACAGCCTCATTCAGCCAGCCATAACGCCCTTCCGGCGCGATAAAGCGCGGCGTTGTCATGGTGTAGCGGGTGCGGTCGTCACTGGCGGGATAGCTCACCCCTTCATTGATGACGCGGATGAAGACGCCATCTTCGGTCTGCAGCGTATAATCCGCCACGATTTCCAGCCCGCCATCTGCGCGCTGGAGCTGCCAGTCCGACCCGCCAGGCAGAACCGTTGCAGCAAAGTCCGGCCCGCTGAACGTGCCGCCAGTGATCGGGATCTCACGGCGCACGCCATTCGGGCTTTCGCCCATCTGGCGCGGCATGCCGATATCGACAACGCCCTCCATCACAAGGCTAAGGGTGGGGGCTGAAACAGGCGGGGCATCCTCTGCCATGGCCATCTCCGTGATCGGGGTAAAACTGAAGGCGAGCACCAGAAGGCCGGTTTTAAGCGGGGTCATGGCGCCTCACACGTGAAGCTGGTGGCGTCGTCTTCCGGACCTTCGCCATCATAAGTGACGGTATAAGGGGGCTCACAGATCGGGCGTGTGAAGCCCTCTTCCGGATGGGTCGCCTCGATCAGCGCAGGTGCGACACCGGACTGATCCCAGTTTTCAATGGCGGATATCCAGTCGATAGCCGAGGCCCCGTCACCGCCGGAACAATGCCCCATGCCAGGCACAGAGAAGAAGCGGACATGCTCGCTCGCGACATCCTCGCCCAGCGTTTCAACGACGCTCTGATAATAATTCAGCGTGTTATCGTGCGGAATAATGCCGTCCGCCATGCCATGATATAGCAGAAGAAGCCCGCCATTCTCCACGAAGGCAGAAAGGTCCGGGTCCATTGCGGTTGTCCGCCCCTGATCATGCTCGACCAGCATCGCCAGATGCGTGTCGATATCCATTGTGGCCGGGTCCCAGTCCGGGTCTTCAAGGACGACATTCTGCATATAGCTTGTGCCGATGCGGAAGAATGGCGTCACATAAGCGGCCCATTCGGACTCGCTGCCATAGCCCGGCCCCGGCATAGCGACCGTACCATCGCTGGTGATGATGCCCGCATAGAGGCTGCGCGCAGCCTCCACCGCAGACGGAGAGAGGCAGCTGGCCGGCTCATCACCTTCGGCGCAGGCAAGGCTCGCCGGATCGAACGGACATTCTGCGAGGTTGGAGATAATACCGTCGGACAGACCATCCAGCCCGTCACATTCGGCAATCGCGGCGTCTTTCAATAGTCCCAGCTGGGAGACCGGAAGACGGTCATCACTCAGATTATTCAGGAAGTGGATGGAAGAGAGCTGCAAAGGCGGCCAGTTATTCGCCGGTGCGCCCGCAATGATCGCGTCATAATCGTCCGGATAGCGCTGGGCTTCGACAAGCCCCTGTCGCCCGCCAGTAGAGCAGCCGAACCAGTATGAGGCATCCGGCGCTGCGCCGTAAAACGCCTCGGTAATATCCTTGCCCTTCAGGGTCGTCTCGCGGACGGCGCGGTATTGGTAATCTGTCAGGCGTTCTTCTTCGCCCATCGCCCATGAGAAGTCGCCCATCGCGCCTCTATGGCCTGTGTCTGTATTCACCACGGCATAGCCGCGCGTCAGCGGCGCTGTCATGGAGGAATAGACGACAGCGCCTGCCGCGCCGCCATTGCCAACCTGCATGAAACGGCCATTCCAGCTGTCATCCAGCGGGAGCCAGGCCTCGAAATAAATGTCTGACGCTTCAGTTGGCCGGATAGAGCCCGTCACGCGGCAGAACTCCGGCAGGGCAGATGTATCAACCGGGCGCGCACCCGGGGCGGATGGAAGCTCCAGTGCGCCAGCCTCAACAAGGCCGGAAGAGACAATCACAGTGTCCTCTAGCGCCAGCTCTGCCAAAGCCGAACAGCTGTCTCCTGTAGAAACCGTTTCAACGGCAGCTGGCTCATCATGTGTTGCCGGCTCTGTTGTCTCTGAACACGCCGCCAGCGCGGCCATAGCGATACCGCCAGCCAGACCAGCACGTAGTCGTCCATATGTCATTTGTAGGTGTCTCCCCGCTTTTTGACACTGTCGGCAAAACACAACCAGTGCGCAACCCGTTTTACCAAAGGCGTCTTTTGGCACGGCGCGTCAAAACTTCGTCGCGAGCGGTCAAGAATTGGCGCGCCGCCTACAGCATGAATAGCGCACTTCCAAACCAACAATGCACTCACTGGAGTGGCTTGCGATGAAACCCCCGATATGGCGCGCAATCATGGGCGCCTCTGCGCTTATCCTGTTCGCTATGGCGAGCTTTCTATTCTTCAACCCGATGGCCATTCACGCCTTCACCGACATGCCGCCGGAAGCCAGTGCCTGCCCACTGGCAGACGCACGCGCGCCTGCAGGGCTTCTCTTGCTCTCTGCGAGCATGCTGGCGTCCGGCGCGGCGTCGCCCGGTTTTACGAGCACGGCGATCTGGCTGAACGTCCAGCTCTTCGCCGCGTACGGGCTTGCGAGGATTAGCGACATCACGGTGGCCACGGCGCCATCGAATTCATCACCAAACCGGACCGCCATAGACCTCGCCATCAGCCTCGTCGATGCAGCGATCGTCATGGTGACACGCGACCAACCTTCTTTTCTGTGAGGACTGACCATGCCTGATCAAATGGAACTTGCTGCCCTGTTCGCTCTCGGCTTTTTCACGCTTCTTGTTGCGGGCGTGTTTCAGGCCTTTTCCGACTTTGTCATGGCGGGGCTGAAGCAGGCCTGCCCGTCCGCCGGCGCAGAGGTGATGCAGCATATCAACCGGACAGTGATCCGGTCTGTGTTTGTCGTCAGCCTGCTCGCCATTGCGCCTCTGTCAGCTGCGCTGGCGCTCTATGCGGCGTTCAATATGGAGGGGAGCTCCCGCGCCCTGACGATCAGCGCAGCGGTGATTTATATTCCCGCAGTCTTTCTCGTTACTGCTGCGGCGAACGTACCGCGCAATGAGCGCCTCGATAAGATGGCCGCTTACAGCAATGAAGGCCGCGACTATTGGGCCGTCTATATTCGTGAGTGGACTGGGTGGAACCATGTGCGCACGCTTGGCTCCGCCGCGACCGGCGCGGTTTACATGCTGGCAGCGATTACGCTCTAACCGAGCGGCTTCAGCTCGCGAATGGTTTCGATCAGCAGTCTCAGCCCGTTAGGCACCTGCCTGCGGCTGGAATAATAGATGTGAAAGCCTTCACCAGGTGAGGCCCAGTCTTCCAGAATGAGGCGCAGGCGGCCATCGTCCAGCGCCTTTTTCATCACGGGCAAGGTCGCGTAGATGACTCCCAGACCAGCGCATCCGAAATTCAGAAGCGCATTGGTATGGTCAACCGTAATCTGGCCCGGCGTTGTAACAGAAAACTCCTGCGCGCCTGTGCCAAATTCCCAATCATAAATCTTGTCATTGCCTAGACGGATACGAATACATCGATGGCGCCGCAATTCTGTCGGATGTTCGGGAATACCGTTCTTTTCAAGATATTCCGGCGAGGCCGCCGCAGACCAAATAATCTCCGGTGACAGTTTCTGAGCCACCATGTCTTCCGGCACGGTTCCGCCATACCGGATTCCGGCGTCAAAGCCTTCATCAACCACATCGATCAGTCGGTTGGTGATCGAGATATCTACCTCAACCTCGGGATAGCGCTCGATAAACGCTGGCATGACGGGCTCGACAAGCAGCGTAAACGCATCTTCGGGCATATTGATACGCACCCGACCGGCTGGTGCATCGCGATACCTGTTAAGGCGTTCACGGGCTTCGGTAATGTCGTGAAACGGGCTTTCAATGCTGGCGCGAAGTTCCTCACCCGCAGCCGTCAGGGTAACACTTCGCGTTGTTCTGTTCAGCAATCTGACGCCAAGGCGCTCTTCAAGACCACGTATCGCGTGACTAAGTGCAGAAGGCGTTACATCCAGCTCGGAAGACGCGCGCCGGAAGCTTCCCCAGCGCGCAATAGCCATGAAATAGACGAAGTCGGCAATGTCTGCGCGGCTGATATCCATCACACCCTCAAAAGCTGACATTATACAGCGTGTGAACCTCTGAATGGTTCCATATTTATTGATGAATATTACTCATTAGTTCGTTGGTCAAACGGCATCTATTCCTATAGCGGATAACCAATATCTTTACTCCCAGAAGCGTCGCCTATCGCAGACGCACAACCGCGCCGACACGGTGCAACGGAGAGTAATATGATGAAGACCGCAGGACTGGTTCTCACCGTAGCCGCACTCACTGCCGGATGCGCTCATGCAGGACAAGATACATTGGAAATCATGCGCAAAGCCGACCAGCAAACGGTCGAAGGCCCTGAAGAATATTTTACAGGACGAGCTACAATCACAGGCAATTTCACACGCGACGAGCCATCACGCATCTCAGGCGCGATTGTGACATTCGAGCCGGGCGCCCGCACAGCATGGCACTCACACCCGCTCGGCCAGACACTGATCGTCACGGACGGTGTAGGCTGGACGCAGGTTGAAGGTGAAGAGCGCGTCGAGTTTTACGAAGGCGACATCATGCTTTGCCCGAAAGACAAGCCACACTGGCACGGCGCGACGCCTGACTCTTCCATGACACACATCGCCATTCAGGAAGTGCAGGACGGTACGCCGGTGCACTGGATGCACCACGTCACAGACGAAGAGTATTACGGCACATCATCTGACGACTAATCCCCGCCTTGGCAGCAGGGCCCGGTACGCTCCCCCCCCAACGGCGGGGCTCTGTCTGTCTTCCGCGATCTCACAGGAGACCTGCCGGAATGACCAAAGAAACTAAAGACACAACCCAAAAAGAGCACGGCCAGCAGAACCGCCGCGCCTTTTTACAGAATTCAACACTTGCGAGCACAGGCCTGTTTCTGGCCGGCACATCACCTGCCCTCGCATCGACGACATCAGGAGAGACTATGACAATCCAATCACGCGGTTACGCTGCTGTTGATGAATCCGGAACATTGGTTCCATGGACATTCGAACGCCGCTCTGTCGGCGAGAACGACATTCAGATCGACATCAAATATGCCAGCATCTGCCACTCTGACATTCACCAGATGAAGGGCCACTGGGGCGAGCAGCAATATCCGCAAGTGCCAGGTCACGAGATTGTGGGCGTTGTCAGCGCTGTCGGCTCTAACGTCACCAAATTCAAAGTCGGTGACCGTGCCGGCGTAGGCTGCATGGTTGATGGCTGCACAGGCGATGACTGCGCACATGGCGGCGAGCAATACAGCCCGGGCACAATCTTCACCTATGGCTACCCATACGACAAATCACCAACCGGTATTTCCCAGGGTGGCTACTCGAACAATATCGTCGTTCGCGACCATTATGCCGTCCACATTCCAGAGACGATCAGCTTTGAAGAGGCGGCACCTTTGCTGTGCGCAGGCGTCACGACCTATTCACCGCTTCTGAAATTCGAGCTTGGACCGGGCGTAAAAGTTGGCGTTGCAGGCATTGGCGGCCTTGGCCACCTTGCTGCGAAGCTGGCGGTATCAAAGGGTGCGGACGTTTATGCGTTCACGACAACCGCCGAAAAGCGCGAAGACATTCTGGGCTGGGGCGCGAAAGAAGTGATCGTGGTAGATAGCGATGACGCGTTTCAGGACTATGCCGGTCAACTCGACTGCATGATCAACACGATCCCGTATCAGTACGATGTTGCAGCCTATGCGTCAGTCGTAAAACCGGGCGGTTTTTTCACGCAGGTCGGTATGCCGATCAACTCCGAAGTCACGGTGAACGCGCTGAACCTCGCAGCCAGCCGCGTGAACTTTAACGCATCACTCATCGGCAACATGCAGGAAACGCAGGAAGTCGTGGACTATTGCGCGGAGAACGGCGTTGCGCCGCAAATCCAGATCATCCCGGCAACAGGCATCAATCAGGCGTGGGAAGACGTGGTGAACAAGAACGCCCGTTATCGCTACGTGATTGACGCGGCAACGTTCTAAACGCGGATGCATATGCGCATTTCAATTGCCGACGAAGACTTGTGGGTGGAGCTGGATGACAGCTCCGCCGCAAAAGATTTCGCTTCGCTCCTGCCCATGACGCTGACGCTCGATGATTATGCGAGCACAGAAAAGGTCAGCGATCTGCCACGTCGCCTGAATACGGAAGGCGCGCCGCGCGGCTATCAGCCAAGCGCAGGCGACATCACTTATTACGCCCCATGGGGCAATCTGGCGATTTTTTACAAGGACTTCGGCTATTCGAACGGGCTGGTCCGGCTTGGCCATATTGCCGGTCCACTCACAGCCTTCACTCGGAACAAATCAGTGCGCGCAGACTTCTCACTCTGACGCGCCATCAGCTCTTAATACCGGCTCGACAGAAGCCGGACGAAAGGAAAACCCTCATGATTACGACAGACACATACACACTGAACAACGGCGTCGAGATTCCAAAACTAGCGCTCGGCACATGGATGATCGAAGACGAAAACGCTGCTGATACCGTCAAAGCAGCCGTAGATCTGGGCTATCGCCATATCGACACTGCGCAGGCTTATGGCAATGAAGCAGGCGTTGGTGAGGGTGTCAGCACATGCGGCATCGCACGCGGCGATCTCTTCGTTCAGACGAAGCTCGAAGCGGGCGTAAAGTCCTATGATGAAGCTGTCGCGTCTATCGATAGTTCACTCAAAACCCTTGGCCTTGATTACATCGACCTGATGATCATCCACAGCCCGCAGCCATGGGATGCCTTCAACGGTGAAGACCGTTTCTTTGAAGGCAATCTCGCAGCATGGAAAGCGCTGGAAGAAGCCTATGAAGCGGGCAAAATCCGCGCGATTGGCGTGTCCAACTTCGAACAACAGGACCTTCAAAACCTGATCGACAACGGAAAAGTAAAACCGATGGTCAACCAGATCCTCGCTCACGTCAGCAACACCCCGTTTGATCTGATCGAATTCTGCCAGAAAGAAGACATTGTCGTCGAAGCCTACTCACCGATCGGACACGGCAAGATTCTGGATAATGAGACCATCAAATCCATCGCAGACAAATACAGCGTGAGCGTCCCTCAACTTTGCATTCGCTATGTGCTTCAGCTCGGCCTCGTCGCTCTGCCAAAGACCGGAAATCCGGACCATATGAAGAGCAATGCCGATGTGGACTTTGAGATTTCAGACGCAGACATGGACGCGCTGAAAAACATCGAACCGATCAAAGACTATGGTGATGCCAGCATGTTCCCGGTTTACGCCAAAAAGGCGTAAATCTGTTGGCACACATCATGGAGATCCCGGGCTTCGGCCCGGGATTTTTATAGGGAGTTTACTCGCTTAAAGCGGCTTCAACCTCGCCAAGTGTGTTCTTCCCGAAATACATTTCATCACCCACAAAGAAGGTCGGAATGCCAAACGCGCCGCGGCTGACAGCCGCCTCCGTATTGGCGATCAGACCCGCCTTCACATCAGGCTCCTGCGTTGCCGCGAGAATAGCTGCGCCATCAAGACCGGCATCAGTCATCACCGAAACGAAGACCTCAGGATCATCCATCTTCTGGCCGTCTTCCCACATGGCTTTGAGCCCAGCCTCGACATAAGCATCCAGAAAACCTTCACGCTCGGCATAGATCGCGCCGCGCATAAGCGTCAGCGTGTTCACCGGAAAATGCGGATTCATTTTGAAAGCTGTCAGGCCGTGCTTTTTGATGAAGCGGCGCGTTTCTAGGTTTTCATACTCGAGCTTTCCCTTCACGCCGCCGAACGCCATCATTGGTGACTGGTTGTTAGTCGCCTTGAAGATGCCGCCAAGAAGAGACGGGATAAGCTTCATCTTCGCGCCGGTACGCTCAAGAATGGCTGGCAGCACTTTGTAGGACAGATACGCATTCGGGCTTCCGAAATCGAAAATGAAATCGACAGTCTTGGTCATACTCTCCCCCCTACCAGGTCTCTTTCCAAGGACGCAGATCAAGCTCATGCGTCCAGGCTGTTCTTGGCTGTTTGTGCAACATCACATAATTCGCCGCGATATGATCCGGATTCAGAATGGCATCGTCTTCGCGCTTCTGGTCCACGTCCGGCACATTCTCGCGGATGAAGTTGGAATCGATGGCGCCATCTACAATCACATGGGCGACATGAATGTTCTGAGGTCCAAGCTCGCGCGCCATGGATTGCGCGAGCGCCCTAAGGCCATGCTTGGCGGCTGCGAAGGCAGAAAAGCCGTTCGCACCGCGCACACTGGCTGTCGCGCCCGTGAAGAGGATCGTGCCGCGACCCCGCGTCTTCATGCGCGCCGCTGCTTCGCGGCCCATCAGGAAGCCGGAGAGACATGCCATCTCCCAGACCTTCCGGAAGACCCGCTCTGTCGTATCCGTAATAGAGAAGCGGACGTTTGCGCCGATGTTAAACACCGCCACTTCAATAGGCCCAATCTCATTCTCGATACGTTCGAACAGCGCGATCATGGCCTCTTCGTCGCGCGCATCGCACGGGCAAGCTTCAGCTTTGCCGCCCTCATCGCGGATGGATTGGGCCAGCTTCCCAAGCGCATCAGCATGACGCGGGCGCCGGACGAGGCAGGCGGTCAAGCCGTCATGTGCAAAAGCCTTAGCGATTGCTGCGCCCGTATCATCACCGGCGCCAATTACGAGACATACACCGTTTTTGTCCGCCATTCGCTCCTCCTATTTTTATAAATCCAGTATCCCCGCAATTCACCGGATTTGCACGCTTTGCCCGGGAACAGCGCTTAATATAAATTTGTTTTATACGTATAACTCAAACAATCAATTATACTTTTAGATCGTTTTGGGTTACCGTTTCTTCAGTTCAACAAGCTGCGCGTCTATCCGATAGCGCGGACGACTCAGAAGGAGAGGAAAGAATGGACCCGAACAATTCATCTCGCGGCAAATGCCCAGTTATGCACGGTGGAATGACAAGTTCCGAAACAACCGTAACAAGCTGGTGGCCGAAGACGCTGAACCTCGACATTCTTCACCAACACGATAGCAAGACAAACCCGCTCGGCGACGACTTCAACTACGCTGAAGAAGTTCAGAAGATCGATTTTGACGAGCTGAAAAAAGACATGCTCGAACTGATGCATGACAGCAAGGAATGGTGGCCAGCCGACTGGGGCACATATGCCGGTCTGTTCGGACGCCTGGCATGGCACGCAGCCGGTTCCTACCGTCTCGCAGACGGTCGCGGCGGCGGCGGCACAGGCAATATCCGTTTTGCACCGCTGAACTCCTGGCCGGACAACGCCAACCTCGACAAGGCGCGTCGTCTCCTTTGGCCGATCAAGAAGAAGTACGGCAACAAGCTCTCATGGGCTGACCTGATAGTCCTCTCCGGCACAATCGGCTATGAAAGCACGGGCCTGAAGACATACGGCTTCGCATTCGGCCGTGAAGACATCTACCACCCTGAGAAAGACACGTATTGGGGTTCAGAGCGTGAATGGCTGACCGCAAACGAAGAGCGCTATCCTGAAGACGAAGACCGTTCGTCACTGGAGAACCCGCTGGCGGCTGTTGTCATGGGCCTCATCTATGTGAACCCGGAAGGCGTGAACGGCAAACCTGATCCGGCGCGCACAGCGAAAGACGTCCGCGAAACATTCAAACGCATGGCGATGAATGACGAGGAAACAGCTGCGCTGACAGCCGGTGGCCACACAATTGGTAAGGCACACGGTAACGGCGCGGCCGAAAATCTCAGCCCGGAGCCTGAAGGCGGCGAGCTGGAATCCATGGGTATGGGCTGGCTGAACACCAAAGGCCGCGGCGTTGGTCGCGATACGCTGACAGGTGGCCCGGAAGGTGCTTGGACGCAGAACCCGACAAAGTGGGATGGCGGCTATTTTGAAATGCTGCTCGACTATGAGTGGGAGCTGACGAAATCACCGGCTGGCGCACAACAATGGAAGCCTGTGAACATCTCAGAAGACCACATGCCGGCAGATGTTGAGGACCCATCCATCAAAACCATGCCGCTCATGACTGACGCGGACATGGCGATGAAGGTCGACCCGATCTATCGCGAGATCATGGAGAAATTCCG
>CENJ01013643.1_pt1 | contig 35232 bp, 29 predicted proteins | sample 356161 | NCBI WGS metagenome assembly CENJ01 (sample SAMEA2619531, study PRJEB7988) | marine metagenome | biome: marine biome (ENVO:00000447); feature: surface water layer (ENVO:00002042); material: "saline water (ENVO:00002010), including plankton (ENVO:xxxxxxxx)" | depth 5 m | reverse complement strand
AGGGTTTTTTTGTGCCTGGAATTAGGAATGGGGAAACGGCGAGCAACTCCTAGGGGCAATGCATGCAAGCCAAGCCTTGACTTGAGACGGTCAAAACCGTTTGCGTATCTCCATCATGCATTTGAATCATCTTGTCATAGACGACTTCTTCCCGAACCCGCACGACGTCCGAAATATGGCGTTGGGATTAGAGTATCCACCGCGACCTGAAAAGGCGCAGTATCCGGGACGGAACGCGACAAAAGCTTTGTCTTTTCCCGGGCTGGAGCAATTGATCTGTAATATTGTGCAAGAGCCTCTGGTGCCGGTTACCAAGCGCGCATCCTATGGTGTACCTCGGATTGCGCTGGAAGGTGATGATGCGCGCAATGGCGTACATATCGACCCGACCCACTGGTCAGCGATCATCTATCTGACTTTGCCTGAGCACTGCCAGGGCGGAACTCATTTCCTTCGCCATAAGGCAACCGGATGGGACCGTGCGCCGGTCTTTCCGGGAGAGGCAGAAGCTAAAGGCTTTACGAGTTGTGCCGCGGCGACCGACCAGATCTTCAATGAAGATGGCCATAACCCAGATGCCTGGGAGACGACGATGATCGTGCCTATGCGCTTCAATCGCATGGTACTTCTGCGCGGATATTTATGGCATGATGCCGGTGTGTCCTTTGGCAAAACCCTTGAAGATGGCCGTCTGATTCTGCCGTATTTCTTCGAACGCAGCGATATGTTGTAGGCCGTTAAAAGAAATCCTCCGACTTCTGAGTTTTTCTTTGATAAATCCGTAAACACGCATTGACTTGGAGGTGCCAGACCATTATCTCCCAGTCCTTCCGGTGCTTCAGGGCGCTGGAAAAATTGCTGACAAAGACTGAAATTTCAGTCTGTTCGCCAGCAAAATTACTGTGACGCGGGATGGAGCAGTCCGGTAGCTCGTCAGGCTCATAACCTGAAGGTCGTAGGTTCAAATCCTACTCCCGCACCCATTAAACCCCTATGCCTTTGGCGTAGGGGTTTTTTATTTCTGGCGCATTCTTTTACGCCAGCTACGTCCACTCAACTGGCATAATTGAACGCTATTTCTATGTCGTCGCCGCATATCGTTGACGTTACTCCCCTTTCACCCCGGAGATGTGTGCAGACGCAGCCAGGGAGGTGGGAATGTCCGACAGCAAAGCTGATGCAGATGCGGTAAGCGAAGGCGAGTATCTTCCCGATAATCATGGGCTTAAGCGCACGCTGAACCTGCCTCAAAGCACAGCAATTGTGACCGGCGGTATTATCGGCGTCAGTATCTTCCTCGTCCCGGCCGCGGTTGCAGATATAGCGGGACATCCCATTCTGGCGCTGTCTATCTGGCTAATCGCAGGGGTTTTGTCGGCCTGTGCAGCATTATCCTTTGCTGAGTTAGGTGCGGCCATTCCGGAAACAGGCGGCACGATCGTCCATTTGGAACGCGCTTATGGGCGTGTTGTATCCTTCTTCTACGGTTGGATGGTGTTGTGTGGCTACGGGGCAGCAGCGCTGGCTGTGGTCGCTATTATGGCCAGCGGCTATGGATTGCGCCTGTTGCCGCCCGATATCGCGGAGAAGATTGATCCGAAATTCATGGCGATGTTTTTCATCGCGCTGACAGCTTCGGTCAATATTCTGGGAATCGGACGCAGCGCCCGGCTGCAATTCGTTCTAACCATTGGCAAATGCCTGTTGATCGTAATTCTCATCACACTGCCCTTTGTCATGGGCAGTGTTGATTTCAGCGTCTTTTCCCGCCCGGCAGAGCCAGCTTTAGATATGAGCGGGATCGCCTCAGCCATTTCAAACGGCCTGATCATCACGATCTTCTCTTATAGTGGATCGCATTTTGTGACGCAGGTCGCAGGCGAAGTGAAACATCCAGCCAAAGATATTCCCCGCGCCATTCTGTTAGGCTTTGGCGCGGTGCTGGCGCTTTATCTCCTGCTCAATCTGGCTTTCATCATCGGCATTCCGTTTGATGTGTTCCGCCAGAGTGATGCGGTTGCCGCTGATTTGATGGAGGCTGCTGTCGGCCCGATAGGCGCTTATGTCGTGGCGGGCGGAATTGTGCTCTCAACGCTTGCTGTGCTGAACGCGCAATTTCTGGGGTATCCGCGCGTGGCCTTTGCGCTGGCGAGTGAAGGCTTATTGCCGTCATGGATGGCGGCGCTACATAAAACAACACGTGCGCCCTGGGTCGCCGTATTCGTCGTAGCGCTCATTTCCATGGCCTATATTTCTACGGGCAGCTATTCGACCATTCTGACGTCAGTGGGGTTCGTGGCGCATCTCTTTACGACGCTGGCTGTCGCCGCGCTTCTGGTGCTGCGATACAAGGAACCGAATTTGAAGAGACCTTATAAGGTCAGCCTCTACCCATGGACGCCGCTGGTCTTCGTTATCTTCTCAATCGTTTATCTGATCTCTCTCTTGATCAATAAGCCGATGGAATCGCTCATCGGCATTGCCATCGTGGCGAGTGGCTTTCCGGTTTATCTCTGGCGTCGCGGAAAAGGAGAACCGGCTGGACTTCCGCATGAAGTGGCGACAGATCTATGAATATGACACTCAGAGACCCAACCACGCCGTCTAAACTCTTCCACCGCAAGCTGGGCGTAGAGCTGCCAGCGGTCGCCTCTGCGTCCGGTATTTATATCCGGCTGAAAGGCGGCGGCGAGATCATAGACGCCTCCTGCGGGTCGGCTGTGTCCTGTATCGGGCATTCTCATCCGCGCGTCGTGGCGGCTTTGCGTGAGCAGATCGGGCGGCTGGATTTTGCCTATAGTGGCACGTATTCAGTCGAACCTGCCGAAGAGCTGGCAGACCTTCTGGTCGAAAGCGGAAAGGGCGCGTTCTCTCGCGTGATCTATGTGGGCTCTGGCTCAGAGGCTATGGAAGCGTCCATTAAGCTGGCACGACAATACCATGTCGAGCGTGGAGAGCCTCAACGTACCCATGTCATCGCGCGTCGCCAGAGCTATCACGGAGCGACTTTCGGGGCGTTGTCGAGCGGCGGGCATATGATGCGCAGGCGCATCTATGAGGATATGTTGCCCGTCAGTTTTTCCCATGTGTCGCCATGTTATGCCTATCGCGGGCAGGGCGAGGATGAGACGGTCGATGCCTATACAGACCGGCTGGCGAAAGAGCTGGAAGATGAGATTACGCGCGTTGGCGAAGATAAGGCGATTGCCTTTTGCGCCGAACCTGTTGTTGGCGCGGCGCTTGGATGTGTTCCTGCTGAAGCTGGCTATTTCAAAAAGATCAGATCTGTGTGTGACCGTTATGGCGTGTTGCTGATCCTTGATGAAGTCATGTGCGGTATGGGGCGCTCAGGTACGCTGCATGCCTGGGAACAGGAAGGCATACGGCCAGACATTCAGGCCACGGCAAAAGGGCTGGCGGCCGGATATGTTCCGCTGGGCGCCGTTCTGGTGAGCCCTAAAGTCGTCAATGCCGTTCTGGAAGGATCTGGCATTCTGAACCACGGTCAGACCTTTCAGGCGCATCCTTTAGCCTGCCGTGCGGGACTGGAGGTTCAGCGCGTCATGCAAGAAGACAAACTCGTCGAACAGGGTAAAGGACTGGGCGAGCTTCTTGAATCCCGACTGAAAGACGTATTTGGCGAGCACCCACATGTCGGGGATATCCGTGGGCGTGGTCTCTTCTGGGCGCTGGAGTTTGTGAAGAACCGGCATACCAAAGAATGCTTTCCGCTGGAGGAGGGCATTGCAGATCGCGTGGGCAAAGCGGCTTTTGAGCACGGCATGGCCATTTATCCGGGTGTTGGCACTTCGGATGGCGAAACCGGCGATCATGTGATTATCGCTCCGCCTTTCACGGCGTCAGACAGCGAGATTGAAATGATTGTTGAGCGCCTGAAACTGGCGGTGACAGACATTCTGGGCGGCTGAGCTCACCCATTTTTGGCGCAAAAAAACACCCTCTGAGCGTAACCGCCAGAGGGTGTTTTGTTTTAAATGTTCGGCCCGTTTAGTGCGCTGGAGCGAGGATCAGCGCGTTTGCCAAAAGCAGATTTAGCCCATCCAGATATGCGCGGGTTGTCGGGCTCTGAGCAAAGCCAACGACCGAACCTGCGCCCGTTTCTTCAAACATGACGAAAGGTTTGAAGGCGAGCTGCTGGCGGTTTTCTTCCCAGAGATAGCCGCTCTGAAGCAGACTGTCGGCATCTGCGAAGCGGAAGACATTGCGGCCGGCAGATTCATTCAGAGGCTGGAAGATCAGGCGTCCGGTGACGAGGGCCGTGGCTTCAGAATAGCCCGCAGAGAGCCAGTGAGTTTCATCAGCGACAACGCGTGCCAGCACGCCTGGAATGCTTTCAGGGTGAGCATGTGGATCGTCGATCAGAGCTTCATATTCAATCAGTGTTTCGATGATCATGCCTTCACCCGCCTCAGGCAGACCTGGTGCATGGTCAAGTTTAGCTGCGCTCTCTGATGACGTTGAAAGCAGACCAAAAGCTTCATCGGTCAGCATATCTGTCGCGCCTTCAAATGCGACTACCGTTCCGCCATTCTGAACAAAGGTCTGAATGTTGGATGCGCCGCCACGGCCAATCTGGCCCGCAAGGCCATAGCCAGCTGGAAGCACGAGAACATCATACGCGCTGAGATTTGCGTAAGCGAGAGATGAGGTACGGATTGGCGCAGTAGGAATGCCAAGTTGGCGTTCAATAACGAAGCGCGTATTGCCTGCAGATGTCGAAGACGTACCGGCATCCCATGCGATAGCAACACGTGGGAGCGTAAGCGTCTGGAAGTTGTCGCTACCGAAATTCGGACCGTCATCTACCCAGCTGGAGGCCATGGCATCCATATCGGCACCAATTTCACGTGCGAGAGATTGGAGTGTCTGGGCATAGTCTGCAGGATTGTTCTGAGCGGCGAAGACGACGCTACCAATCGGGTATTCTGTGCCGTCTTGAACGAAGGCAATATCCGTAGTTCGACCGACGAGACCGGCACGCAGGGCTGCGATAACCAGACGAGCCTGGCCGCCATCCGTCCATGGGATCACATAGCCAAAGCTTGCGCCGGTTTCGACATCAGACGGGATAGCATCATCTGCAGAAACGGACGTGGCATTCGACAGGTTTACCGATCCGCAGGTCGCGCTTTCGGTGCCGAACATAAGCGGCAGAGACCATGCGACAACATCATACAATTGAGGGGAGTCACCGCGATCACGACGTGCTTCCTGTTCTTCAGCGAAGTCAGCCGGTAGCGGTGTGTCCGCCTGAAGGAGCGCGCGTGCAAGACGGCCCTGAGGTTGAGCAAGGTCTACGACCAGTGCGCCATCATCATAGGTCGTGCCACAGGCGCGTGTACCAGCTGGCAGGCGGGATACAGCGATATCCTGCATGACAAGACGGCGTGCCAGCGTTTCGGCCTCATAGTCTTTGTTCTCCAGGTCGAAGACGACATAGCGGTCGTCCGAGCCCCGGTTCAGAGCGAGTGCGTCGCGGCGATAGCCTGCATAAGAGGTCAGATAGGCCGCAGAATCGCGAGAGACGACTTCGAGCGTGGACAGCATGGCCAGCGCGTTGTTGCGTACGCCTTCGCCATAGGTCAGCACATTGCCGTCGCTGCGATTGGCAACGAGACCACGCGCGCTGGATTGTTCGAACGTCATGGCTGTGGCGCCATTCATCATTGGCCACATATCGCCATAACCCGGATAGAAGGCGTCAAAGACTTCGCGGGTGTAATAAGAGACGCCATACTGGTCGAACCAGCGGCCGTGATTGCGGCCCATTTCATAAAGCCGATCGACCTGTTCTTCAGGGATGATGGGATTGATAGGGTCCGCTGGTGGCGGGAAGTAGAAAGAGCTGTTCGTTCCCATTTCGTGGGCATCGACATAAACAACCGGGTGCCAATCGAGAACCGCCGCGACTTTGCCTTGTGTTTCTGGCTGGGTCAGAGCGAACCAGTCGCGGTTCAGGTCGAAGAGATAGTGGTTATAGCGTCCGCCCGGCCATGGTTGATCGTGCTCTGCGCTGGCCATATCGCCAACAGGCTCAATACCGAGAGCCGATTCAAACGTGCTGTGGAAGCGCATACGACCGTCAGGGTTCTGGCTCGGGTCGATAATGACAATTGTGTTTTCAAGGATCTGGTCGACCAGCGCATCATTCTGCGCAGCGAGCAGGTGATAAGCGACAAAGACCGAACCATCTGGCGGCGAAATCTCGTCACCGTGAACACCAGCGGAAATCCAGACGACGGCAGGGATGGACGCGGTGAGTTCGGAAATCTGAGCCGCGCTGAGCGTGCCGGATGCGATACGGTCCATCGCGTCCTTGATTTCATCCATACGCGCAAGGTTTTCCGGAGAAGAAATCGCAGCATAAATGAGATCGCGGCCCTGCCAGGACTGCGCATAGTTGAAGATTTCCATACGGTCTGGCGCAGCCGCCTGCAGCGCTTCGAAGAACTCATGGATTTCCGGTACTGTCGAAATGTCAGCGCCATGTGAATGACCCACAGTCGCTTCCAGCGTTGGAATAGCCGGGTCATAGCTTGCCGGTGGGAAGGTCTGAGCCGTTGCGGTCTGTGCAATGCCTGCTGCGCCGGCGAGGGCCATGGCTGAGACAAGGCATTTTTTGAATGGATGCATGTTTTACCCCGAGATAATTGTACGCTCGTACAGAAGAATTGCCGCCTTTTGGGATGAGCTTGCCCGAATCCCAAGTCCGGAGAAATGAATTCCCGGAAATTCGCTATAGCTGACCAATTCCTGTTCACCTTGTCCAGCAAACTCTTTCTGGAAAATCAGTGTCATCACAGGTGTGTGAAGGGGGAAGTTTCCAAGGATGCTAAATGTTCATCGAGCTTTCTTGGGTTTCGAGTGATGCCCGTTTGAAATTCAGCGCAATATCAGGCATGTGAAAGCTGAGAGCTTCAGGAAAGGCGATCCAGTGAAACTGTTAGTGACCGGCGGCGCCGGCTTTATCGGATCTGCTGTTGTGCGTCTGGCTGTTGAGCGCGGTCATGAGGTGATCAATCTGGACGCTATGACCTATGCGGCATGCGAGGCGAGCCTTAGAGGTGTCAGCTCAGCTCCGAATTATCAGTTTGAGAAGGTTGATATCCGCGACCGCAACGCGCTCGATCAGGTGTTGGCAAAGCACGAACCTGACGCAGTTATGCATCTGGCGGCCGAAACCCATGTCGACCGCTCAATTGACGGGCCGGATGATTTCATTACGACCAATATCAATGGCACGTTCCAGCTTTTAGAGGCTTCGCGCGCGTATTGGAGCTCAAAAGGGCGTCCGGATAGTTTCCGGTTTCACCATGTGTCGACAGATGAAGTCTTCGGTAGCCTGGGTGCGGAGGGCTTTTTCACAGAGACCTCGCCCTATCAGCCAAACAGCCCCTATGCGGCATCTAAAGCCGCCGCTGACCATCTGGTTCGGGCATGGGCTGAGACCTATGATCTGCCGGTCGTTCTGACGAATTGCTCAAACAATTACGGGCCATACCAGTTTCCGGAAAAGCTGATTCCTGTGATCATTCTGAATGCGCTGGCGGGTAAGAACATCCCGGTTTTCGGTGATGGAGAAAATGTCCGCGATTGGCTCTATGTCGAAGATCACGCCGATGCGCTATTGCTGGTTCTGGAGAGAGGGCAGCTCGGGCGCAGCTATAATATTGGCGGCGAGAACGAAGCGACCAATATAGATATCGTTCGCCAGATTTGCGCTATTCTGGATGAAATCCGTCCTGTCGAGCATTCATATTCCGACCTGATTGAATTCGTAGATGATCGCCCCGGCCATGACCGTCGGTATGCCATCAAACCGGAGCGAATTCGCGAAGAGCTGGGCTGGTCTCCAGAGGTCTCGCTGACCGAAGGCCTCTCAAAGACGGTCCATTGGTATCTTGAGAATGAGGATTGGTGGCGTCCACTTATGGAACGAGAGGGTGTCGGGCAACGACTGGGGACCAAGGTATGAAGTGCCTTGTCTTCGGCGCAAACGGACAGGTCGGCCGCGCGCTTCGCACCTATGATGGCGTGGTCGCATTGAGCCGTAAGCAGGCAGACCTCACCGACTTCAGTGACATCGCACTGGCCATCGACACGCACCAGCCGGATGTCATAGTCAACGCCGCAGCTTATACGGCCGTCGACGATGCGGAAAACGATGCGGAACTCGCCTATCTCGTGAATGCTGAAGCTGTTGGTGAGATGGCTGCTTACGCGAATGAGGCTGGCATTCCGCTTATCCATATTTCGACAGATTTCGTGTTCGATGGTGCAAAGGACAGCCCATACACAGAAGAGGATGAGGCCGAGCCTCTGAGCGTTTATGGTGCGTCGAAACTGGCGGGCGAGGCGCTGCTTCAGGCCCATGGCGGCCCGCATATCATTCTGAGGGTCAGTTGGGTCTTTTCAGAGCATGGCTCCAACTATGTGAAGACCATGCTCAAGCTGGGCGCTGAGCGCGATGCATTGAAAATCGTGGATGACCAGATCGGTGGGCCGACCTCCGCAGCAGATATCGCAGGCGTTTGCATGCAATTGGCCGCGCGCGCGGTTTCAGAAGATGCGCCTGCCGGGATTTATCATTTTGCGGGTGCGCCGGATGTAAGCCGTGCAGACTTCACATGGGAAATCCTCTCACAGGCGGGGCTGCGCGCCGAAGTGACGGGTATTCCCTCCCGCGATTTTCCACTTCCTGCGGAGCGACCTTTGAATTCCCGACTGGATTGTTCGAAACTTGAAAAGGTTTTCGGGATAGAACGTCCGGACTGGCGCAAGGCGCTTGGACGAGTATTGGATGAATTGGGGGAGTTGAAAGCGAATGGCTAACCGTAAGGGGATCATTCTCGCGGGCGGGCAGGGCACACGCCTTCACCCGATTACGCTCGGCATCTCAAAACAGCTGCTTCCGATTTATGATAAGCCGATGATCTATTATCCGATCACCGTGCTGATGCATTCAGATATTCGGGATATCGCGATCATCACGACGCCGGAAGACCAGGCGCAGTTCCAGCGTATGCTGGGGGATGGCTCGCAATGGGGCATCAACTTTACCTATCTTGAACAGCCCAGTCCTGACGGTCTTGCGCAAGCCTATCTGCTGGCGGAAAAGTTTCTCGATGGTGCGCCATCTGCCATGGTGCTGGGTGACAATATCTTCTTTGGTCACGGCTTGCCGGAACTCCTCGGCGGCGCCAATCGCAGAAAGACGGGCGGCACGGTTTTTGGTTATCGCGTCGCAGACCCTGAGCGCTATGGCGTGATCGGATTTGATGACACGGGCAAAGTCACATCCATTATTGAAAAGCCTAAAGTACCGCCGTCACACTATGCTGTGACCGGGCTTTATTATCTCGACGGTACAGCGCCTGAGCGGGCGAAGACGATTGAGAAGTCTGCGCGCGGTGAGCTTGAGATCACAAGCTTGCTTGAGACATATCTGCTCGAAGGCAAGCTCAATGTCGAACAGATGGGGCGCGGTTATGCCTGGCTGGACACGGGCACACATGCCAGTCTTCTGGATGCGGGTAACTTCGTCAGAACGCTGTCTGAACGTCAGGGCCAGCAGGTCGGATCACCCGATGAGATCGCCTATGACAAAGAGTGGATTTCGGCACAGGATCTGGCGCGCCGAGCCGAGAAGTTCCGGAAATCGAATTACGGAACATATCTGCAAAGCCTGCTCGCGCCGTCTGCGCATTATTAAAGGTCAGAGCGACAAATCACGCAGTCGGCCGTCTGAAATTTCGGCCTGAACCTCAAAGACCGTTTCCATATGAACGCTGGTCAGCGTTTCCTGAGGTGGACCAGAGGCGAGGATTTTACCTGACTTCATCCAGACAAGTTCGCAGGCGAACTGTGCGGCGATAGAAATATCGTGCAGCACCACGCAGGCCGTGCCGCCTTTTGCGGTGTAGTCGCGGAACAAATTCATTACACGAAGCTGATGTTTAGGATCGAGCGCACTCAGCGGTTCATCGGCAATCAGAACTGGCGCTTCGCCTGCAAACGCTCTGGCCAGATGCACACGCGAAAGCTCGCCACCAGACAATGTGTTCGTCGCCCGGTGCTGAAGTGCCGTCAGTCCGCAGTCATGAATGGCCTGATCGACGGCCTGAGCATCTTTGGGCGATAATTTTTCGGGACGAGCGCCATAGGCAAATCGCCCTAGCGCCACCGCATCACGCACTGGAATAGGCCATGCCAGCGGCCGCGATTGCGGAAGGTATCCGATCAGGCGTGCGCGCTCTCGGTGGGAAAGAAACTGGATTGGCTGTTCATTCAGCAGAACTTCGCCGCTGGTCGGCCTGTCCAAGCCACACATGGTACGCAGCAGGGTGGATTTTCCCGCACCATTCGGACCAATAAGGCATGTCAGCTTCCCCGTCTGAAGCGGCAGGCTGACATTGCTCAAAATGGAGATGTCTTTCTGGGTGCGGTAAATGTTGCGCGCTTCAAGCCGGGTCATTGTACAGCTCCCCGTCGGTTCTGAACGGCGATCCAGATAAAGGCGGGCGCGCCGATCAGGGCCGCGACCACGCCAAGCTTCAATTCGGCATAGGTGGGCAGAATGCGTATCAGAATATCTGCAAAAACAAGAAGAACGCCGCCCGCGAGTGCGGATGGCAATAGCGTACGTGATGGGTCATGACCGACAAATGGGCGGATGGCGTGAGGCGTTATGATCCCCACAAAGCCGATCGCGCCAGCCAGCGCGATACTCCCGCCTGTGGCCAGTCCGGCACCTGTAATGACCAAAAGTCTCTGACGCGTGAGGTTGAGGCCAATGCCTGCTGCGGCTTCCTCGCCGAGGGTGAGGGCGGATAGCCCATTCCGGGACACGAGAAGAAGCGCCATACCCATCAGGATGAAGGGCAGGCTGTAAGTCAGATCAGCCAGAGAGCGGTTAGCAACAGACCCCAGTGTCCAGTTCACCATGTCTGACAGGGTGAAGGGGTTGGGTGCAAAATTCAGGATTAGAGACATAAATGCCCCGGAGAAGCTGGATATGCCTACACCAATCAGAATGAGCGTTACGACTGATCCCGTTCGAAACGCTGCGAAGGCCAGAAGTGCTGTGGCGACCAGCGCGCCAGCAATAGCCGCCAGCGGAAGGGCGAGCCCGTTGACGCTGGCCAGACCAAAATAGATCACCAGTGTCGCGAACAATACCGACATGGCAGACACACCTAATACGCCCGGTTCCGCGAGGGGGTTACGCAACAGCCCCTGAAGGGCCGCGCCGGACATACCAAGGGCCGCGCCGGTGACCAGTGCAGCAATCGCGCGCGGCAGTCTGATCTGCCACACAATCACAGCGTTCTCCGGTGCGCCTTGCCCCAACAGGCCGTCCATAACACTGCCAACCGACAACGATGTGGAGCCAAGAAGGCAAGCAAGGAATAGTCCGAGGCAAGCAAGGACCACCAATGCACCATTCAGATAGAAGTCACGGGTCATTGCGTTACCTGTTCGCCCTCGGCGAGGGCTTCTATTGCTTCCACGATGTACCAAGCGCCGCAGGAGGTCCATGATGCATCAAGGGGAACGATGTCAGCGTGTTCCATTGCAGACTGTGTGATCGGGTGGCGGCTGGGGCTCCAGACTGATGGGGTTCGGTGGATGGTCTCATAAAACGCAACGGCCAGAACGTCTGGTTCTTCGCGTGCAAGACGTTCGAGTGGGAGATCATGCCAGCCCGGACGGGAGACATAGTTTTCAAGCCCCGCAGTGGTGAACATGTCATCAATCAGAGAGCCATGCCCGGAGGTTACACCGCCCGGCGTCACATACAGCGCGCTTGCAGTTTCCAGACGAGGCAGGACGGCGTTCAGCCGGTCATTGAAGTCTGTCACCAGCGCTTCGCCGCGTTCAGGTCTTCCCATCTCTGCTGCGACCTGCCGCGTAACATCACGAATGCTGTCGAAATCATTCGTCCAGCCAATCTGCAGAACCGGTATACCCGCCTGTTCAAAAAAACGCGGGGCCATTGGGCCGCCACCATATGACCGCACGATGAGGTCGGGTTGCAGGGCCAAAACGCTCTCTGCGACCGGACGGACCTGGGCAATGCCTTCGGCTTCGGTTCTGAGGTAAGAGAAATTTTTGTCTGCGTCGGGCGAAAGCGCGACAATGTCAGCGCGATCAGCCAGTGCCAGTACATACTGGTCGGCGCAGTAATCCATGCTGACAATGCGGCGATAGCCGGTGTCAGATGAAGGTGCGCTCACCCCGGTATCGTCCTGCGAAGAGCAGGCCGCCAGAAGCGCCAATACCGGGATGAGCAGCTGTTTCATTTCTATCGGAGCTTAAGGCCGATAAAGGCTGCAACGCCAGGGGCGTGATAGCCGACAACGTCCACGACTTCGACGTCGAGAAGGTTCTCACCACGAAGCGTAACGGCCAGACGGTCATTGAGCGGATATTCGAACGTGCCGGATACCAGAACGTACTCGTCGAGCGTCACGGTCTGATAGGTGCCAAAATCGGTGTCGAACTGGTCGCCCACATAGTCGAAGGCAATGCCCGCACGCATGCCATCAACATCCGGAGATACCCAATCTGCAGACAGGCTGCCTGTCCATTCCGGAACACGGATTTCAGCGACGTCAGAATCGTTCGTCGAGTCGACATATGTCGCGCTCGCTTCGACAGAGATCGTGTCGCTGACAGCCCAGCTGACAGCCGCTTCTGCGCCTGAACGTTCAGACGTTCCAGAACGGTTGGCCGGTGTGGATTCAAAGCTTGGCGTGTAAGCCGTGTAGATTTCATTTTCGAGCGAAGCATCGAAATAGGTGAGGCTCAGCAGAACGGGTCCCAGTTCCTGATCAATGCCGACTTCCCAGCTGGAAGAGGATTCTGGTTCCAGATCAGGATTGCCGATGAACGTCCCCGGATAATAGCCGAAGAGTTCAGTAAAGGTCGGGTTCTTCACGCCTTCACCCGCGCTGGCGCGCAGACGGGTCGTTTCTGAAACGTCAAAAGCCGCACCCAGACGCCATGTGGTGGCATCTTCAAAACGTCCATCATTGTCGTCATGGCGAACAGAAGCGTTCAGCGTGACAGCATCGAAGCTGACACGTGTCTCTGCCGCAAGGCCTAGCGTTTCGAAGGTTTGCGTCTGGTTCGGGTCGCCATAGAAGCTGGCCGTTCCGCGACGTTCATAGTCTTCCTGCTCCCAGTCGATGAGACCGGCTGCGAAGACTTCCGCCCCGGAAATCTCATAGGTGTCTGCCGGGCTGTAAGAGAGCTTTGTGCGCTCGCCAATCGCTTCATCGGTGTAAGCGCCGTCAGCAGAGTTCTCACGTGTGACGGAGTTGAAGCTTGCGCTGAAGGCGTGGTCGAGACCGAAGGCCATGACGTCATAACGACCGCCGATCAGCCACTGTTCACTGTCGGTTTCGCGGTCAGCATTGTCCAGAACGCCGTCATAGTCGGTGTCCGGATCGGTCTGGCTGGTGGTTGAGCGATAGGTGAACAGACCAGACAGCGTGCCGAAGCTGCCTGTGTTGTGCGTGCCGGTGACAATCGCTGAATAGCTCTCAGAGCCGTCTTCTTCGCCGCCGCGACCAGACACATCAACGCCGCTGGTGGTGAAGCCGGAAATGCCAGCTGACAGGCTGGAAGTTTCGTTTGCAAAACCGGTGGAGGCAGAACCGCGATATGTGTCCTGTGTGCCCATTTCGATTTCAGCTGTGGTGGCCGGGCTGTCGGATGTGACAAGGTTGATCACGCCGCCAATGGCATCTGAGCCGTAAAGGGTGGACTGCTCGCCACGTGCGACTTCAACGCGGTCCAGCTGAAGGCCGGAGAATAGACCGAAATCGGTTTCGCCATTGACCGGATCAGAGACCTCAATGCCGTTCAGCAGAACAAGTGTGTGGTTGGCTTCAGCGCCGCGAATACGGATCTGAGTGAGGCCCGCCTGTGTGCCTGAGCGTGAAATGCCGAGGCCCGGAACGGCGCGCAGCTCATCTGCAATGAAAGAGGCATCGCGTACCGCCAGGTCAGACGCATCCAGCACGGAGACGCTGGACGTCACATCGTCAGATGCGACAGGGCGAAGTCCCAGAACGTTGATTGTGGTTTGGCGCGCTTCAGTTTCAGAATCGGACTGAGCAGCGACAGGAAGAGTGATCGCCAACGCGGCGCACCCTGCAAGAAGGAAAGATTTCATACTGTTCCCCGGAAGCGCGCTTCGCCGGCAGCTGCACTCCAGAACGACAATTCGAACCTCTCTTTGCACCCGGCGATGCAAGAGAGTTTGTAAAGCCGTTTCGAAGGAAAGGGTTGGTCCCGTATCCCGCCTACCAGTGACTGACCCCGGTCGATAGGCGAACGACGCGATGGCAGGTCTCCTGACTTACCGATCGTCGCAGCCGATCACCTTCCCGGACATGCCAGTGGTGACTTGATCGGCCGCTCCCGGTTTACAGTTGCGGGCACAGTGCAGGAATCTCACCTGCTTCCCTCTTCGCCGGTCTCCCGGCACCATCTGGGCGCTTTGTTGTTTGAATTGTCGGACTTGTCAATCAATTGCCGAGATAGGAATCCGGACAATCGGTCCCATACACCGGGCGCTGACCGGGTGGGGCAGCGTTTACGCGATTTAGCGATGTGATTAGTCGCTGCTGGATGAGGCGTGGATCGCGCAGTCCCATCAGGCAGACGAGCGGCTCTTTCGTGTCGGCCGCCAGTACCACCGCATAGCCGGTATAGGGGTGCATGTTATAGGCGTTATAGATCTGGCCCATGCCACGCATTTGCATGTCGTTTCGAAAGTCAGCCCACATCTGGAAGCTGCGTTCACGCGATGCGCCGCGTGAATCGGTGAGATCCACTGTGATCCATTCAATCTGGCGGTCTGAAAGGTGTTCGACGGCGTCTTCCAGGGCTGGGTCGAAGACCCGGCAGGTCGGGCACCAGTCTGCCGTGAAGCTGACAATCTGGATGCCGCGCGATGCGGCAGAGGCAGGAAGCGTGACCAGGCCAAAGACCGCCAGAAGGAGCAGAATACCTGATTTCAACTGTTCTCTCCTTCCGGGACGGTCACGCTGGTCTATGCCGTTTTAAGCAAGAGCGTTGCCAAACACGCGGTCGAAAATCTCATCGACGCGTTTTGTATGATAACCCAGATCAAACAGGTCATCGATCTGTTCATCAGACAGTTTTGCAGTGATGTCGGCATCCGCTTTCAAAAGCTGATTGAACGGTGTGCCTTCACGCCATGTGACCATCGCATTGCGCTGAACGAGGCGGTAAGCGTCTTCACGGCTAGTGCCTGCTCCGACGAGGGCCAGCAGCACACGCTGAGAGTTATGAAGACCGCCAAGCTGGTTCATGTTTCGCTCCATATTCTCTGGATACACAACAAGACCGCTGACGACGCCGGTGAGGCGGGCGAGGGCGAAATCCAGATGGATGGTCGCATCAGGGCCGATACCGCGCTCAACAGAAGAGTGAGAGATATCGCGCTCATGCCACAGTGCTACGTTTTCCATGGCCGGAGTGACAGCGGAACGGACCAGACGCGCAAGACCTGTCAGATTCTCTGTGAGGACAGGGTTACGCTTGTGCGGCATGGCTGAAGAGCCTTTCTGGCCCGCAGAGAAGAATTCTTCGGCTTCCAGAACTTCGGTGCGCTGAAGGTGGCGAATTTCGGTGGCAAGGCGCTCAATAGAGCTAGCGATTACGCCAAGCGTTGCAAAGAAGGCTGCGTGACGGTCGCGCGGGATGACCTGGGTGGAAATCGGCTCCTGAGCGAGGCCCAGATGTTTGGCGACATAGGCTTCAATGCGCGGGTCGATGTTTGCATATGTGCCGACCGCGCCGGAAATGGCGCAGGTCGCGATCTCTTCGCGCGCTGTTTTCAGGCGGGTGAGGTTACGAGCAAATTCGGCGTAATAGGTGGCGAGCTTTACACCAAAGGTGGTTGGCTCTGCGTGGATGCCATGGCTGCGGCCAATGGTGATCGTATATTTGTGCTCTTCTGCGCGTTTCTGGATCGCTGCGAGAAGGTCTTCAATATCTTTGATCAGAATGTCGCTGGCGCGTGCGAGCTGAACAGCAAGGCAGGTGTCCAGAACGTCTGAAGAGGTCAGGCCTTTGTGCAGGAAGCGCGCTTCCTCGCCGACATGTTCAGCCACATTGGTGGTGAAGGCGATAATGTCGTGTTTGACTTCGCGCTCGATCTCATCAATGCGGTCGACTTCGAACGCGCCGCGCTCGCGAATGGCTTGGGCTGCTTCAACCGGGATCTCGCCGAGTTCCGCCATGGCTTCGCAGGCAAGCGTCTCAATTTCGAGCCAGATGCCGTATTTGCTTTCCGGGCTCCAGATCGCGCTCATCTCGGGGCGGGTATATCTCGGGATCATGGGTAAACCTCTGTCAGAATATGATTCCAGTGAAACTGCGTGCTGATTAGGCCTTTCATCGTGCAGAGTCCATTCGCGCGCGCAATGCTTCACGCCGGGGCAGTTGAATGCTCGCCCTACGGCAATTCTCGGTCTTCGGCTAATTTCCTAGATGCTGATTGTCCTGAAAGGTTTGCCAATCTCATTTAACCCGTCTAATCCCAAGGGAAATATATGAAACGGCAGGGACAAGAATAGCATGTTTTCAAAGATTCTCATTGCAAACCGCGGTGAAATTGGCGTTCGCATTATTAAGACGTGTAAGCGCCTGGGCGTGAAAACAGCAATCGTCTACTCCGAGGCTGACGCAGACAGCCTTGCAGTAGAGCTGGCAGACGAGGCGGTATTCATCGGTGGTGCGCCAGCATCAGAATCCTATCTTGTTCAGGACAAAATTGTAGACGCTGTTCGTAAGACCGGCGCAGAAGCGGTTCATCCGGGCTTTGGTTTCCTTTCAGAGAACCCGGCCTTCGCAAAGCGTCTCGCCGATGAGAAAATCGTTTTCATCGGCCCGAACCCGCACGCGATTGAAGCTATGGGTGACAAGATCACCTCTAAGGAATTTGCTGCGAAAGCAGGCGTGTCCACTGTTCCGGGCCATATGGGCCTGATCGAAGAAACCGAAGAAGCGGTCCGCATTTCCGGTGAGATCGGCTATCCGGTGATGATTAAAGCTTCTGCTGGTGGCGGCGGTAAAGGTATCCGCGTTGCTTATGACGATGCAGAAGTTCGCGAAGGCTTCCCGGCTGTAAAAGCTGAAGCGAAAAGCGCTTTCGGCGATGACCGTGTCTTCATTGAGAAATTCATTCTGAGCCCGCGCCACGTTGAGATCCAGATCCTCGGCGATAAGCACGGCAACGCAATCCACCTTTTCGAGCGCGAATGCTCCATTCAGCGCCGTAACCAGAAGGTCATCGAGGAAGCGCCATCGCCGCTTCTGGACGAAGAGACCCGTATGAAAATGGGTGCACAGGCTGTCGCGCTCGCGCAGGCTGTGAACTATGACAGCGCGGGTACTGTGGAATTCGTCGCCTCAGGCGCGGATAAGAGCTTCTACTTCCTTGAGATGAACACCCGTCTTCAGGTGGAACACCCGGTCACTGAGATGATCACAGGTGTTGACCTGGTTGAGCAAATGCTGCGCGTCGCGGCTGGCGAAAAGCTCGGCATCAAACAGGACGATCTGTCCATCAATGGGTGGGCAATGGAAAGCCGCGTCTATGCGGAAGACCCATACCGTAACTTCCTGCCAAGCATTGGCCGCCTGAAGCGTTATATCCCGCCTGTAGAAGGTGAAGCTGTTGGCGTACCGGGTGAGGTTCGCGTGGATTCAGGTGTTCGCGAAGGCGACGAGATTTCCATGTTCTATGACCCGATGATTTCCAAGCTGGTCACACACGGAAAGACACGCGATGAGGCCATTGATGCCCAGCTCGCAGCGATGGACCGTTACCACATTGAAGGCATTCAGGATAACATGCCATTCGTGTCTACGGTTTACGGTCAGGAGCGTTTCCGTTCTGGCAACATCACGACGGCATACATCAAGGATGAATTCCCGGAAGGTTTCGGCGGAGAAGCGCCAACCGCTGAACAGTCCCTTATTCTGACGGCTGCCGCTGCCTATGTGCACGGCATTCAGTCCGAACGCGCTGCGCAGGTTTCTGGTCGTCTGGCTGAGCCGGGTGCGACCCGCAAAGACTGGGTTGTCATTCTTGATAAAGAACATCATCCGATCACGCTCGACTTTACGCTCGGCCGCGCCGAGATCGAAGTTGAAGGCACCAAACACGTTCTGGAAACAGACTGGACGCCGGGCACACACCTTCTTGAGGGCAAGCTGGACGGCAAGCCATTCGCGGTGAAGTTTGCTGACCGTACCGAAGGCTATCTCTTCCGCCATCGCGGTGTTGCGCTTCGCGCGCTTGTTTGCACTCCGCGCTCTGCAGAACTGCACGCCAAGCTTCCAGAAAAAGAAGCAGCTGACCTTTCCAAGCTGATCATGAGCCCAATGCCGGGTCTGGTCGTTTCCATGGATGTGGAAATTGGTCAGGAAGTGAAATCCGGTGAAGCGGTCTGCGTCGTGGAAGCGATGAAAATGCAGAACATTATTCGCGCGGAAGCTGACGGTGTGGTGAAAGCCATCAATGTCGGTGCTGGAGACAGCGTTGCTGCTGACGAAATCATGGTTGAGTTCGAATAGAATTCTGCCCGCCGGAATAATTTTCGTTCCGGCACTTGCACTCTGAGCAAGTTTCTGTTTTATCGAAAAACAGAAAATATATATCAGGAGCCGATACGGATTCGGCTCCTTTTCTTGTCAGAGGCGAAATCACGTGTCCATCGATACATCCACATCAGAGCTGTATGACCCAAACCGCCCATGGATTTCCCATGAGGGTGAAGACGTGCAGAAGGCCAATTGGCTCGCTGAATTCTTCTGGCCGGAAGGGCGATCAACCAAGCCAGTATTTTTGCGCGGGCAGATGTACCTCGCCATTGTGCGGGCATTTGTTTTCATTGGTGCGATCATTGCGACGGGTAGCAATCCCTGGGTCGGCGCTGCGATTGCCTTTTTCGGTCTTGGGCTTTTGCTTGCCATGTCCATGATTAGTCATTTGCGCAGACTGACAGACGCTGCGAAGCCTGTTCTTTTGGCTATGATTATCAGCCTCCCGTTTCTATTGGGTACGTCGCTCGCTGTGTTGGGCGCGGCCAGTGTGCCTGCGCAAATGGCGTTGATTGAAGCCGAAGCGGCGCAGCAGGCTGAACAAGCTGCAGCTCCTATGTCGACGGACGGGGCTGAAGTGACTGAAGATGCTTCAGTTCCGCCTCAAACGGCGCAACGACGTGGCCCAGAGGGGCCAGTCACTGAGCAAGGTTTGCTCGCTCAGGCTATTGCAAGCGGTCTCAATATCTGGTTCCTGCTGAGTATATTTTCTGCGCTGTTTACATTCTTCTATGTCGCGCGTCGTCCGACGAAAGAAGCCTCGAACGCAGCGCGTGGGATTTACGGCTGAAGAGATATTTAGCTATACGCCAGAGATAAGATACAACATGTCGAAGCCGCCCTGATCAGGCGGCTTCAATTGAATCTTCGTCAGGCTGTTGGACCGGCAAATAGAGCGTCACTGTCGTGCCAACGCCAAGCTCACTGTCGATTTCAAAACGTCCGCCATGCAGTTCGGCCAGTGAGCGGGTGAGGGCAAGGCCAAGGCCCGTACCATTCATATTCATGTCCTGATTGGACTCAGCCTGCTCAAATGGATTGGCAAGCTTAGGCAGATCGTCCTTCGGAATGCCCACGCCGGAGTCTTTCACGGCAATCGCGACGAATTCTTTTTGGTTCTCGACAGAAACGGTGACCTTGCCGCCATCCTTTGTGAATTTGATGGCGTTGGAGACAAGGTTCAGCACCATCTGACGCACAGCGCGGTGGTCTGCCTCAATATCCTGAACATCATCATCATGAACCAGTTTCAGCTCAAGGTTCTTCTCGTCAGCCTTGCGGCGGATCATGCGCACAGCCGCATCAACAGGTTCTACCGGGTCGATTGGCTTGGTGTTGATCGTCATCTTGCCGGACTCGATCTTAGCCATGTCGAGAATGTCATTGATCATGTCGAGCAAGTGCTGACCGGACAGAAGGATATCCTGCGCATAAGACTGATAGCGTTGGTCGCCAAGCGGGCCGAAGACCTCCTTCACGAGCATTTCAGAGAAGCCATTAATGGCGTTGAGCGGCGTGCGCAGCTCATGGCTCATATTCGCAAGGAAGCTGCCCTTGGCCTGACTTGCATGTTCGGCCTTGGTCTTCTCTTCAGCATATTTGCGCGTGAATTCCCGCGCACGGCCTTCAGAACGTTCGAGTTCTGAAACAAGTCGCTTCAGCTTCTTCTCATTGCGAAGGTGTTCGTCCTGTTGGTTCTTCAGCGTTGAAATGTCGTTCGCAATGGTCAGCATGAGGCCGGCAGAGGTGTCGCGCTCTGCCAGATGGAACCAGCGACCATCACGCATGAGGATTTCGCGTTCACCGGTGATGCTCTCACTGGAGCGGTCAATCCGGATCGCCTTGCTAATCTCGACATTCACAATGTCATGGCTGACGCCAGGGCGCAGAACCGCTTCATTCAGAGAGAAGGCTTTTTCAAAGGCGGCATTCCAGAACATCAGGCGGCGGCGATTATCCCAAAGGGCAATCGGCATGGAGAAGCCTTCAAAGGCCTGACGCAGGCGGCTCTCAGAGGCTTTCATGCGCTCTTCCAGCATGCGGCGGTCAGAGACATCAATAGCGAAGCCTTCAAGCGCGACCTGAGCAGCACGGCGATCTTCGGTCGGGCGAACGCCCCGGAATTCAAAGAAACGGCTACGCAGATTGAGCGTGCCGCGAAGCTTGCCCTCCTGAACGGCCTTCTGAACAGCGGAGAGGAAGCGGGAGGCATTCTCATTGCCGAAATACTGGTCGAGCCGATTCATTGGCAGTTCAGCACCGGATTTCAGACCGAACGCATCGGCGAGTGACCCGGTGATGCGCATACTCTTCAGCTGATGGTCAATTTGCCATGCGCCTGTGCCATTGGCGGCCGCGAGCGTGTGAAGATCTGGCTCAGACATAAGCGGCGCGCCCGTCCATACCGCAGAGCGAGAGGAAATATCGATTGGTGAGGCATGGCCGCTGCGTTTGGCCCGGACAAAGCCAAGAATGGAAAGTACCGCCAGTGTCGGAGACAGGAAGAGCAGTGAGTAGAGTAGAATTGCGCCGGTGCCGATTGTGCTGAACCATGGCTGGGTATGGACCTGACACGCATTGAGCGGGCCGCCATTATAGGCAATGCATGTGGAGGTGAAGCGTGTCCAGAAACGATCAAAGCCGCTATAGCGGCCTGCTAGCGTCTGTTCGTCCAGCCATGAAAGCGTCTGCGGCGAGCCGATCTCACCTGTCATGTCCGGACTATTATTGAGCGAGAGGCGCAGGGCTTCGTTGCCGGGAATTTCAGCGGTGATCCGATGCAGCGGAATGGTCGCCGCATATTCGGTGCGCCCAACCGGGACGAGCAGGACAAGATTGGTCTGACTTGCGCCAATGCTCACATTGTTCGCAGCCATCCACCGTGCGGTGATGAGGGTTGAACGATCTGCAAGGCCCGCGCGATTGCCTTCTGGAGAAATCCGGAACAGGCGCTGGATCGAGGAGATTTCGCTTTCGATCTGAAGCTCTGACTGCCCAGCATTTGCGCCGATTGAGACAGCATCTGAGATAAGCTGGCGCTGAATTTCCAGTCGACCCAACATGCCTTCCATCTCGCTTTCAAGACGGGCGCGCTGTAGGTCGCTTTCGCGTGAAATATCATCCCAGCCCTTAACGCCAAGAATAGCAATTTGTACGAGCAGGAAAATAGAAGCCAGGAATGTCAGCCGGGCAAGCGGGTTCGAAGTTTTCGCGACTGATGTCTGCGACGCGTCCTTCTTGCCTTTGTTTGCTGAGTATCCGGATGTCGTGTTCAAAATTGTGCCTCGACAGTTCAAGGCATAAAAGCCCACGATTCTGATACCGGGCCAAATATTAAGACTGTTTTAAGACTCTGAATCCTGTGAACGAATCGATGAAACTTTGAACAGAAAAATTTACTCTTAGTTCATTTCCAGATTTTCAGCGTCTGGTGTTTCAATATCTTGAGACTCTTCACTACGACGTTCAGGTCCACGATAGGTATCAGATTTATTGCGTCTGCGGTCCGGGCCGAAATAATTAGATGTCCGGATAAACGGACGTGGCGTGTTCACAATCGCGCGGACTTTACGGAACAACTCCTTGGCGGTGACGGGCTTACAGCAAAATTCTGTTACACCCGCGTCACGCGCTGCGATCACCTTGGAGCGTTCTGAATAGGCCGTCAGCATGATGATCGGAATGAAAGGGTTCGGGCTGTCATCGCCGGTGCGAACAAGACGGACAAAGTCGGTGCCGTCCAGAATGTCCATCAGATAGTCAACGATGATGAAGTCGATATGCTCTGAACGCACAATGTCGAAGGCTTCAGCCGCGTCATTGGCTTCCAGGAAGTGCGAGATGCCAAAGCCTCGAAGCAGGGTCTTTACGATCGTGATCATGTGCTTGTTGTCGTCAACAATCAGCACAGTCAGCCGGTTCATGTTCGAGTTAGACATACAAAAGACCCGCAAGGCCAAAACACTAAGATAGTGATGACACTAGCGGGTCTGAATTAATACCGTCTTTATAACGGACTATCATTTGCAATTTATGCTAGTCGGCAAGCGCCCGCTGAATGATATCCATCGCATTCTTCGACAGTTTCGCGTCGCGAAGGGCTTCCAGCTCTTTGCGTGCATGTGCCTGAGTGCTCTCTGGTACACGGCGCCATTGCTCAAAGGCCGTACACAGGCGTGCAGACAGCGCACCATTGAGCGGGTCGACTTTTCGGATGACATCACCAAGCAGTTTGTAGCCTTCACCGGTATCGCTATGGAAGGCGACAAGGTTCGCCATGGCGAAGGTTGCAGCAACTGAACGCACCCGGTTCGGGTTTTTCCAGTCAAAGTCTTTATGCTCGAGCAGCTTGCGAACATTGCCGATCGCATCATCGCTCGCCTGAAGGGCCTGAACGCCAAACCATTTATCCATGACCAGCGGCGCATGAGACCATTTTGCTTCAAAGGCACTAATGGCCGCGTCAAAGTCTGGTCCACCCACGTTTGAAAGGGCACGCAGTGCTGACATCGTATCCGTCATGTTTTTCGCGGCACGGAAAGATGCGAGCAATTTTGCGCTGTGTTTGTCTCCATCGGCCGACAGCAGGTCTACGCAGGAGGCATAGAATGCGCGACGGCCAGCCGAAGCCGCATCCGGGGTGAATTCGCCCTCATGGGTGAGGTTCGCCTCGATGGTTTCATCAATCAATGACTGGAGCTCTTTGAGAAGCTCGATGCGAACAATGCGCTTGGCCTCGTACAGTGCAGCCGGGTCAGCTGGCGACATCTCCATGAAGAGTTCGCCGACACCTGGAAGCGTCATCAGTAGAGACGCAAAGGCAGGGTCATCTGAAACTGTCTGGCGCACGGCTTCGGCCATCGCTTTGACGAGACCTTCAGGCGCAGTCGCGGTTTCACCAGCTGCAAGTTTGCCTGCCATTTCCAGAAGCGTTTTGCGCGCGACAGTCTGAAGAGCTTCCCATTTCGCGAAGGCATCGGTTTCCAGCGTGACGAGCTTCAGGCGATCTTCATCGGTGAGTTCGTCCTGAAGTTTGACCGGTGCACTGAAATCGCGGTTCGCAGAAATCAGAGCATCAGAGGCTTCTGTCGCGAGCTGAAGTTCCGTTACAGCATCAATCAGCAGAACGACGTCTTCATCCGCGTTGTTGCGCGGCTCACCGGTTTCCGGATTGATCTCTGTGCCGTCCTCAAGGAAAGCGCTGACACGAAGAGGAATTGGAACGGGCTTCTTCTCAGATTGCCCCGGCGTTGGCGCGATGGACTGAGTGAAACGAAGGCGCGGAGCGTTTGAGCCGTCTTCTTCGATTTTCTCAATTTTGACGACTGGCGTTCCGGCCTGCCCATACCAGGTGCGGAAGCGGGAAAGGTCAAAGCCCGCAGCTTTCTCAAAGCCCTCATAGAAGGCTTCAATCGTGGTGGCCGTGCCGTCATATTTTTCGAAATAAAGGTCCATGCCTTCTTTGAAGGCGTCCGGGCCGATATAGGTTTTCAGCGCGCGGATCAGCTCAGCGCCTTTCTCGTAAACGGTGGCCGTGTAGAGGTTATCAATGCTGCCATATCGGTCAGGACGAACCGGGTGGGCCAGCGGGCCAGCATCTTCGGCGAACTGACGGCCACGCAAACGGATCACGTTTTTAATACGCTGGACCGGGCGTGAGCGCATGTCGGATGAGAATTCCTGATCGCGGAATACGGTCAGGCCTTCTTTCAGGCACAGCTGAAACCAGTCACGGCATGTGATGCGGTTACCCGTCCAGTTGTGGAAATATTCGTGCGCGACAATGCTCTCAATCGCCTCGAAATCGCCATCGGTTGCAGTATCTGCATCCGCCAGAACATAGGCAGAGTTGAAGATGTTGAGGCCTTTGTTTTCCATGGCGCCAAAGTTGAAGTCGCGCACGGCAACGATGTTGAAGACATCGAGATCGTATTCACGGCCAAACGTGTCTTCATCCCATTTCATGGAGCGTTTCAGGCTGTCCATTGCATAGGCTGCGCGCTCTGCATCGCCCTTGTCGACGAAGATAGACAGCGCCACTTCATTACCGGACATGGTGGTGAAATGGTCTGCGAAAACGTCATAATCGCCACCGCAAAGGGCGAACAGATAAGACGGTTTACGGTGAGGGTCGTGCCATTCTGCAAAATGGCGATCTTCGTTAATCGCGCCGGCTTCGCCTGGATTGCCGTTGGAGAGCAGGGTGGGCGCAAAGCTGACATCAGCTTCAATGCGCACAGAGAAAACGGACATGACATCCGGACGATCCGGCCAGTAGGTAATACGGCGGAAACCTTCCGCTTCGCACTGGGTGCAGAACCGGCCACCTGACATGTATAGGCCGGAAAGCTCGGTATTATTCTCCGGTGAAATCCAGACTTCGGTCTTCAGTTCAAACTCATTAGGTACGCCACGCAGTGTCAGACCGGTTTCAGAGAACTCAATCTGATACGGCTCCGGCGCTTTGCCATTGATGAGAATTTCGCCAGTCTCGACAAAGGCCTGTCCGTCCAGAACCATATCTGCCTGCGCATCACCGGTGCGCTTGACCTGCATGGTTGTGAGTACGCGGGTCTTGGCGGGATCCAGTTCGAACACCATTGAAACGGTCGGAATATCGAATGGATAAGGTTTATAGTCCTGAAGAAAAACGGGCTGAGGCGTGTCGGTACGCATAAAATCTCCGGTAAGTTGATCGGAAGTGCGGGAATTGGATACTGACATAGTAAAGTCAGCGGCGCTTTAAAGCGAGCTTTTAAAAATCAGTCTCAGTCAGCGCAGGGCGCGAATATCCATTGGTTGGACCGCTCGCCCGCCATAAGCGAAATCGTCGCCGACAAAGTGTCGCCGTTGCGCTGATAGGAAATTCGCTGAGGATAGTCGTGGTCAGGATTTTCAAACACTGCCATGCCAGCGCCCCGTTCTGACGCGGTGAACATTATGGGTTCAGTGCCGGTCGGTGCGGCGAGATAATACAGCTCGTCCTTGTTCCGGCTGATGGTCAGATATTCGGTGAAGACCGTGCCATCGCTGCGAGGGGAGCGACCTTCACCCAGCAGCGTGTTCATATCGGAAGAAGACCAGTCCTCGACCGTGCCCTGTTCTGTCGCCCAGCACCCGATGAGCCAGTCCAGATCGTCTGCGAGTGTTTGCTGGGGTGCAGGCGCCGAACCGCAGGCTGACAGGCTCAGACCAGCCAGCAGGGTGAAGGTTGTAATGCTGAGCTTCATTTTATTTCCCCAAACACGCGCTGAGTATAAGTTGCAGACAGCGCAAATGAAAATGAGAAAATCTTTATTCAGCCGCTTCGCTCGGCAGCTGATCGGGCACGTCATAAATGTCACGCAGAACGTGGATACCAATGCGCGCGAGCTGGCGGATTTCTGCGCTGGCGTTTTCCGGTGCGTCAGACACGTTGTCCACCAGCGTTTTCAGAAGCTTCAGCATTTCAGGGCAGTTCGCGATCAAGCGTGCCTGATACTCAATACGGTGCGGATCGCGATCATATTCTGCACCCGGTACGCGCCAGCCACCCCAGTCATTTTCGTCGGTGACGACAACCGGGAAGGTGCCCGGATGTGGGTGGCCTGCGCTGTCCTCGTCAGACCCCCAGCGCGTTTTCGCACGGAAAATGCGCCAGTTTTCGAGGGTCAGATCACCAGACTGAGACTGACGTTCCTCCATCTTGTCTTCAGCGACAAGTTCGTTGGCGGAGAAGTCACGGCCAAGGCCCACATCGTAATGAACGCGAAGCGGTTCATCCATGCCTTTGACCCATTGCGGCAGAACGCGTTCAACGATTGCCCATGTGCCGACCGGCTTTACAAACACTTTCTGGTTTTTGTGGAAAAGCGCTTTAGCCATTTAATCCTCATCCTCGTCTTTGGCGCATCATGGCTCAAGCTGGTTAGAGGAGAGTGAAAACAATCTGCGAAAACGCATCATACATGCCGTTACGACAGGACTTTCCAGCAGGTCTCAGCCTGTTAGGCTCTCGAAAAACAAACGCTGTGCGCAGTGCGTAATAAGCGGGATATGAGGAGACGCCATGAATTTCGATTTCTCGGAGGACCAGAAGTTTCTGGCCGAACAGGCCCGGAAATATCTGTCTGAAACCTGTACGACGGCGGAAGTCCGCAAAGTGCTGGATGATGAAAGCATGGCCTTTCACGAAGGCATCTGGAAGGGCATTGCAGAGATGGGCTGGCTGGGAGCATCCATCCCGGAAGCGTATGGTGGGCTGGGCCTGGGCATGCTGGAAATGTGCGTGCTGGCCGAAGAAATGGGCCGGGCGCTTGCGCCGGTGCCGTTTTCTTCAACCGCTTACATTCTGACTGAAGCTCTGAAACTCGCGGGCAGTGAAGCGCAGAAAGAGGCGCTCCTGCCAAAGATCGCCGAAGGCAGCGTTATCGGTGCTTTGGCCTCATCAGAGGGGCCGGGTGCGCCGGACCTTTCAAAGCTTTCTACCAGTTTTGCAAATGGCCTTGTGAACGGCACGAAAATCCCGGTTCTGGACGGTGATATTGCCACACATGCAGTGGTTCTCGCGTGTGAAGGCGGCAAACCCGTGCCGGTGCTGGTCGATCTGTCTGCGCCGGGTGTGAGCCGTAAGACGGTAAAGACGCTCGATCCGACACGGTCTCATGCGGAGCTTGTCTTCAAAGATGTTCCGGGTGAGCGTTTGGGAGAAACTGCAGACGGGGCGGCCAACATTGCGACCCTGATGGACCGTGCAGCCGTGCTCCTCTCCTTTGAGCAGATTGGCGGCGCAGACCGCGCTGTGGAAATGGCGACGGATTATGCCAAGGAGCGCTATGCCTTTGGCCGACCGATCGGTGGCAATCAGGCGATCAAACATAAGCTGGCTGAAGGCTGGGTAAAAAATCAGGTCGCGCGATCCAATGCGTATTATGGCGCATGGGCACTCTCTACAGACGCCGTTGAACTGCCTGAGGCAGCCGCCGCATCGCGGCTGGCGGCGTGTGAAGCGTTCTGGTTTGCGTCCAAGGAAAACATCCAGACCCATGGCGGCATGGGCTTCACCTGGGAGGTGGACTGTCATCTCTTCTATCGCCGGGCCAAATTGCTCGCGGTTCAGTTGGGTGCGCCAAAGCTCTGGAAAGAGAATCTGATTGGCGCCCTTGAAACGAAGAACGCAGCATAAGCGGGGAGGATAAAATGGATTTCAACGATACAAAAGAAGAAGCCGAATTTCGCGCTGAAGCGAACGCGTTTCTTAAGTCTCATCTGAAAGAGAAAACCGGCGGACGTCGCCGCGAATCCGGCGCTGAATTTCTGGCTCGCGCAAAGGCGTGGCAGAAAACCAAAGCCGAAGGTGGCTTTGCGCAGATTACATGGCCGAAAGAGGTCGGTGGTCGCGGCGGCACGCCTATGCAGCAGGTCATCTGGAATCAGGAAGAGGGTAAGTTTGATGCCCCGACCAGTCCGTTTCAAATCGGGCTCGGCATGTGCATTCCGACGGTTGTGGCCTTCGGGTCGGACGAGCACAAAAAGCGCTATGTCCGTAAAGCTCTGATCGGTGAGGAAATCTGGTGTCAGCTTTTCTCAGAGCCGGTGGCCGGGTCTGACGTGGCTGGCCTTAAAACCCGCGCTGTGAAAGACGGCGATGAGTGGGTGATCAACGGTCAGAAAGTGTGGACGACGGGCGCTCAATTCTCTGACTATGGCATTCTGCTGACGCGTACGGATACCAGCGTTCCAAAACACAAAGGCCTGACAATGTTCATTGTGAACATGAAGGACCCGGGCGTTGAAGTGCGTCCAATCCATCAGGCATCGGGCGGGCGTGAATTTAACGAGGTTTATTTCACCGACGTCCGCATTCCGGATTCAGATCGCCTTGGCGATGTGGGGCAGGGCTGGAAAGTTGGGCTCGTTACATTGATGAATGAGCGCCTGGCGGTGGGTGGCTCGCCGGGACCTGACTATTCAGAAATCATGGAGCTCGCCAAAGAGTTGGGGCTCATGGATGACGCAGCCTTCCGTGAGAAACTGGCGGATTGGTATGTGCAGGCGCAGGGTTATAAGCTGACCAAATTCCGCACGCAGACGGCGCTCTCCCGCGGTGAAACGCCGGGGCCGGAGAACTCTATTGGCAAAATCATCACGGCTAATCAGCTTCAGGATATCTGTAATTCAGGTATCGAGCTGGAAGACCATTTTGGCCTGATCATGGATGAAGACCTCTCACCGATGAAGGCGATTTTCCAGTCGAGTTTTCTTTGGGCACCGGGGCTGCGCATTGCGGGCGGTACCGATGAAATTCTGAAGAACATCATCGCGGAACGGGTACTTGGCCTGCCGCAGGATGTGCGTGTCGATAAAGACGTGCCGTTTGAGCAGCTTCGCGTTGGTTGATTGGATTGAGAAGGAGCGCGGCGGTGAAACTGCCGCGCTTTGCTGAGTGTGATCTATTCTACGAGTTCAAGGCCGAACTCAGTGTGGTCACGCCACACGATACGGGCCGTGCCGCGAATACGAAGACCGGGAACATTAATGTTCACATAATCAGGAAGGGTTTCATACGATTGGAAGCGAATACGAAGGCCAGAGTTGCTGTGGTCAACGACGATACCGCGTAGGGAATAACCAGCGTCGGTAGACACATGCGCTTCTTTGTAGGAGTTCACACGCTCAGAACGCGGCAACATGGCGCGAAGTTTTTCTTCTTCTGCCTCACGTTGTTGCTCAAGAAGCGCCAGTTCTTCTTCGGCTTCCTGCGCTTTCCGAGATTTGAATAGTCCAAACATGTCGATTCTCGATCCTAATTTCCGCTAACGTAACCCAATGAGCTTTTTTATTGGTTACTATGGCCTGCCGAATTTCAAAAACTTCCCGGGGAGGGACACATGGCTCAAGAATTTTTGTTTATTAAAGTCAATGACTTCACCTATCGCGTTGCCGTTGAAGGCGAGGGACCTCTCGTCCTTATGGTGCATGGTTTTCCTGAGAGCTGGTATTCATGGCGTCATCAAATGCCGGCCTTGGCGGAGGCTGGCTTCAAGGCGGCTGCAGTTGATGTGCTGGGATATGGGGGCACAGATAAGCCGCCAGAGATTGAGCGCTATTCCATGCAAAATCTGGCCAGCGATATGGCTGAAATTGCTAAAGCGCTATCAGATACGGGGAAAGCCATTGTCGTCGGCCATGACTGGGGCGCGCCAATAGCGTGGAATTCTGCATTGCTGCATCCGGATGTATTCTATGCGGTGGGCGCGCTTTCGGTGCCTTATTCGCCGCCGGGCGAACGCATGTTCCTCGACGTGATGGATCAGGTTTTCACCAAAAGAGGCCTGTTTTTCTACCAGATTTACTTCCAGAACGAAGGCGTCGCGGAAGCTGAGCTGGAAGCAAATCCGCGTGATACGATCCGCCGGTTTTATTATGCGGTCTCTGGTGATGCGCCAGAGGGGACCTGGCCAAAGGACAAACCGAACACAATGGGCATGCTGGATATGCTGCCTGATCCGAACCCATTCCCGGCATGGCTAACCGAGGCAGACCTGGACTATTACGAAGCGGAATTCCGCAATTCCGGGTTCCGTGGACCGCTCAATCGCTATCGTAACCATCCGCGCGACCACGAATATCTTCGCTCGCTGGATGACCTCAAAATCTATCAGCCAGCGCTCTTTATCGGTGGGGAGAAAGATCTCGTCCTGAAAATGCTGCCGGGTGTGGATGTGGTCGAGCGTATGCGCGGCTATGTGCCGAACTTGCAGGTTGGTGAGATACTGGAAGGTGTTGGTCACTGGACCCAGCAGGAACGCCCTGAAGAGGTCAATGCCATCCTCATTCCATGGCTCAAAAAACAGATCGCGTAATTCGGCTTGCGACCCCGGTATTCTTCTTTAGTGTAGCGGGGTCACATAAAATATAAGGGAGAGAGACAATGATCGGAGTGATCGCAGAACTACCAATCAAAGAAGGCAAGCAGGCCGATTTCGAAGCCATGGCAAAAGATCTGATCGCACAGATCAAAGCCAATGAGCCGGGGTGCCTGATGTATGAATTGCACCGCAAGCATGGGTCTGAAACGGACTATGTGATGGTAGAAAAATATGCTGATGAGGCCGCGCTGGCGGCGCATGGCAAGTCTGACCATTTCAAAGCCGCTCAGCCTGCGTTTGGTGAGTGTCTGGCGGGACGCCCAACCATTACGCGAATGGACCAGATCCTCTGATCCGCGATAGCGCATTCGGTTTGTCGCCGGATGTGCTATACTCCACCTATATAAAAAAATCAGATCAGGGAGGATCTGGCATGGCCGATGGACATGACGGCGCGATGAAGCCTCGCGCTAAGTTTAAAACCTTTGTTGAAAGCTCGCAGGATGATTGGAAAATCATCGCGACCGAATCCTTTGAGTTCAACAAAGGGCTGGCAGATCGGGTCCTCGAACATTTGCGCATTCTGAAGGGCGATTATGGCGGGTTTCCGATTGATCGTCTTGAGCATTCCCTTCAAACGGCAACGCGCGCTCTTCGCGATGGCCGTGATGAGGAATATGTCGTCTGCGCTCTGCTGCACGATATCGGAGATACGCTCGGCAGCTATAACCATCCGGATATTGCCGCCGCGATTCTGAAGCCGTTTGTGAGCGAGCAGAACCATTGGATGGTCGCCAATCACGGTATCTTCCAGGGATACTATTTCTTCGAGCATCTCGGGCTCGATAAGAATATGCGTGATCAGTATCAGGGCCATCCGCATTTCGAGTACACGGCGCAATTCTGCCACCTGTATGATCAGGCGGCATTTGACCCGGATTATGAAAGCGAGACGCTGGAGTTTTTCGAACCCATGGTGCGCCGCGTGTTCGAAAAGCCGAAACAGTCTATCTACAAAAAGAAATAGCTGTCGTTCAGGCATAAAAGAAAAGGCCGGGAGATTGTCCCGGCCTTTTTTGTATCTGATTAGCTGCTGGTACGTGCCGGGCGACGTGATGAGCGGCGCTGTGAATTGCCATTGCCGCCGCCATTGCCGGATGATTTGCGCGCGTTAGGCGCGCCATCACGACCACCGCGATTTCCGCTTGGGCGTTTGCCGGAGTTGCGGCCGCGTCCTGCACCGGATTTACCCGATTTGCCGCCAGAATTCTGAGCAAACTCATCCTTGCGACGATCGCGTGGAGACTTCGTCATTTCTGCTGGTGCGTCTTTGACATCCTGCGTGAAGCCGTCTGGCAGAGGAAGGCCGTCCAGTTTGACGTCCGTCAGGCGTTCAATGGCGCGCAGCAGATTACGCTCGCCATCACAGATCAGGCTGACCGCTTCGCCTTCACGGCCGGCACGCGCCGTACGGCCAATACGGTGGACGTATTGTTCAGGCACTTCAGGCAGATCGAAGTTGAAGACGTGGCTGACCTGAGGAATGTCGATACCACGAGCCGCCACATCGGTGGCGACCAGAATAGCGCACTCACCATCGCGGAAAGCATTCAGGGCTTTCTGACGTTGGTTCTGAGTTTTGTTGCCGTGAATGGCCAGAGCGTCGAGATTGGCTTTGTCGAGTTGTCCGACGAGACGGTTTGCGCCGTGTTTGGTGCGGGTGAAGACAATCGCGCGGGTCACTTCGCGGTCTTTCAGAAGACGCGACAGCAGAACGGCTTTGTCTTTCTGTTTCACAAAGTAAGCCGACTGGTTCACGCGCTCCGCAGTAGAGGATACGGGTGCGACAGAGACTTTTTCCGGGTTGGTCAGGAATTGCTGAGACAGCGCTTCGATCTCTTTCGGCATGGTCGCAGAGAAAAGAAGCGTCTGACGTTTTTTCGGAAGCGCTGAAGCAATGCGTTTCAGGACATGAATAAAGCCCATATCCAGCATCTGGTCAGCCTCATCCAGTACCAGATGGGTAACATGGTTCAGCGTAACTGCTTTTTGCTGCATCAGGTCTTCAAGGCGACCCGGGGTCGCGATGAGAACATCAGTGCCTTTTTCAAGCGCGCGGATTTGCTTGCCGATTGGCACGCCCCCCATGACGACATTAATGCGCAGACCCAGAAGCTTGCCGTATTCTCGGAAGGAATTGCCGATCTGGGTCGCCAGCTCGCGGGTTGGCGCGAGCACGAGACCGCGCACGCTTTTCTTAGGGCGCTCGCCATCTTTCTGGCTGAGGTTCAGTTGGTGCAGGATAGGCAGAGCAAAGCTCGCCGTTTTGCCAGTACCGGTTTGCGCAATACCCAGAAGGTCATGTCCTTCGAGAAGGATCGGGATGGATTGGGCCTGAATTGGAGTAGGGGTGGAGTAGCCGAGTGCTTCCAGCGTCTTCAGAAGCGGCGCAGCAAGGCCGAGCTCGTTAAAGTGAGTCATATGGTTCTTTCAAAATAAAATCGTCCGCCATACGCATTGCATAATGCGGGCGGGGGAGAGTTCGTTGTCAGGACGGCCTGCGTGAATTCAGGGCGCTTGGGCTCAAGTGTGAAACTTGAGAGGAAACCCAAAGGCGAAATGTTCGCCGCGCTTCACGCAGTTCTCTCTCAAAAGGCGCGCATGTGCGGGCCAGCGGTGCGTGTAAGCCGAAAATGCCGGAAAGTCAAAATATTTGGCTGAGGCGATACATTCTACAAAAACGGCGATCCGTAGATCGCCGTTTCAGTGTTCAGGATTTCGAGGCTGCAATCAGCTCTTGCCTTCTTTGACGAGGCGGATGAAGTGACCGGTATGGCCGCCGCCATTGTCGAAGGCCTGCAACTCAGATGTATCAGTGATCTGATCCCATTTCGCCGCTACAGCTTCGGCTGTCAGCTCAGGGCCCGTACCGACGAATGCCCCCTTGGTTTCGCGGATCTGAGCCATGGAGAACCCGCCGGCTGCGGCAGACAGCACCATACCTGTTGGCGCTTCTTCTTTGACGAGGTTGATGACGCCCGGCGTTACATATTCAGGCTTCAGCGCTTCCAGCATTTCTGGTGGCATCAGATTTTCAGTCATAGCGGTGGCTGCAACCGGGCAGACCGCATTGATCTTGATGTTGTACTTGGCGCCTTCCTGCTTCAGCGAGTTCATCAGGCCAACAAGGCCCAGTTTCGCTGCGCCGTAATTCGTCTGACCGAAATTGCCGTAAAGGCCGGTGGAAGAGGTGGTCACGACGAGGCGTCCATATTGCTGCTCTTTCATGATTTCCCAGGCAGCTTTGAACGGCTTGACTGAACCCATCAGGTGGACGTCCAGAATGATGTCGAAGTCTGGCATAGTCAGCTTGGCAAAAGACTTGTCACGCAGAATGCCAGCATTCGCGATGATGATATCGATGCGGCCAAATTCTGACATGGTGTCGTCAATCAGTTTCTGAACGCCAGCATCGTCTGCCACAGAAGAACCGTTTCCAATGGCCGTTCCGCCTGCAGCGCGGATTTCTTCAACGACGGCGTTGGCCGCATCCGATGTACCTTTTGAACCATCCATGGCTGGACCGAGATCGTTCACGACAACATTTGCGCCGCGGCGGGCAAGTTCCAGAGCGTGGCAACGGCCAAGTCCACCACCTGCGCCAGTGACAATGGCAGTTTTTCCGTCAAACCGAATTTCAGACATGGGTGCGTATTCCTCCGTTTCGGACCCCTGAGGCGCCCCTTTGCGGGGCGTATGCGAATATTTGTGAGTTAGGGAGCATTCAGAACTTTGTCGGTCAAGCGCTACGTAACGTCATGCTGGCCTGATAAAATGCGATTGCTGCGGCATTGGAGGCATTCAGGCTTTCCATCACGCGTTCAATCGGGATCTGGGCGATCTGATCACAGGATTTAGCAACGCCTTGTCTAAGGCCAGAGCCTTCAGCGCCTATCACAATCGCAATTTTGCCGGCACCGCGTACGGCTTCGTCGATCATGACATCACCTGAACCATCCAGGCCGACAACATGAAAGCCGTTAGACTGCAGGCTTTCAATGGCACGCGAAATATTGACGACGCGAACTTCTTTCACCGCCTCCAGTGCGCCAGCTGCGGTTTTGGCGGCAATACCCGTCAGGGGAGGGACGTTCTTTGTCTGCAATATCGCGGCAGTGAAGCCGAACGCTGCGGCGGACCGAAAGATGGCGCCGATATTATGAGGATCTGTGAGCTGATCAAAAACAATGACCCGCGAATCGTCTTCGAGGTCGTCGATATGAATTTCTGCCAGCGGGCTTACCAGCGCGGCCATGCCCTGGTGAACCGCTTCGCGCGGCAGCAATTGATCAATGTCCTTTGGCTGCAACTCTTCCGGATTGGCAGGAAGCTCATTGATTTCATTTAATTTCGCCATCGCATTGCGGGTCACACACAGGCGGTGAAACTTACGCTTGGGATTGCTTAAAGCTGCCAGCACCGGGTGCGTTCCCCACAGCCATTGGGGTGCATTCGGGTCATGTTTTTCAGCTTTTGTCACATTCTTGCGATTTTGGCGGTTGCGTACACTTTTTTGCATGACTATAAGGCCGCTTCCGATTCAGTTTGGAGATACGATTTCTTCTCTCTGGACCGGCAATTCACCGTCGTCAAACCGAATGGTTGAACAGGCGGAGGGGTGGCCGAGTGGTTAAAGGCAGCAGACTGTAAATCT
>CENJ01028950.1_pt1 | contig 35279 bp, 27 predicted proteins | sample 356161 | NCBI WGS metagenome assembly CENJ01 (sample SAMEA2619531, study PRJEB7988) | marine metagenome | biome: marine biome (ENVO:00000447); feature: surface water layer (ENVO:00002042); material: "saline water (ENVO:00002010), including plankton (ENVO:xxxxxxxx)" | depth 5 m | reverse complement strand
ACAGCACTAGGTGATGACATTGATTCACTTATCGTTGTTCACAATGCCGACGAAGCTTCACTCAACACCAGGGTTGGTGACGTAGAAGATGACATTGATTCACTTATCGTTGTTCACAATGCTGATGAATCTTCACTCAACACCAGAATTTCTGATGAGGAGATTAGTAGAGAGGCTGCAATAAATAACGAAGCATCACTCAGGCAGCTACAGGATGCAAAGCAGGAAAAGAGAGCGCATGTATATGATTACATTCCTTCTACTGACTCTGCTGTTGACGCACCACAGCTGATTAGCGGCCTAGGCACTGATCTTGGTGGCGCTGACGGATATTACTACTACCAGAGAATGGTTGTTTTCTTGAACGGTATTATCCAGCAGCCAGATGATTCAAATGTAAGTTCTGGCGCTTTGGCATTTGCTACATCATCTGACTTGAGCTCACATACCTTTGCTACTGATGGCTCAGCAGGTGACTACATTGTATCAGAAGATGGATACATAAGATTCAATGGATCTTTGGTATCTGGAGCAAGTACATGGGTTGTAATGTGGGGCTAATTTTTTAGCAACATAACTTAATTGCTACCTTAGGAGAGGGGGTTCGCCCCCCTCTCCGTTTTTGCTAATATCACTAAATATCTTAGATATATTTTATTATGGAGATAATATGAAAAATTTAAAAATTATTAATGAACACTTTGAAAATTTTATAGACCATGTCAAAGAAATAAGAGACAATGTAAATGAAGAAGGTGAATTTTCCAGAGGTTATCTTGAGTGTATGAAGGAAGTTATTAATGGAGCTGTAACTGGCGAACAGCCAAAATGGATGGAAAATGTTGAGAGACTTAACGACATGAGACTTAGGAAAGAAGTAATCGATGAAATGTTGGCTGGATTAGAGGGACTTTTAAAAGCCTATAAAACCAAGGTTGATGAGTAATGTATAATTGGGTTCCTGTCAAACCTAAAGAAGAAGTATGTAGAGAAAGAGCTATAAAAGCAGCTTCTTTAAAGCATGATGAAAAAATATTAGAATTGCATAACAAGTGGTTGGAAACAAAGCAGGGAAAATATTTTGCAGAAAAACAGTTTGAAGAAAGACTGAAGCTAAAAACAGAAAATGAAATGTATAATCATTTTATAGAAAATTATGAAGTAGCGGAAGATAAATACATAAGAGATGAAGATAAAGAAAGACTTGGCGGACGATTAAAAAAAGCTTCTGATATTTTATTAGAAGCTCTAGGAGGAATTTAATAAATGGCTATATTATCATTAACCAGAAAGGGTGGAAGGTCTGTTCAAATATTGGCAGAAAGCGTTTCTGAGGTAATAAATGTTGGAAATATCCAGATTGTAGATGTGGATGTATCTAATACAACTAATGAGGGAGACAATGTAAGTACTTTTGCTGGAACGACAACTTTTGTATCCGAAGATTTGTCAAAGCAAGTTTCTGGAGATAATATTATATTTACAACTTCTGCAAGTTATAGTGAAGGTTCAATCTCTGTCTATTTAAATGGAATATATATGACAAGAGGCTTGGATTACGAAGAGTTATCTTCAACTAAAATTGTATTTATTGGAGATCGTGCAGATTTTCCAGAAAGATCATTTATTGAAGACTCTACCGTAATATCGGTAAGGTATGCTGCAAAGGCAGATGATTAATGGCGAGCTCAAAAAATATTAAAATAGGAGTAACGGCAAAATCAGATAAAAGTCTTTACACAAATGGTATTACACAGAATGTTTTAACATTATTCAATCTTATAAAGTCTGCAAAATATGATGTCACACTTGTTTCTGAATCAAACAAAGTTTACGGGCAAAAATTAGGAGGTCATGATATTGAGTCAATAAATGTAGAAAACATTCTCAGATTTGATTTAATAATAGAGGTCGCCAATAGTCTAAGTGTTAATCTTTCTAAATTTTATAAATTTAACAAAAAGAAAATAATTGTTATTGAATATGGAAATAATTTTTTAATTAATTCTGCCAAATCTGTTTATAAAATAGGTTCAAAATCATTCTTTAAAAATTTTACAGATGAAGTATGGATTAGCCCTCATTTTGAGCACTCTCTATCGGCACTAAGAGCGCTAAGAAAAGTTGACGTTAAAATCTGTCCTTATATTTGGCTTCCAACAAATATTGAAGGAGATAAGGAAATATTATTTGATAAAAGTTGGAATGTAAAAAATGTTGGAGTTCTTGAATCAAATCTTTATTTTGTAAAAATGTGTCATGTCCCGATGCTTATTTGCGAGGAGTATTATAATAAATTTTCAAAAGATTTGGATGCATATATATTTAGCTCGAAGAAGCTGGCAGGAGGTGGATTTACTGAGTTTGCCAACATGCATAATATAGTTAAAGATAATAAAATGTCTTTTGAAAATAGATATAGATTAAGTTACCTGCTTAAAAGTAGGCTTATAGGAACAATAATATCTCATCAACTCTTTAATGAGTTAAACTATCTTCAGCTAGAAGCAATGTATTTGGGGCTACCATTTATTCACAATAGCAAAACTTTTGAAAATCATGGATATTATTATCCAGAGATGAATGTAGAAGTTGGAGCCAAAAAACTAGACGAAGCTATTAAAAGTCACGGTGACAATTACAAGCTAAAAAGAGAGATGGACTTAGATAAAATATTTGATTATAGCCCTGATAACATTAAAAATATAAACGGATATAAAGCTCTTCTTGATTCTTTTATACAGAGGAATTTTTAATGATAAAGGTTGGCTTATCAGTTGGTGAAGTTTATTTAACTTCAAATATATTCGAAAATGGCGCTGGTCAGAATGCAATTTTTTTATATAAATTATTATCTTTGAGCCAACTAATTAAGCCTTGCTTTGTAATTGATGGAGTTATTCCGGAGACTAATTGGGCAGAGTTTGGTGTTAGTAAAGAAGACATTATATCAATAGAAAATTTTGATGGTGAAGTTCTTATAGAGGTATGTGCTCAGCTAAACAAGTCATCTATAAGTAGATTAGCTTTGGCTGGTACTAAAATAGTAAAATATGAAATGGGAAACAAATATGTTTTCAACCTAGAGGCGATGTTATCTGGCAGGCGGTATATGAGCAACAAAGACCAGCTGATATTTGACGAGGTTTGGACAACTCCTCAACATGTAAATACCTGCAAAAGCTACTTAAAATATGAATATAACTGCGAAGAATTTTATGTCATGCCACACATATGGGCATCAACATTTGTTGATTACTACTTTGAAAAGAACAATATAAGAAAGAAAGATATTGGATACTCTAAATCTGAAAAAAAGAGAATATCTGTATTTGAGCCAAATATAAATATAGTAAAATCTGCAATTATACCTATGATTATAATACATAATGCATATAAAATTGATCGCGATAAAATATCAGAAGTTTATATAACAAATACTTCAAATATAAAAAGTAGTGAAAAGTTTAGAGTATTGGCAAATAAAATTATTCCAGAAGATAAAAATATTGTTTCTTTTGAGTCTAGATATGCCTTTCCTCATTTCGCTCAAAATTATACAGATATAGTTCTTTCTCATCAGTGGGAAAATGGCCTTAATTACTTATATTTTGATGCTTTATATTTGGGATATCCACTTGTTCATAATTCTGGATTTATGGTAGATTGCGGATATTATTATCCAGAGTTTGATGCAGATATTGGTGCAGAAGTTCTTTTGAGAGCAATCCGCGATCATGATAGTAATATTGAAGAGTATAATAGTAAAAGCGCTAAGAAGCTTTGGGATCATAGAATTGATAACCCAAGTAATATTAAAGCGTATGAAGATAGAATTTTAAAAATTTTGGAGAACTAATATGGCAATGGGCAGTTATGATATTGGGATGACAGTAAAAATTCCTTTTCAAATTTCAGACGGAGGAATACCTATAGCTGACATAGTTCCGAAGGTAGATAAAATTGTTACTCCATCGGGGAAAACGGTATCAGGATTTCCCGCAAGAATGACTGCAGTAGACTCCAGCAAAGGCACTTATGAGTACAAGTATAGGCCAAGAGAGATTGGAGATTATATTGTTATTATAACAATAGATGTAGATGGTAATAGTTATGTATCTTTAGAAAACTTTACAGTAAAAACAAGCAGCAGTGCAAGCATAGTTGCTGTACCGCGTGCAGAGCATAGATAGGCAGAAAAATGGCTAACAACAGAAGTAAAGCAATACGCGGAGAGGATGTTACGTTGAGCATCCAATATTTTGGGCCTGATGGTCTTGAGGCTGATGCCAGTGTGCTTCCGGAGATAACAATTGTTGATGAAAATGGAAACGCAATACTTGGACCCACTTCAACGGGCGTAACAAGAGATGCTCTTGGCTTATATTCATATATTTACTATGTGCCAGAGGATGCGCCAAAAGGACTATGGACAGACACATGGAGTGCCGTTGTGTCTGGGGCAACACTTATAAATGAGTTTAAATTTTTAGTTGCAGATGAAGCATCTGCCCTTACTGGGTCGATATCCCTTGGTGATGATGTAGCATTTGATTTTTCTGAAGAAGAGATAGGTGGTTTAAATATTCTTTTAAAATATCTAAAGTCTAGACTCAGATCTGATGGAAAGAAGCCAAGAAGAGATGAGTTTGGAGCATTCATTACTGATGGATATGGCGAGATGATGATGGAGGATTGTCCAGTTTTTGACGATGAAATTTTGGTAACCTTTTTATGCCAATCTTTGTCGGAGTTCAACATGATTCCATTCTTTACTTCATTTAGATTTAGTGATACAATAATTCATAAAACGTTTTCATACGCAATAGTTGAGGGGGCATTAATTGTTGCTCTAGCATCTCAGGCTTTAATAGAAAAGGGTCGTGACTTTACAATAAGCGATGGAGGAATAAGTTATCAGCCACCTGCGCTGGGTGATTTTTTGCAATCACAATATCAAAATTGGATGACCTCTTATAGGGAAAGACTTAAGTTTATTAAAAACTCTATACGTCCAAATCCAACTAGTTACGGAACTTATACAAATCTTGCGAGTGGAAGTCCAGTTGTTACCAGGCTGAGGCATTTACGAGCAAGAAGAATAATATAGGAGAATTATGAGAAGTCCAGATAAATGTAATATTGACTATATGGGATTTGCAGAACCAAGGTCATTTGAAGAGCTTAGGTTTGAAATTTTAGGTTTAAAAAATCTTATAAAAAAAGCAGAGGAAAGAATCTCGTCCCTGGAGCAGAGCGCATTTCTTGCTGAAGTTGCAATAAACTCCGAGGATGAATCGCTAAGAGGATATTTAAATGAGCAAAAAAAATAAAGATAGACCATATACAATTCGCGAAGCATTTAAAAATCTTTCGAGAATACGATCTGAGCTATTAAATGACCCAATTGCAAAAGATATTGCTTCAGATCTAAAGGAAGATGCCGATAAATTTTTAAAGTGTGTTTCGATATCTTTTGATGAGTTAGACGTATCTGCTAAAACGACTAATGGAAATATAGCTTTAAATCAAAAACTAATAGATAAGCCATTCCCCGTAATGATGAGATATGTAATTCACGAGCTAACACATGCCGTTCAGCATATAATGCATGATGGCTCAATGAAGTCTCGTAAGAATGATGATTATTTAGAGAAGGACTCAGAAGTAGAAGCATTTCAAAGGCAGCTAGAGTGGCAGGTTGACAATTCATCTCTCAAAGAGGCAGAAAAGTATGTTGATGATCTTTTAGCTTATCACGATACACCCAAAAGAAAGCAGGAAGATATCAAAGAAGAGCTTCTAGAGAGGGTTGCTGCTACTAATAAAAGGCGTTAGTTTAAACAATAAACTTAGGAAAACCTTATGTTTCAAATAGCAGGACAATCTCCATCTGAAGGTGAAAAGTTTATTTCTCTTCGGCCAATTGTAGATTTTGTCATTGTGGATAATGAATCACAAATAGATATAGCATCTTTAGTTGTATTACTTAATGGAGTTCCTGCGCTTAAAGACTTGGAGTTTAAAGAGGGGTTCGATGGTCCCGACTCAACGATTACTCCAAGTGACAATAATTACTTAATATCTATTGAGCCAGAAATAAGCTTTTCACAAGGAGAGGTAGTTTTAGTAAAAATACAAGCTAAAAATACTGATGGTAAATTTTTTAATTACGAATATACTTTTAAAACTATTCCAAGAGAGCCAATACTCAAGGTGTCTTCCCCGGTTAATCTAGAAGTAATAAAATCAGAAAAAATGATATTTCTTCATTTTGAAGATACAATAGATGATATAAATATTAACTCAATAAACGTATCTATGGATCAGGTACCAATGGTTGTAAATGGAGTTATTCAAGATGATTATAATGGAATAGCATCTGAAATAACGAAAGTTAATGATGGTGCTTACGTAAGAATAGATAAAGAAGAAACTATAAGAGATGGAAAATACCAAATATCATATAGTGCAGAAGATCTTTCAGGAAATAAATTACTAGGATTTTTAAACTTTGAAATTAAATTAAATAAGGCTATTTTATCTTCAGTATTTCCTCAAAGTACATTTGAAGGAGGAAAAGGGGGGATAGATAGGGTTATAAATTATGGGGATGGAAATAGACTGACCATCGAATGGCATAAGCCTGTTTCAAGATCATATCGTGCTGATAGCTATGTTTTGTTATATGAGGATACATCGAGATTGGAGGTATTTGATGGGCAGCCAAAATATTTAGCGGCTGGAGATTCTCAGGCTACAACGATAGGCGGGTATCAAACTGGACTAACGATGTCTTTTGCAGCTAGAGTTCTTGAAACGCATAGAAATGCTTTAAATGTTGATGGAATGATTGAGGTTGCGGAGAATGTGTACTCTATTCCTGAAGAGGTAGATGTTACCGGAATTATAGATTCAAATGATACAGTCATAGCAGTTACAACAACGGTTGGCTTTCCGTCTTCGGGTGTGCTAATTATAAATAATTCAGAAGTAGTTAGATATATATCTAAGACTGGCACAACCTTTATTTTGCCTCCAGGTGGAAGAGGCCTTAATAATACATCTGCAGAGGTTCACGTAACTGGAGATAAGGTTAGGATGTTTTTGGAGTGCCAGGATAAAAATACTGCAATTGTTATGGCAACTCCCCATTATGATGCAAATACTCAGAGTGGTAGAGAGATTAAAAACGTTGGGCTCGTAGTCACTGACTATACAGATAATGATAGAAAGCACTTTCAAGGTTTTGATTTTTGCGGATATCATCGAGCAATGCCACAAAATACGCTGTCCGGTAAAGACGACTGTGGCAGCTATCTTGGCGGAGAGTTCAACGGAATGAGAGGAATGAATCTTTTTGATCGAATGCTAAATAGGGAGGAGGTCTTATTGGACCAGACTGGTGAGCCAGTAATTCTTCTTAGAAGAAATTGGGAAGGAGAAAAGTGTAGCTGCTCAACTTCTAGAAAGAATCATCCAAAGGTTAAAAGTTGTAAAAAGTGCTTTGGAACCGGATATCTTGGAGGATATACTCAGCACTTAAATAGGCGAAGAGAAGATCTTAGAACAATGGTTCATTTTGGAGACACTCAAGAAGATTTAAAGCTAGGCCCTCATCAGCATCTTGAGCAGGTTTACGAGCCACAATGCTGGACTCTTCCCACTCCAGCAATAAGAGATCGAGACATAATAATAAGATTTGACTATAATGATGATATAGAATATTTTTACGAAGTTTTACATACTACAAAAGATAAGCTATTTTTTAGACACTATACAAGGCAGAGGTTGGCCCTAAAGAGGCTAGATAAAACCGACATAGTATATACATTTAATTACATATTTGATGGTGGATCATAATGTTTTGGGTAAAAAATACACAGGGCAAAAAAGACGCAATGCTTACATTTGCCCTTATAGCATTCGGAGTAGTTACTTTAAATATTTTATTATCCACTGTTGGAAAAATAACGGTTGGAACATTTAGTATAAATTTTCAAGCGATGCAAGCAAGCGCTATGACTGCTTATCTTGGCGCAACATTTACTGCTTATGTCTCCAGAAGATGGACTGATAAAAAATATAATGAAGATGATTCTATCTCTCCATCTATAATTCCAGATATAACCACTAACAAGTCTAATAAATCAAGCAGGATAAAAATAGATAATGGATGATGAAAAAAGAAAAGATAGTTGGCTAAGCCAATCTTGGGGAAAAATTAAGGTATACTTTTCAAGTATATCTACGAAGATAAAATTAATTGCTGGTGCAGTAGCTGGTATTTTTGCAATAGTTGTTTATTTTATAATAAAAAAAGAAATGAATGAAAAAGAAATATTAGAATTACAACTAAATAAGCTTGAAACAGAAATAAAAGTAAAATTAAAACAAGAAGATGTTGATAGTAATACTGAAGAAATAGTTAACCTAGAAGAAGAGAAAAAAGAAATAATCAAGAGAATTGAAGAGATAAAGAGTAAGGATCCGGATAAAGATGCGGATCTAGACAAATTTTTTGATGATAGGGGCTTTTAAATGTACGATAAAATTTCAGAATTAGCAAAATTTGCAGAAAATAAGAACAAAGAAATACATAGTATGCTAAATGATATATTAGAAAAAATTGCTAGAAATAAGTCAAGGAAAATATATCTAAGTATTGATCCCGAAGAAATGGAAGGGATGGTTAATCCAGACAAGGTTTCTAGGGAAGCTTCTGTGGGCGTGGTGCTTTTAGATGAAGATTAAAATATTAATTTTTTCTTTAATATTTTCATTCTCTTTTTCTCCAGCAATTGCTGGAGAAAAGCTTCCAAAAGGTTATACTTTAAATGTAGATTCTTATGTATTTACTATAGACGAAGCAACCCGTCTAATGGAGAGAATAAAGTATCTTGAAAAGATTGAAAAAGAGCTTGTTGAGCAAAAGAAGTTGGTTGTAATTCAGGGTCGTCAAATTGATTTATTTAAGCTTAATGAGCAACATAAAAATGATCAGATAAAGTATTATTCGGATTTGGCTGGCATAAACCATAAGCTGCTAAAAAAATATGAAGATAGAAGCGATATAAACTCTTGGACCAAAATGGGCTATTTAACTCTTGGTGTTGCAATAACTGTTGGAGCCTTTATTTTGGCTGGGTCAGTCATTGATGGAACTGGATCAAATTAAGATTACATGCTAATTTTAATTCCTTAATTGTAATTTAAGGGTAATATTTAAATGTCAAAATCAAAATTCCCAAATCAAATGGATTCATCTATAGAGATACCTGCAGTTAGAGATAATATAATTGAGGTTGGATCAGATGTAATTAACAGTCTTAGATCTGCTATATTTCAGATTGAAAAAACCTTAGGCATAAATCCACAAGGGGCTGCTGGTAATACTGTTTCAAAAAGATTAGATAAAGCTCTAGATGGCAATGGAAATATTTTAAAAGAAGCCTTAGATAGGGCAAATTTACTATCCGGCCCAATAACGAACAGTAATGTATCAGGCGTTGCAGCTATAGCTGAATCAAAATTAAAATTAGATTTTCCTACAAATCTTTTGCAAGATGAAATATCAATATTAGATAAGCAGCTAGAATCAATCATTCTTCAGATAGAAGAGCTTTCCGTTAAGCTTTCATCACATATTCACCCTGATGCAATTAATAGACATAAGGCAAAGGCAATATCTGTAGATAAAATAGATAAAATTGATAGCACAAAGGGGATTAACTCTACTGAGGGCGGTACGGCGCAGGAGGTTTTTGAAGAAATATTTTCATCACATATAAATTATGATGGAAATAGTACTGACTCTGAAAACAACTCTCATAGTGCAAGTCAAATTTATTTTGACAATACAAATGTTATGGACAAAGTAAAGTCTTTAAATGCTCAAGATGTAATTGAAGAAATACTAAATATGGACGGTGGAGATATAAAGGAACATCAAAACCTATTTCATAGCAATGGACTGCTTAGATCCGTCGATAGTATAGGATGGACAAAAACTGGAGAGCAGCTTCCAATTATAGGCCCTGTAAATATATCGTTCTCTGGCTCTGCAGCAGCAAATTCTGCAAGATTTTTTAATGTTTTCTTCGAAGAGCCTATTGATATTTCAAAATTAGAAATATTAAAATCTGATATATTAGAAATAGATGATGTTGATTTTAATTTCAGATTTCAAATATATGAAACAATTTTAGAAAATGATCTTTTATCTGGACTTGTTATATTTGGAAACTTGAATATTGACTCAACCATTGGAACGGTTGGAAATATATATAAGAATAGGGGACAGTCAGCGCAACTATCGAGCCTATTGATTGGCGTCCGACCAGATATAAACCACACTTCTGCAGAAACTATACAGGTGGCAGATCCAAGGTCAACTTCAGTAATTACTTACGGACTAAGGCCGTTTGAAATTAACGATGAAAATAGATTTATTAATTTGAAAATTGATGGTGGAGATGCAATATCTATAGATTTATATGATGAATCTTTAGATAATCAAAGTGTAGATTCGATAGTTAATCGAATAAATATACAGCTATTATCATCTGCTCATCCAGCTCTAGCATATAGGGCTGAAATGCCATATGGCGGAGTAGAGATAGCAATTGTTCATAATATTCCAAGTAGTCCAGATAAAGATTACTCCCTAATGGTTGAAAAGGGAGCTGACGATGCGTTAAGCTCATCTGGATTTGAATACATAAAGGATGTTGAGGTTTACTCTAGGACTGGTAGTTATTTTTATGTAAATGGCATGACAAAAGTTGGCCTAAATAGATCTATGTCAAGGTCTGATCTTTTCGCAACAGATGGTACAACATTTATAGAGTCAATTGAGCTAAGCTTATTAAATAACAATGTATTAAAAAATAATTTAATTAATGTATTTAAAGATAATAATGTAGAGACATATAAAATAGCATCTTTATCTGACCTTCAAATTTCAGTTGATATTAATCAGTTGCCTGATGGCTTTACTGGGTCAGATGGCATATCAAAATTTGAAATATACGAAAATACAATATCCTTTGAAAGCGAAACTTTTAATGAAATAAATAGTAATTTTGCATCTGCAATATTTGATATATTTATAGACTCAAATGGCCATTTAATATCAAATAAAAGGCTTTCTTATGAGGCTAATTATTCTGTTGGTGCAATTTCATCAATTGCAATTGTTGATTTTTATGGGATGGCAACAGAAGATAAATATTTATATGCAAAAATAATTGACACAGACACAATTGAAGTATCGCTTGGATCAGGCAGGCCATTTAGATTTAAAAGCTTTATTGGCGATGGATTTTATAGGGAATTACATGATGGTATATTCTCGGTAAAAATTTATATAGATAAATTTTCTTCATTATATAGCTATATTAATGACTCAAATAATATTCCAGATAGTGGATCTATATCTATTCCGATAAATATTTTTTCTGATGTAAATAGAGAAGAAAACTTTCATATTGGAAGGATTCATTATGAAAGTGGGATAGGCAGGGTTTCTGGTGCGGGATCCAATATGCCAAGAGTCACATCTTCGCTAAACAGGGGCACTACTGGGTTTAAAGACATATCCTCTAATGCAATTTATAAGCTAGTAAATGAGCCCATATCTGACCTTAGAACAAGCGGAGTGGTAATGGGCCTGGGTGTTGGTAGAGCTTCTGACGGAGAGCAACTAAGTAATGGCTTATTCAAGCTAGATATTGGCGACGGAATTTGCTATGTAGCTGGAAAGAGGATGGAGATATCAGGTGGATCAAATATTGTTACGAATATAGACTCAGCATTTGTTGACAAATTCTATGTTGCAATAAACCATTTGGGAGAGTTTGTTTTTTCTTCTGCAGACGCTGTAACATGTGGGTGTCTTCTTGATATTTCAAACCACTGTATTCTGGGCGTTGTAGAGTGGGATAATGTAAATTCATCATTTATAGACTTGAGACTTTTTGTAGATAATTTGGATTTAAAGCTTTTAAATTCAATAACGGTAAGCCCAGAGCCTGGCATGGGTCACTTTGACAATCTTGCCGACGCCCTACAGTATGCAAAGAGGTTTTCTGAAATATTTACAGGTGCTGGGATTCCAACTATACAGATGAAATCTGGAGAGCACGTTATTGAGATCGATATGAAGTCGCCACTTTATGATGATAATGGTCAGCTGGTCCAAATTTCTCAAGACGAATTAATCTTCAGAAACTTTGATATTGGTGCTATAATTAATTTTCCAGTCAAGATTGTTGGAGAGGGGGAGTCAACAGTTCTTGATATTCGGAGAGTTTGGAGCGATGACACTGAAGATTTAAGAGGATCCCCCTTATCTGAGGGTCCTAGGCCTCGCCGGCAGGAGGGCGTATTATACATACTTGGGGACGGCATTTCTGATCCGGTAAGATCAAGATCTATTAGTGTGTTAGATGATGGTTTTGTTGAAATATCAAATTTAAAATTAAGACAGTGTAAAGTTGTTGCCTTTGGAATAAATACTGATAAAACAATAGGCAATAATAACTTTAAATTAAACTGTGGGGTGTTATTGGATGGTTTATCTTTTGATTATTCTGATAATAAGCCAAATGACCCAAATGGACCAAATCCAGGTCAGATGACCATTGGTAGTTCTGTTAATATTGGCGGAAACAATGCTGATCAAGCAGTTAATAAGGGAAACGTTTATATAAAAAATTGCAACTTTTCTTTTTCCAGGATAAGCTTTTTTAATGCTGATCCTGGTGCCTTGAAAAATATTTCAATTATAGACAACAAATTTTCAGGAGCCGGCCTAAAAGAAAAGACCAAATATTCAGGTGGAGCCTTTGAAATGATGGGGGTCAACCAAAGTGACGAAACAATATTTGATCCAGCTATAGGTAATTATGGGCAAAATAATATAAATATTTATGGAAACATAAATAGATCAAACCCGAACGATGGCATAGATGAGCAGCATAGTAGACGCTGGGGCGATAGGGTAAATAAAAATCTTGTAGTTGGAAATAGCATTGGCATAAAATATGGATTTCCAGATCATGAGCTTGTAATAAAGGGTGGAGCAAATGATGCTCCTCCAATTATTGAGATGAAAACATCAGATATAGCCGGAGAAGAGTCAAAGATAATATTTACAAAAGTTAAAAATGGAGCGACTGTAGTCGTTGGAAAGATGGGCTTTGAAGACGATGGTGGCGGGATGTTTATGCGTTCTGGCGATGGTCAAACTGGCTTAACCATAAACTCTCTTGGCGTTCAAACTTCGGAAAGGTTTTATGCAACTGCAGGATTTACCATTTTTTCTGGTGCTCCAAAAACATTTCTTAATAATGAAACACAATTTGGTGGCCTAGCAATCTTTGAGAATGATCTTGTTCTTAGCTCAGAAGCTAGTTTAGATCCAAATGTAGCTAGCAAAATTATTTTTAGTAGAGATGGTCAGGAAGATGCTTCGATTTACAAAAATTTTAATGGTTTAAATATTTTTCCTGGCCTACTTCCGATTAGTGATACAGTTAGACTTCATGGAAGTAAGCTTGAGTTGAATCCTGGTGGATTTGATGATTATGCCGTCGAGATCAGCGGAGAATCAAACAAGATAAGTTTTCTCGAAGAATCAGGCCTAATAGAGTTTAACAAGGTGAATAGTGGCATTACCATCAGGGGGGATGATAGCGCAATAAATTTGCTTGGCCTTCGAAATAAGTTGCAAACATTTGGGCGTGACTGTCAAATAAACTTAAATGGAGTAGATAATGAGATTAATATTAACGGACTAGGTGATAACGCCATAAACTTGGATGCTCCTAGCTGCAGAATAAATTTTACCACTGGAGGTGGATCTGGGCTTTATCTTGATGGCGGCGCTCGAATTCAGATAGAGCAAGGTGCATTAAATGTCTTTCAAGGGTCATCTGCTGATTTTAACGCGGGGTCATTTCTTGAAGTTAATCATGATCCTGCCCAACCGGGCATCTTTGGCTTTATTCTAAAAAATGTTCCAAGCTGCGGAGGCTTTATAGGTGATTGCGAGGCATTGGCAGTGCACTCTCTAGGGGGAGCAACAGGAGTTGTCGGCATTAATAATGGAGCACTTTCTAGTCGGGCAATAAAAAGAGACATAATAGATCTTGATGTTGGCTTGGAAGAGATCAATAGGATGCGGCCTGTATCATATATTCTTAAAGTCGATAAATCAGAAAGAGTTAATATTGGAATGATAGTTGAAGATTTGGCTGAGATTGATAATAGGATGGTTAGAATGGGTCCTAAAGTTTCTGTTGAAGGTGAAAGTATCATTAAAGACGATGATAGGGAGAATCCTGTTCCATATAAGTGGGAGGCAAGAGAGATTGTCCCAGTGCTGGTAAGGGCGATTCAAGAGCTTAGCCAAAAGGTAAAGGATCTAGAGGAGAAGGTCGATGCCTAAGTCAAACTATCCGAATAAAATAGATACATCTGTAGAGATCCGGCCAGTAAGAGATAATATTACAGAGATTGGATCAGATGTAATCAATAGTTTGAGATCTGCCATATTTCAAATTGAAAAGACTCTTGGAATAAATCCTCAGGGAGCTGTTGGTAATACTGTTGCATCTAGGATATCTTCAGTCATAGACGAGGCTGGTAAGATTAAAAAAGATGCGCTGGATAAGGCCAACATTTTAGCGGGGCCGGTAACAAATAATGATGTATCCAAAGATGCTGCAATAGCTGAGTCAAAACTTAAGCTTGATTTTCCAACTAACTTACTTCAAGATGAGATATCTATTTTAACAAATAAGATAGAATCATTTATATCAATGCTAGAAGAGCTCTCTGCGTTACTATCAGCGCACATTCATCCGGAGGCTTTGAATAGGCATTTTGCAAAGGCAATCAATCTTAAAGAAGCATCTGTATCTAGAGCGAATATTGCAACAATGAGTTTAGAGGAGGTTACCGTACAGGAAGCCTTTGAAATAATTTATAATGCTCATATAAATTTTTCTGCAAGCGCTATTTCATCTAGCAATAATTCACATACCGCTGATCAAATTTATTATGACAACTCAAAGACATCAGAGTTTATTGATGGAAATTCTGCTCAAGAAGCACTTGATGAAATGGTTTCAATTGAAGGCAGAGCTTTAAGACGATCAATGTTGAATCTACATTCGAATGGGTTGATAAGATCTGGAACTGTAGTTGATGAATTTGAAGCAATAAATCTTGGTACAACGTTAGTGGAGAATGCCTCAATAAGCTATACTGGTCCATCATCCTCTCCAACTGAAAAAATTATATTCTCATCACCAGTAAAACCTTCAAGTCCCGTATCACAGTTTGATATAATAACCATTGGCGGGATTGTAGGTGAAGACGAATCTGGAAATTATGTTATATCAGAAGTTGAAACCGATGCTAGTGGTAGTATTATTTCTTTAGATATTTATGGTGGACCAAGAGTAACTGCTTCAGTTGGAGCAACTGCTAGAATAACTAAAAATATATATGGCCCTTATAACGAAAATGGACTAAACTCTTGTGTTAGACCAAGGTATAATAAAACAAACACTCCAGATATTCAAATAGCTCACCCTAATTCTGCAACAATAATTACCTCAGGAATAGAGCCGAGCAAAATTACAAGCAGCAGTAAGAAGTTTGCAATATCAGTAGATGGGGGAACTCCTGTAGATATAGATGTTTTTGATGAAGATTTTGGTGATGGAGGGCAAAGTTTAGATTCTATAGTTTATAAAATAAATGAATTTTCTGTTGATAATAGACTTGGATTTATGGCTTACAAATTAAGAAGAGTAAGCTGTTATGAATTAGCCTTATCTCATATACTTCCGAACATGTCCGGTGATGTAAAAAATAGAACATTAAAAATTTCTGAACCAGCTGATAGCAGCGCTATTGTTGAGCTTGGGTTCGAAGTAGACAAAGAGGTTGAGGGCGGAGTTGATAACTTCTGTCTTATAAATGGAAGTTTAGTTAACAGCTTTGGAAAAGTTATTAGCTTGTCTCAGCTTGACGTTTCTACTGTATCTGACTCGACAAAGGTTCGGTCTACTAGTGATTCTACGGACTTTTTAAAAATAGGAGTCAGAGAGGGTGATATTATTTATGTATCTGGATCGTCTAGCTCTAGTGATGATGGGCCATATAGAATTAATGACGTTTCTTCGAACGAGATAAATGTAGATTTTTGGGGGGATTTTTTTTCAGGAGATTTAACCGATAATTCTAAGCTATATATATTAAGGCTCTCTGCACATGTTGGTTCAATAGAATTTGATCAAGTTGGGGCAAATGGGGGGGTTCTTTTTGATACATTTGTAACAAGTGAGGCAGATATATTCTTTAAGAAGAGAATGGTTATAGGCGAAATGCCTGAAACTAATTCTTTTAGTGCTGTAGTATCTGGTGTTTCTAGAAACTTTATTTCTGCTACAAATGGAGAGCTTAAATTTTATGGGGGCCCAGGACTAACAACTTATGCTGCAATAAAAGATGGAGCTGGAGAGGAGGGCGACAAAGTTGCCATTATTGATAGTGGCTCTTATAAGGTTTATTCTGCAAGTAAAATGTCATTTATCACACTAGATGTAAAAGCATCAGGTGTGGCGCAAATTGCAAATCCAGTAACAACAGTTCCTTTAACAGGTCACTTAGAAGTGCCTCCCAACGCATATCCCATCTCTAGAGGTATGTATTCTACAAATATGGGCATGGTTTTAGGAAAGGTAGCGCTGCAAGGCTCTGCGGGTGGAGTTCCAAGTCTTACAGATATAAGGGTAACTGGGACGACTGACAGCACCATTATTAGTGAAAATTTTATAGAAAGATATATTCAGGGACCAAGAAATGAGCTTAGAGGTTGTGGGATAATAAGAGGGGTTACTGTAGAAACCCTAAGTGTAGCAAACAGTCCAAGGATATCGCTTTCAATATCAGCAGGAATTGCAATTGTAAATGGAATTAGATATGAATACACCGGAAATGATAATTTTGTAACCTATAAAAATTCTAATTTTTTTGTAGGAATTGATTCTACAGGCTGCATAGTTGCCTCCGAAGATGTCGGCACAGCATCTCCATTCGCTGATATGGATGTTGCTCATATTGCTTATGTAGATATAGCAAAAAATATAATTACAGACCTAAGACTTTTTGTTGATCATATTGATTATAAATTGGTTGCAGATATAACAGTTGCTAATGATCAAGAGTTTGGACACTTTACCAGCATCAAAAAGGCTGTAGATTATTCAAGAATTTTTACAAGACTTTTCCCAAAGATGGGTAGGCCGAGCATTTTAATAAAAGAGGGCACGCATATTATTGATGAAGTAATATATCTAGATTTTGATATAGAAATAAGGGGTGCAGGTCCACAAACAATTGTAAAAAGAGGAGAGGAACTATATCGACCAGATGAAGAGATTGGAACAAACTATACCATTATGGAAAGTAGCATTAAGAATAGCTTATTTTGTATTGGGTCAAATACCAGAGGCTCTTCAAGTGAAATTACGAAGGGGGTTACAATTTCTAACTTTTCCTTTGAAACCTCAAACCTTCTATTAGATTGGACACCGACTGCAGATTGGCCTGTTTCTATAACGAATTCTTTTATCTTCATTACTCAGTCAATAAACCAAGGAACGCCCTCAGAAGCTGCTTGCTTTAGATTTATGAATCTAAACTTCCTTGGCCCTAAGAATATTAGCTTTGAAGAAATTCATGAATTTGCAATAGTTGCAACAAGAGGTAAAGATCATCCTGATGGAAGAAAAAATTTAACTTTTGGAAATATAGTTGTATCAAATTGCATGTTTAATCGCACTGGTAGTGAGTGCGGCTCTATAGGTGTTGTTATTGATGATGACCAAACCAATTTAATAAAGAATGTTATTGTTAGTTCAAATATATTTATCAATGTATCGCCTAATGTTGGAAAGGCTTCTCAAGGTCAGTATAGTTATTTTGGAATTCAACCTGGCGATTCTGATCATGCAATTGGAATTTGGCAGCCTTGGGGAAATCATTTATTTAATATGAGGAATATAATGGCAGACTCTGTCTTAAATGTTTCAGAGGATTAAGTTAAATTTAATATTATGAGTAAAAAAACAAAGTCAGCAATAGATTCAATATATGATATAGAAGAAAAGCTTGAAGCTTTTGATAATAGATTTGCATCAATTGAATCACAATTAAAGATTATTAGCTCTAAGTTAGAAAAGGCAATAAAATCAAAAACCCCAGATGTAAAGCCTATTGAGGGGGGAATGCCATCTGCAAAACCGCCTGTTGCTAGCGCAAAAAGCACAAAAAAGATTGAAAAGCTTGTTTTGGGCAGCACCAAAACTTTTGGATATATTGTAAACAAAAACCAACAGCCAATAAAGGGTGTTGAGGTAAATGTTTATGACGGCGATAATGATGTGATAAAAAAAATTACAACGAATGATGATGGCTACTGGTCAGCAAGGCTACCTTCTGGAAAATTTGGAATTGAATATATCCATAAGAAATTTAAGCCAATAAATCGTACAATATTGATACCGGAGAATGTAACTGAATTCGAAGTGAGGTAGTAGCTGATATGTTTACGGTAAAAATAAGAGGTGGTAAAAAAAACAATATTTTATCTAAAACTGCAAAGACAATTTCAAATTTTTTAAAGATTAAGTTAAATAAAAATACAAATATTATATCCGATAATTCATCAATAGAAATGATTGCAGCATCTTCTTCTCAGCCATTAGAGGACAATAACCAATTAATTGCAGAGCTTTTTATAAAAAAAACAATTGTTATTAATAATTCTGATTTAGAAGATAGAGAAAAGTTAGATAAATTTTTGTCAGAAATAAAATATTTTTGTGAGCAAGCTTCAAAAATTGAGGACGCAAAATATGTTCCACTGGAATTTAGAAAGAGGGAGTGAAAAAAATGATGAATGATCAGCAGCTACCAGGAGGTACGAATGCAGATCATCGTGTTTACTCCAGTTTTTTTTCAGATAATAACATTATACAGCAAGTAGCTTTAGTCCAGCCTAAAAATCTTCTAATAGACTCTATGAGAAAAGTATTTAGAAATGATTCTATATTTACATATAGGGACGATGAGTTTGGCTTCCCTTTAACTCCAGATCTAACAGGTGGAGACATAGATTCAGAAAATACAACAAAAATACTGATAAGTGATCTTTATCGGTATGAGGTAAAATTTTTTCCGTCTATTATAGTTAAGAGCGGAGGAGGTAGTTATAAGCCACTTTCCTTTAATCAGGATGCAACCTATAAATATCGAGTCGACACTGTAGAAGATGAATTTGGTGGTCGACATGCTGTTTCAACTCCAACTCACAGGGTTTATAATGGAAGATGGGAAATGAACTTTGATGTCCAAATATATTCAGAGAGCCATAGCGAGCTTGAAGAGTTAGTAGATATAACGTCTATGACGATTCAATATACCTTGTGGAACGAGTTAAGAGAAAATGGTCTGTTTGTTAAAAGTTTAAGTATCGGAGGAGAATCTGCTGAGCCATATGCTAATGATTTTGTATATGGACAAACAATTACTATTTCAACCCTTTCCGAATGGAGAGTGGAAATACCGATAGATAATTTAGTTGAAAAAATAGTCTTTAGATTTGAACCTACTTGGCATCATATACCAGGGGTTAGTTCAAAATCAGATGTTGTATCAATGAAGTATAATGACGTAATTGAAATGGCAGAAATAGAATAATAAAATAGAAAATATATGAATTTTAAACTACTAATAATGAATGATTTACTAGAAATGACCAACAAGGTATGGAGATTTTAAATGGCTAATATACCCGGAATATCAGGATATGTTCAGCCTGGCGTATTTGCCAGGGACAGAGTATCATCAAGGGGCGTATCATTATCGGGCGGCTTGAGGCTGGCCTGCATCATGGGAGAGGGTTTGCGAGAGGAAACTATTGTTTCTCCCGCTGTAGGCGGAGGTCAGGACGGGCTAGCTTCTGTTTCTCCTACTGGATCTGGTGATGGAAGATTTTTTAAGCTTGCCGGAGCACCCGTTATAAGCGGAAGAACTGAGGTCTATTTAAATGGGTCTCTTTTATTTGGAGTTCAAGATTCCGTAATTGATTCCGCAGGTTTTGATCAAGCATTTGATTATAGGCTAAATATAGAAACTGGAGTTATTGAGCTTCAGGGCGCAAGCATAGGTGATCAGGACGGTCGAAGGTTTTCTGCTTCAACCTTAAATGTTGGAACTGGCTTTTTGCCATCTGGAACTTGCGGAACCCTTGGAGATATAATAAGTGTTGTTGACGAGAATGCGCCGGCAGAAAGATGGACAATAAAATGTGTTAGCGTAATAAGAGATGATAATGGCGATCCCATACCAGGAAGATCAACGTTTACAGCCGTTGGATCTGTATCTGGACAAATAACTGATGAAGCTGGTCGGCCAGTTACTTTTTCAAGCTCTTACTACACAAGCTCTCTTGGCGCTGTATCTGGGAACAAGGTAACTTCAGATAATGGTTTTGTTGTTGCTTCTGGTGCAGACTGGGGTGATGGCGTTGCAACGCTTAGGGCTGGAGATCAAACTCAGGGAACAACAGATACTTTCGTTATATCCGGAAACTTAGTTGTTCAAGGGCAGGTTTTGCCTGGTGATGAATTATGCGTTGATGGGTACGTTGGCCACGAGATTGGCTCCTTAGCATATGACTTGGCAGCAGATCAGACAACAATCACATTATCATCAGATAGCCTGGAACTCGACACTGCCCCTGGGGAAGGTGGCAGTTGGACTTCGGACGCTTGGAGTATTCGGGCATCAAATGTTTTGATTGATGATGAATCTGTTCTTCATGATCCGATTACAGGCGCTCCGGCATCAGAGGGGGCCTTTTCAAGTGCGTCAGTAGGTAAGGTAGTTGCGCTCTGTGGAGCGGGCAATGTTGACTCTGGGCTTTTTAAAGTTTCTGCAGTAACTTCTTCTAGAAGATTAAGAGTTCATAGGCTTGGAGATGAGTTGGTCGGCTTTTCTGAGATGGAAGATGATATCGCAGAAGGAATTGGTCAAAATGGACTCACCTTTCACATGCTAGAGACAAATGGAGTCCTCTTGTTCGGAATAAAGGAAATAGCAGGAGCGGGAGAAGATGTAATAACGCCATTTGAAGTTGGCGATAAATTTTACATAGATGTCAGGTCAAAAATACTAAAAGCTGGAGATGAATTAGTTGCAAAATATATCTCAGAGTTAGATGTAAATGATCCAGAATTTTTTGATAGCGCCATACAGCTTCAGGCAAAGCATGGTGGGCCATCTGTTAGCAATACACTATCTCTTGGTGCGCAGCTTGCCTTTGAAAATGGAGCTCCAGGCGTCTTGGCGATGCAATGTAAGCCACCCATTCCAAGAAGAACCTCTGTAACCCTAGTTGAAGAAGTCGATACAAATGGAGACGGAGGCTTTGCCGGCTGTACTGGCGGTGCCGATAGCTGTGAAGTGGATGACCTAAAGTTGGTTATACCAAGGCCAATCACTGGGCTTAGATCGGGAAGGCCAGCTCCTGGGACTACAGTAAATATATTTTCAATTAGAAACGGTGTTGAAACTCAAATATTCCCAAACAAAACTGGCTTTTATAACACTCAGCTTGAGTCAGATGTTACACAGCTTGATTTTATATCAAGTTCTGACTTTTCATTTGGATATACAGTTGTCAATACTGGATTTGATGTTATAGATTCTGGTCTAAATGGATCGATAGAGACTGAGGCTGGATCGACAACATTTTCGACGCTTGAGGTTGATTTTGACGCAAGCCATGTTGGTCACGAAATTGTTATAACCAGCATGGAGCAAGCAGACGGAACTGTATTAACATCTGCAGCTGCAATATCAGCAGCACTATTTAACGGAGATGCTGGGCAAGATCCTGTCGTTACAATTAGCGGGATAGTAAGTGATGCAGAGGTTCAATTGGCGGGAGTTGGGCCATTGGGTCAGGGCTTTTCTGACATACAGTTTTTTGTAAGAGATCCATCTGATACAACAAACGTTGATGCAGCATTACTGCTACATAGCGACCTCGTTAGAAGCGGAGTGCTTGCTCGGGGTGATGGAATTAGAATTTCTTACATTGATGAAAATGATGCAGACTTTTTTGATACAAATTGGTTCTCTGCATTAGAAATTCTTGAAGCTCATAGTGCACAGATGATTGTTCCTCTTCCAAATCAGTCTATATCTTCAATATTTAGAGCTACAGTAAATCACTGTGAAAATATGAGCACTATAGCAAATCAAAAAGAAAGAATGGCACTAATTGGTGCTCAGATGGGCGTTACCCCTGCCGCTCTTATAGGTCGAGAGCAGATTGCAATTGAAGATATTGGAATAATAGAGGGAATTCAGGGCGATGATCCAGAAGAAGTATTGAGCGGCAATATTGAAGATTTAGTAAACTTTAAGCTTGACGATAATTACACCAGCAATAGGGCGGTATTTTTCTGGCCCGATGAAATTGTCAGAAGTGTAAATGGAACAAATACAAAAATTCACGGATTTTATACTGCTGCAGCAGCTGCAGGATTATTATCTGCGACTCAAAATATAGCAATACCTTTAACGCATAAGACTTTATCTGGATTTTCAATCCTAAGAGACAAAATGCTCAGAGATGTTGTAAAAAATGAGCTCGGATCAGTCGGAGCAACTATGCTTGTTCCAGTGACTGGTGGTGGTAAAATATTGGCAGGGAGAACGACTTCGACTTCAGGCTTTGTAGAGGATGAAGAAATATCTGTAATGTTTATTAGAGATAGAGTAAAGCAAAATCTAAGAGATGCAATGAGAAGTTTTATTGGCAAAGTTCAAGATGAAAATACAGTTCCTTTAATGGGGCTAAAGGCGCAAGGCGTAATGTCTGGAATGATTAGCCAAGGTTTGGTTTCTTCTTATAAGGATATAACGGTAGAAAGAGACAAGGTTGATCCTCGTCAAATGAATGTTTTTCTACGATTCGTACCAGCATATCCAATAAACTATGTTTATATTGATATTGAAGTAGGGATACAATAAACTTTTAAGGAAATAAAAAATGGCAGAATATCCACAGACAGGAAGCGTTCTCGACTCAACAACAAGAACTGGTCTTTCTACACAAATTGTTATAATGGTGAATGGAAACCCCGTTGGAGCAATCCAAAGCTTTGGCGAAAATCAAACAAGAGGCACAAAGCCTATTAGTGAAGTTGGTACAGACGGTCAAATTGAAATTGTTCCATCATCATCTACTACGATAGAGTTGAGTGTTACCAGAATTGTATTTGATGGACTTTCTGTGACCGAAGCTTTTTCTAGGGGTTTTAGAAATGTAGCATCACAAAGGTATCCCTTTGATATCGTTGTGTTCGATAAGTCTGGCGGTGGCGATGCAACGACTTGGATAACCACTACGTATCACAATTGCTGGTTTAAAAGTATATCCAAAACATATAGTGCTGGTGATTATGTTATTCAGGAGCAGGCTAATATTACTGCTGAATTTATGTCAACATCACAAAATACAGAGCCAGTAGTTACCCAGGGATATGATGGTAGAAGAGACCTTGGTAACGGAATTGATATTGATGCAATTGAAGGTCAAGCTGACGCTGGAATAAACGGCAGACGCGGCGCAATGGATTATCAAGGAATATTCTCAGCAGCCTTTGATGAATAATATTTCAATTTAGTAAAATGAGCAAAATGCCGCTAGATTAAGTTTTAGCGGCATTTGTTTTATGGGAATAAAAAAAGTAAAATATAAAAGTTATTTTTGTTTTAATTATAGGAGTTTGTAAATGCCAAAGAGAACAGCCTCAGTCAATCATTCGTCTCAACAAGAAGAGCCTACAATTGAAAAAATAGAGAATGAGGATAGTCAAATGTCTAAATCATTAAAGGATTTAATTTTTCTTGGAAGAATTACTAGTGTTGTTAAAATACAGGGTTATGAGTTTGAGCTTCAAACTTTAAATACAAAGCAGCAAAAAGATATATATGCAGAGTTAATGCTTGGAGATGATCCGAGGTTAACAGAAATAAAGCCCATAGTCTTATCTAGGTCTATAAAGTCTGTTAACGGAAGAGATTTTAATGAAGTTGCAGAGAGCGAAGGCATGTCTGCAATGGACATAATAACATCATGGCAGTTTTCACTTATTGATAGGCTCTATGCAGAATACGAAAATATGGTTCAAGAGTCAAATGATGCAGTTGGAGTAGAAACTGTAAAAAAATAAGTAAGGAGCCAGAAAGCTGGCTCCGATGGGAACTGTGTAAGGTATGGGGATGCACTGTAGACGATGAGAGATTTTCTAATATAAATGATGCTCAATGGCATTGGTATGCCAACATGGTTCAGCTAGATTTAAACAGACAGTATGATCAGAATTTGAACTTTATAGAATACCTTGCTTCGTTCTGGAACGCAGAGGCCGTAGAGAAAATTAGGCTCTCTAGAGATGCCACAGGAGATTCAAGGTTTATGTCAAACGAAGAGTTTGAAAAGAGAATCGAAGATGGTCAGATTATATCTAGCGAAGTGCTCGAACAGATTCAGAAAAAGTATGAAAATACTAATTATAATACAAGTAATAGTCCTAAAAATTCTGGCGATAGAATGAGGCTTCCGCAAGACTTTGGTGGATTAAAAAATATTATAAAGAAGTAAGATTATGAGCCTTAGTGCAAGACTTAGTGATTTAAAAAGACAATATAACGCACTCAGCGTAGCCAAGCAAAATGATCTAGAGATCGGCGGTAGGCTATTGATGCAAATTAGGCAGACCGAAGAGCAAATATCTAGAGCTACCGGCAGTATCAATAAGCAGAAAGCGGCAACAGATAAATTAAAAGACTCTACAGATGAAGCGACCTCAATTATTAAGAAGATGGGGGAAGTTGCTCAGCATGCTGGAGGCGCTATAGGTGGGGTGGCTGATGCGGCATATAGTGGGACTGGTGCATTCGCTGATTTAAATAAAAGCATTACGAGTACCATCGATCTAACAAAATCTGGTGGGGCTCTTTTGGGTGAGCTCATTCCAACCTCCCTCATAAAAAGAATTCCAGAGGGCTTTAATAAGAGCATGGGCTATGTGGCCAAGGCCAGTGAGTACGCTCTCGATGTGGCCCAAGACACTCTAGGCTTATTTGGCAAGGTGACCGCTGCTGTCGACGCAACAACAGCTAGTCACAGAAGGCAAGTTGCAGCAATTTTCGATGTAGGGAAGCAGTATGGTGGATCGATAGGTAATGCAGAAAAGTTTACAAGCTCAATGAGAAACGCAGTTTCTTCAGAGTTTGGAAAAAGTGTTAATTTAAGAATGGGTGATATGGATCGATTTATGCGATCGGTATCTAATACAAACCTAACATTAAAGGATATGTCTGAATCTACAAGTATTGCAGGAAGTCAAACAAGCGCTCTTGCTGCAGCGACCGCCCAATATAAAGCCCTTGGAATAATAAATTATGTTGATAATTTGAATGACATGGTAAAGGGCCAGGGCATGACCATGCAGGAGTCTATTGAGACATTTGCTTTATTTGGCGATACCGCAAAAGAAACTGGCTTAAATGTAAATCAAGTATCGAGAACCCTTATGAGTACAGCTAATAACTTCCAGAAACTTGGAATGTCAGCAGAGTTTGGAACTCCAATATTAAAGGGGTTTACAAATTCTTTAAAAGATATGGGCCTTGGAGTTGAGAATGCACTTGGATTAACAACATCTCTTTCAACTGCCCTAGGTAAGCTTACTGAAGATTATGGTTTGGCATATTTAACATTTCAAAGAGGTGGCTTGGAGATAGGCGGAGCAACCGGAGGCGGTGGCATGCTAAATACTTCGATTCAGCTTCAAGCAGAAATGTTAGAGGCAGAAAAAACAGGAGATCAAACAAAAATAGCATCACAAATGGTTAAGGGAATGAGGGATACAATTGCATCTTTCACCGGAGGAGATATTGTTACTGTAAAGGAGGCTGCAGAAGATACTTCTCTTCAAAATGCATTTTATATGCAACAGCAAATGCTTTCGAGCCAATATGGGATATCTGGAGCTGATGCAACAAGAACGTTGGAAATGCTGGCAAAATTAGATGAAGCAAATGCAAGGGGAGATACAAAAACAGCACAAAGTCTTGAAAAGCAGATACAAGAGCAGAAAAAAGCTGAAGACAAAACACTTAGTATTCAAGAAAAAATGGGAATTGGGATATCTCAATCTGCAGCATCATTAGAGGAGCAAACTATTATGATGAAGATGCAGGTAAGAAGGATTTATGATGAAAAAATTGGAGAAAAAGTTGTAAAAGCCATTTCTGCAGCAGGCAAAGCTACAGAGGAAGCTTTTAATTCAGATGACAAAGAGGGTACTATAGAAAATGTTAGAAAAGGGATTGATGATTTTATAAAGAAGATGAATGCAGAGCAGGAAGCAGCATCTAAATCTGCTGCAGCAGAATCTAAAAAGAAAATTGAAAATAAAAATAAAGAATTCTTAGATACGGTGATGCCAGGCAAAAAGGGTGCTGATAAAAAAGGCGCTGGCACTGACGGCGAAAGAGAAGATTTAAAAACAGCAATTGACAAGCTTGTTGCTTATTTGGATAAGCCGCAGAAGTTAACAATATCATTTTCGGAAAATGCAAAAGATATATTGCAAGTTGCAAAGGATGCAAGAGCAGCGAAGGGTGGAACGGGTAGGTAAAGATGGCTACGAGACAAATAAATTCAAGTTTTCATCAGCAGCGAAATACTATTATGTTCTTTTTGCCTGTATATTCTAAGGATGAGCACCTTGAGAATGGGGAGGTATTTAAAAGAGAAGTAAAGGTTATGTATCTTAATCCTCAAAGTTTTGCAATAAATGAACAAAAACTTATAAAACCAACTATGACCAAGGGCGGTTATGCCGTACAGTATTGGGGTGAGGAGCTTACAAAAATTACGGCGAATGGTACAACTGGCTCTGCAGGTATAGAGGGAATAAATATACTTAGGGATATTTATAGACATGAGCAAATAAAATTTAGAGATATGCTCGATAGAAGACGAGCAGATGAAGAGCTTAGAAACAAGGTTAAGGCAGCTGGAGGCGGAACTCTTAGTGATTCAGTTACTGGCCTTGGGATAATAGATGCAGCACTTGGCGGTCTTGGCTCTAGAGTTGTAAGTGGGGCATCTAGTATTATGGATGCCTTTAGAGAACCATTTGAAGAAGAAAGTTTTGAAACATTTTCCTTGCCACCATCCCTGGCAACATTTGCAACCTCAATAGATATGTATTATCAAGGTGAGGTATTTAGAGGATTCTTTACTTCGTTTTCATATAATGAAACGGCAACTGAGCCAGGTATTTTTACATATCAATTCGCGTTCACAGTAACCAGAAGGTCTGGAGAGAGGTTGAATTTTATGCCTTGGCATAAAAATCCATTAAATGCAGATGGAACTACAAAAAAAGCAAGCGAACCAAATTCTGGCTTTTTGGGCGCAGACGGGATAGTTGATGGATTAATAAGCAACGCAAACTTGGAGAGAACAGAGCTTAGCTTCAAAGGTATGGGCGTTCAAAATCTTTCAAGCGCTGAAGATTCTTCGGCAAAAGGCATAGCTGTTGGTGAAGGTAAAAAGGAAGAGAGAAAAAAGGGTCAGCAGCCATTAAAGAGAAGATAATTTTATTTTTATGTTAGGTTTAAAATGAGCACTCAAAAATTAAAAGATTTTGCACTATCAGTTGTAAACGAAGCAATGCGAGGGATTATAGCTGGAGATAATCCGGCATTTGTCCATGCCGATGGCTCTCCGTCATTGAGTAGTAGTTCTCAGGGTCAAAAGCAGTCATTAAATTCTGGTGGGTATAAAATTACTATTGGTGGAAGTAACAAAAGATTATTTGAGCCAGAAGTAAGAAGCATAGTGAGTATGGCACCGGAAGGCACCGTCTTAATTAGAAAGAGAGAATTTTCTTCCCTAAAAGAGTCTAATGAAGTTCAATGGATGGATGCAACAGAAAAAATGTTATTGCGTTCAACAAAAGCACTTTTTGCTGGGAAAGTTGAGCAAATAAGGCTTTATGAGTCTTTAACAAAGTTTGAAAATTTTTTCTCTACATATCAAGAATATAGCCTAAATTTATTATCACAAGTAATGTCCGATTTAGAGTCAATTGCTGAGCAAAGAGCGGAGAGCGCAAATCATGCTGGAGGGTTTTTTTCTGACCTTGTGTCTGCAGTTTTTTCATTTCCTGGGGCTGCAAGACTAGAGCAAACGCATAGCGAGTTAATAGATTTAATAAGAAGAAATGCTTTTGCCCAAGACAATCTAACTACAACATGGGTAGTTGACCCTTCAAATGTTGACAATTATGGCATAGGGCCAGGAACCGGAACTATTGAGCTTAATATGTTTTCATCATTTGCCACAAATTGTGACCTAAAGAGTGCCCCAAGCTCAGCTTCTATTGATATAGAAGATCCATATAGAATAATGTATATATCAGATGAAGATATAGAGATGGCAATTGAGGAGGCTATGGATGGAACTGCAGGTATTTTTTCAAGACTTTCAGATGGAATGTATTCAAAGTATGAGCCCAATAAAAATAAATATGTCGGAGTATTAAGAGGGGTTGTTGATGGTTTGGCAAAAGCCAATATAAATGTTGGTCACATTAGAGAGAGAATGCGAACATTTTATCTAGGCAAGCCTATTATAAATCCTGCAGATGGTGTTAATTTTTACATAAGGGGCAATAGAACATTTGAAGACTATAGTAAAATAGATAACAAAAAGATTCCAGTAAGCTCTATAGATACTAGTTATTTGGAAGTAGATGAAAATATTTTAAAAGCTGAAAAAGAGCTATATACCAAGGGCGGCCTTAGCTTTGATGCGTATAAAAAAATAAGAGTAGAATCAGATGCTTCTTTTGGCAAAGTGCATGTATTTGGAGGTCTAGTAACAACAACCTCAGAGGATTATAGCGGTGGATCGTGGGGGCTTAAAGTATCCTGTTCTGACAATATGGAGTGGTTGAGATGGTCTAGATTTTGTAAGCAACCTGCGCTGGCGAATAAAAAAGGAATATTAGAAGATCCGCTAACTCCGTTTGAATATAAGAGAAATGAAGATGGAAGCATAAACTATAATGAAGGGCAAGATTTATTAAGTGAGAATAAAAAACTATTAGCATCAGGTCTTTTATCATATGATAATGGTATATTATCTGGCCAAAACGCAAGTGAAGAAAACTTAATGCAGGGCCAATTTACTGGTGATGGATCCCTATTTGGAACGAGGGTTATTCAGCATCCAAATGGATTTGTTTATAGATGGAAAACTGGAATACTTACCGCAACAGCAGGCTTTCAGGCTACAGACCCAACGGGTGAAGGCGTACGACAGGAGAAGATAAATCAGGAACATTATGGACTAACTATAGCTGAGCAAATATTTACAAATCTTGATATTGCGAATATATTAAGTATTTTAGTTGTTGGGGAACCTTACAATGTAAGCACATTTGTTGAAAACTCTTTGCAGGCCCATACAATAACAAAAAAATCAATTACAGGGCTTAATGCTCAAGATCCAATTGCAGGGGTATTAGATGCAATAAGGAATCAGAATAACTTTTATGGTAACTTTCGCCCCTATAGAATGATTACGATGAATCAGGAATCTATCCAAAAAAGTCTTCAAAGTCAACAAATTAGGATAGAAACAAACTCGATAATTGAAAAGTTACAAAATAAAAGAAAAAGTATAAACAAAAGAATTGCCGAATTAAAAAAGAGCAAGCAAACAGAAAATTCAATTCTTATAAGATCTTTAGAAACTGAATCTAAGTCGGTCGAAGCGGCAATTAAAAAACAGGTAGAAATAGGCATGGATGCCATAGTGACTGATGAGGGGTCAAAAGTTAGCTTATCATTAAATCTTTTTGGAGATATCGGAATAAGCGGCGGCGGAATGTCAAGTGATCAAGCTTTTAATAAAGCAATCATGCTTGTTGGCGCACAAAGAAGAATTGAAGATGTAAAACTAAATAGAGATAGAAATTTGTTCATTGTTTCGGACCAGTATGATACTACTGATTTAAAGCCATTTCTTTTAAATTTAAATAAAAGCGGATGGAAACTATTTGATGCAGGCTATACTAGTGCAATGGATCAAATGACTGCTGCAGTTCAAAACTTAAATATGGAGTTTTTCTGCAATACAAATGGGCATCTTGAATTTAGGCCTCCGCAGTGGAATAAAGTTCCTTACACTGTACTGGAAGATGCTATAGCAAGCGGAAGGCAAAAGGGAACTCCAGTCGTTCCAGGCTTTATAACATCAATGTTTCAAAGTAGAATAGATGACTTATATATCGAGATACATACTTTAAATATTAAAATAGCTTTGATAGCGCTGCTTATGGGAAGGTACCCAGATAGATTTTTAATTCCTAATATTCCACCGCTTAATACGGGCGAAGATTCACTGGACTTTTTTGGAATTGATGTAGATAAAAAAGTTTTATCTTTAGAGAATACCTCTGCAACATTTACTCCATTTGGATCACTAGATAGTGATGGGAACTTAACTGGAAATGGGTTAAGCTTAAGGGCGTCATCTAGAGAAAATGATGGGGACATTTTGTTTGGAAATACGAATATTATACTTGGCGACTTAGATTTTATATTTCAAGAGGCTAACGGCATTATGATAAACTTTGATGATGGGAAAGCTGCATTTGGCGTAAGGCCAGCGCGACAGGCTGGACACTCAACGGTTCAAAATCTCAATAATATCCGAGATTCATTTATGGCACAATTTGGTAGGGATCCAGCTGCTGGATTGGGAATAGATAAAAGCGAAGGCTTTAAGGCTAAAGACTTTTCATTTATAGAGTCCGATAAGCAGGGAATATCAATAGATAATAATGGGCTATTAAAGAAACTTAAGCAGGCAATTTCACAAAGAGATAAGTCGGTTAGAATTTTGCAGAGTAATCTTGCAAAAAAAGAAGAGTTGAGCAAAATTGAAGAAATATTTACAAGAGATACAGACATTGAAAGAACTGGTCCGCTAGCCGGTGCTATTGGCGCTCTAGAAAAGGTTGCAGAGGGCCTTGGAAGTGCAATTGACGCTATAAAGGGTGATAGTTTAGGCGGATCAATATATGATCATCTTATAGATGACAACAGGAGAAATCTTTTAGGCCCAGGCTCTGGAGCTAGGTTTATAATAGAGGATCACAATATTACCCAAATGTCTTTCACAGAAAATCCTCCTGAGTATACTAGAATTGACGTAACTGGTAATGCACCACTTGGTTTGGCTCAAAAGCTGAATAATGCAACTGACAGTTTGTACTTTTGGGCAGGTGCAGCAGACTTTGATTTATGGAGGCAGTATGGCTATAAGGCTGAGGTAGAAAATGTTCCATTTATTAGTGACTCTGAATCTCAAGCTAGACCATATGCAATTTTAAAATTGCAGCTAGCAAAAGCAAACATAAACCGAGGGAGTGTAACCGTTGTTGGTAATGAATATTATCAGCCAGGCGATACAGTATACATTCCCTCGAAGGGCTTGTTGTATTATGTAGAATCTGTTAATCATAACTTTTCTCAGGGGAATAGCTTTACAACAGGGCTGGGTCTAACATATGGTCATCCACCAGGATCCTATTTGCCAAGCCCTCTCGACGTAATAGGCCAGCAGGTTTCTAAAAATATAATGGAACAGAGTATTATGACATATAGGAGTAGTACTGGTGACGATTCATATAGGCCTCTTTCGCCTGACTGCACTTTGATTATGCCGGAATCAGGAGCATCTATGGAGGATGTGCTTTCTAATTCAGATAATGAAGTGAGATTTACAAATATGATGATAGATATCATGGGCACAATGATGTCAAATAGCTATCTCTTAATAAGAGCGTTTGTTAAAGATTCAAAAGATTCTGGTGCAATTTCTGCTGCTGAAGAAAATATAGATAGAGTCAGAAAGCTATTTGAAAATCCAGGAAGAATCAGACTTCCTAATAATATTCCAGTAACTCCTGTTAGCAAAAGCAGGATAATGGAACAGGTAGTCTATCTTGACAGGAGAGAAGAGGCGGGAGCAATAGGAACATTGCGTTGCTTTGATAGGCGTCAAACAGGATTATTTAAAGATGGATCCTCTACGATCTCCAAGAAAGATGCGGCAGGAATTTTGCCAATTGGAGGTCCAAGTCAAAAGGGGTGGTTAGACCTTCAGGTTGTCTTCGGTAATGACAGAGAAATTATCGAGGTTGGAATATTAAATATTAAAAAGAATTTTAGATAGTATATTTGGATAAAACATGAGTATAGGCGGAAATGTATTTAAAGAATTTGGAGTTAGACAGGTAACTGTTACTGGTGTGTCAGATGACGGGTTAGCTTTAATGGTAAAGTTTGATAGTGAAGCTGCAGCACCAACATCTCCGCTTAGAGCAATATTGGCTCCAATAACTTTTGGAAGCGATTGTGGAATATCTTTAAATTTAGAAAAATATGTTAAACAAAAAGCATTTGGGTGCAGAGTAACCAATACGGATGAATTTTTAATAATTGGATTTAAGAAAGCTAGGTATCAAGAAATACAAGATTCGGATGCAGAAAGCACAATACCTGCAGGAACATCAAAGTTGCCAGTATCTAGTGGTGAAGATATAATAATCGCTGGCCCTGATGCAGATATCTTTCTTGATGATGGAGGCTTTAGCATTATTAAGCCCGATGGATCTGGCATTTATCTTAAAGATATTAACTCTAATGATTCCACAAGGTCATCTTTTAAAGTATACTCTCATTTTTTTGAAAATACTTCTGCAGCATCTATTATTAGGCATGGTGAAGTTTATAGGTTTGCTGATGGATCATCATGCTTGACCATAGAAAACGGCCCCAATAATGATCTAGGTGGGTCAGTATTGGTAGAGGGAAACTCTAGGGGCTTTTTCCCTGGTAACTATGGCTTGAATCAAAGTATTGGATCTAAGCCTAGAAACATTCCTCTCACAGAATACAGGCAGGTAATAAATGAATTTCCACCGTATGCAGCATTTGATGGTGTTACGAATGAATCCAAGAAAACCTATTCTGATGAGGCCTTAGATGTTCTTCAGCAAAAATATGATAAAATTAGAAAAGAAAATGACGACAAATCAGTATTAACGCTTGGAAAAAATCAACTTATTGAGGTTATAGCTGGTAACGTTATTGACAGATATGGTTCATCTCTTGATATAAATTATATGCCATTAGTTTATGGTGGTCCTCGTGGCAAGGTGCCCGAAGGTGGTAATAAGTTTGAAGAAGCCAGGAGAATCACCAGAAGAGGCCTGGGATATCACTTTCAAATGTCAACAAATACAGAGGGAGAAACAGATGGGCCAAATCCACTTAATTTTACTTATGCAATTGACAAAGAGGGTCTTTTAAAGGTAAATATACCAGGCAGTTCTAATACTGGAAATATTCCATTCTCTACATCCTCAAATTTAGATAAATCAGGCAGAGAAAGAACCACGCTAAATATAAACTCTATTGAGGAAGAAATACCAGTAACACTTAGAGATGATGATGGAAATGTTTTACTCCCAATAAAAACTAGCTCAGGAAAGAACAGAAGGGATACGGGAGTTAGATACTCGAATCAATGGGGGTATTTTCCTGGCGATTCAGATTATGTCAGAGTTAGTTCGACTAAATATCATAATATGTACGCGACTGCAGAAATGTTGATTGCAAATACTATTAGTACAATTTATATTCCACCAAGCAGCACTGACCCAAAAAGCGCAGTAACATCAGGAGCTCAATCTAAACCAAGAAGTTTCGAGAGACTTGGGGTCTCTCCAAATCCCAAGGATGGAACATCTGAATCTTATCCAACTCATACTTCTTGTGCTCATGTAACCGTCTTCCCGCAACCACCTGCAATTAGCACCGGAGGAAGTACGGTTGTAAGTGGAGTTAGTTACGAACTAGAGGAGACTAGGGCAGATGGAATTATAAACAATCCGCTTGGTAATAACTTTTTAGTAAAAGATACAGATGGTAAAAACGTAAGTGTTGAAGATTCTTCTAGACCAGTTATTAAGTCCGGAGGTAAAAGCGCTCATATAAACCTAGAGGGGTCTATAGAAATGTCTGTCGGCAAAGATGGTGCAGACAGCAAAAGTATTATGCTCGATACAGCCGGAAGCTTAGTCGCCTGGTTTGGGGTGGATAAGCATGGAAGAAGTGCAATTGTTCAAACGGATGGAGATCTGGCCATAAATGTTGGCGGAAATAATGGAAAAGAGTGGAATGCAGGAAGGTTTGATTTAAGAGTTAATGTCACAGATAAAGGGGTAATGTCCGCTAAAGGTAAAAGGAAAACATCCCTAACAAAAGAAGGTGCGGAGCCTGGTATAAATTCTGATTATATAATATCTATATCTTCTGAAGGGCTTGTTATAGCAGGATCTTCTGGGGGAAAGATGTTAATAAGAAATAAGGGTGACATTCTCCTTGAGGCAACAAACACACTAACTCTATCTGGAACAAAAGTGATGGTTAGAGAGGGAGGCCTGCCAGATAGACCGCCTGGAAAGGATACGGTTTCAAAAAATACTCCAGATGCCAATAGTGCCGGGGTACAGGCAAAAATCGAAGGGGGAAGAGGAACAGCTTAAGTAATTATTTTTTAGCTTATATATATGAATTACAATATATATGAACTCTATTAATTTTTACTGAATAATCAGTAATATAGTTTAGTAAAATTATTTTCATTTTGAGTTAGCGGATATATTAAATGTCAGAAAAAAAGCCATCAATCATACCCATAGTCAGAGGTCCTCTTGACGAAAAATCAGAAAATGATTTAGAGTATAATGTCGGCTGCTTTACTCCAAAAAGCATCGATACAAAGCCATCTGTATCAACGGCAATAATTTATCCAAAGGGTACAGGCAGAACAATCCCGATTGGGGGAGGGGCCATATTTAAGCTCAGTGGGTACTCTGACATTTTGACCAGAACTGAGGTTATCGAAGGAGATAACGTTCTGATTGCAAATGTAGTAAAGAGTAATAGAGATAAGATTGGTAGTGATGGATATCAATTTCCACTAAAAAAGTTTTCTGATCATCTCAACAGTCTATCTTCGC
>CENJ01019375.1_pt1 | contig 35431 bp, 28 predicted proteins | sample 356161 | NCBI WGS metagenome assembly CENJ01 (sample SAMEA2619531, study PRJEB7988) | marine metagenome | biome: marine biome (ENVO:00000447); feature: surface water layer (ENVO:00002042); material: "saline water (ENVO:00002010), including plankton (ENVO:xxxxxxxx)" | depth 5 m | reverse complement strand
TAAACAAGGAGCAATGCCTCCAGCTGTTAAAAATGCGACTCTCATATTATAAATTTACATAATTATACAACAAATTCATTATATATAGTTTAATTTCGTAAAATATATTTTTTTAAAATACTATTTACAATTAGAATAATTGAAAAAATATACAATCAGTTCTTTTTTAAATCCTTGCACAAAAAGAGGTTTCTTATATACAATTAAGGGTTACTTTTTTTACAAGAATGATAATTGGAGGTATTCAAATGATGACATTTATTCGAAAATCATTTTATTTCAGCTTATTTTTAATTTCTACTACTGTTTTCAGCCAAGGCTTTAATGAAAGTCTTTACAATGCAATGAAATACAGAAATATAGGCCCTTACAGAGGGGGACGATCGGCTGCAGTTGATGGCGTAGCCGATAACAAACTGTTAGCTTACTTCGGAGCTACTGGCGGAGGTGTATGGCGAACTAATAATGGTGGTACATCGTGGGAAAATATTTCAGATGGTTATTTTGGAGGATCTATTGGCGCCGTTGCAGTTAGTGAATGGGATCCTAATGTAATCTATGTAGGTGGCGGTGAAGTGACAGTGCGTGGAAATGTATCGCATGGTGATGGTATGTGGAAGTCTGAAGATGCAGGAAAAACATGGAAATCTATAGGCTTAAAAGATACAAGACACATTCCCCGAGTGAGAATTCATCCTAAAAATCCAGACCTAGTTTACGTTGCTGCTCTTGGACATTTGTTTGGACCAAATGAAGAACGCGGTGTTTATCGTAGTAAAAATGGTGGAAAAACATGGGAGCGAATTTTATTTATTAACAATGAAGTAGGCGCTTGTGATCTTATTCTTGATCCAAACAATCCTAGAATCATATATGCATCAACTTGGAGAGTCAAAAGAACTCCTTATAGCCTAGAAAGCGGTGGCCCTGGATCAGGACTCTGGAAATCAACTGATGGAGGGGATTCATGGGAAGAGGTAACAAGAAAAAAAGGGCTACCTGAAGGAGAGGTTGGTATTATTGGAATAACTATTTCGCCATTGAATTCAAACAAACTTTGGGTTTTAATTGAAAATAAAAAAGGTGGCCTATTTCGTTCTGATGATGGTGGTGAAACCTGGACAAAAACTAGCTCTGACAATAATTTAAGACAGCGCGCTTGGTATTACACCAGATTATATGCTGATACTCAAAATGAAGATGTTATCTATGTTCTAAATGTACAATTCTGGCGATCTAAAGACGGTGGAAAGACATTTAATTCTATACGTACCCCTCATGGCGACCATCACGACCTATGGATTAATCCAAACGATGCTAATCATTTAATCATCGCTGATGATGGTGGCGGTCAGGTATCATACGATGCAGGGGCTACTTGGAGTACTTACCACAATCAACCTACTGCACAATTTTATAGAGTTGACGTGGACAACCAATTTCCTTACAGAGTTTATGCAGGGCAACAAGACAATAGTACCGTATCTATAGCTTCAAGAACAATGGGATGGGCAATTACGGATAGGGATTTTTATCCCGTTGGTGGTGGTGAAAGTGGGCATGTTGCTCCTCATCCAGAAAATCCAAATATTGTTTATGCAGGTTCTTACAGCGGGTTTTTAACTAGATATGATCACGCAACTGGTGAAAGACGAAACATTACAGTTTATCCTGACAACCCAATGGGTCACGGTGTTAAGGATATGAAGTATCGATTTCAATGGAATTTTCCTATAGAGTTCGATCCTCACGATCCTAAAAAGCTTTATGTTGCCTCTCAACATTTACATGTCTCAACAAACGAGGGTGAATCTTGGAAAGTCATAAGTCCTGACTTATCTACTAATACAATATCCATGCAAGGAGAATCTGGTGGACCTATTACTAAAGACGATACAGGAGTGGAATACTATTGTACTATCTTTGTCGTTACACCATCACCTCTTGAAGAAGGAGTGATTTGGATAGGCACAGATGATGGGCGAGCTCATATTACTCGAGATGGAGGAAAAACATGGAAAGATATAACCCCGAAAAGCATGCCCAAGTGGGGAATGGTCAATAGCATTGATCAATCACCACATGATCCAGCTACTGCTTATATGGCAGTTACCCGTTATAAATTAGATGATTTTAAACCTTATTTATTTAAGACAACTGATTATGGAAAATCCTGGAAAAGCATAAATAGAGGTATTAAAAGTGACGCTTTTACTAGAGTCGTCAGAGAAGACATAGAAAAAGAAGGGTTACTGTACGCAGGTACGGAAACTGGAATGTATGTTTCATTCAATGGTGGAAGTAATTGGCAGCCTTTTCAACTTAATTTACCAATAACACCAATCACAGACTTAGTTGTTAAAGACAATGATTTGGTTGTAGCCACTCAAGGAAGATCATTTTGGATCTTGGATGATCTAACACCTTTGCATCAACTTACAAGCAGTGTTGCAAAATCTGGGTCATTTTTATATAGACCTAGGGATACACATCGTCTTCCTGGAGGTGGTGGATGGGGTGGACCTCCTCCTGCTTCTGGAGCTAACCCACCAAATGGTGTAATGGCATTTTATTATCTTAAAAATGACTTAAAAGATAGCGATGAATTCAAAATGGAATTTCTAGAAGCTGGTGGAAAAGTAATCAAAACCTTCACCAATAAAAAATCTAAGGAAAATCCATCGCCTATTGCTGAAGGTAAAAAAGGGATGAATCGCTTTGTTTGGAATATGCGTTATGCAGATGCTAAGAAAGTTCCTGGAGCTGTAATGTGGGGTGGCAGTCATATTGGTCCAAAAGCTGTGCCTGGGCAATACAAGGTCAGAATGACATTGAATGGCAAAACACAAAGTCAAAACTTTGCTATTTTAAAAGACCCAAGAATCAAAACCACACAATCTGATTATCAAGATCAATTTGATCTCTTGATGGATATTCGCAACAGAACAACAGAAATCAATGAAAAAATCATCACAATAAGAAGCATAAAGAAGCAAGTGAATGCATTATCTAATTTGATGAGTGAATCAGGTTTTAAAAATGAAGAAATCACGAAAACAGGTAAGGAACTAATTAAGAACTTGTCAAATATCGAAGAAGAGATGATACAGGTAAAGTCTAAATCTAGACAAGATCCTCTAAATTACCCCATCAAACTGGACAATAAAATTGCTGCTTTAGTTAGAGTTGTAGCGAGCGTAGACGCAAAACCAACAGCACAATCTTATGATGTATTGAATGATCTTGTAAATCAAGCTCAAGTTCACTACAAAAAATTGGATAAGGTTTTATCAGAAGATCTATTTCAATTCAATAATATGGTAAGTGATGCAGCGGTTCCTGCTGTGATGGTCATACCATCAAAACTCAATACTGAAGACAACGATTAATCTTTAAAAAATTCAGCCCTTCTAAGGAAGGGCTGAATTTTAAAACATGTCACATAATCCAATTCTATGGAAACCTGCGCAGAAACAGATTGAAAAAAGCCAACTAGAATCCTTTCGAAAACAAGTCAATATGCGGTTCAATATTGACATCAAAAATTATACTGATCTGCATAAATGGTCTGTAAATAATATTGAAGATTTTTGGAAATCCATATGGGGATACTTGAATCCACTTTGCTCAAAAGAGCCTTCAACAATTATAAACGATAAAAATAAAATGTTTCAACCAAAATGGTTTGAAGGGTGCAAGATGAATTTTGCTGAAAATTTACTCAGATTTAAAAGCAACAAAACTGCACTTATATCCATTGATGAGAAAAATGAAGAAGTAAAAATTTCTTATAATCAATTATTTGATCAAGTTAAATCTTTGGCCTCAAGCATGAAAAAATGGGGAGTATCAACAGGTGATAGAGTTTGTGGTATTATGCCGAATTCTTCTGAGGCAGTAGTTGCTATGCTTGCAACTACTTCAATTGGTGCAATATGGTCATCATGCTCTCCCGACTTTGGAGTTAGAGGTATTTTAAATCGTTTTAAGCAAATAAACCCGAAAATTATATTTGCGTGTGATAATTATTTCTATTCTGGTAAAAAATTCTCTCTTGTCGATAAGCTATCTAAAGTTATAAATCGTTTAAACACTCTAGAAAAAGTTATTATTACAAATGAAAAAAAAATTTTACCTCTTAATATCGATACCATCTCATGGAAGAGTGCATTGGATGAAAATCCGTGTAATTTAGAATTTCAACAATTACCGTTCGATCATCCCATTTATATTATGTATTCTAGCGGGACTACTGGAACGCCAAAATCAATTATGCATGGAGCGGGTGGAACTTTATTACAACACCTTAAAGAATTAAGACTTCATAGCGATATATCAACAGAAGATAATGTCTTTTATTATACAACATGCGGTTGGATGATGTGGAACTGGCTAATCACCTCCTTAGCAATAGGTTCCACTATAATACTTTTTGATGGTTCTCCATTTTACCCGAATAATGATACTTTGTGGAGTCTCATAGACAAATATAAAATTACTCATTTTGGAATAAGCCCAAAATATCTTGACTCAAGCAAAAATTTTAAAATTTCTCCGAAACTTTCTCATAATCTTGACGCTTTAAAAGTCATTTTTTCAACTGGTTCTCCACTAAGAGGAGAGAATTTTGACTATGTATATCAAGAAGTAAAAGATAATATTAGGCTTTCATCTATATCGGGTGGCACAGACATTATATCCTGTTTTGCTTTAGGAAATCCTCAGCTTCCAGTTTATCGAGATGAAATTCAGTGTATAGGGCTTGGAATGGATGTACAATCTCTAAATTCAAAAAACAAATCTGTTAAAAATATGGAGGGAGAACTCATTTGCGCAAAACCCTTTCCTTCGATGCCAATATCATTTTGGAAAGATAAAGATGATAAAAAATATTTTGAATCTTATTTTAATAAATTCCCTAATGTATGGTATCATGGTGATTTTATATCCATTTATGATCACGGAGGAGTTCAGATTTTTGGAAGAAGTGATACAACATTAAATCCAGGGGGAGTTCGAATTGGAACTTCAGAAATTTATGATGCAATAGATACCATAGATGACATAATAGATAGTATTGTAGTTGGGCAAAAATGGAAGCAAGATGAACGAATTATACTTTTTGTAAAATTAAAAGATAGTAAAAAGATCAACGATGAAATGAAAAAAAATATAACAAATAAAATTAAAAAAAATTGTTCACCTAAACATTTACCAAAGAAAATAGTTCAAATTAAGGACATACCTTACACTTTAAGCGGGAAAAAAGTAGAACTAGCGGTTAAGAAAATAATAAACGGAAACAAGGTTGATAATAAGGATGCTTTAATCAATCCTGAATCCCTAAAGTTTTTTGAAAATTTGAATGAGATCGCTAATTAAATCTTGATAATATATTAACTAAGTCTGCTACACGATTAGAGTAACCCCATTCATTATCATACCAATTCAGAGTTTTCACTAGACTACCATCTATCACCTTTGTAAAAGGAGCATCAAAGATTGATGAATGAGGGTTGCCAATAATATCTGTCGATACTACTGGAAGAGTTGAATATTCAACAACGTTTTTCATAGATTCTTTTTCTGAGATATCCAAAACCAATTCGTTTATATCTTTGACCGTTGTATCTTTTTTTAATCTGAAAACTCCATCCACTACAGAACCATCTGGAACAGGGACACGCATTGCTATTCCATCCAATTTTCCTTCTAATTCTGGCAGAACTTTTCCTACGGCCCTTGCAGCACCTGTCGTTGTAGGGATAATGTTTTCTGCAGCTGCTCTACTTCTACGCCAATCGCTATGCGGTACATCAGCCAATCTTTGATCATTGGTGTAAGCGTGAATTGTATTAATTACACCATATTCAATTCCATACTCATCATTGAGTATTTTCGCCATAGGCGCAAGACAATTAGTGGTACAGCTTGCGTTTGAAATGATTCTATGGTTCTCATTTAAACCATTATCATTTACACCTATGACAAGTGTATAATCAATTTCATCTTTTGATGGAACAGTTAAGATCGCTCTTTTAGAACCTGCATTTAAATGGTCTTCTAATTGAGTTCTTGTTCTAAATATACCTGTTGATTCAATGACTACATCAACTGAAAGATCACTCCATGGCAAGTTACCAGGTTCTCTTTCAGCAAGCATTTTAACTTTATTGAAAGATGTTTCCATAATGTCATTATTTATAGTCACGCTATCATTAAATCTTCCCATTACAGTATCATATTTTAGTAAGTAAGCCATGGCCTCATTATCCGCAATATCATTTATTGCGACAACATCCACATTTTCTCTATCGTTTAAAATTCTAAAGACCGATCTACCAATTCTACCAAAACCATTTATTGCAACTCTCATTTAATTACTCTCCAATTCATTGTATGATTCCGAAAGTTCTAAAATCCTGTTTGCAAAACCCCAACCATTATCGAACCACGCTATTGTTTTTAAAAGTTTATTTGATGCAATCATCGTTGCTTTACTGTCAAATACCATTGTTTCTCCTCCCCCAATTGCATCGCTTGAAACAATAGGATCTTCGGTGTATCGTATTAGATCTACCAATTCATTTTCGCTAGCGACTTTAAAGGCATTATTTACCTCTTCTATTGAAGGCATGAAAGACATTTCAGTTGTCAGATCTACGCAAGAACCATTTGCAACAGGTACATTCATTGCCATTCCTGAAATTTTATTTTTGAATTTCGGTAATAATTGAGATACATAATCGGGCGCCCATGTCTCATTTGGGATAATATTTTCTACAGCTGATCTGCTTCGCCTTAGATCGGATCTAACAGAATCAGCTAAAGGCTGATCAGATGTATATGCATGAACATTTGTCATCATTGCATTTTCAATTCCGAAATTTTGATCAAGCACTTTTAACATTAAAGCTAAGACTTGGGTTGTAGAAGAGGTAGTTGATATAATTTGATCTTTGCTATTAATCTTATTCTGATTAATTCCTTGGATAACTATTCTATCAATTTCATCAGCTGGTGGCTTTGTCACAAGGACTCTTCTTGCTCCAGAATCTAAATGTAGTTGTAATTGCTCTTTTTTTCGATAGACACCTGTAGAATCAATTACTATGTCAACATCGAAAGCATCCCAGGGTATACTGCCAGGTGCAGATCCAGGTAGCAGACGAGTTGATTTTCCATGATAAGTAAGATCGTTTCCATTAAGTGCAATTTCATCATCTATTGAACCATGAATAGAATCTCTCATTAGTAAATAATGCATTGCCTCAACATCGCCAAGATCACTTATGGCTACAAAATTAAATCGTGGGTCATTGTAACCAATGCGAAAAATATTTCTACCAATTCTACCAAAACCAAATAGACCAATTCTGATCATTTTATTTTCATTTTCAATTAATTCAAATAATGCATCAGCGCTACTAGGCAAAATTCCTTTTTTTGCATTAGTTTGTATTAGTTTAAAGCCTGTCGCTTTAGCCATTAATTCTAAAGTTCTGGATTTTACATTTTGGCCATTATTTTTTCGGTTATTTCCAAAAGTTGCTCTTGTAATGTTAGTTCTTTTTTCCCACTCATAATCAGTCCATGGACGTTTTTCAAGTAGTGTTGTAAAAATTTCTGATCTATTCATACTTAACTCAAATAATTATTATAGTAAATATACTATATTATACAAAATATATGAAATAAAACGTAAAATAAAGTTTATTTGAATTTATAAGTTTGAAATAATTTTAGATTAATTAACGCTAAAAAAAAATTAATTAATTGTGCAAGGAATCTTATCTACTGAGTCGTATCCTAAGCTTTTTCTTTCAATTATTCCTTTTTCAGGATAAAATACATCGCATTCTTCAAATGGTTTGGTGTATATATGTAAACTTATAGCTTTTTTATCAGACACATTTCTTACCGAATGTATTTCTGCTGGACCATCCAATGCTCCAGGGTCGAGATCTATTTGACTTATTTTTTCTAATTTAAGTGGTTTTTCAGAAATTAAGTTGTAATTAGAAATTTGTAATGAGCCCGATTCAATCCTCATCCAACATTTCTCTCCTTCATGCCCATGTATTGGAGCAGTTTGTCCAGGTTGCCAGCATACTAACAAAACCTCAAAATTAATGTCTTTATAGACCAAATTGCGCGAATATTTATGCTCTTTAAATAACAGGTACTCAGAAATTTCTGAAGGATTTAATAATTTATTTTCAAGAGATTTTGTTACTAGTTGTTTAGGGAAATTTTGCTCATTGAAATGATTAAGTTGATTAATTAATTGCTGCATCTTTTGAAAATACTAAGAAAAATTCAATCATCAATAGCAAATTTAAAATCTTCTATTAGATCTTCGATAGACTCAATCCCTACCGAATAACGAATTAACCGACGATCAATTCCTGCTTGAAGAAGTTCTTCATCAGTAAAATTAGAATGTGTAGTTTGCGCCGGTCGAACCACCAAAGACTCTACACCCCCTAAGCTCCATGTGTGAACAGGTATTTCTAATTTATTAATAAAATCATTAGCTGTTTGCTCTGATCCTTTTAATATGAAGCTTAGCATTGCGCCATACCCACACAAGAAACGTTTAGCTCTATCATGGTTAGGATTAGATATTAATCCAGGATAATTAACACTCTCCACCCCTGAGTGATCGTTTAAAAATTCTGCTATCTTTAAGGCATTAAAGCATTGCCTTTCCATTCTGACAGATAATGTTTTTATTCCTCTATCTAATAAATAGCAGGTATTAGGATCAAGCGATCCCCCTAGGTGGTTCAATGTTGACGAAATAGCTTTTATATTTTTCTCAGTACCAATTATGGCCCCAGCAGCCAGGTCGCTATGACCATTTAAATACTTGGTTGCAGAATGCAGAGATATATCAAAACCAAATTTAATAGGACAAAAGATTACAGGGCTTGCAAAGGTATTATCGATTATTGAAATCAAGTTGTTTGATTTTGCAAAATTTACTATTGCCTCAAGCTCAACAACTTCGACTAAGGGATTGGTCATAGTTTCTACATAAATAACTTTGGTATTATCTTTTAATTTTTCCTCCCAATTTTCAGTATTGCGCGCATCAATTAGATCAACTTCAATTCCATAACTTGGTAATCCATGTTTCATAAAATGGGCAGTTCCGCCATAAAGATTTTTATGAGCAAGAATATGGTCTCCAGCATTTAAAAAATGTAGTAAGGTGGTAGTAATTGCACTCATGCCTGATGATGTCACAACTGCTTTCTCAGCCCCTTCAAGTTGAGCTATTTTATCGCTCACACTTTTGTGGCTGGGAGTATTGTTGAGCCGAACATAAACTAAATCATCGTAGTTTTTTTGCCCCTTGTATTCAAAGGTAGAGCTTTGAAAAATAGGAACATTCACCGCGCCTTCTATCCTTGGATGTGGTTGACCTGCATGTATGACTTTTGTATCAAAGTTCATTTTTCTCTTAGACATAATACTTTATCCTTTTTATATCAAACTTAAAATACCTTAACTAATAAACGATTACAATATGCAGTTTTTTAAATTCAAACTTGATTTATATCTATTGCTATATTATTCTCTAATTAACTAATCCAATCATAAAATTTGAGGAGGAGAGACTCAATATGAATAAATTAGATGATTCTATTTTGACAAATCAATATCAGCTGTATGGGTTGGTAACTTTAAGAGTGCTTATTGGATGGCATTTTCTTTATGAAGGAATTTCTAAAGTCATAAATCCATATTGGTCATCTGCTGCATATCTGCTTGATTCGAAATGGGTTTTTTCTGGTATTGCAAATGCTATTGTTTCCAATCCGACTCTACTAACCATATCTGATTATGTTAATATGTGGGGCTTAACATTGGTTGGTTTTTCATTGATGTTAGGTATTTTTTCTAAATACGGGTCAATCGGGGGGATTTTTCTCATTATGATGTATTATCTCTTCGCTCCACCTCTATTAGGATTAGAATATGGAAAACCAAACGAAGGTAGTTATTTGATCGTAAATAAAAATTTAATTGAAGCATGCGCATTATGGATAGTATACATTTTTCCAACCAGTAATATTATAGGCCTAGATCGATTAATGCTAAAATCATTTAAAAATTAGAAAGAATAGAAATGAGCAAAGAAAATAAAAAGACCAATATTGAAAGAAGAGAATTAATAAAAGGCCTAGCAACAGTACCTGTATTAGGCGTATTCCTTGTTAATGTTCTAAGGAAAATAAAAAGAGATACAGAAAAGAAAGCAAATCTGCTATCAAACCTTATTCAAGAAAAATCACCTCCAGCAGCTGTAAAATCATTATCAAACAGCAAACATCTTAACTTAGGAGTTATTGGTTACGGAGGAAGGGGGGCCCATCTTGTAAGGGCTGCAGGTTTTGCAACAAAAGGTTGGACAGACACAGCTAGTGAAAATGCCCAAAAAAACAAATTAAATAAACAATTTGAAACTTTTATGACGCAAGAGGACCTTAATTGCTCACTTGTGGGAGTTTGCGATCTTTTTGATAATAATGCAGAGCTTGGTATTGATGCTTCTAAAAATGAGATCAGACCAGGAGGAGTACCAAAAGGAACGGCAATTAGATATAAAACGCATGAAGAGATGCTGGCTAATGAAAATATTGATGGAGTTATAATTGCTACACCAGATCATTGGCACTCAAGAATAACCATAGATGCAGCTAAAGCAGGAAAACATGTTTATTGCGAAAAAGGAATGACAAGGACGTTCGACGAAGCAATAGATGTATACGATGCAATTAAAAAAACTGGAATAGTTTTTCAGCTTGGCCATCAGAATAGACAGGTTGAAGCAAATGAAAAAGCTAGACAAATATATGAGCAAAATCTGCTCGGTCCTGTCAATTTAGTTGAACTTACAACTAATCGAAACTCACCGTGGGGTGCTTGGTATTGGGGCATTCATCCTGATGGTAATCAAAAAACGATTGACTGGGAGAGATTTCAAATGCCATCTCCTAACAAACTTGCATGGGGAGACGGGAAAGAAGCTTTAGAGCGTTTTTTTAGGTGGAGATGCTGGTTTGATTATGGAACAGGCCTATCGGGAGATCTTTTATCTCATGATTTTGATACAATTAATCAAATAATGGATATTGGAATACCAAAATATGTTAGTTCTTCAGGAGGTATTTACCATTATAAAAAAGAGAATTATCCTGATTTAATTGGTTTTGATAGAGATGTCCCAGATGTTTGGAATGCTACTTTTGAATATCCTGATCGTGATTTAACAGTATTATACAGCGCTACTCTTTCAAGTTACAATCCTAGGGGAAATCGTATAATGGGTCACGATGCTACTATGCAAATGGGAGGACAGAGTGGTGGAGGATCAATTCATGGATTTAACGTAACAGCTGATGAGTTATCAACACAATATAAGGAAAGATTAGAAAGTGGTATTATTAATCCTAATTATCCAATATATACCTATTCACCGGGATCAAAACAGATCGATGGAGTAACATCAGCTACATCACGATATTTTGCTAACAAAGGATTATTATATACATATAGAGATGGAAAACGAGTTGACCCTACGCATCTACATATCAAAGATTGGCTAGACTGCATAAGATCTGGAGATCAACCAAAATGTAATGTTGATATAGGTCTTCATGAGGCTGTAGCTTGTGCTATGGCAACTGAGTCTTATTTAACAGGAAGAAGAATTGAATGGGATCCAGTAAATAGAAAAATCATATAAATACAATGACTAAGAACCTCAAGCTTGGTATTATGATGTTCCTTCAATACGCTGTTTGGGGAGCTTGGATGCCTGTTACATCAAGATTTCTGACAGCTAGCGTTATAGATGGCGGGCTTGGATTCACTGATTCAGAGATGGCAATAATTCTAGGTTTCGCCGCATCTGTTGGCGCGTTAAGTGCTCCATTTATTGCTGGTCAAGTAGCAGATAGATATTTAAGCACAGAGAAAATCTTAGCATTTTTAGTTATCTCAGGTGGTCTAGTAAAATGGTATACTGCATTACAAACTGATTTTAATGCTTGGCTGTATTTATCCATCCTTTATAGTATTTTGTACATGCCAACACTAGCATTATCCAATTCTATTGCATTTGCTCATCTGGAAGATAGTGAAAATAATTTTCCAAAAATAAGAGCTTGGGGAACCATAGGCTGGATTGTTGCAACATGGACATTTCCAATGATTTGGCTTCAAACAGATCTTGGTTTTAGTTTTATGCCCCCCTTTCTAATTGGATCAGAAGTTGAAGGAGTGGTTAATAGACTTGGTGATTCTTTTAAGTTTTCTGCTATTATATCCATTATTTATGGATTTTTCTGCCTGTCTCTTCCAAATACTCCGCCAAAAAAAGATGCAGTAGAAAAATTTGCGTTAAAAAAAGCTTTTAATCTTTTTAAGAAAAAGTCATTTTTAGTTGTTGTTATCTCAAGCGTATCAGTAGCAATCATACATCAAATCTACTTTTTATTAACAGGTCCATTTTTGGTATCAATTGGCATTAAAGACAGTGCAATTGGACCAGCTATGTCCATTGGTCAGTTTTCTGAAATACTTATTATTATTTTCTTAGGATTCTATCTGAAAAAATATGGATTCAAGGTGGTTATTAGCTTGGGTATTTTTGCCTATTGTCTTAGGTACCTAATATTCGGCGCTGCTTTTTTACCTGCTTGGTTTATTGTTTCAAGCCAAGTTCTTCATGGAGTATGTTTTGCTTTCTTCTTTGCAGCTGTATTTATTTATGTTGATAAAATATCCGACGACGATGTTCGTAGCTCTGCGCAAACATTAATAGCATTATTTTTAGGTGGTGCACCTATTTTAGCGGGAGCAATTACTGCATATCTATCAAACTTATATTCGACAGACGGTTTGCTTAACTTTTCAAAATTTTGGCTTACTTTGTCTTCTATAGGGCTAATAACAACAATTTTCTTCTTTACACAATTTGAAAGTGAGGTTGATCAAACTAATGAATAATAAAAGATTGGGAATCGGTTTTATTGGAGGTGGATTTATCACTCGCTTTCACATACAATCTTTGCTTGCAGTAAGAGATGTTGATGTGATCGGGGTAATGTCAAAAACATTAAAATCTGCTGAAGAATCAGCAGATTTAGCTAATCAAATTGGGGTTGGTGATAATGCAAAGCCATATAAATCAATTACTGATATGATAGCTGATCCTAAAATAAATGCTCTTTGGGTTTGCTCTCCTAATTTTGCCAGAATAGAAACATTTGAGGAAATTGCGAGTGCTATTTCAAGCGGAAAAGGTGAGCTTATTGGTGTTACCTGCGAAAAACCACTGGGCAGAAATTTCAACGAAGCCAAGAGAGTTTTAGAATTAACTAAAGAAGTTGGTCTTTTGGATGGATATTTAGAAAATCAAGTATTCTCTCCCTCCATTGTTAGAGGAAAAGAAATCATTTGGTCTCGCGGCGCGGGCACCACAGGCCGTCCCTATTTAGCTAGAGCAGCTGAAGAGCATAGCGGTCCTCACATGCCATGGTTTTGGGAAGGATCATTACAGGGCGGTGGGGTATTAAATGATATGATGTGCCATTCTGTCGAAGAAGCGCGTTTTATGCTCACTGATCCAAGCAAGTCAAGGGATTCTATTAAGCCAATAAGTATTAGTGCCCATATGGATTGTTTAAAATGGCAAAGGCCAGAATATGCGAAGATTCTTTCTGATAATAGCAATGGTAAAACTGATTATTTGACTAGACCCTCAGAAGATTTTGCAAGGTCCTTGATTGAATATTTAGATGAGGAAAATAATAAATTAATTGTTGAAACAACAACATCGTGGTGTTTTGTTGGCGAAGGACTGCGCTTGAGCATGGAGCTATTTGGGCCTGAGTATTCAATGTTTGTAAATACATTGGATCCGGACCTTAAAGTGTTTTTTAGCAGAAAAGTTGCCGGCACTCAGGGTGAAGATCTAGTTGAAAAGCAAAATGCTGAATCTGGTGGTATGCCTGTTGTAAGTAACGAAGCGGAAGTTTATGGATACACAGCTGAAAATAGGCACATGGTAGAATCATTCTTATCGGGAAATAGACCGGTTGAGAATTTTGATGACGGTTTTGAGGTGACTAAACTCTTGATGGCAGCATACATGAGCGCCGAACAAGGAAGAACTGTAAAGTTGCCATGCAAAGAAATTGAAACTTTTATCCCTGCGGTTGCTACAGGCAATTGGAATCCAAAGAGGTCTTGATTATGAAAATGAAATTAATATTGCTTTTATTTTTTCTTAACTGTGGAGATTCTTCTGATTGGCAAATATTTTTCGACGGTAAATCAGTGAAAGGTTTGCGCGGCTATAAGCAAAAAGATTTTCCGAATGGAAAATGGATCATTGAAGATGGAGCTCTAAAAACCGTTCCTGGTCATAATGGTATTGATCTAATAAGCAAAGACATGTTTACTGATTTTGAATTAGAACTTGAATGGAAGGTAGCTCCGGGCGGGAATAGCGGCATTTTCTATTTTGCAACTGAGGAGGGCGATTACATATGGCAATCTGCACCTGAAATGCAAGTATTGGATAATGATGTTCATATAGATGGAAAGAATAAGTTAACATCAGCTGGGGCACTTTATGCAATGATTGAGCCTTCTTCTGATGTTACTAAAACTGTAGGCGAATACAATAAAGTGCGAATAAAAGTAAAAGATAAAAATGTTGAACATTGGTTAAATGGAGAAAAAATTTTAGAATACACATATCAGAGTGACAAAATGTGGGATCTTGTAAAAAGCAGTAAATTCAATTCAATGCCTCCTTTTGCAAAAGCTAAAACAGGACACATTGGACTTCAAGGCGATCATGGCGAAGTTTGGTATAAAAATATCAGAATAAGAAAGCTATGAAAAGAAGGGAATTTCTAATTAAAAGTTCTACGTTTACTACAGCCTTTGCATTCACTGGCTTGACATCTATACCAACTGCTGGCTGTAATCCTAAAAAAATACCATTTGAAATTTCATTAGCCCAATGGTCTTTACATAGAACTTTACGATCTAAGATAATAGATCATTTAGACTTTATTACCATTACCAGAACTATGTTTGACATCGATGCCGTAGAGTATGTAAATACTTTTTTCTTTGACAAAGCTGAGAATATTGATTTTCTTAATCAAATGAACTTGAGAGCTAATGATAATGGAATCAAAAATTTACTTATCATGTGTGATGCAGAGGGCGACTTAGGAGACCCAAACAAATTAAAAAGAAAACAATCTGTTGAGAATCATTACAAATGGATAAATGCAGCAAAACATTTAGATTGTCATTCCATAAGAGTCAATGCTCGTAGCTCAGGTGAGAAGCAAATTAGCTATGAAGATCAGCAGAAATATGCTCTGGATGGACTTCAAAAACTTGCAGAATATGCTAAAAAAGCTGAAATAAACATAATTGTTGAAAATCATGGTGGTTTATCCTCCAACGGCAAATGGCTTTCCGAGATAATGAATATGGCTAACGATCCTTCAATAGGAACTCTTCCTGATTTTGGAAATTTTAAGATCAATGAAAATGATTGGTATGATAGATATCAGGGCGTTGATGAACTTATGCCATATGCAAAATCTGTAAGTGCAAAAAGTCATGAGTTTAATGAAAATGGTGAAGAAGTAAATACTGACTTTTCTAAAATGTTGAACATCGTTTCGAATCATAATTATGATGGATACATAGGTATAGAATATGAGGGCTCAGTTCATACTGAGTTTAAAGGAATTATACTCACCAGAGATTTGTTAAAAAGACATCAAATATAATTTTTTCAATTAAATTCATTTGTAAACCTTAAAAGATTACTATATATTTATATTTATTTAATAATTTTTTTATATTTTTATTATTGACAATAATATATTTAATCATTTAAGTTTTATAGTTAAAATTATTAGGGAGCGGGGGAACGCAACACTCTAATTATTTTTTATTTACGTTTTAAAATCGTCATGCTCTCTCCTTGACGAAATAACCGCAAATTATTGACTCCCAATTTAATAGAGGGTTTATATTTTGGGAGTCATTAGCGGAATTTTAAGATCTTAAATACTCTAAACATTCCAACGTATTTCCCTTGAAAATGCACCTATCAATTTTTTTATTTAATTGATAATCATACATATTGTCATAATAACTGACAATTAATTTTTCTATCCAATCGAAGTGAGCATTGTGATCATAGTTGGAAAATGCTTCTTGAATCTTTTTTTTAATAATTAAATGACTTGATGCTCCCAGTCTTTTCTTTATCTTATCTAAATTTGCAAGAAACCGCTCTTTTGCTAAAAGAATATTTTTATCATTCTCTAGATGACTAGCAACATACCCATTGAAAATATTTTCAACTCTTTCCTCAATTGGAACCTCAACAATACAAATTTTAGATTTTTTCATTTTGTCATAGAATTTTGATGGGATAACTAATCTTCCTATGGTCCTTGATTCATCTTCAAGCACTAATTTGTTCGATTCATGATATAAATATTCAAAAGTTAGAAAATTTTCAAAATTAACTGGACTTGGTTGCTTTGTTGATCTAGCGCCAAAAGCAGACCCCCTGTGATTGGCTAGCCCTTCTAAATCTATGCTATTTTTAAGCTTATTTATCATACCAGTTTTATCTGATCCTGTTCTGCCAGCTAAAACTATCCAATCTTTGTTATCTTCGTTAATATGTTCAAAGACTTCCAAGCAAAAATTTCTTATTGATTTAAATCCTCCATCTACTCTATCTATGATTAAGCCAATATCTTTAAGCCAAGATTGTGCGATTTCAGATCTTAAGCCACCTCTGGCGCAATAAAGCCAAGATGTGGGGTTCACTTCAATGAATTTCTTCCATTCATTTACCCTATCATTTTTTATCTTACCGCTTACTAATTGATGGCCAATTTTTTTTGCTGTCTCCTGTCCGCTTGATTTGAAAGCCTTTCCAACAATCTCACGCTCCATATCATTTAAAATAGGAATATTGATTGATAATGGAATCGAACCTTGGTTGAATTCAGCAGGTGATCTAACATCAATGAAAGGTGTCTTTTTCTGAATTAAATCTTTTAACATATCATTATATAAATTATCAAAAGAAACTTATTTTATGTAAGTCCCAAAATTAATTTTCACACAATTATAAATAAAATATTTTCAAACATGATATTTTCACGATTTTTAATCGTAGGTTTTTTAGGAACAATTACCAATTTATCTATTTTTTTCATTTTTGTTGACTTTTTAAAATATCAGGCAACTTTGATTTCAATTTTTGCATTCTTTATTTCTAATTTGCAAAATTATATATTAAACCATCATTGGACTTTTTTTGAAAAAACAAAATTCTTTAACAAAACAATAATTGCCTACATAAAGTATTTTATCATTGCGCTCTCATCCTTAATCTTAAACTTAATAATACTAAATATAGTGCTAAATTTTTTCGATTTAAGTTATAAAGTTTTTGCTCAAGCCTTTGGGATTGCCGCAGGGACGGTAATAAATTTTGTAGGATCAAAAAATTGGGTCTTTAAATAACAAATGAACTTTCGATTCTTTGTTGTCGTGCATTTCATTCTTTTATTAATTCGCATTTATATTATTTCTAAGACATTTATCATAGATGATGAAGCATATTATCATATGTATTCAAAACATCTTGCTTGGGGTTATATAGACCACGGCCCCATTGTTGCTTTTTTAATAAAAATATTTTCAATTTTTAGTGATTCAGGATTCAGCTTGCGTTTTGGAGCTGTGCTATCAACCTGTATTTTAAGTATATCTACTTACGTTTTTGGAAAATTTTATTTCAATCAAAAAACTGGTATGTATCTTTCTTTGTTGATTTCTGCTAATTTACTATTTCATATAAATTCAACTATTATTACACCAGATGCCCCTTTATCGTTATTTCTAATTTTAGCCATAATGGGTTACTATATTTCCTATCACTACAATGAAAAACTCATTTATATTTCTGGATTTTTACTAGGCATGGCTATTCTTTCTAAAATTACTGCAGTGTTTACAGCGCTAGCAATAGTAACATATCCTTTGATAGCTAAAGATTTAAAATATTGGATATATAAAAAGGAATTTCACCTATCATTCCTGATTGCTTTTATAGTTTCTAGTCCATTTATAATTTGGAATATAAATAACGATTTTGCTTTTATCCGATACCAAGGAGCGCATGCTACTGAAGAAGGCGACTTAGAAGATTTTTTTGAACTATGGCTTTCATTGGCAATATTAGTTGGCCCTATTCTGTATTATTATTCCGTTATATATCCTCTCAAAAAAATTCGCTTTTTAAAAAAACTAAACCAAAATTCCACTTACTTTATTTATATCACAGCGGTGCCTTTGATTTATTTTATAACGCATTCTATTTTTTCAAAGTTTGAGATTAATTGGCCAGCTCCCATTTTTTTAAGTGGTCTCTTCATTGTTGGTATAAAGCTTGGCCAGATAAAATCTTTCTCAAAAAAGATTTTATTTCAAATTGGATACTCAGCTTCTTTAATCATTATTATAACAGTTCAAACTTTCAAACCATTTTTACCCATTAATTCAATATCAGATGTGACGAACAGATATCATATATACAAAGACCTTCTGATTGAAATACCTAAAATTTTAAGAGAATCACCTGAGCTAAGGGGGTTGAGAATTGCATCTAATAATTATCAAATACCATCAATAATAAATTTTTATTTAAAGCCTGATTTGGAAGCAACTTGTTTATCAATTGGATATCACGAAACGCTTTACTCATTTATTCATGATGATATCATCGGTGAAGATTTTTTATTTATTAAGCCAAAATATGGAAGACCGGATTGGATGGAAAGTAATTTTCAATCAATGAGTTTTATCAAAGAATTCACTGCAATTAGAGATAACAATATTATTGCAAAGTACTCAGTTTGGCATTTAAAAAACTACCTTGGCAAAGAAAACGTCTATTAGTTTTAATTTTATAAATTTGGCCTTATCCTCATATTATACCATATGAACGCATAAATATCAGAAGCTAAATCCATCCTTTGCTCCATAGATACACTACCATGCCCTGCATTGGTTTGAATTCTTATTAAAACTGGATTCGATCCAGAATGAGCTTTCTGCAAGCCAGCAATAAATTTGTAAGAGTGTGCTGGAACAACTCTATCGTCATGATCGGAAGTTGTAACTAAAGTTGCAGGATATGAAACACCATCCTTAATTGCATGAACAGGAGAATAGGTTTTCAAATATTGGAACATTTCAGGAGAATCTTCTGCTGTTCCATAATCGTAAGACCAACCCGCACCTGCAGTGAATTGATGATATCTTAGCATGTCCATAACTCCCACAGCAGGAATAGTAACTTTCATAAGTTCAGGTCTTTGAAGCATTGTAGCGCCAACTAATAATCCACCATTCGAACCACCTCTGGTTGCAAGATAATCACTGGATGTATATTTTTCATTTATTAAATATTCGGCTGCAGCTATAAAATCATCAAAGACATTCTGTTTATTCATTTTGGTTCCTGCTAAATGCCATTTTTTTCCATATTCGCCGCCGCCCCGTAAATTAGCAACTGCATACACTCCTCCATTTTCTAGCCATACAAGATTCGTAGCGCTGAAACTGGGTGTTAAGCTAATATTGAATCCGCCATAACCATACAAAATGGTCGGATTCGTTCCATTCATTGCCATATCTTTTTTATGCGTGATAAACATAGGTATAGATGTATCATCCTTGCTTTTAAAGAATATTTGCTTAGTAATATAGTCTTCTGCATTAAAATCAATTGATGGAGATTGATAAATTTCTGATTCTCCAGTTGTTAACTTATAGTTATATATTGTTGATGGAAAAGTGAAAGAGCGAAAAGAATAATAAAGATCCTTGTCCTCTTTTTTTGCTGAAAATCCGCTCGCAGTTCCAATGCCTGGTAATTTTATATTCCTGATAAGCTTACCATTTAAATCCAATTGTTCGACTTCAGTTTTTGCATCAACCAAATAACTTGCAAAGAGATAACCTCCTCCAAAACTAGCGCTCAAAACATTTTCTTTTTCAGGAACAATATCATTCCATTTTTTGGGATTGTTTAAATTTACAGAAAAGACTCTGCCGTTTGGTGATTCTATATTAGAGTAAATAAAAAATTGATTTCCCTCGTTATGTACTACTGATAGTCGATTCATATATTCTTTATGAATTGTTATCAATCTTTCTTTTTTAAGGTCTAAGATATGCAACTGATTTCCGCTTGTTGTTTTACTTGCAGAGATAACTAAATAATTTTGATCTTCAGTTACATAACCACTAATATATCTATTTGGCTGTTTTTCTCCACCATAAATTAATTTATCAGAAGTTTGAGGGGTCCCAAGCTTATGATAATATAATTTATGTAATTGGGTTTTTGCTGAAAGCTCACTTGTATTTTTTGGATTAGAATAACTACTGTAATAAAAACCTTGATTGCCTCGCCACGAAACACTGCTAAATTTGACATCTATAAGAGTGTCCTCTATAATGGACTTTTTTTCAGAATCAATAACAATTATTTTTCTCCAATCAGAGCCACCTTCTGTAATCATGTAAGCGGCTAATAATCCATCCTTAGAAAAAGAGATTCCTCTCAGTGCAACTGTCCCATCGTCTGAAAACCTATTGGGGTCAATGAAGATCTCGGAGGATGAACTATTGCCAATTTCCTTTCTGTAAACAACTGAGTGATTTTGAAGTCCAGAGTTCTTATAATAATATTCATATTTACCCTCTTTAAATGGAGCTCCTAATTTTTCATAATCATTTAATTTCTTTAATCTATTTTTTAACTTTTTACGATAAGGAATTTGATCTAAATAATTAAAAGTGACATTGTTTTGTCTTTCTACCCAATCCTCGGTTTCTTTTGCCATATCATCTTCCATCCATCTGTATGGGTCAGGAACTCCCTGCCCAAAGTATGTGTCGACATGATCAGACATTCTACTTTCAGGATAAACAAGCGTTATATCTTTATTTTGACAAGATATTAAAAATATCAATAGTAAAAATAAGTTCTTTTTCATTACTGCCTCAAAAATTGTTTAATTATAAAAAGTTTAATTTTTTTCATTGTTGATTATTCTAACGATTTCATTTTTAAAGTAACTAGCATGATGAATAACACAAGAATTTCCATCTAAATGTGCAATCAATTGATCAGAAATCAATAGACCATAATATTCTTCTAAAATATATCTATAAAATGATAATTGCATAGAATAATGAACAAACTTACAATCCATCAGATGGCTCGTAACTGGATGAATACCCATTTTTCCATTGAATGATACTTTGGGTATTGATTTTGAAGTTTTCCAATCAAGAATTACATAAGAATTATTCTTTTTATCATGCATTAAGATATCAATACTACCTGCTATGTTCAATTCCTTAGAAAAGATTATCGCTTCAGATTGCAATTCTTTTTTTATACTATTTTTTTCGAGCCAATTTATTGCGTCTAATGATTGTTGTTCGGTTGCAATATTTCCACTTTTTAAAAAGTCTTCAATTTCTTTATGAATTTTTGACCCATGATCTCTTTTTTCGTCCCATTGCTTAATTAGCTCATCTTTGGTCATGCCAAAATATTTAGGATGGGTATTGATCAACTTAGAAGCTACTAAATCTTTGTTAAAAGGTTCAAAATATTTGGAAATTAATTCTGTTACACTATTAAATGAAATAGAAGGATTTGATTTTAATTGGTATTTATGCTCATCTTCAAAAAGATGAATATCATTGTCGTGCAAACTATTCAATTTCAACCATCAAATATTTAAATCATTATTATGCTGAGAATAATAGTTAGATAACTCATCATAAATCTTTTCAACGGCTTTGTCTACTGGCATCTCATCATGAATCTTTCCACCAATCATCAGTCTCCCTTGCAAGTGCTCCATCTCATGCTGAAATAATCTTGAGATAAATCCATTCAATTTATCGATTTTTTTTCTACCATTCTCATCATAACGACGAATAGTTATTTTATCAAAGCGCGACATAATAAACGTTTTCTCTGGGATGCTTAAGCACCCTTCTGGACCACTTTGCATTGATTCATCACTAGTTTTATCTATTTTAGGGTTGATATGTATGATGAAGTCTTTATCATGGTCTAAGTCATTTTTTTTACCGATAAAAATATTTTTATTATAACCAATTTGATTCGCTGCAACTCCTGCGCAAGGTGTTGCTTGATATGTATCGATTAAATCAGAAATGATTTCTTTAGTATTTGTTGACAATGGAAATTTGACTTTTTTTGTAGGCTCCATTAAGAACTCTACATTGTCTCGTATGATCTCTTTACCATCCCAAACTTGAACTATATCTTTTACAGCCATGTATTAATTTAGTTGAAATGAATAAACTTAATAAACTAATTCAAAGATAAATTTTTATATTTATATTTAGTTTTTGAACTATAATTTAACTTTATTAAAATGGGTAAATCATGATATTTAAAAAGATTAATAAGATAAAAATATTACTAACAATTTTAGTTACAATAATAATTGGTTGCAGTTCTACAGTTCCATCAAATAAACCAATGAAACAAAGAAATAAAATCCTTCAAGAAGAAATTGTGGAACTCAAAGGTGTCAACAGCGCCATTGATATTATCAATGTAGCCAGACCCAATTGGTTAAGGTCTGGTGTTGGGACATCTTCAAATATATCGGTTTATCAGAATGGTATGTATATAGGTGGTTTGAGTGAATTAAACTACATTAGCGTTCAAACGATCATTGATATGAAATTACTATCACCCTCAGAAGCTACTACAATTTATGGAACCAACAATATGCTTGGTGCCATTGAGATTAGAACAAGATAGTTTTAAGTCTTTTCTTCAAAGTTTAGTAGGTAAACAGGTATAGCCAATGACAAGCCTACTCCAAACATCATTAAAAAATATTTCCCAGGATTAGGCCCCACGCCATTTATATATCTGTGAATAATAAATATCGAAAAACTTAAACCTGAAACACCAAGGTCTGCAGCCAACATTCTTACCGCATTATTTTCAAACCAAGCTGAAAAAAACTGTCCAATAGTATATTGATCGATTAAAATTGAAGAGAACATTGCCCAATAGGGCAATACAATTCCTAGAAATGCTAGAATTAAATATATTTTTTTCATTTTTTCCCTTTTTTTAAAGAAAACCATTTATGTACTCCAAAATGGTTTCTTGATATAGGCGTCTGGTTAATCACATACCATTGCAATCCTCCCAAAACCGATCTTAAATAAGAATCCAATTGAGGTTTTACAAATAAACTAAATGGAATTTTTTGAATAAACTTTGATCCTGTATTAAAAATAAAAGGATAAATAGTTATAGAAATTCTACTTCTAGTCGGATATTTTGTAGGGGCTATCCTCCAAGAAACATAAGATTGTCTTCCGTATTTTCTACCAATCAAAAGATCGTATCCTTCATTTTCATACCAGTTTAAAAAATTTCGCTCAAAAACCCATCCATTTAAATATTGTAATTCATCAATAGCCCCCTTTCCTGGCCATTTTTTTACTGAATTCTTTTCACAAAAAGGGTGGAATAGCTCTAAATGAGATTTTGTAGATATGATACTCCATGTATCTTTAGGGGTACAATCTAAATTAACAGAATAATTGATGGATTGGTTATATTTAGGAATGTGGTCTGGAATAATCATTCATGCTAATATTTTATTTATCAGAAAGTTTTTTAGCAATTGTTCGGTATGCATCTCTAAAAGGTACCCCTTCTTTGACAAGATTATAAACTTCATTAGTCGCAAATAAATCTTCTGTCATATCATTTAAACAATTTTCTTTACTGGCAATTAAGTTTGTTATGATATAAGTCATCATATCCAATGAAGATTTAGTGATTTTTATTGAATTAATTACTGGTTTTTTTGCTAGTTGGAGATCCCTATTATAACCTGAGATCAAATTTGCTGATAGGGATTTAACTTGAACTCCATATCCATTTACAATATGATAATTTGCTCTTATTAATTCTAACACATCAGGATTCTTTTTTTGTGGCATTATCGAACTTCCAGTACAAAATTTTTCTGGTAGCATGAAATAACCAAAGTGAGGCATAGAAAAAAGTATTAAATCAGAGCTTAATCTGTTCAAAGTGAGCATAATTTGAGATAAACTATCCACTATTAGTGTTTCAAACTTTCCTCTACTTATTTGACAATATATAGGATTTGATTGGATTTTATTAAAATCTAATTCACTAGATGTTAATTCGCGATCAATGTCGAGCGGTATTGGATATCCTGCAACAGAGCCTAAAGGATTTTGGTCAATAATGTGCTGAACGTTTTTTAAATTTTTTAAATCGTCAATACATGAATCTGCAAACGCATTTGACCATATTTTTATATTAGATGGCATAGCTTTCTGCATGTGGGTATATCCAGGAAAATCAAAATTATTGTTGTCACCAAACTTTTGTAAATGCTCAATGCATTGATTGATCATCGATGAAATTTCACTCAAAGAAGACTTGTAGTAAAGCCTCAAAGCAACTAAAACTTGGTCATTCCTAGATCGTCCCGTATGAATTTTGGATCCTGAATCTCCTAGAGACTTTATCAATCTATTTTCAATGGCTGTGTGACAATCCTCATCCTCAATCGAAATAGTAAATTTTCTTTCCTTATGCTCTTGAGCTATTTTTTGAAGTTCTTCAATTAATTGCTTTTCTTCATTAGCTGATAATATGCCAATTTTTTTTAACATTTTTGCATGAGCAATTGAAGCTTCACAGTCGTATTGAACAAGTTCTTGATCAATTATATAATCATCGCCAACAGTAAATTCTTCAATTTTTTTATCGATGGAATTGCCTCTATCCCAGATTTTACCCATTTATTTTTTTTCTTTACCTCTCCACTTGTAAGGATCTTTTCTTTGTAAAACTATTTTATGAGCCATAAGTCTAATGGAATTAATGTTTATAAAACCCTCAGAATCCTTAGCTTCAAACCCTCCTTCAATATCCATGCTGGAAAGATCTTGATCATACAATGATGTTGGGGATTCTCTTCCAATCATTATAATATTCCCTTTTAATAGTGCTAGTCTCACAACACCATCAACTGCTTCCTGACTTTTTCTTATGGCAGTTAACAAAAAATCCATTTCAGGTGAAAACCAGAAACCATTATATATAAGCTCTGAAAATTTAGGTATCAAAAGATCTCTTATATGCATTACCTCTTTATCCATTGCAATACCCTCAAGGTCTCTGTGAGCTTCAAAAAGAATTGTAGCGCCAGGGGTTTCATAAACACCTCTAGACTTTATTCCAATAAACCTATTTTCAACCATATCTACCCTGCCAATACCATTTTTTCTCCCAACTAAATTCAAGTAATTCATAATTTCTAAAGGATTATCGTAAATAGTGTTATCATCCAAGTTTGAAACTGAAACAGGAATTCCATCTATAAATTTGATTTCCAATTTAGTTTCTTCATCAGGGGCATTTGAAATATCCTCAGTTAAGCTAAAAACAGATGGGTCAGGTCTTTTGCTTGGATCCTCTAGTATGCCTGCCTCATGGCTGATATGAATTAAATTCTCGTCTTCACTGTATGGCTTTCCTTTAGAGGCAGTTATTGGAATTTGCCATTTCTCAGCATAACTTAATAAGTCATTTCTTCCTTTAAATTGATTAGAAAACTCTATATCTCTCCAAGGCGAAAAGACATTAATATTGGGATCTAATGCATGATATGCTAATTCGAACCTTACTTGATCATTACCTTTAGCTGTAGATCCATGGGAAACAATAGATGCGTTTTCATTATGCGCGATCTCGATTTGTGCTTTAGCAAGCACAGGTCTTGCAAGTGCAGTCCCCAATAAATACCTTCCCTCGTAAATAGCATTGCCTTGCAAAGCAGGATATACATAATCAATTATGAAGGGATTTTTTAAATCTTCTATTATTACTTTAGAAGCGCCTAGTTTTTCCGCCTTTAATTTAGCGCTTTTAAAATCATCAGACTGTCCAATATCGCCTATGAAACAAACTACTTCATAATCTAAATTTACTAACCATTTTAAAATGACTGAAGTGTCAAGACCGCCACTATAGGCGAGTATGATTTTATTGTTCTCTTCCAATGTCTATTCTTTGAAGGTGTTAAACCAGTTCAAAGATTCTATCATGCAAGCAGAAGCTGCGCCATTATGATTTCCTTCGAATGAAGTGGTCTGAATTTGAGTTGCGCCGTTACTTTTTAATACTGTTGCAGCTTCTTCCATCAAATAATGAAAAACAGTCGTATCATCTTTTCCGTGCATAAAGTGAATTGGTGCTTTAGGGGTCCATCCATCGTATATAAAGCTTTGATCTTTCAAGTATTGCTTAAAAGTTTGCTCTCCATCCCCAAGAAAACCATCCAAAAAAGATTTTTTTAAAAGAACACTAATCGTGTCATTTAAAGCATTATTTATTAAAGTTGCACCTTTTGATCCGTCGTACATTGTTTTGATAGGCTCAATATATGGTTCATTTACCCAACGATTAAGCGCATCTGAATCTCCAGTTCCATTAATATAGCCCCATAAAGCAAAACCTAAATAATATGGCTGATGATAAATTCCTTTTTCAAAGATAGTCTTTCCCATGTTCATAGTTGAATACGGACCTGCTAAAGGCGCGTTAGCTGTTATGGTAAATTCAGGATATTTTTCATCAATATATTGATGAAATGCCATGGTGTTGTAACCCCCGGCAGAATAACCTGTTGTAAACAATTGATCATTCAATTCGATGTCATTTTCGCATGCAAATTCTTTTGAGGCTTTTAATAAATCAATTCTTGTTTCTGCAGAAACTTTTTTATTAACAAAAGAAGGTTGGGTATCGGATACACCAAAACCGTAACCATCGGCATAAATAGAAAAATAACCTTGCATAGAACCTAAGATTCCTTGGGGGCCTGTTGTAGGTGATACTGATGGAACGCTGTATTGTTCAGTGTTAGTATAGTGGCCAATGCTTAATGTTGGTATTGCCTTACCATCATCTAAAACAGGTACATAAATTGCCCCTGACAGTTCGACAGGTTTATCATCAGGTCCAATTGATTTATAAACTACACTATAGACATCAATCCCATTTTCGATGTTTAAACTTGATTCATCAATACCGTAAAACGTTTTAGCAAGCGATGCTATTGATTCTTTAGAATATTGAAAAGTTCTTTTTGATGAAACTAAAGAACCCCTATCTTCATATAGGTTGCAATTTTTTTCTGTGTCTCCATTATCCTCACAGCTTAAAAAAACCAACAAAATTAAAATGTTAAAATATTTTTTCATCATAATCTCTCCTTAATTATTGTGAAATTCCTAAATCTTTTATTATTCTATTTGCAACATTGTAACCACTGCATCCAATCACACTTCCACCAGGATGGCAACCTGCAGAGCCTGCGTACAAACCATCGATGGGCCACTTGTATGGGGATCTATTGTCAAAACCATAAGCATTGTCAATGTGATGAATATGTCCATTTGAAATACCGAAATATGATTCAATATCTGGCGGTGCTAACATAAATGTATCATCAATCTTATGTCGAAGATCTGGAGCAAATCTTTCTGCTATATCTATTAAGTAGTTTTCATATCTGTCTCTTTCCTTATCCCAACTACTTCCTTGTATATCATATGGGGCCCATTGAACAAATAAAGCTGCAGAATGCCTACCATCAATATCCATTAAAGATGGCTCAGCATCAGTATGAAAATACCACTCAATAGTAGGAAAGTCTGCTAGGATACCGTTTTGAACTTGTTGGTATGAATCTTTAATTTGATCTAATATTGAACCATTTTCTTCTTGAGGCAGCAAATGGCTTGTAGTTTTGTGTTGACCGATTTGGTCATTGAGACATGAAAATGTCGGAAGATCGTTTAGAGCTAGATTTAATTTTAAAGTGGTTCCCATCTTACGCTTGCTGTTCAAATCTGCTTTAAATTCTTCTGGCAGATGATCGGTTGCAAGGCTCATCAATTTAAATGGATCACAAGCTCCAAGAACGATATTTGCTAAAGTTTCATCTCCACTTTCACTGACCACTCCAGAGATTCTATTGTTTGTAATTATCAGTTCATTGATATTCGAATCAGTTTCAATATCCACACCTTCGTTTAGAGCTAAATTTTTAAGTCCATTTGTAACAGCTCCCATTCCTCCCTCAGCTATCATCCAAGTTCCACCAGACTTTGGCAATCTGCACATGTTGTGAACCAAAAAATTATAGCCCGTCCCATTCATTCCGAATGAAGCATTGAGTCCACTAAAACCATCTGTAACAGCGTACATTGCGAGTAATAATTCAGATTTAAAATTAAATCGATATAAATACTCTTCAACGGGCAAAGAACAAAGATCTAAAAAAGTTCTTTGCAATTCTTTTCTTATAAATTTATAAGCAGTTTGTTCTAAGGGCAAAGGTTCTTGGAGCCAGGAAGGGGCCAAATCTTCTCGAATCATTGCAATTTCAGCTTCTAGTCGTTCAATTGCTATAGCATCTTGATCAGAAAAAAAAGATCGAATCTGCTGATCATTTGCTTTTGAATCTGCTCCAAGTAAAAGGTATTTATCATTGAGAGTTGGTAAAAAATAGTGAGGGTCTCTACGAACCAAGTTTAATTCTAAACCAAGCTCGCGCATCAATTCAGGAGGCATTACACCTAATAAATAAGCACCTGTAGAGTGTCCAAGGTTAGGTGCCAACTTAAATGGATTTTCCGTTTTAGCGGCTCCTCCGACAACTTTTTTACCTTCAAATACCTTAACAGACAAGCCTGATCGCGCTAGCATGATGGATGAAACAAGCCCGTTATGGCCAGCACCTACTATACATACGTCATGCTTTATATTCATCTTAACCTCAGATTGAAAAAAAATTAAAAATAAAGATATGCGAATTTATTAAGAGAAACAATTTGTATTTACAAACAGAAAAATTAATATTATAAAGATTCAATATTGCTATCTATCCATTGAAGTCTATTTAAAAGCCATGTGCTCAAATAATCTATCTCCTCATCATAATTAGCCCCCATATAGGCATTGGGCCAAATCCATTTATCTAATATTTGCCATCTTTGAAAATTTCTATCTACACTCCCAGAAATTTTCAATTTTTCTACAAAACCATTCAATAATTGAAAAATAGAGTCATTTGAGAGAGTATTCTGTCTTAAATCAAACCACCTAGTTACGATTTTTGCCTTAAAAGAATCATCTTCCAATAATCTTTTCCACCAAAAAGGAACTTTCCATAAATCGCCTTGGCAATAATCGTTAAATTTAAACATCCATTTATCTACAGCATCTCCGTTGCAGTAATTCGCATTTCCAAAAGCTAAGTTAAAATCCCAAATTGGTCCCATTTTCAGTTTTCCCGATATATCTTTATGAATAAAAGTACTTAATCTATATGCATCAACATTGTTACTAAGTTCATTTAAAATAAAAAAATCAACAAAACTATCAATGTCAATATATCTTCTGTAGCCATTAAAGGGGTCTTGAAAATTGTCTGTGCTTAAAGCATTTTCAAATTGACGAATTATATTTTGAATAAAACTTTTTTGATCCGAAGAAATCTCTTCAGGTTTAGGATAATGGTAAAGAAAATGTATTTTAGAATGTGAATTGTCATTTAATGAATCGCCATTAGAATCATAATTTGAAAGAAAAGATATTTGATCATTATAATCATTATATATGTCAACAGCCTCACCAGTTAATTTATCTATTTTAATGATATAACCAGTGCCCTCGCCTGAGCTCGATTGAGTTTTAGAAATGTTAACGCGATGCTTATCAACTTTAATCTTTTCAAATAAAGAATATACCCCTTTATAATCACCATTTATTATTACCTCCATGAACTTGGACCTACTAGCATATCGACCCATGTTGTTTGATAGCGAATATATAAGATTATTTCTTATGAGCGATTTGTCCCCATAAGGACCATAAAATATCCAGTCTTCTTCCTTAGGCAGCCCTCCTAACGAAACATCTATATCGGCTCCATATTGATCCCAAGTTTCAACCCCATATTGTTTTTTTTCATAAAAATATTGAGATGAAGACCCTCTCTTCTCTATCCCAATATAGCCCTTGTGAATAATATTACTATCCAAAGATATTATCAGCTCACCTAATATTTTCGGTTCATCTAAAATTTCTTTTTCATAAGTATCAATGCTAAAAGTCATTAAACTTTCAATATAATCTTTGATTATTATTTCATCCTCTACCACTTTTTTTTCAATTTGTTCATCTTCACATTGAAATAAAAATAGTAGCAAGAAGAGCCAATTTTTATGATTAATTTTTTTAAATTTTATATTCATAAAATAATTTTATAGATTTTCTGATTAAAGATATGGATATTCATTTAATTTAAATTAATAATTCATTTTAAAACCTTTAATAATTATTTATTTGATTGGAGCAAAGAAATGAAGATAGCTAAAATTTTATTTTTTCTCATATGTTCAAACTTGTGGGCAGACTCTTTGGATGTTTTTTTTAAAGATGGTATGAAATGGAGGAATATAGGTCCTTTTAGAGGTGGTAGGTCGTTAACCGTATCTGGAGTGATTGGCGATCCTTTGACCTACTATTTTGGTTCAGTTGGTGGAGGCGTGTGGAAAACAGATGATGGTGGCTTAGAGTGGTCAAACGTTTCGGATGGTTATTTTCAAATGGGTTCAGTTGGCGCTGTTGTGGTTTCTGAATCCGATCCTAATGTTGTATATGCAGGAATGGGTGAGTCCGATATTCGCCCTGTCATGACTTCACACGGTGATGGGGTATATCGTTCCGATGATGCGGGTAAATCATGGTCCAATATTGGACTTAAAAAATCAAGAACCATATCAAACATTGTTGTTCATCCTAAGGATCACAACACTTTATTGGTTGGCGTGCAGGGCGATCAATATAAACCAAGTAGTGACAGAGGATTATATCATTCTAGTGATGGTGGGAAAAACTGGAAAAAGGTTCTTTACATCAACGAAACTACGGGAATAAGTGGGCTTACTATGGACAGGAATAACCCAAGAATTATATATGCATCAACATGGGATCATTTGAGAAAACCTTGGCAAATGAGAAGCGGTGGAAAAGGAAGTGGAGTTTATAAATCAATTGACGGTGGTTTAAATTGGAAAAAACTAGAAAAAGGTTTACCAAAAGTTATGGGCAAAACCGATGTATCCGTTTCAGGAGCAAACTCAGATATAGTTTATGTCATTGCTGAAGCTGAAAAAAGCGGATTATATCGCTCAGATGATGGAGGAAAATCTTTTAAACTTGTTAATAGCGATAGAGTTCTTATTGCAAGAAGCTGGTATTATATTCACGTCTTCGCAGATCCGTCAGATGAGAACGTTGTATACGTACTAAATGCGCCCATGTTAAAATCTACCGATGGAGGAAAATCTTTTAAAAGAATTAGAGTTCCACACGGAGACAATCATGGTCTTTGGATAGATCCCAATGATAATCAAAGAATAATAAACGCTAATGACGGAGGAGCTAATATTTCTTTTAATGGAGGCAAGTCATGGTCAACGCAGAAAAATCAACCTACTGCTCAATTTTATCGGGTAATTACAGACAACAGATTTCCTTATTATGTTTATGCAGGCCAACAAGACAACTCCAGTGTGGCTGTCCCTAGCAGAACGAGTGGCAGAGGAATTGACTGGTCAGATTGGTATAGAGCGGCTGGCTGTGAAAGCGCATATATCGCTTTTGATCCAAATGATCCAGTAGATCTATACGGTGGTTGTTATCAAGGTTTAATAGAAAAGCTCAATATTGTAACTCGGAAAAGTAGAAGTATCATGGCATATGAATATTTAGGATTGGGCTCTTTGCCAAGTGATCAAAAATTTAGATTCAATTGGAATGCGCCGATCTTTGCTTCTCCTCATGATCCAAAAACAATCTATCATGCAGGGAACGTTCTTTTTAAAACCAATGACGGGGGAGACTCTTGGGAAGTTATCAGTCCAGACCTAACCAAAGATGAAAAGTCAAAACACAGTTTTGGTAGCGTTCCATTTACAAATGAAGCTGCAGGTGGAGAAATTTATAACACAATAATGTATGCAACCGAATCTATCCATGAACCTGGTACTATTTGGGTTGGTACTGATGATGGTCTTTTGCATTTGACGCAAAATGGAGGTAGAAATTGGAAAAATGTTACCCCAAAAGGCCTTGAAGAAGGAATTATTAATTCAATTGAAATTTCACCCCACGACCCTGGAAAAGTTTATATTACTTTGATGAGATATAAATTTGGCGACTTAACACCTTATATATACAGAAGTGCTAATTACGGAAAAAGCTGGAGTCGGTTAAATAGAGGAATGCCCAACAATATGTTTGCGCGTGTAGTTAGAGAAGACCCTATTAGAGAAGGTCTTTTGTATGCTGGCACAGAAAATGGTATATATATATCTTTAGATGACGGAAGAAACTGGCAACCATTCCAATTAAATCTACCGACTGTTCCAATAACAGATCTAACAATACGAAATAATGATTTAGTTGCATCTACTCAAGGACGATCATTTTGGATTTTAGATGACCTTACCCCCTTGCATCAGTATTCAAACAAAATAAAAAAATCAAAGATGCATTTTTTTAACCCCAGGCTTTCATATAGGGTTAGCGGAAGCAGCAGTCCTTCAAAAACCATTGGACAGAATCCACCCAACGGTGCAGTCTTTCATTACTATTTAAAAGATAAACCTAATGAGAAAGATAAATTTTCACTTGAGATCTCATATAAAAATAAAATAATTAGAACCATTTCAAATAAAAAGGGGGACAAAGCAAAAGTATTTGATGGTTCATATCAAACAAAGACCATTAATCCAAAAAAGGGTATGAATAAATTTGTGTGGGATTTAAAAAATGATGATTTAGTTAAAGTGAAGGATGTGTCATTTTATGGTGGTTATTCTGGATATAAGATTGGACCTGGGAAATATATAGCTAGGCTTACCTTAAATAATGAGATTATCGAAAGAAATTTTGAAATCAAAAATGATCCAAGGCTGGACATTAGTGAACAAGCGATCGTAGACCACCAACAGTTAATGAGCAATCTATACGATAATATAAATGAGCTGCACTCAACAATTGTTAAAGCGCGGAATATTAGGACCCAGATTTCGACAACGAATGATCATATAAATGATATGTCTAATGTAAAAGACCTTAAAGAAGCCGGTGAAAAAGCAATACAATCTCTAAATGGATGGGAAGGAAATGTAATTCAAACAAAAATGGTAACGTTTCAAGACGTGGTTAATTATTTGAACAAACTGAATTCACACATGATCAACCTTTTGAGCACAATGAGTCAATCAGATGCACCGTTGACTCAAGGTCAAAGAGATAGATATAATGACCTAAGTAAAGAATGGGATGATTACAGAAATAAATTTGAAATGATCATTACTAATGAAGTAAGATCATATAACGATCTTTATAATAAGGCTCAGTTACCTGCAGTTATCATTCCCGATTAAAGATTATTTTCTTAAAAAAATACCGCTACCAATTTCTGTTTTGCCGTTGATTATTATATTATCAAAACCGGATGCTAATAAATGAGGGGTGCTAAACGTAGCATTGGATTTGATTTTTATTGGATCAAATATTAAGATATCCGCTTTATAACCAACTAAAATTTTTCCTCTTTTTTGGATTCCTAATAAACTTGCTGGGAGTGATGTCATCTTACGTACTGCTTCTTCAATTGAAAATATATTTTCTTTTAAAACAAATTGTTCAATTATTTTCGCAAAGGATCCGTACCCTCTAGGATGATACATAGTAGGAGAGCCATCGGATGAAATAGCAATATTTTCATCTTTCATTAACTGATATTGTAAATCCTTATCCATGGTGAAATACGCAGCTCCAGCACCATTCGGTCCTATGATATCAACAATTATTTCTTGAAATGGTCTGTTTAAACTATCGGATACTTCTTTCAAGGTAAGTCCCTTGTATGGAGCTGTTCCAAACAATGTAGCTTCAGGCCCATTCCTAATTATTACTTTATTATAGACATAAGACAATAGATCGCTTCTTCTATTTTTAAGAACATTGGAATAATTGTTTGGCGGTAAAGCGTATTCAGGAAAGAGTATTCCAATCGTTGTATAGCTTGCAAGATACGGATAAATATCAGCAGTTACAGAAAACATGGATGATTGTCTTTTTTCCTTCATATAATTTAGGATCTCATTCGCTCTTTCAATACCCTTTCCATACACAACCTTTATATGCGAGATGTGGACGTTGGAATGATCACCTTGGCCAAAAAGCTCTTGTAGGTCAAGCTCCATAGTTGAATTATTTTCTGTACGCATATGACTCATTATAACACCATTGAACTCCCCCACTGTTTTCGCTAGCGCATTTAACTCACTTTGCTGAGCATATCTGCCAGGTACGTACTCTAGACCTGTAGACATTCCAAAAGCGCCAGAGCTCAAATCGTCACGAAGTAATGACTTAATTTTTTTTATTTCGTTATCAGTTGGTTTAGTTTTGTAACCTATCCCAGATCTCATCCTTAAAGAACCATGGCCAACTAAAGATGCAATATTTGGCCCCAATCTTAAATCTTCAATCTGACTAGCCCATTTACTATAAGGATCAACAGATGGACTTGTTCCATCCTGGCCAAGTGTGATGGTGGTTACTCCCATTGAAGTAAAATTTTCAAATAAGGGCGTTTTAAACGGATTACCATGTGAGTGAGAATCAATAAAACCAGGACTAACTAACATGCCCTTAGCATCAATTATTTTTTTAGCATTAATATCTTTTGAAACTTTGCCAATATATGAGATCGAATCACCATTAATCACTATATCGGAAAAAAACATTCTTGAACCAGTACCATCAACAATTGAACCATTTTTGATCCATATGTCGTTTTGATTAAAGATTTTTCCATGATTTTTTTCGCATGAATAAAAAGCTATCATGAAAAAAATTAAAAATATTCGCTGAACAAAATTATTTATCATAAACTGACAATCGTATATTTTATTTGTAAACATAATTTAAAATTGAATAATAATTTACTGAATATATCAAATGTTAATGATTGGTTTGTTTTCATAGCAATCTTTTTAGGAATTTTTTTTGTACTTGGTATTGCTGAATTTGTAGCAAAACATTTTAAGTTTAATCCTGATTCGA
>CENJ01053093.1_pt1 | contig 35542 bp, 33 predicted proteins | sample 356161 | NCBI WGS metagenome assembly CENJ01 (sample SAMEA2619531, study PRJEB7988) | marine metagenome | biome: marine biome (ENVO:00000447); feature: surface water layer (ENVO:00002042); material: "saline water (ENVO:00002010), including plankton (ENVO:xxxxxxxx)" | depth 5 m | reverse complement strand
GGGCGTTTATCGCGGGGACGAAGAGCCGACCAGCTAGGCTGACCGGCTTATCCCTGTCCCCAGACAACAAGCTTGTTGTCGATGTCATGGCCGATATCGGCGCGGCCGAGATATTCGATGCCGGAGCGGTGGCACCATTCGCGCACGCTCTCTTCATAGGTCATGCCGAACGGGATTTCATTCTCTGGAATGTCTGAACAGCGTCCGAGCGCTATGCCGCGCACCTGACGGATATTCTCGTTCGAGCAGAGCGTGAACATCTTCCTGTCGATGGCGTACTCATACTCGCCGACATCTTCGATCATCAGAACATGGCCTGAGAGGTCCGGCTGCCAGTGCGTGCCGATGAGGTGTTCGATGATGGAGAGATTGATCGCGACACGTGGATGTGGCGCGCGGGCCATGGGCTCAATACCTTCCAGCGAACGCCCCGTCAGATAATCGAAGACGCGGGCGATACAGGCTTCGCCGCCCGTGCGTTCAATCTCAACAGCGACAGGGCCGTGGATCGGGCGACCAATCTGCATTTTGTAGAGGCGGGCGAGCACGGCGCCGAAATCGGAATAGCCGATATAGGCTTTGGCGTTGGCATTTCCGTTCAGGCGCTCGAATGTGGAATCGTGCAGACGCATGCAACCATAGCCGCCGCGCGCCGCCCAGATGACGTCGATATCCGGCGAGTTTGCGAATTCCAGAAAAGCGAGGCTGCGGGCTTCATCATTGCCAGCAAAATGGCCGTGCGTGAGGAAGCATTGCGGGTGGAAACGCAGCTCGATCTCGCTGCCGTAATGCTCACGGGCGAAGCGTGTCACTTTTTCGGCGGTTTCCTGTGAGATCGCCTTAGCCGGGGCGACCACGCCTATCGTCAAACCGGAACTGCCCATATAGACCTCTACAAGGATTAGAGATGAGTGATTCGCTATGACCCTAGCCGGTGAGGGCCAGAAGGCCAAAAGCTATTTCTTCTGCGGTATAGGCGGAAGCGGCATGCTGCCGCTCGCTATGATCCTCAAAGGGCAGGGTGCCGAAGTTTCAGGCTCGGACAGGGCCTATGATCAGGGCCGCTCGGCTGAGAAATTCGATTATCTGAAGGCTCAGGGCTTCAAACTGTTTCCTCAGGATGGATCGGGCCTCCAAAGCAAGGATCAGATCCTTGTCGCGTCTGCTGCTGTGGAAGACACGGTTCCAGATGTGGCGGCTGCGCTGAAGCTTGGCTGCATGCGCCTTGGCCGCGCCGAGCTTTTGTCCAGCCTGTTTAACGAGGCGCCGAAAAGTATTGGCGTGGCGGGTACGTCCGGCAAATCCACGACGACAGGGATGATTGGCTGGATCCTTCACGATCTCGGGCTCAAGCCGACCGTGATGAACGGCGCGGTGATGAAGAACTTTGTTACACCGGACGCACTGTTCGCGAGCGCGCTTGTCGGGTCCGGCGAGATTTTTGTGTCTGAAGTGGATGAAAGCGATGGCTCGATTGCGCGCTATAATCCAACAGTCGCGCTGATCAACAATATCGCGCTCGACCATAAGACGATGGATGAGCTGCGTGTTCTGTTTGAAGGCTTTGCGCGCCGCTCTGAGGTGGCCGTACTCAATGACGAGAATGAAGAAACCAGTCGCCTGAACCAGAAACTTCTGGGTCACGGTGACGAGCCGGAGCATGCCTCTGTTTCTTTCAGCCTTGATGACCCAATGTCCGAATTCACGGCGAGTGACATTGAACCCGGCCCGACAAGCATTTCGTTCCGCGCACATATGAGCGACGAATTGCGCAAATCTGCATTTGTAACGCTGCAAATGCCGGGCGTGCACAATGTCTATAATGCGTTGGCGGCTATTGCTGCGGTGACGCGAGTGGGCGTCTCCTTCGAGGCTGCGTGTAAATCCGTTGAGAAGTTCACCGGCATTAAGCGACGTTTCGACATTGTTGGCACGTCTGAGGCTGACATTACCGTCATCGACGATTTCGGGCACAATCCGGATAAAATCGGCGCTACCCTTCGCACGCTGCATGACTTTAATGGCCGCCTTCTGGTGATGTTCCAGCCACATGGCTTTGGTCCGCTGAAGAAAATGCGTGCAGAGTTCGTCGAGACGTTTGCAAACGGCCTGAATGATGAGGACGTTCTGATCATGCCGCAGCCGGTCTATTTCGGCGGTACGGTGGACCGCTCCGTAACCAGCGAGCATCTGGTGGGTGACATAAAAGCAGCTGGCAAACAGGCCGAAGTCTTTGAAACGCGGGATGAGTGCGGTGATCGACTGGTGGCGCTGGCAAAGCCCGGCGACCGGATCATTGTGATGGGCGCGCGCGATGACACGCTTTCAGAATTTGCGGCGAGCGTTCTCAGCCGCGTCTGATCAAATGCGTTAAAACCTCTTGCATGACGTTGGGGCGTCTGTGACAGAAAGCAGAAAGTCTATCTGCCTGAGGAAACGCAATGTCTGAATTTATCTCCGTTGAGCGCCATGATCGCGTCAGTGTCGTCAAGATTGACCGCCCTGCGGCCAAGAATGCTTTGACACAGGATATGTATGGCGCGATGGCTGACGCGCTGTACGAAGCTGATGAGAGCAAGGATATCCGCGCGGTGCTGCTGACCTCAGATGGTGAGCTGTTCACTGCGGGCAACGATCTGCGCGATTTTCAGAAAGGGCCGGCGGAAGGTGAATCTCAGGTCGGCCGTTTCCTTGCGGCGATCCGTGATGTGAACGTGCCTTTCATCATCGCTGTGAACGGGCCGTCTATCGGTGTCGGCCTGACAATGCTGCTCCATGCCGATCTGGTTATTGCTGGCGAGCGCGCGACATTCAAAGCCCCGTTCGCGCAGATTGGTGTTGTGCCTGAGGCGGGCTCATCCATCCTGCTGCCGCAGGCTGTGGGTATGGCCTGGACGAATGATATTCTGCTGACAGGCCGCGCGCTGACCGCGCAGGAGGCTCTCTCAATTGGCCTGATCTCTCGCGTATATCAGGACGGTGATCTTGCAGCTGAAGCGATGAAGCTCGCAGAGCAGGTATCCCAAATGCCGCCGAATGCATTGCTTGAATCCAAAAAGCTCATCCGTGCAGGCCGTGATGCCATTATCGCGCAGATGGAAAAAGAAATGGTCGCTTTCGGCAACCAGCTCCGCTCGTCAGAATTCAAGGAAGCGGCAACAGCATTCTTTGAAAAGCGTGCCCCTGTCTTCGACTAACCGGTTTCCGATAATCGAACAAAAAAAGAGGGCGGCCTTTAAGGGGCCGCCCTTTCAGTTCGGGAGGAAGGCACTTACGTGCCGAAAGAACTAGTATTCGTAAGTCAGCTCGATACCGAGAACGCGACCCTTTTTGAGAGGAGAGAGCGTGCCCGCAGCAGGGTTCTGACCGAACGGTTCGTTGATACCATTGCTCAGGTTCTGTGAACCCGGGATGAACCCGGATAGAGCACCGCCAAATGGCAGCTGTGTATCGTTACCAACGCTGACTTCGTCGAGCAGGTTGTCACCATAGACAGACAGTTGAACGCCGTCCCAAGGTGTTGACCATGTGACGTTTGCCGTCAGAGAGTTGAACTCCTGAACCCAACCGAAGTTGTTGTCTGTGTATGCGAACTGGTCCTTGTACTGGAAGTTCACACGTGTTGCCACAGAACCCATATCGCCGAGGTCGTGGTCATACAGAACGCCAACGCCCCATGTGAGCTCAGGCACACGTGGGATTGATAGATCAAGGTCAGCAGAATCCACAACGCCGTCGCCGGAGATGTCGAACGCTACGTCTGTGTACTCGGCGTCGATCAGGCCGATATTACCCATGACGAGCAGGCTATCAGTCACTGCATAGCGACCTTCAACTTCAAGACCGAGGATTTCAGCGTCAGCCGTGTTGACGATGTTCTGAACAACGCCAGCAGTCGGGTCAGAGAGGTTTACCTCACGTTGCATGTCGGAAATGTCGGTGAAGAAGAGCGCAGAGTTGACCTGAGCGCGGCCGTCTTCTGTTTCCCACTTCACGCCGATCTCATAGCTGTCGACAGCTTCTTCGTCGAAGGCACGTGACTGGCCAGCCGGGAAGAGGTTCTCGAACGCTGTTGGCGCTGTGATACGGAAGTTGTAACCACCAGAGCGGAAGCCGCGTGTGTAGTTACCGTAAACGAGCGTCGTGTCGTTTGCGAAGTACTGGAAGCCTACGCGCGGTGTGAAGTTTTCCCATGTGTCGCCGTCTGAGAAGCCGTTAGACTCACCTGGAATGAACGGGTTCGTGCCGGATGTCGGGCAAGATCCGTCGACAACCGAGCACTCTGGACGTGGGCGGATGTATGTGATGCCGACGTCTTTTTCTTCACGTGACCAACGCAGACCGAAGATACCGGTGAAGTTTTCTGTGAAGTCGTAATCGACCTGACCGAAAATACCGAGAACTGTATGGTCCTGATCGCCGCCGCCATAGAAGAGTGCCGCAGAAGATGGCGGGATTGCGCGAACTTCTGTGTAAGCAACGTCCTGTTCGAAGTAGAACAGACCGGTTGTGACGTCAGCATCGCCGAACCGGCCGTTATAACGCAGTTCGTTAGACCACTGCTCTGCTTCCAGCTCTGTATCGGAGTGGAAGAGTGTCAGAGGTGTAGAGTCGATGTCACCGCTCGTCTCGTTGCTCATGTTGCGATAGCCGATGATGTTGGTGATCGTGCCGTCGCCGAATGGAACGTCGATTGTCGTCTGGTTAGAAACGAACGTGTTCTCTGACGTCGCAAAGCCTGGATTGTTGATAGAGAAATCAAAGCTGTCGCGCTCGAACAAGCCGCGGTTCTGGCCGGAAGGGCCATCGCTGCGTCCGTCCTGATACTGGACTTTGAACAGGTTGCTGATGGAGTCAGTCGGGAACCATTCCAGAGCACCGCGAACGATGTAAGTCAGGGCTTCGCCGTGGTTTTCGCCAGTTGCAAGGTTCTCGAAATAGCCTTCGTCGCTGTTATAGAAGACAGAGATTTTACCATTCAGCGTGTCTTCGATCAGAGGACCGGAAACGACAGCCTGAGTGTAGAGGTTACCACCGCCACGGCCTTCATTGACGGGTGTTTCGTAAGCAACGCGTGCACGTGCTGTGAAATCGTCAGTCGGGTTGCCGGTGTTGATGAGAACCGCGCCGCCAGTCGTGTTGCGACCGAACAGCAGGCCTTGTGGGCCACGCAGAACTTCAACGGATTCCAGATCGAACAGGTCGAGCACGAGACCTGAGTTCAGGCCCATGTAAACGCCGTCAACGAATACGCCGACTGCAGGGTCGATGGATGGAATGGAGGAGTTTACGCCGAGGCCACGGATCGCAAAGTTCGCTGTACCGCGTGCTGTGCCTGCATCATCCAGAGACACGTTTGGCGAAGCGTAAGACAGAGATTCAAGGTCGCGCACGTTGAGCGCGTCGAGCGTGTCTTCGTTATAGGCAGTTACGGAAACCGGAACTGTTTGTACGTCTTCAACATCTGATTTTTTTGTCGCGCTTACAGTGACGGTCTGGAGGACACGGCTGACTGTGTTTTCGCGAGCTGCCGGTGCGTCTGTCTCAGCGTCCTGCGCGAAAGCGCCGCCGGCGAGAGTAAGCGCAAGCATGGAAGCGCTGCCGACGAGTACTTTACTTATTTTCATAGAGTTATTCTCCCTGATGTTGTCAGCGGCCTCTTTACGTTGGGGCAGGGCGCTGTTCAGTGCGCCTAGATAGGGAGAAATGCTTTAAAGTGAAGTATACTGAAGTTGTAAGAGCGGTGTTTCATGTGCAAATATACGTGAATACACTATGAATTGTCGATATACTGGTTATTCTTGTGCTTTAGGTAGTAATAGGGCTGCGCGTAAACCTGTGGCAGGGAGCTTGCCCGGCCCATCCGATAATTCGAACTGCCCATGGTGGAGGCGAGCAATCGCGTCGACCATAGCAAGGCCGAGCCCGTTACCTGGCTGTGTACGGCTTGCTTCAAGGCGCACAAACCGTTTTACGGCTCGCTCGCGATCTGCTTCGGGAATGCCGGGGCCAGTATCCGTGACAGAAATCTCGGCCTGATCATGGCTGTTGGTGCGCACACGCAATGTCATGGCACCGCCCTTCGGCGTGTACTTCATCGCATTGTCGAGAAGATTGGCCATAGCCTGACCAAGTAGAGACGGGTCACCGTCGACCGTGAGGCCGTCTTCTATCTCGCTGTCGAAAGACAGCCCTTCATCTTCGGCGGCAGGCTGATAGAGCTCGGCCAGTTCTTCGCCCAGCGTGCTGATGTCGACCTGTTTGAATTTAGCCGCATCGCCAGCCTGAATGCGCGACAGGCTCAGGATCGCGTTGAAGGTAGCGAGAACCGCGTCGACTTCGGCGATCGTGCGCTCAAGGCTTTCCTCGCGATCAACCTTCTCGCCATCGCGCAGATCGTTTTCCAGACGGTTGCGAAGACGTGTGAGCGGGGAGCGAAGGTCGTGCGCGATGGCATCGCCGGCATGACGGGTTGTCATCATGAGGTGTTCGAGCTTGTCGAGCATGGCGTTGAGACGTTCGGATAGCCGGTCAAATTCGTCGCCCGAGCCAATGACCGGAGCACGGCGAGACAGGTCGCCGGAGATAATGCCATCTGTTGTGCGGGTGAGCTGTTCGGCGCGTCGTGCGGCCCAGCGTGAGATAATCAGACCGCCAATGAGTGACAGGGCCAGACCGATGGGCAGAGCTGTCCACATTGTCTGGATAATCCGGTCCACAATCTGGCGTCGCTGGCCAAGATCATAGGCAACCATGAGCGCGGCGCCATTAGGCAGGCGAATGATAATGCCATTCGCTGACCGGACCTCGATCTCACCGTTCCGGTTCAGCGTCTGATAATTGAAATTGGTCTCGACGGATTCTTCGTCCGGTACTTCGTCGGGGATAGATGGAAAGTCACCGGAGATGGTTTGCCCGTCGGCGTCCTGCAGAACGTAAAAATAAGGGCCCGGAACCGAAGATCGCTCGACAACGGACTGGTTCAACCGCGACATGCCGCCTGTGTTGAAGGCAGCTGCGAGCGCCTGCACCTCACCATCCAGTTCCTTCACGGACTGGGAGCGCATGTATCCGGCGGTCGAATAAAAAAGGTAGATCAGAAGGCCGAACGTAAAAATGAGGAACGTTACGGCGTGGACCACCGCCAATCTGAAAGTGGTGGTCCTGACAAATGATGGAAGCGATAGCCTCATGCTTGCAGGCGATAGCCCGCACCGCGCACTGTGTGAAGCAGTGGACGGTCAAAATCCTTGTCGATTTTGCCACGAAGGCGGGAGATGTGAACGTCGATGACGTTTGTCTGAGGATCGAAGTGATAATCCCAGACCTTCTCCAGCAGCATTGTGCGGGTCACAACCTGCCCAGCATTGCGCATCAGGAACTCCAGAAGACGGAATTCACGCGGCTGAAGGTCAATGCTCTCTTCGCCGCGTTTCACAGTGCGTGCGAGGAGGTTCATCTCCAGATCACCAACTTTGAGAATAGTGATCGGAGCTTCTGTACCGCCGCGACGGCCCAGCGCATCTACGCGAGCGAGAAGTTCATCCGGTGCAAATGGCTTGGTGAGATAATCATCCCCGCCAGCTTTCAGGCCTTCGACACGGTGGTCTACATCACCCAGTGCAGACAGGAAGAGCGTCGGCGCATTGCCACCACTCTCACGGAATTCGCGAACGAGTTCCAGGCCATCCTTACGGGGCAGCATCCGGTCAACGATAAGGAGATCGAACTCTTTAGAGCGAGCCAGCGCAAGGCCGGACTCGCCATCATGCACAGTTTCGACTGAGTGGCCCTCATCGCTCAGGATTCGCTGAACGAAGCTGGCCATTTCCAGATCATCTTCAATGGCGAGGATGTTCATCTTGTCTATCAGTCCTCTTCGATAGAGAGCGCGACAACGCTCGTCTGACGGTTCAGGCGAACCGAAACGAGAACGCTCTCGCGGCCGTTTTCGCGTGCGGCTTCAATAGCGTCTTCAAAGTCTTTCACGGACGCGATGCTCTCGAAATTGACTTCGAGGATAGCCTGTCCGGAGTTAAGGCCGAGGCGAGCCGCAGGGCTGCCCGGTTCGACGCGGTTGATCACCAGACCATCTGTACCGTCATCTAGCGTCAGGCGACGACGGTCGTCATCGCTCAGCGGGCTGAGGCTCATGCCGAGGGCTTCGCCGGAAAATCCAGGGCCTGAGCCTTCCGGTGTCGCGCTGTCACCAGATGACGTCGGCAGTTCAGCGACATTGTCTGGCAGCTCGTCGACGGTGACGTCGAGTGTCATAATTTCGCCGTTACGCAGAATAGTGAACTCGTGACTGGAGCCAGCGATCAGGCCGCCAACGGTCCGCGTGACCTGAGTTGAGTTATCCATGTCGACGCCGTCAATCTCAAGAATGACGTCATTGCGACGGAAGCCTGCGCGGGAAGCGGGGCTGTTTGTGACAACTTCAGCGACCAGAGCGCCTGTCTCGCCTTCAAAGCCGAGGGCAGAGGCCATGTCTTCAGAGAAGTTCTGAATGGAGACGCCGAGCCAGCCACGCACAACGCGGCCATTCTCGACGATCTGGTCTGTAATCTGTTCAGCGAGTTCAGCGGGGATCGCAAAGCCGATGCCGACCGAACCACCTGTCGGAGACACAATCGCCGTATTTACGCCAATGACGCGGCCATGGAGGTCGAAAGTTGGGCCACCGGAGTTCCCGCGGTTAATCGCAGCATCAATCTGCAGATAGTCTGTGTACGGGCCTGCGCCGCGCAATTCGCGACCGTTAGCGGAAACGATGCCGGCTGTGGCTGTGCCACCAAATCCGAACGGATTGCCGAGCGCGACGACCCAGTCACCGCGGCGGACGTCAACATCTGTCTCGAATTCTACGAAGCGGTAGTCGCCCGGCTCTGTGACCCGCAGAACAGCAAGGTCTGTACGCGGGTCAGTGCCCACCAGTTCAGCCTCGATTTCGCGGCCGTCTTCAAGCACGACCTGAATCTCGGTCGCGTTTTCGACAACGTGATTGTTTGTAACGATCAGGCCATCAGCGGAAATAAAGAAACCGGAGCCGAGCGAGCGGCTTTCACGGGTTTCAGGCTGGCCATTGCGCGGCTGGTTGAAGAACTCTTCAAAACCCGGACGGTTACGGAAGAATTCGAACATCTCTTCGTTGTTCTGCGCGAAATTGACTTCCTGCTCGGAAATCACGTTTACGCTGACGACAGCCGGGCTGACCTGCTCGATGAGCTCTGCGAAAGAAATTGGAGCGCCAAGCGGCTGCTGAACAACAATTGGCTCTGCGCTGTTGGACTGCGAAAGCGCCGGACCAATCATGGTCGCGCCCATTGCTGTGCCAGCGAAAAGCGCGGCCGTCAGTCCAATGTATTTCGTGCGCGTCGGTATTTGCATTATTGTCTCATCTCCTGATTAGACGTGTTGCGCCATTTGTATATCTAACTATGTGGCGCAGCCTTGTTTATCTTGCCAATTAAAGTTCAGTCATGAATTCGAGGACATCTTTCTTAAAAGAGGTTCGGTGGCTGGCGTGGTCAGGTCAAGTGCCAGAGCCGAGTTCTGTCTCGATTACAGCACTCCTATGCAGAGTTTTATGAACAGGGCACTTGTTGGCAATCTCGACGAGGCGCCCGCGCTGGTCTTCAGTCAGATTTCCGCGCACATTCAGCTCTCGCGTAAAGATGTCCGGCTTCCAGCCATTGGCGTCCGGCTCATCGGATTTGCGATGCTTCACGTTCACCGAGATATGCTCGACTGGCCAGCCTTTGCGCTCCAGATACATGCGCAGCGTGATTGAGGTGCAGGCACCAAGCGCGGCGCTGAGATATTCATAAGGGGCAGGGCCGGTATTGATGCCACCAAGGCGGTCTGGTTCGTCCGCGCGCAGCACATGGTATTCTGTCGCCACGAAATTGGCATAAGCGCCTTCGCCGGTTTCGCTCACATTGACGAGGTGGTTCTCTCCCGTCGGTTCCGGCGCCAGCGGAGCACGCGTTGCGACATAGCGTTCCGCCCAGGCGGCAATCACATCAGCCGCAAATTCGGTGTCTTCCGCGCTGGTGAGAAGGTGATCGGCTTGATCGAGGCTGACAAAGCTTTTCGGATGACGGGCTGCCATGAACAGCTCTGTGGCATTGTTGACGCCGACAGTTTCGTCGGACGGGGCGTGCAGGATCAGGAGCGGGCGTTTCAGCTTTTCAGCTGCGTGCAGCACTTTGGCTTCGCGAACATCTGACACGAACTGGTCTTTAATGGTGAAAGCGCGTCCTGCGATCTGAACTTCGGCCTGTCCCTTTGTTTCGATATCTTCCAGATGGTGCGCCATGTGTTGCAATACGTGACCGGCATCGGCAGGCGCGCCAATCGTCGCGATGGCTTTGACGTTAGGAAGCTGGTTGGCGGCCACAAGAGCTGCTGCGCCGCCAAGGCTATGCCCGATAAGAAGGTCTGCGGCGCCATATGTCTCTTCCATGTATTCGGCGGCCGCGATCAGGTCCTGAACATTGGAGGTGAAGTTGGTGTTCGCAAAATCGCCCTCTGATGCGCCGAGGCCGGTAAAGTCAAAGCGCAAGACGGCAATGCGGTGATCGGTCAGGTGGCGAGCAATGCGCGTTGCCGCGAGCGAGTTCTTCGAACAGGAAAAACAGTGGGCGAACAGCGCATAGGCGCGGGGCTTGCCCGCCGGTTTTTCCAGCCTTGCATCCAGAAGGTGTCCACCATGGCCGGTGAACGTGACTTTTTCCGAACTACTCATGGGCTGCTCCTTCAAATGCTCAGATGGGGAATATCGCTGGAAAGTCCATCGTTTCGGGAGCCCCTTGCGAACATACCAGCTTCCTCGCGTCACTGTGACGGATTAGTGACTTCCCGTTGAGCAGAAATCGGCTAAGTCTGTTTCTATGACTGTTCTGATTTCCAATCCACCGACAGAAAAATTCTCACATCCCGAAGTGACGGCGAAGGGCGAGACCCGTGCGCAGGTTACCTATACCGGCACTAAGACGCTGTGGTTCAATACGGGCACGCTCTGCAATATTGAGTGCGTGAACTGCTATATCGAGAGCTCACCGACTAATGACCGTCTGGTCTATCTGAAGCTGTCTGATGTGACGCCGTACCTCGACGAGCTGGATGCCGCAGGCGAACTCGGTATCGAGATCGGTATTACGGGCGGCGAGCCGTTCATGGCGCCGGAAATCATCGATATTATGGAAGCGGTTCTGCAGTGCGGTCACGCACTGCTCGTGCTGACAAATGCTATGCAGCCAATGATGCGCCCTCGTGTTCAGGAAGGGCTGAAGCGTCTTCAGGCAGAGTTCGGGGCGCAAATCACCATGCGTGTGAGCCTCGACCATTATACTGCTGAAAAACACGACGAAGAACGCGGTGCAGGTTCGTTTGAGCTAAGCCGCAAGGGCATTCAATGGCTTGGCGAGCAGGGCTTCAATATCGCCATTGCCGGCCGCACCATGTGGCATGAGGCCGAAGCCGATGCGCGCGTCGGCTATGATGGCATGCTGAAGGCGCTTGGTGTCGAGCTAGATGTGAGTGACCCGACGGCGCTGGTTCTCTTCCCTGAAATGGAGGAACAGGCCGATCCGCCAGAGATTACAATTTCCTGTTGGGGCATTCTGAACAAAGATCCCGCCGATATTATGTGCGCGTCCCAGCGTATGGTCGTCCGCCGAAAAGGCGCATCTTCTGCGACTGTGCTGGCGTGTACGCTGATCCCATATGACGACGCCTTTGAAATGGGCGTCACTCTTGAAGAGGCACGCCGCGACGTGCCGCTAAATCATCCATTCTGTGCGAGCTTCTGCGTTCTTGGCGGCGGCTCCTGTTCGGCCTGAAGAAAGTAACGGAAAATGAAGCACGAAATCGTTCAGAACTATTATGGCTCCGAGCTGGCTGGCAGCTGTGACCTGAAGACAGACGCGTGTTCGACGCTGGAAGCTCCGCGCGCAGATGTTCGCGCGGCAATCGCTGCGGTCCATGATGATGTCGCTGCGAAGTATTATGGCTGCGGCCTGGCAATCCCACCTGTTCTGAACGGCCTGAAAGTGCTCGATCTCGGTTCAGGTGCAGGCCGCGATGTGTTCGCGATCGCAAAACTGGTTGGCGAAACTGGTGAAGTTGTTGGCGTTGATATGACCGACGAGCAGCTCGCTGTCGCACGCGAGTATGAGGGCTGGCACGCCGATGCGTTCGGCTACGCAAAGCCAAATACGCGCTTTGTGAAAGGCTATCTGGAAAAGCTCGACGAGCTGGACCTTGAGCCGGAAAGCTTTGACCTGATCATCTCTAACTGCGTAATCAATCTCTGCACCGATAAGCCTGCAGTCTTCAACGCGGCTTACAAACTTCTGAAGCCGGGCGGCGAGCTTTATTTTGCTGACGTTTATGCAGACCGCCGCATGCCGGGCGAGCTGGTCAATGACCCGATCCTCTATGGTGAGTGCCTGTCCGGTGCGCTCTATTGGGGTGACTATATCGCGATGGCGAAAGAGGCCGGTTTCCTCGATCCGCGCGTTGTCGAGCATCGCCCGCTCGGCATTATCGATCCGGCGCTCAAAGAGAAGCTCTCGCCGATCCGCTTTGCGTCTGTCACGGCGCGCCTGCAGAAACTGCCAGGTCTCGACATTGGCTGTGAGGATTATGGTCAGGCCGTAATCTATAAAGGCGGCATTGAAGGCATGGAACGTGCGTTCAAGCTCGACGTGGACCATGTTTTTGAAGTTGGCAAAGTTGAGCCGGTCTGCGGAAATACGCTGTCTATGCTGATGGACACACGTTTCGCTGATTATTTCCGCGTGATGGGTGATGGCCAGATTCACTATGGCCAGTTCCCGGGGTGTGCGGCGCCGGATGTCTTTGCAGAAACCGGCGTGAAGCCGGTCTCTAACCCGACATCCTGCTGCTAAAGCCTAGTCGCGTGGTGGTGGCGGTCTGTCGCCGTCCGGGCCGTGATCAGGAGGTGGAGGGCGGCGGTCGTCACCACGCTCTCCGCGGCGGTCATCCCTGCGTTCACGACGCGACATAGCCCGCTCGACAATATCGGCGCGGCGTTCAGCCGGCACAGCCATAAGTGTCTGCGTAAGGCTCGCATAGAATTGTTCGCGCAGGCGGAACTCCGCATCTCGCACTGCGTCAAACGCTTCTGTCAGCGCATCCTCATCGAGAGGTTCTGCCGCCAGAAGCTCTGCGATGCGATCACGTGCGGTATCCATCTGGTCCCGCAGCTCATGCGCAGCGCGCCATCTCTGTGAGAATACTTCACGCATCTCTTCGCGTTGACCTTCCGGCAGATCGCGCAGAGCCGTGCGCGCCAGGCGTTCTTCAAACGGGCCGCGATTATCGTCGCGATGCTGATGGTCCGCATGCTCGTGGCCATCATGGCGTTTGTTGGAGATCATCGTCCCGCCGATAATGCCAAGCGCAACCGCATTCACGCAAAGTGAGATGACGAGAAGCGTCGGGAATGACCGTTTCGTGTCGCTCATACTTATTCGACCTCTTGCCAGAATTCGCTGCTGAAGCTGGCGCTTGCCGTAAGGAGGAACGCGTCTGCATCCTCATCCAGAACCGGCGGTGTTGTTGCGGACAATCCGATATAAAGACCGAATGCCATGCTCGCGAGTGCCATGCCTGCGGACGTCATGACCTTCATGTCAAACAGGCGGGCAAAGAAGCCCGGTTGCGCTTTGGCCGGACGGGCGGCAGGAGCAACAGGCGCCAGATCCAGCAGCGCGGCTTCAAGCCTCGCGCTTGGTTCTGCGACCGTGTAGTTGCCAAGCATGGTCTCCAGCGTTTCGGCCTGTTCCAGAAGGGTTCTGGCCTCAGCTGATGTGCTAAGAAGTGATCTGGCAGCAATGCTGTCTGCTTCCGGCCATCCGGATACATCCGGGCCGTGAAGATCGAGAAGCATTTCGAAATGTTCCAGTTTCATCGCACTATTCCATTCGTCCCATAAGTGTCGCGCGTTCCCCGGTGAGAGCCTTTTTCAGAGACCTCCTCGCACGCGACAATAAACTTTCCACGGCTTCAACCGAGATGTCCAAAATCTCAGCTGTTTCCGGGTTTGAGAGCCCTTCATAATGGCTCAGGATCAGGGCAGCCCTCTGGCGTTCCGGAAGCTCGTCTATCGCTTCCTTTACGCGCGTCTCTATCTGCTTGGATTGCAGCTGAGCGGCTGGTCCTTCTGTATCGTCCGCCATGTCCGGCACGTCATCCATGCCTGTTTCACGCTTTTTACGCAGGCGGTCATAGCATTGGTTCACAGTAACTCTGTGGAGCCAGGTAGTGAATTTGGCCTTGCCGGCTTCCCATTTGCCAGCATGACGAAATACTTTGATGAAGACGTCCTGCACGGTGTCTTCGGCATCTTCCCGGTTGCCAAGCATACGCTGGGCAATGGCGAAGACGCGCGGGCTGTGCTGATTGATGAGCATAGCTGATGCCTGGCGGTCACCGTCCGCACAGCGCCTCAACAGGGCCTCATCGTCTGGAATCATCAACACATTTCCCACCACTGGTCCGGGCAAATTGCCGGAACCCGAGAGCTCCGGCAAGTCGCACTTTCAGATTAGTCCGCGTCTGGCGCTGGTGCGTCTGCGGCTGGTGCTTCACCGCGTTCGAAACGGTGATGGCGGCCACGGTGTCCGTCACGGTCGCCGCGGCGATGGCCACGTTCTGCAAACCGCTCACGGCGTGCTTCGCGCATGGCTTCACGTTCTTCGACGCTGATCTGTCCGTCGCCATCGGTGTCGAGGCGGGCGAACATCTGGCGTGGTCGTGAGGTGAATTCTTCAACAGACAGGCTACCGTCGCCGTCTGCATCAAGATGTTCGATCATGCGTGCTGCACGGCGAGATTCACGTTCGCGCATTTGTTCAGCGCGGCGTGCTTCCTGAAATGTGACCATTTCAGCAGCGTCGACCTGGCCATCATTATTGGCGTCGACATTGGCAAATTGTTCGGTTTCACGCGACTGGATTTCATCCAGCGAGATCACGCCGTCACCGTTTACATCCATTTGCGCCATACGGGCGTGTGGGGGATGTCCGCGATGACCTTCGCGTGGGCCTCGTTCCTCTTGCGCATGAGCTGCGCTGAGGCCAAGAATTGAAACACCGAGCAATGCACTGGCAATCAGGGGAGATTTTGTCATTACGTTTTCCTCGTTGGTTTCTGCGACCGTCTCCGGCCGAGATATGCATACAACGGGGAAGCGCGCTTTATTCCGTCGTCTCGCGCTGTAGTTTTCTGCAGAATACCTGCCAGACACTTGTTTCTGCTGATGTAATCGCTGCCTTCACGGCGGCTACATCGCTCAGTTCGAGTGCTTTGGCAGTGATCCGTTTCAGCGCTTCTGGCCACTCATCGACATGGATGCTCTGATCGAGCGCGGCTCTCTGGAAGGAGAGATAGGTCCGGTAGAGGCGATAAGCTGATAGCAGTGTGTCCGCTTCGTCGCCGGATAGCAGGCTGTAACCGGAGGCTTTCTCCAGAACTTCATCAACTGTCCGCGAGCCCCAATCGCGATCGGGATTGGTCAGTTGCAGGACTTGCGTGATGAATTCGATATCGATCATGCCGCCTTTGGTGAGCTTCACATCGAATTCGTGCTTGGCCGGTTTATCACGCAACAGCCGGTCGCGCATGTCGAGCGCGTCCTTTCGGATCATCTCGGCGTCCCGGGGCAGGGTGAGCAGCGCTTCTTTCTCCGCCATCACGGCCTCTGCCAGTGCCTCATCGCCTGCAATGACACGAAGGCGGGTGAGCGCCATATGCTCCCACGTCCAGGCTTCATTACGATAGTAATCCTTGAAGGCGGACAGGCGCACAGCCACTGGGCCGGCGCGACCGGACGGGCGCAGCTGCATGTCTGCTTCATAAAGATGACCTTCTTCGGTCTGGGCGGATATGGCTGTGATCAGGCGCTGGGTGGCGCGTGTGAAGAAGGTGACCGCGTCCTGCGCACCCTCATCGGGGTCGTAAATCACCATCAGGTCAACGTCTGAATTCGCGGTGAGATCACGGCTGCCCAGCTTGCCGAGACCGCAAATTGCCCAACGGCCTTGCGGTGGGCCGAGCTTGCGTTCCACTTCGCGCCGGGCGACTGGCGTGAGTGCCTCAATGCAGCAATCGGCAAGTTCGGTGAACCGAAGGCCTGCAGTATCGGCGATGCGCACATCGTTCAGCAGCTTGAAACGGATACGAAAATGCGCGTCGCGAAAATTGCGGCGCACTTCGTTCATGGCCTGCTCGAAATCGAGCGATGTATCTTCCGAGATTGAGGATATCGACCCGAAATGCCCGCATGTGTCTTCGGCGAGGTCGTCTGTGAAGCCGCCATCAAGCAGGCTTTCAAGAAGATTTGGCCTACTCGCAAGTTCGCGGGCAATGCGCGGAGCCATGGAGAACAGATCAATCAGATCGCCAAGAATGACGGGGTTGGTCGCCAGAAGTGAGAGCGTCTGAATGCCTGCGGACAAGCCATTCAGAAACGTCTTCAGGCCGGTATAGGCGGCGTCCGGATTACCCGTTTCGGACATATGCTGAAACAGGCGTGGTTCGAGCGCTGTTAACAGCTGCCTGCCACGTGCAGAGCGCGTCGCACGAATGTTGCCGCGGTGCCAACCCTGAACGTCTGAAATGATCTTTTCCGGATTGGAGAACCCAAGACTCGAGAGTGTTTTGACGGTCTCCGGATCGATGTCGACGCCGGTAAAAACGAGGTTGCCTTCAACGCCTGAGAGCGGCGTGGTCTCATGGAACAGGTCTGAATAATAGTCATGGACCTTGATCCGCAGCGCGCTGACTTCTGCATCAAAGCGGGCAAGCTCGCTATAGCCGGACAGGGCCGCCACTCTGGTGCGTTGGTCTTCGCGTGCCGTCAGGCTGTGCGTGTGCTCGTCGTTCAGCATCTGGATGCGGTGCTCGATACCGCGCAGCAGACCGTAAATATGGGTAAGGTCACGCGCTGTCTCTTCGCTGATATGACCTTCCTGCGCCAGCATGGCGAGTGCATCGACAGTCCGCATCTGTCGGAGCACCGGATTGCGTCCGCCATGAATGAGCTGCTGCGTCTGCGCGAAGAACTCGATCTCGCGAATACCGCCGCGACCGAGTTTTACATCGAATTCAGGGTTATCGAGGCCCTGATGACCGCCTGTTGAATGGATTTGCTGTTTGATCGCGCGAATGTCTTCCAGAGCCCAGAAATCGAGGTGACGACGCCAGACAAACGGCACCATGGTCTCAAGAAAGGCTTCAGCCGCTTCGGTATCTCCGGCCGCCGGACGTGCCTTGATATAGGCCATGCGCTCCCAGTTTTGCCCGACGCTCTCATAATAGAGTTCAGCAGACGTGGTAGACACACAGATCGGTGTGGAGCGCGGGTCTGGTCTCAGGCGGTGATCGACGCGCAGAACATAGCCATGCTCGGTCGGCGCTTCGAGAATTTGAGACATGAGCTGGATGATCCGAGGGGCAACCTCACCCGGGCTCATCTTGCCTTCTGGAAGCCGGTCTGCATCGAACATTGCAACGACATCAATATCGCTCGAATAGTTAAGCTCCTTTGCGCCGAGCTTACCGAGTGCCAGCAGGAAAATGCCGGGCATGGGCTGTGTCGGGTCTGCATAGTCGATCCAGCCTTTTTGCGATATTTGCCAGCAGGCCACGCGAAGGGCGGCTTCAGTGGCCGCATCGGCAAAATCTGAAAAGCCTTCGGTTACCTTGTCCCAATCCCAGGTACAGGAAAGATCGAGGCTGGCTAGCGCAAGGTGAACATCGGCTTTCGCCTGACGCAGAATACGCCGTGCATCGGCATCGGATGTCTGGGCGTCGAGGGTTCGGGCCGCATCAATCGCGCTTTGCACTACGCTTTCGCCGCCCTCGGCGAGGATCGCTTTCACCGTATCAGGCCGCATCCGGCACAAACGCTGGAGGTAAGGCGCAATGCGCGTGGCAGAAGCCATGCAAGGCAGGTCTGACACAGACGGCTCCAGACCGGGCGCGAGGGAGCCTTCCTGAGGCAGAGGTGGGTTCAGCTCAAACATTGCCTATGTGTGGCAGCGGTCGCATGCCGCTTCAACCAAATTGTGAGGCGATACGGTCAGCCCGGTACCTGAAACATTTGCAGAATCTCGTCGTCTATGCGCTTGGGCTTGCGCGTCTCGATATCCAGCATGCACCATTCCATACGTGACGACGATGAGAAGCGTTTTGCGCCCGGCTTTCGAATATCTACGAAGCGTTCAAAACGAGGGCCTTTTGCCCAGCCGAGCCAGGTGCGGGCTTCTGCTGTTTCGCCCGGTAGTATCTGGTCGCGATAATCAATTTCGTGACGTAGCAGCACAAAGACGTACCGGTCTTTCACAGACTGCGATGCGACATGCTCCCAATGCGCGACAGCGGTTTCTTCCACCCAGCGCACGTAAGACACGTTGTTCACATGACCCAGAATATCAATGTCGCTCGGCTGAGGCAGGATCACGCGCCGGAACGCTGTGTCATAGTCGACCGCACCAAGGCCTGTCTGCTGGATTGTCTCGCTCATCTCTCACCTTGCGAATTACTGGGCTTGCCAAGCAGGTAGGAAAGACGCAAAGCCTCGTCCATGACTGACATCACAGAAAATGACGTATCCGAAGAAAAAGGTTCAAATCCTGTGCGCGAGGCGATCCTCACGCTTGTGAATGAGCGCGGCGTTGGAACGACGATAGACCCGTCAGAGGTGGCGCGCCTGGTCTCTGAATCGAACTGGCGCAAAGTGATGAACGATGTGCGTGCCGAAGCCGTGCGTCTGGCTAAAGCGGGTGAGATTTCGATCTACCGTAAGGGTGTGCCGGTCCCAGACCTCGATAAATTCAAGGGCGTATGGCGTATTGGTCTTCCCGGCTATGTGAAGAAGCCAAAAGAAGAAAAATGAGGTCACACTGATGTTATAACTCACGTGAGGCCGGTTTACTCGGTCCTGAAGAAGTGCTTCGTGTGCGGAAGTATTCAGGCAGTATTCCGATAAAGCGCTGCCCTTCTGTGAGATAAGACGATGACCGAAGCGATTGCGGATTTCGTGGAAGACGATGCTCTGGACCATTTTGGTGCGCGTGAGCACTCTCCCTACCGCTTCTTTACCGCTGAAACCTGGGCGAAGTTTCGCGCAGATACGCCGCTGACACTCTCTGAAGATGAGGTTCAGCGCCTTCGCTCCATGAACGATCCTGTCGATCTGGATGAAGTCCGTCAGATTTATCTGTCGCTGTCGCGATTACTGTCTGCGCACGTGGAATCTTCGCAAATGCTGTTCTCGCAGCGCAAGCAGTTCCTGAGCCTCAGTGAAGAGCAGAAAACGCCTTTCATTATTGGTGTCGCGGGATCGGTTGCGGTTGGTAAGTCGACGACCGCGCGGATCATCAAGGAGTTGATGGCGCGCTGGCCATCCAGCCCGAAGGTCGACCTCGTCACAACTGACGGCTTCCTGCTGCCGAACTCTGTGCTCGCCGAGCGCGGGATCATGAACCGGAAGGGCTTTCCGGAGAGCTATCATATCGGCGCAATCCTACGCTTCATGTCGGACATCAAGGCGGGACGCCCGAATGTTCATGCGCCGAAATATTCCCACCTGACCTATGATGTATTGCCGGACGAATATCAGATCGTAGACCGGCCTGACATTCTGATCTTTGAAGGTGTGAACGTACTTCAGGCCCGTCCACTTCCGGTAAATGGCAAGGCCGTTCCGATGGTCTCTGATTTCTTCGATTTCTCGATCTACATCGATGCGGACGAAGACCTTTTACACAGCTGGTATATCGAGCGCTTCATGAAGCTGCGTCAGACGGCATTCAAGAAGCCTGAGTCCTACTTTCATCGCCATGCCAAAGTGAGTGAGGCCGGCGCGCTGGCGACAGCCGAAGCGCTGTGGCGCGACATCAACCTTGTGAACCTGCACAACAATATCCTCCCTACGCGCCCGCGCGCGGATGTGATCCTGCGCAAAGGCGCAAATCATCTGATTGAGGAAGTCGCGCTCAGACGGCTTTAGGCGTCCCAACGGGCGAAGATCGCCGTTGGTAGCAGTACGTCGCGGCCAGCCTCGGGAATAGCCATCTCTCCGGTGGTGATCGTGCCGCCAAGACCTTCCAGATGATCGCGCAAGCTCTGAGCCAGCGCGAGATAGGACAGGCGCACGGCATAGACCGTAGACGTCACGAAGAGGGGTTGTTCTGAAAGCACCGCGCGACACAGCTCCAAAAGCTCCGGCAGGTTTTCTTCCAGACGCCATGTCTCGTTCTTAGGGCCACGGCCGAATTTTGGCGGGTCCAGAACAATGGCGTCATACGTGTTTCCACGTCGCACTTCGCGGCGCATGAATTTCAGCACGTCATCGGCAATCCAGCGGATCGGCTTCTCGCCAATACCGGACAGCTCCTGATTGGCTTTGCCATAACCGTTTGACTTCGGGCTGGCATCAATATGGGTCACCTGCGCACCGGCATCTGCGGCGGCGAGGCTCATCATGCCGGTATAACCAAACAGGTTGAGCAGTTTGATCGGGCGTCCAGCGGCGCGGATTTTCTCCTGCGCATGTCGCCAGTGGACGGAGTGTTCCTGAAACACGCCAAGGTGACGGAAAGGCGAGCGGCGCACTTCAAACGAAAGGCCGTTCCAGCCCATTTTCCAGTCATCTGGCAGGTTCGGGCGGGCTTTCTGCCAGTTGCCGCGCTCGTCATCGCCAGAGGCAGAGAAGATCGCATCCGCCTTCCACGTTTCAATCGGGTTGGCAGGCATCCAGAACGCTTGCGGGTCGGGGCGGTCGGTGATCTGGCTGCCAAAGCGTTCCAGCTTGCGGCCATGACCGGAATCCAGCAGCTGATAGTCCTGCCAGTCGTCGGCTTTCAGAATAATCGGATCGGTGATGATTGGTGTCTTGCTCATTGCGCATACCCCCGGCTGCCCCAGGCGGCGTAGACCATAAGCGCGGTCGCCGTGGCAAGGTTCAGGCTGTCCGCACCTTCGCGCATCGGAATGCGAACCAGCGTATCGCAGGCGCCTTCGACATGCTCAGGCAGGCCAGATTGTTCATTGCCCATAATGATGATGGAGGCATCGTCATAAGGCGCATCATGATGCGGGTGCTTGCCGTTCATGCTGGCTGCCAGCATTGGCAGACCGGAGCCTTGCTTCCAGCTTAGGAACTCTTCCTCGCTTGCGTAATAGAATGGCATGGCAAAGAGCGAGCCCATGCTCGCGCGGACGCCTTCAAAGCTGTAGGCATCACAGCAATCACCGATCAGAATGACGCCATTGACGTTCGCAAAGTCCGACGTGCGCAGAATGGTGCCGAGATTGCCCGGATCACGTACCTGATACAGTGCGAGAAGTGTGCCGGACTGGACATGTTTCGCTGGAATATCGGCAAGCGTGCGCATTTTCGGGCGGAAGGTGGCGAGCACTGTTTGCGGGTTTTCCTTCCGCGCGACCTGCGCCAGAAGGCGAGGGTGTATCAGAAGCGATTGCGCGCCTTCGGCCTCAGCGCGCGAGACAAGATCCTGAACATAGCTACGCTCCAGCCCCTCAGGCGATGTGATGACCTGAACCGGCTCCCAGCCATAATTGAGCGCTTCTTCGATCAGGCGCGCGCCTTCGGCCAGAAAGGCGTTCTGCTCGCGGCGGCCTTTCTTGCGTTCGAGCGCTTTCAGAGCCTTCACCTGCGGGTTTCCGCCGCTGGTGATGACGACCGGCTCTGAGCTTTCACCTGAATAATGGCTGTTGGTCATATCTTTGCCCGGTTTAACTGCGAACCAGTCATGAAAGGGACTGGCTTGCACGTCTTTTCTTGTGCGTGCCGCTTGGGATGGGAGCTGCTGACATCACAATGTTCGAAAGGCGAAACATTCTTGATGTCCTGCTGATCCCGATCAGTTGTGCTGGCATAGCAGCATTGTGCTGGAACGCGGTATATGCCGGTCCGGTGTCTGCTGACAAGTTCGAAGCGCGCCTGGAAGCCGCCGCACGTGCATCGCTGGATGAAGCGCGCTTTCGATGGGCTCATGTCGAGATGGATGGGCAGATGGCCATCTTATCTGGGATAGCGCCAACTGAGCAGCTTTTAACGCGTGCCCGAAACCGTGTTCTGGTGTCCAGCGGGCGTGGCGGTTTCTTCCGCGGCGGCGTCACCCGTGTTCTGGATGAGACCGAGCTTTTGCCGCCTGTTTCGCCCTATGCGTTCAGTGCAACCCGCCATGGCGACCGGTTTCGACTGACGGGAATTCTGCCTGATCCTGATGCGATGGCGCGTCTGGAAGAGGTCCTGATCGGGGAGGGCATCTCGCCGGAATTTATCGAACTTGATGTGGCGTTTCGCGATGGCGTTCCAGAGGGTGACTGGATCGGCGCCGTAACCCTTGGTCTGCGCCAGCTTGTGAAGCTCTATGACGGCGAAGTTGATGTTACGGACAGACGGGTTTTTGTGTCCGGCATTGCGCCTAATATTGATGTTCGCAACGACATTATCGCGCAAATGGCGCGGCCTCCCTCGGGCTATAGCGTGGATGCCGACATTGCCGGCACAGCGCTCTGGACCGCGCGCTTGAACGGCGACTACCTGATCATGGAGGGGAGCGTGCCGGATGCGGCCGATCGGACGGCCCTGTTCGAATATGCCGAGCAATTGTTCGATGGCGTCGTGGAAAACGAAATGGGCGTTGTGCCTATGCGCAGCGATGACTGGATACGTGGTGTTCGCGCCGCCTTGCCGGGCTTTCTGCAGCACGAAAGCGGCGTTATGGCTTTTATGGGCGACGAGCTTGTCATTGAAGGACTGGCCACGCCTTCGGTCATCGATTTTCTGCGTGAAGACTTCGTCCGCGTGGGTGTGTCGACTGATTTTATGCTGAATTCGCAGCCTGCGCCAACGCGTCTGATGGCGTTTGACGGACTGGACACGGAAACGACACATCCATCGCGGGATGTGTGTGCAGCCGCGCTTGAAGAAGCGCTGTCACTTTCCTCGCTTAATTTTCGTTATGCGCGGGATGAACTGGCGCGTGAGTCTGCGCCATTGCTGGATGGTGTTCTGACTGTGCTCCAGACATGTCCTGACTATCAGTTCGTGATTGACGCGGCGACTCATGCAGACGGGCGACGTATTGCTTTGAAAAACCTCACAGAGGATCGTCAAACTGCCGTCCTCGCCTATTTCATTGCCCGCGGAGTTCCGCTAGATCAGATTGTGTTGACGGAGGTCCGGCAGGATAGTGCAGGACTGCCCGATCCAGTGAGTATTGATACGGACAGGCAGATATCTGTTCGTCTGAGGGAGTTGGAAGATGATTGAGCTGCTGACCAGCATGTGGGGCTATCTGGCAGGTGCAGGTGTCATCGGGTTAATTCTCGGTTGGGCATTCCGCGGTGTGTTTTTGCCGCGCGCGCGAACCATAAACGTGACAGCGCCGGCACCAGCTGCGCTCGAGCGCCCTCTGACAGAAGCGCAGCAACAAGCGCTTGAGAAAGCCGAAGTCGACGCGCGTGCGCTTCAGGCTGCCGAAGCCAAACTTGCAGACATGGAACGAACCGTTGCTGACCTGCGCAATCACGTGCAGCGCGCAAACCAGATGCAGCTTGCTCCGCCTCCGCCGCCGCCGCCAGCGCCGCAGCCAACACCTGAAGAGGAAGAAGCACGTGCGCGTGCTGTCTGGCATGAACGCTATCTGAAATCCCGTGTGCGCTATCTGGAAAGCCAGGTCTTTGATGCTGATACATCATCTTCCGATGATGCTGATGCGCTCAAAGCCGAAAATGAAGCTCTGAAAGCGCGTCTTGAGAGCGCTGAGACAGGCACGTCTGAAGCGCCTTCAACGTCTGCTGCCGATCTTGCGAAAACCAAATGGCAGAACCGTTATCTTCAGGCTCGTATGCTGTTCCTCGAAAGCGGCACTGCATCGGCTGATACTGAAACGTCAGTAGCGTCTTCCGTTCCGGAAGATGTCGAGATGGAGCTGAACAGTCTGAAGTCAGAAATCACGGTTCTGAAAGCCGAGATTGACCGCGAAGCGAAGGGTACAGGTGAATCCGAGCAGGAAATGGCGCGTCTGCGCTGGCGGAACCGCTATCTGGAAGGTCGTCTGAAGTATCTTGAAGCGGCGAGCCTTGATGCCGAAGCGGTTGCAGAAACGCCGGTGGATATTGCCGCGCTTGCGGCGCCTGTTTCTCCTGCATCGGCTAAAGAACCAGTCGAAGAGACACGTCCGGAAAGCCTTGATGCGCCAAAGGGCGAGGCTGACGATCTGAAACGCATTGGCGGTATCGGTCCGAAAATCGAGCTCATCCTGAACGAGCTTGGCATTTTCCACTTCTCGCAGATCGCAGCGTGGACACCGGGCGAGCAGGCATGGATCGACAGCTATCTGCGCTTTGAAGGCCGCGTGATGAGCGAGAAATGGGCCGAGCAGGCAGCCGAGCTTCAGGGCTAGTCATCTGACTGGCCCGAAAGGCTCGCATGTCGCAATTTTCCGGAAATACACCGAAAGACGAGCTGGCAAGGCTTTTGCCATTCGCGATTTTCTGGAGTGTTTTTGCGTATTTTCTTGCGCGCTATCTGCTCGTCCAGCTGGTCGGCCTTCACATTCAGATTGCCGGTGACAGTGCGCGGGCGGTCTGGGCGTTTTTTATAGACCCTGAACATCCAGCACGCATGGTCACTGTCGGGTATGCTGAACTTCTGATCGGTCTTTTATGCTTCGAACATCTGAGGCGTCGCGGCGTGGAAGATTGCGTGCTTCAGGCTGGCCGCTTTGGCATGCTGTCTATTTATCTGGCCGCGTTTGCGACGCTCGTTCTGCCGGAAATTGTGTTTCGTTCCGTCATCATGTTCCTCGACCTGATTGGTCGGGAGGTGCCGCGCCTCACAACTGACGAAAACGCGGGCTATTTCCCGGCCAACCAGCTCATGGGGCTGTTTATCTCAGCCGTGATCATCGCGCCGGTGGTTGAGGAATTTCTGTTCCGTGGCTTTCTGATGACCAGCATGCAGGCGCGTGGATGGCCAAGCTGGCTGATCGTCATTCTGTCTTCGGCGGCCTTCACGATTCTGCATGTTGGCTATACTGGTTTTGGCCTCATGTTCATCTTCATGCTGGGCTGCATGTTCGGTGCGCTACGGCTCTGGTCGGGCGGGCTGATCCTGCCCATGGCGGCACATGCGGCCTTCAATATGAAGACCTTCCTGTTTTCCTATTTCAACGCGTATGGCTGAGCGCAGCTAGTCTTTCGATTTATGCGCAAGCGTGTCGGCATTTAATTCCCAGTGCACGCCATCAAACGGATGGATGCCGACATGCTCGAAGGCCATCGGATCATCGAGACATCGCCATGTGACGGCAAATCCGTCCGGATTGGAGCGCGGTACATAGAAGCTTTTAATGCCGCACACCGAGCAGAACTGATGTTTCGCAGTGTGCGTGTTGAAGGTGTAGGTCGAAAGTGTCTCTTCGCCAGACAACAGTCTGAACCGGCTAGACGGCACGATGATATGGGCGTTCTGGCTCATCAGGCATACTGAGCAATTGCAGTCCTCTATTTCGATGCGCTGTGGCAGCAGGACTTCAAACCGGACGGCGCCGCAATGGCAGCCGCCCTTATGCCAGGTCATGTCATCAGTCATAGAATAAAGGCGGCCTTTTATCGAACCATGGTTTCGCCTCTTCCAGCTGGGCTGCGAGGCGGTAGAGAATACCTTCATCGCCATAACGCGCACCGAACATCATGCCAATTGGCAGATTGTTGGATGACCAATGCAGAGGCACAGACATGGCAGGAGCGCCCGTCATGTTGAAAACAGAGGCATGCGGCGCAAAACTTGTGACGGCTTTGCCGTAGGCGTCCTTGTCTTCGCGGGACAGGCTTAGCTCACCCAGCATGTCCGGCTCTCTGGACAGCATTGGCGAAAGGCAGAGATCGAAATTGCCTGCATCCATCCAGTTGTCGAATGTGACGGCCGTTTCCTGAAACACGCCATTAGCCCATGCGAGCATGGACATCGGGACGGTATGGCCGAGATTCACCATGTCGCGTGTCAGAGGCTCGAGATCATCATCTTGCAGTGGACGGCCAAGTGCCTGTGCGCGTGATTGGGTGAGATCCGCAGTGTAGGCAGAAATGTTCATCAGAAGGGCTTTTCCGATAGCTTCACCACTCAGCGCGGGCGCTGACGCTTCGACTATATGTCCAAGGTTTTCGAGAAGACTGACCGTGTCATCAAGCCCTTTTTGAGCTTCTGCATCAGGCTGGGTGCCGTTCGGTGCGGTGGTCCAAAGTGCAATACGCAGCTGGCGCGGTGTATTCTTCAGTTGATCCAGAAAGGAGACCTGCTCGTCCGGCGCAACATATCGCGAGCCCGGTTCGCGGCCATGCGTAAGGTCCATGAGGAGGGCGTTATCACGTACAGTGCGGGACACGGCGTGCACGGTAGAAAGGCCGCTCCAGCCTTCTGTGCGGACAGGGCCCATCGGGATACGACCACGTGATGGCTTCATGCCAAACAAGCCGGTGCACGCTGCAGGGATACGGATCGAGCCACCTCCATCACTGGCTTGTGCGAGTGGAAGCACACCTGAAGCAACTGCTGAAGACGCGCCGCCGGACGAGCCGCCTGATGTGCGTTCCAGGTTCCACGGGTTTTTCGTCTGCCCGAACAGGGCGCTCTCAGTAGAAGTGGTCAGGCCATATTCCGGGCTGGTCGTCTGGCCAAAGGTGACAATGCCGGCTTTGCGATACCGCTCGACAAGTTCGGAGTTCTTATCCGCAACGAAATCTTTGAACAGTCGCGAGCCGGACGTCAGCGGTGCGCCTTTGACAGCGACGCCGAGGTCTTTCGTCATGAAGGGAATGCCTGACAATGGCCCTTTCGGCAGGCCTTCGCTGATCTGGGCTTCAGCAATATCTGGAAACAGAGCAGAGACGCAGTTCAGCTCTTCCTTTGCCTTTTCGGCGCGGCTGAGGGCCTCATCCATCAGCTCTTTCGGGCTGACTTCCTTTTTAGCGACGAGCTCTGCGAGGCCAATGGCGTCGTATTGCGTGTATTCCTTCATGTCTCTCCCCTGTGTGTTTTCTTTGAGGGGAGAGTTTCAGGTTTTTATTGACTTGTCAGGTCTGCAATTGGTGTGTTTTTCTCAATACACTTTCGGGACCTGAGCGATCAGTGGTCAGTCTCGATCGGTTCCCATAATTCGATTTTGCGACCGTCCGGATCCATCAGCCAGGCGAACTTGCCGTAACCATAGGTTTCGCGCGGCTGAACCTGCTCAATGCCTTCAGCTTCAAGACGAGCGAGTACGCCATCAAGATCGTCCACCATGAGATTTATCATGAACGGTAGGTCTGACGGCTTGAAGTAATCCGACTTTTCAAACGGTGCGAAGATGGATTGCGCACCTTTCGGGAATTTTTCACCGGCTTCCTTGTGAGAAAAATTCCATCCGCCAAAGTCGTTCAGGTCTTCGCCGATGACCTTCGCATACCAGGCTTTGGTCGCGTCCACGTCCGCGCAGTGAAAGAAGATGCCGCCGACACCGATGACTTTTGACATGTGAATTCCCCCTTAGGATGTCTGCGGGACGCCTGACTGTTTCATGCGCCATTCCAGAATATCGAGGCGATCCTGCCCGAAAAACGGCTCATCTTCAAACACCATTAGAGGAACGCCCCAATGCCCGGCGTTTTTTTGTGCAGCTTCGTTGGCTTCAATTTCAGCCTCAAGCTCCGCCTCGCGCTCAATGGCGTCCGCGTCGAGTGCGGCAAGGTCCAGTCCAGCGCGTGCGACCGCATCTGACAGGACGCTGCCTTCCATCCAGTTTGTTTCGCCAGACCAGATGAGGGTCGAGACTTCATAGAAGTAATCAAGCGCCTGCGGCGTGTGACTGGCGAGTACGCCAAGGCGCGTCAGCCTGTGAATATATGGCTGGTCGGCTGGCACGTCGCCTGTCGCCATATCCATCACGACTGGATCAGGGTTCGGGCGGCCAAAGGGCAGGCCGTTGAACTGGGCAATGCGAAAACAGTCACGCATCAGATAGGGCGGCCAGAGCGGATTGACCTGTTTGAAGAAGCCCGGAATGCGAACCGCAATCGGATAGACCGGTTTGATGGTGAAGGGCACGTCCCAACGCTTGCTCATCTCTCGAAGGCGTGGGGTCGCCAGATAGGAATATGGGCTGCGGAACGACCAATAGATATCGACGCCTGACATGTTTCTCTCCCGTGTTTTTCGGGAAGTTTGTCAGCTTGAGTACAGCATGTCAGCGTTTAACTAGCGGGTCTGAGAACACTTTGTGGTGACCCTAGCCATCCTCTCCCCGAGGCAGGCGCACTGTTATCAGATCGACCTGCGGAGGCATCAGTAAGCGCATCGGAAGACCAACCATACCCGTGCCAGACGTGATGTAGATCTGATGGGTCTCGGCAATGGCGGCGGCAGACGCAGGCGTGACTTCTTCATAGAGCCCGCGATCAAAACCGTATTGCGAGGGTAGGGCGCGCTGATACAGGCCCGGAATTCTGATCTGGCCGCCATGCGTATGACCCGCAAATAATACGTCGTACCGTACGTTTGGCGGAACACGCATCGCCACATCCGGATTGTGAGTGAGGATGATGCGCGGCGTGCCTGTTGGCGGGTTCTCTGTCGGGTATTCAATCTGCCCCTGCCAGAGGTCTGAGGTGCCTGTCAGCCATATCTCGCGCCCGTTCAGCGTAAGGACCTCCGTTCGGTTATTCAGGAGGTGGACGTTCTCAAGCGTCGCGAAATAGCCTGCGAGCTGCATGCCGAGGTCAGGGCCCGGAAAGCCGACATCATGATTGCCGAAAACCACGAAGACCGGCTTTCCGAAATTGTTCAGCTCATGAAAGGCCGCTTCAATCTGATCTTCCGGCAAATGGTAGGTGAGGTCGCCAGCCACGAGCACGGCGTCAAAGTCCAGAGTGTCTGCTCGCTCGCGTATCCGTTCGAGCGGCATGGCATTGCCGAACATGCCGATATGCGTGTCGGAGAATAACAAGAGACGGATGTCATTGCCGTCCTCTGCTGGTGAACCGGCGAGTGCAATCTCCGCCTCAATGGTGCGTAAAATGCGCGGTTCGACAAAGCGGGCATAGGCCGGAACCGAAGAGAGAAGCACTAATGATAATGCGCCCCAGCGATAAAAGCCGGAGCGCCTGATCATGAGCCATCCCATCGCGATGACGAATGGGAAATAGAGAAAGCTGACGTAGAAAATGAGCTGTTTCATGAGCATCATTGGTGATACCCGATTGCACCCATTTTAAGGCGGTTATTCGGCAGCTACAGCGTCAAATTCGGCTTTCCACTCTGTCATGAGCGCACGATTGTCATGATCCCATGGGTGGAAGCCCGGTTTGAACCAGGAGAGCCAGACCTTCCAGCCGCGGCCAAACAGGCTAGGTGTCTTCCAGAGATATTTGCTGATCGCCTTTTTCGCGTCTTTCTTGTCCCAGCCTTCAGCCTCAAGCAGCATAGCGGCGTAGGTCGCGATATTATTGGTGAAGGTCTTGGAGATTATCAGCATAGAGATGCAGCGGCGCATATAGCGTTTGAAGCCGGACCAGTCTTTGGAGACTTCAAGGAAGACGTCATAGGCGACGGCCTTATGCTCGGTCTCTTCCATAGCGTGCCAGCGCCACATGGCTTCGATTTCCGGATCAGTGTTCTGAAACACATCCTGATGCTCGACCATCATATCCGCCATCATGGCTGTGAAATGCTCAAGACAGATCGTGCCGATCAGCATGCGCATCGGTCCGCCGGAGCGGGCAAAGGCGACGCGCTCACGGACAAAGCCTTCAATCTCTTCTACCGGGTATTTCTCGCGATCGATCAGCTGGTTCATGAGGTGATGTTCGCGTGAGTGGATTGCTTCCTGATGAATGAAGTCCTTCACATCCTGAAGCAGCTTGCCGGAAAGCTCTCCGCGATAATTGCGCACTGAGTCCATGAACATACGCTCGCCATCAGGGAAGGTGAGCGACAGCGTATTCATAATGGCTGTGCCGACAGGATCATTATCGAGCCAATGCGGGTTCTTCGCGCCTTCATGGCTGAATTTGATGTCACGAGGAGAGATAGAAACGTCCTCTGGTGTGCGCTTTTCCGTCATCTGACAATTCCTGTTTCGCTAAGTGGCCGCTAAGGTGGGGCCAAGTTTGTTCACAAGTAATATAAGCGCTACTGACAAAAATGTCGATAAGAAAAAATACGCAGCCCAGAATCCGACGAACGCCCGAGGAATCACGGGCAAATATTCTGGCTTCGGCGGAACGCCTTCTGACCGAGCAGGGGCCTCAAACCTTGCGTCTTGCTGATGTGGCGAAGGAAGCAGGCGTCGCGAACGCAACAGTGCTGCATCATTTTGGAACCATAGACGGTGTCCACACGGCGCTGATGGAGCGGATGATTGCCGAGCTTGTCGAGAAGGTGATGGCGATCGAGCTGACAGAAGACACCGAAGTGTCTCGCGCTCAGGCATTGACGACCTTGTTCGAAGCGTTCGAGCAGAAGCAGGCGTCAAAGCTGGCCGCCTGGCTGGAGCTGACCCATCAGGCAGGAAGACTAACCAATGTGAGGCAGGTCGTGCGCGATGTGACACGCACGAAGTTTCACCATCAGAATGTGCCTGAAGACGTCGTGGAAGATGTGATGCTTGTTTGTATCACGCTGGCGCTGGGTGTCGGTCTCTTCGGGCAGACCTTGAGTGAAATGCTCGGCAAGCCGCCAAGTCGTGCGAAGGAAATGGCGCTTTCAGTTCTTATGCTTGGTCTGCGTCAGCTGGAGGCAGAGCGTAAAGGCTAAAAGCCTTCGACGCCAAAGGCTTCCAAAAGTTGTTCGGCAGCAGCAGACGCAGGAATAGCGCCGGTTTCAACGCCGTGTTTCATTGCTGCGAGCTTGGCTACAACGTCCGGATGGGAGCGGAACGCCGCCATGAGCCCGTCCTGAATAAGCTCGTTCATCCATGTGAGTTGCTGGTCCGCGCGGCGCTTATCCCGAGAGCCGGACTCTTCCGTCTTCTTCTTATGAAGTTCAATCGTGTCCCAGAGCTCTTTCAGGCCATCGCCCGTTGCGCCTGCACAGGTCAGAACCGGCGGAGACCATGACGGGTCGACCGGCTCCAGAATATGCAGCGCATTCTGGTAATGGCGCTGGGCGCGCTTGGCTGCTTTTTCGTCGATATCAGCTTTGTTGACGGCAATCAGATCGGCGACTTCCAGCACACCTTTTTTAATCCCCTGCAGGTCATCGCCCGCATTCGGCAGCATGAGGACCAAGAAGAAGTCCACCATATTGGCGACCACAGTTTCAGACTGCCCGACGCCGACGGTTTCCACGAGGATGACGTCATAACCGGCCGCTTCACACAGAAGCAGGCTTTCCCGGGTTTTGCGTGCAACGCCGCCAAGCGTCTCGCCTGCTGGTGAGGGGCGCACAAAGGCTTTCTCATCAACTGAAAGCCGCGCCATGCGCGTTTTATCGCCCAGGATAGAGCCGCCAGAGCGCTGCGAGGTCGGATCGACGGCGAGCACAGCAACCTTATGCCCCATCTCCGTGAGCATGGTTCCAAAGGCGTCAATAAATGTGGATTTGCCAACACCTGGCACGCCGGTAATGCCAATCCGTTGGCTTTTGCCGGTTTCGGACATGACAGAAGACAGAAGCTTGCGCGCTTCGGCCTGATGGTCCGTGCGGCGGCTTTCAACGCGGGTGATGGCGCGGGCAAGGCCCCGGCGTGTGCTCAGATCGACTTCCATGATGGTTCAGTACGCGTCTTCACCGCGCTCATCAAGCAGGGCGCGGCTGTGTCGCACGCTAGCGCGAACCATTTGCGCAGGCGCATCAGATGAGAGGTCCAGAACCCAGTTGAACAGGGGCGGAGGCAGTGCGTCGGTTTCGTAATTCAGATCGTTTTCCAGCGTTATTGCCAGAGCCGGTGCACTGGTGGTCTTTGCCTGTGCCACCTGCCAGACGAGATATTTGAAAAAGCGTCTAAGGTCACTCTGATCATCCGGATCAAGATCCAGCAACTGGCACAGCTCGCGATAGCTTTCTGCCTGGGAGTGAGGCCCGACAGAAAAGGGTGGAGGTGCGGACAAAATTGAAAGCACGCGCGCCACGTCGCTAGCGTTCAACTCGCTCATTAAATCCGACGCTGTTTCGCAGAACCGCGTTGCATCACCGACTTTGAGGTCCTGCTGGTGCGCCCACAGGTCTCGCAAGCGGGAGAGGGTTTTGATGTCGTCCTGTACGTTTGCAATCTTCAAATGGTTCAGCACACGCAGCCAGTCGCGCGCATCCATCTCGAATCCTTTTTTGAGAACCGGGCTCGAAGGAGGCAGGATTTCGCTCATCTTCAGGTGGCGGGCTTCCGGCATGGCATTCACCCGAAACGGTAGCTCACATTTCATGATGCGCAGGGCGACATCAATGCGCGCGTGATCTGACAGTGGAAAGTGCTGGCTCTTATGCATCGCCAGTAACTTAGGTGAGCAGCGACAAAATGCCTATGAAATCCTGCACGCTCGCGCGGGAAAGTCTGATATTAGAACATCATGAAATGGTGATTTTAGATCAGGGGATTTGTGATGAGCTACACCGATAAAATCCGCGACATGCGCAGCGAGCTTCGAGAACTCAACAAGACCATTCCGGACGCAACGCAGGGCTTTGGTACGCTCTCAAAGGCGGTGAAAGATAATGGTGTTCTGAGCCTCAAGGAAAAAGAGTTCGTTGCCCTGGGCATGGCTATTTCGCAGCGCTGTGAGCCTTGCATCAACTTCCACGTTGAAGCCCTCATGAAGGCGGGCGGCACACGCGAAGAGCTGGGTGATGTGCTGGCCATGGGCATTCAGATGGGCGGCGGCCCCGGCCTTATGTATGCCGGACATGCGCTTGCCTGTTGGGATGAACTTGCAGCTAAAGAATAAATACTCTGACATTTCTGTGATTACTGCATAAACATGCTTCTGGTCGCGACGGATGTAATTAGTTTATTCGTGAGACTTGGGATCGTGGGGACGACTTCCGACGAGAATTAACGAGGTTTTGTATGCGGTTTTCATGCCTGCTGGGCGCTGTGAGTATTGGCGCTCTCTTATCTGCTTGTCCTGTTTCGGCGCAGGAGGCACCACAGGATGATCAGGACCGCGTGCTCTCAGAGGTTCAGGTGACGTCTACCCGTTTGCGCGGGACGGCAGTCAGCGACATCGAGCCTGAGCAGACACTGACGACTGCGGATATCGAAGCCTATGGCGTGTCATCTATTGAAGAACTGATCGCCGAGCTTGGTCCGGAATTGGCAAGCAGCCGCGGTCGTGGCGGCGGGGATCACGTCTTTCTGGTCGATGGCGTTCGTATCGCCAGCTTTCGTGAAATCCGCTCTTATCCGCCGGAAGCCATTGAACGTATGGACGTGCTGCCAGAAGAGGCTGCCCTTCAATACGGCTATGGTGCGAACCAGCGGGTCATCAATATTGTTCTGAAGCCTGACTTTTCGGCCTGGACGTTCAGTCTTGAATTTGGCGGGCCGGTCGAGGGTGCGGGGCAGCGCGGCGAGTTTGATGTCGACTATCTCGGCATTGCTGATGGCCAGCGGTCCAGCGTCGATGGCGAGATCGAAGTCGACAACGCTATTCTGGAATCTGATCGAGGCCTTGGCGATCCGCTTGTGGGCGCAAACAGCCTGCGCGATGAAAGCCAGTCTCTGGAAATTGGTGGCAGCACGCATAGAGGCATTTTTGGTAATGTCGGAATGACGCTCTCCGGCGATATCGAAATCTCTGAGGGTGAGGAGCTGCTGGGCTTTTCAGAGCAGGATTTCGTTCTGCCCGCTGCCAGCCCGTTTTCGACTACGGGCACAGACGAGAGTTTTACGCGTTACATTGGCGTGCCCGGCGTGCTGACGCAGACAAGCGATTCAACAGACGCCAATATCAACCTCACTTTTACCCGTGATGTCGGCGACTGGTTTGTGACATCCACGACAAGCCTCGGGCACAATACATCGACGACTGAAACGGACCGCGCGCCGGACGTGACGGGCTTTCAGGCAGCGCTCAATGCGCTTGATCCGACGGTGGCGCCAACAGCTGACCTGTCGCCGTTCATTTTCCTGAGTGAAGAGCGCACAGAGCGGACAACGGATACTTTTTCGACGAATCTGCTGGCCAATGGTGATCTCTGGGAGATTACGGGCGGCTGGGTTGGTGCAGGCCTGAGTGTTGATCTCAGCCATGCAAGCCGTAGCTCCGAAACTGATTTCAATGGTACCCGTACGACAAGTTCGCTCGACCGCCAGATTGCCAAAATTCAGGGTAGTTTTGACTTCCCGCTGATTGTCTCGGACATGGATATTCCAGGCTTTGAGAGCCTGGTGGCGAACGCGACTGTGAACGCCAGCAATTACTCCGATTTCGGCACGCTGTTCGGGTTTGACGGCACGCTCAGCTGGTCTCCTGTCGAAGATATCCGCATTCTGACCTCTTATACCTTGGAAGAGGGCGCGCCGAGCATGTCCCAGCTTGGTGATACGCTGAGTGTGACGCCAAATGTGGAAATTTTCGACTTCGTGCAGGGCGAGTCCGTACTTGCGACGCGCATCTCAGGCGGCAACGATCAGCTGATTGCTGATACGCGTCAGGTCTGGAAGGCGAGCGTCGAGTGGGAGCCGCTTGATGAGACCGACCTTGACCTGCGCCTCACCTATACAGACAGCCGCATTGACGATCCGATCGGGGCTTTCCCGAGCGTTGACGCGGCAGTTGAAGCTGCATTCCCGAACCGGTTTGTACGCGATGCCAATGGTGATTTGCTCAGCGTCGATCTGCGTCCTGTAAATTATGTTGAGGAAACCCGCCGCGATATACGCTGGCAGCTGACCTTCCGTGACAGCTTTGCTGAACCTGAAAGACCGCAGCGCGGAGCGCAGGGAGAGGGGCGTACACCTGCCTCTGGCGGGAATGCGCACGGCGCGCCACAAACGGCGCCGCCTTCGTCTTCAAATAATGCTGAACGTCCGGCTGGCGGCTCGCCCCCTTCAGCTTCCGGTGATGCTCGTCCTCAGGGCGGTGGAGGTACGCCTCCGTCTTCCGGTTCTGGCAATGCCCGGCCAAGTGGTGGTCCACCACCGTCTGCGCGCGGCGGCGGTCGTCCACGTGGCGGTATGATGGGCCGACGTGGTCCGCCTGCAGGTGGGCGCTTGTTCTTATCTCTCAGCCATACAATCAATCTTGAAGACCAACGCGTTCTGGCTGACGGCTTTCCCGTTCAGGACTTTCTGAATGGCGCCGCATCTGGCCTCGGCGGTCAGCCTGAACATGAAGTGCGGCTGACAAGCGGCGTATTCTATAAAGGCTATGGCGCGCGACTGAGTGCTAACTGGCAGAGCGCAACGGAAGTCGACACAGCTAGCAGCGTTCTGAAATTTTCAGACCAGACCAGCGTGAACCTCCGCTTCTTCCACAGTGTGACTGATCAGAC
>CENJ01169175.1_pt1 | contig 35789 bp, 38 predicted proteins | sample 356161 | NCBI WGS metagenome assembly CENJ01 (sample SAMEA2619531, study PRJEB7988) | marine metagenome | biome: marine biome (ENVO:00000447); feature: surface water layer (ENVO:00002042); material: "saline water (ENVO:00002010), including plankton (ENVO:xxxxxxxx)" | depth 5 m | reverse complement strand
GGCGTTATCACCTATCGCCTCGCCGCCCATGCGGCAGACCTCGCCAAGGGCCATCCGGCGGCGCAGGTGCGCGATGATGCGCTCTCACGCGCGCGTTTTGAATTCCGCTGGGAAGACCAGTTCAACCTCGCACTAGACCCGGAAACCGCTCGCGATTTCCACGACCAGACCCTGCCGAAAGAGGCGCATAAGGTTGCTCACTTCTGCTCTATGTGCGGCCCGAAATTCTGCTCCATGAAGATCACGGCCGAGGTCCGCGACTACGCCGCCAACATGACGGACAATGAGAAAAAAGCGCTCAATCTGGAGGCTGAGAAGGGGATGCAGGAGATGAGTAAAAAGTACGAGGAGATGGGCTCGGAGTTGTATTTGTCGGAGAGCGGAGAGAAGCGCGAGGCGATTGATTGACCTGTAGGGCGGCGTTGAACCCCGGATGTTTTCCGGGGGATACCCGCCGAAAATGTGCCGGCAATGTTGGGATTTCGGCTTTGCCTTCATCACCAACCTACAATTTGGGATGAACCGTAGGGCGGGATTTCCGCGGATGCAAATCCGGGGTTCATCACCGCCTACAACTTCATTGCGAATTACAACAACCCTCGTAGGGTGGCGTTGAGGGCGTAGCGCCGTGGAACTTCATCGCGAGTCTTGCGGTGGTATCCACTTAGGACCCATTCGATGCGATATTCAAACGAGTTTGTAGAATGATAGTATTGTTTTTGATTGCATTGTTTCTTGCCTGGCCAACGGGGGGGCTCTCGATTGTCGCCTTCATAGTGTTTGTCGTCGCTAAAGGTTACTTCAAAGGAAAATCACGACTTCACGATGCAAATGTTCGTCACGCTGAAAAGGCAATCAATTCAGGCGAGTTGTATCCTCCATCTTGGGAAAATGATGACTCGAAAATAGAGCTCTTCATAGGAGTGGTCTCAGGCGGTGCAACAGAGAAAGGCGTCGCTAAAGCATTTTCCGTGAATCTCCTAAACGACCCCACAGGTCGGAAGATGATGTTTTGGTTCGCTGGAGCTCTTGAACGCTCGGGCGCGTCATTCATTGAACAGCAGATGGCGTGCATCGAAAAAATGGTCAATGTCTGGAAAAGATCATCGGCAGATGCCCGGAAAGAAATGCAAGAACTGCACCTCAACACCCAACCTACAGGCCAAGCGCCAGAGCGTACAAACGAACAAGACGAATTGATGTCATTGCTGGCAAACGGTGATATGTACGGGGATGGGGTAGATGCCGACGAAATCCCCGGTTGCGCCGGAGAGTTCGGCTGGGAGGCGACCAATCCAGTTCCAGTGAAGTCGGTGTTAGGGGCGAGGGAATACTTGGATAGTCTTAGACTCGTAGACGGGACAAAGATCGAATACAATCGGATAGGCTCGACCACCGCTGATGGGATCAAACATCCAGTGGATATTTTTATGCTCGCGCACGAGAACGGTGAAGAGATAGGAAAACTCTACTTTTCGCCGTATCACAAGAGAAATTCTCGCAAAAAGCCAGATTTCGAGCGCTTGAATTCTAACAGCGTCCCCGACACGAACGTCGCAATCACAAGCCCCGTCGAACCAATGGTTGAAGTACAATCGATAGAGGGCGTGAAAGCTTATATTTCCAAACTGTCAGAGCTCACACAGGAAAAGGTATTTGTCGAATTTTCGAATGTTATGGCGGCAAAACACAATCTTATGTTCACGTCGACGAGCATTGATGATTACCAAGAGAAACAAACAAAGGTCACTGATTTAACAGATAAGGCTCTGTGGATATGCGTAAGTTTGTTCGGACAACAAGCCATTTCCAAGTTCAATATGGGCAATCCAACGCGCCTAAATGAGCTCATCAATCAACTCGACGAAGCAATTTCTCAAAAAAATCTCCCACCGCAGCAGCATGGACAAGAACTAGTCCAAAGCTTGCATGAAAACCTCACCGCATGAGTTCGCGCCACTCCGCTTCACGAGCGGCGGGATTGCGGCTTCGCCTTCATCGCCGCCCTACAAATCTCCCTTAAGGCGGGTATCACGCTCCGCGCTCAACACCGCCCTACGGATCGCTCTACACAACCACAAATGTTCATGATATGTTCGATATATGCCGAACTATCGTCGTCTCTATGTGCCGGGCGGAACCTACGGCTTCACGCTGTGTCTTCATGACCGGCAGGCGGATACATTGGTTCGGTACATTGATCATTTCCGCGCATCTTATCGCGACGTGACGAACAATCATCCGGTCGAAACCATCGCTATCTGCATTCTGCCCGATCATGTGCATATGCTCTGGGCCTTGCCCGAGGACGACTTCGATTTCGTAAACCGACTGCGACTTTTGAAAGCTGGCTTCACCCGACGTTTGCCGCCACACCTGAAATCCAACGGTCGCAAAGGCGAACGCCAGGTCTGGTAAACGCGCTATTGGGAACATGCCATCCGCGATGAAAACAACCTCGCCGCGCACATGGATTACATCCACTGGAACCCGGTGAAACATGGCCTTGTCACCTCGCCCGATGATTGGCCGCATTCATCATGGCATCGCTATAAAGCCGACTGGAACCGGGAATGGAAACCCGAAACGCCCATCTTGCTCACCGAACCGTAGGGCGGCGATGCATCGCGAATTCATTCGCGAAAATCCCGCCGCAATTGTAAAAATACGGCGGGTATCGGCCTCCGGCCTCAACACCGCCCTACAATCCGAGCGCAGCTCGGCAGAGCCCGGCCGGGAAGACAACCTCTCCCCAAACAAACTAATCCCACCCCACAACCCGCGAGGCTAAACTTGGCGGATGACCACCGCGCCTGCCTTTGACATGCTCCACACCCTGCCCGGCCCAAACCGGATGGTCGGGCTGTTTCTGGCGCGGCTGCTTGGCTATCTGCTCCGCCTCCACTATGCGGGCCAGACAGTCGTGCCCGCCGATATCGTCTCTATGGTGCGCTCAGCCGATGACATGGTGGAGGCCTGCATCCGCTATCTTGCGGCAGGCCAGCTCAACGCGGCCGGATGCCCGACGGCGGCCGAGGCTTTGCGCTCAACCACCGAAGACCTTGCGCCTGTCGCCTCCCACACAATTATGGAGCCCGCCTCCCCTGCGGAGCTGATCGAACAACTTCAAGCCAGCATAGACATGTTTGAACGCGCCGAGGCGCTGGCCAGCGAGCTGGCCTGTATGATGCTCTGCGTGCATTGCCTCATTACCCCGTGGCAGCGCGGACCACGTCTTCATACCGGCCTCATGCGCGCCCCTGCTCTCCAGACGTGCAGACTGGGCTTCACGCCACCAACAGCCATCAGGGTTGCCCGTGGCCCGCCCATTCGCGCGCCCGACACCTGGCCACCGCCCGAGCCTCGAATACGGCTCGCCGCGTAGGGTGTCATTAGGCGAAAGCCGCAATGCACCAGGATGACTCATCTTCAACGGTGGATTACGCGTCCGCTAATCCACCCTACAATTCCCCACATCATTCCCCCGCGCGACAGAGCCCCCTCTGTGGCGATATTTGTGCTGGTTTTGTGTTGAACCCGGACAGCGCGGTCTGCTTGACGCGATCTGTCATTTCAATGCTAACTTTCGCTTATGTCGGGACCGTATAAAATCAGCAAATATTCACCGGGCACGGCCCAACAGGGCAGATGGAGCGGACGTCTGAAATGGGTGTTTGCAGCCTTGACGGTTGTTCTCCTCATCAGCTCTGGCGCGCGCGCTGAAAGCACACGTCGCATCGCGCTGACCTATGATGACGCGCCGCGCGGTGACAGCGCGATGAGCGGCGATGACCGCGCTGCATTGCTGATCAGCGGGCTTGAAGCCGCCGGCGTTGAACAGGCCGCAATATTTGTCGTGACTTCACGCATAGACAGCCCGGCGCGGCTCGCCCGCATTCAGAGCTATGCTGAGGCCGGCCATGTGATCGCCAATCACACGCACACCCATCCATGGCTGAGGCATACGACGGCAGAGGCCTATCTGGCAGAGATTGATACCGCAGAAATGATACTGCAAGTGTTTGAAAACCGCCGTCCCTGGTTTCGCTATCCTTATCTGAACGAAGCCCCGGATATTGAGCGCCGCGATGCCGTGCGCGCAGGTCTTTCAGAACGTGGCCTGCTGAACGGATATGTGACCGTGGACACGTATGACTGGTTTCTGGAAAACCTCTATCAGACCGCCATTCGCGAGGATGACCCCGTCTGTATGGCGGGCCTGCGTGAGCTTTATACCGGCATGCTGGTCGCGGCAGCGAACTTCTATGATGAGGCGGCGCGCACGTATTTAGGCGAGGCCCCGGCTCAGGTCATGCTGCTGCATGAGAATGACATCGCGGCCTTGTTCGTGACGGATTTGGTTGCCGCGCTGGAGGCGGATGGCTGGGAGATTATCTCCGCAGACGAGGCCTATGCCGACCCGATTGCGGGCGTTCTGCCCGATACGCGATTTCTGGGTATGGGGCGGGTCGCGGCGCTCACCTCTCTTGCGGGCAAACCCGGCCCGGAATTCACCTATCTCGCGGTCGACGAGGATGCGATCACGGCTGCATTTAACGACCAGGTTGCAGGGGGCTGCGATTAGGGTGAGCGGCATGTCCTGATCTTTAGATTGGTTCAAACCGTTTTGAGGACATGAAATCGAACCCGTTCATTGATGCCCCGAAAATGCGCGGAGCTGACCTGGCTTTTGGTCTCGACCCCACGCCTCACAAAAAAACACTGATTAACTGACATTTTTTCAAAACTGTCGGCCAAAGAATGCTATCGGCAGGGCGGAATCCTAACCATGACGACCCGTCGCTTCAGACCCGGAGGGCCCCGATGACGCTTACTTCTCTTCGTTTCGCCGTAACATCCTGCCTTGCTATCTGCACGCTGATGGCTGCGCCTGCCGCACTCGCACAGGTGAACTCTCCCGTGGGGACGCAGGTGTATATGCTCGAACTGTCCGGCGATATCTGCGAAGCCGTTTTCAGCAGCGATAACAGCGCAATGACGCATGAGTATCGCAGCGGCGAGCTTAAGCTGGAATGCTTGGACGGCGTCTCTACCGGCGAGTGGACGATAACCAACCGCTCTGTCACCTTCACCGGCGTGAACGACCCGCTGAATGTGCTCAATCAGGATAACTGCCCGAATGGCTGGCAGAATATTCGTCCCAATCAAACCGTTCACGCGGGCGAGCTGTGTTGGGTAAACTGGTCCGCTGGCGTGGAAGCCGTTGTTCGCGTCGAATAAGCTGGCGCGCGCCGACCATTGCTCAAATCTTCCGCCAGAGCTAAAGCCTGATCATGACTGAAACCACTTCAAATGACCTAGGCCGCCTGGACGAACTCGAAATGCGCGCTGCTCATCAGGAGCAGACGATTGAGGATCTGAATGCCGCCATCACCGCGCAATGGAAGATTATCGACCGGCTGGAACGACAAGTCGCCATGCTGAGCGAGCGGGTTGCAGCCGGTGAACAGTCATCCGGTGAAGCACCGCCCGCACACCAGCCGCCGCCTCATTATTGATTGCTCTCGTGAGCCAGCGGCTCACATAGAGCGCGCTCAGAACTATTTGCTTTTTGCTCGGGCTCGTCGCTTCGCTCGCCCTGCGCCTGCACGGTCGTTTGTGTGAAGCTCGTCACGAGCAAAGCGAAGCTATTAAAGAATAAACGCGTCGCGCTTTGGCTCACCGCGTACCCGGTTTGACAGAATGTAAGACACAGGCACAACGACAAGGCCAACATACGCATGGATAGGCTGATCACCTGCCATCACATGGCCGACGGTTGCGGCGACCATATTCATGAAATAGGCGCCATAAGCGATGTCTTTGAGATTACGAAAATAGTTCGTCAGAATGGCAATCAGTGCCAGCAATTTCAGATATGCCAGCGGATAAACGATGTAAGTCGGATAGCCGAAATACTCAAAATAGCCCGCCATCCGGTCGTGATCGACATGATAGCTGATAATTGCCATCAGCATGAGTGCGACCATGATGACGGTGGCGACCCAATAGGTGATTTTTTCAAGAAGCTGCATGTGACCCGGACCCTTTAAATTGAGGACACTCCAAAACGTCCATTTTTAATGGGAAGGCCTGCGCGCGAGCGCTATGACATCTCGCGCGCGTGTGAAATCAGCAAAGTGTTTCGTGTTCAACCGTGAGCAGTGAGGCCCTAGAACTGATATTCCAGAGACACACCAAAGGTACGCGGCTCAGACCGGAAGGTGTTATAGCCGATAAAGCCATAGCCAGAAACGGAATAGTCTTCATCTGTCAGGTTCCGGCCCCAAAGGCTGAGCGTCACATCACTGTTCGCAAAGGCGAGGTCCAGCGCCGCCTGAAGCGTCGTGAACCCGTCCTGACTGCGCTCAGTTAAGCCTTCTGCATCCAGAAAATACTGACTGCGATATTTGCCGTGGAGCGATGCCAGCGCGGAGATATTGTCGGTCAGGTCAAAGGCATAGCTGCCGCCAAGCGTGATGGACGTGTCCGGCGCAAATGGCAGCGGGTTCCCATCAAACGTCGCTGCGTTTCCACCTATATTGGAGGTCTGGCTGATCTCAGTTTCGTTCAGCGTCAGTCCACCATTCAGCGTCAGCGCCTCAGTCGCGCGCAGGCTGAAATCAGCCTCAAGCCCGTAAGACACAGCCTCATCCAGATTGGAGAGTGAGTTGGACGTAATCTGCGAGCCATCCGGAAGAGTGAAGGAGACAAAAATCCGGGCCTGCGGGTCGTTATAGTCGAGATAGAACGCCGCAAGGCTATAACTATAGCGTGGGTTTGGCGCGGACTTAAACCCGACTTCCCAGGCGGTGACGGTCTCTGCTGAGAAGAGGCCTTCATCGCTATAATGGGTCGCATTATTAGCCACTTCGCCATTGAAGCCGCCGGACTTATAGCCGGTAGACAGGCTCGCATACGCCATGCCAGCAGACAGGTCGTAGGACAACGCCGCATTCCCCGAAAGACGAGTCTCGCTGATCGTATTCTCGCCAATCGCATCGCCAAGGCCATCGCGATTGTTGAAGGCAATTACGCCATCATCAAAGACGTGCAGCCCCATGCCTTCGCCTTCAATAGTTTCATCAGTCAGGCGGGCACCAACGGTGAATTGCAGCACATCTGAAAGGTCAAACTGATGACTGGTGAAGAGCGCAAGGGTCTGACGGGACTGCTCAATGTCGGTGATCAGAGTAGTTGCTGTGCCTGTGCTGGCAGGGTTAGGCCCCACCCGGCCCGGCGCGCCGACATAGCTGCAACTGCTGACCAGCGTTTCTAAGTCCAGCTCACCACACCAGATGGTATAGCGCTGTTGGAATTCATCCGCTGAAAGCGCGACGCCATAAAGCGCATGGCCATAGCCTGTCTTTCGCGACAGGCGCAGCTCTTCGGAGACCTGCACATATTCACGCTCATAGTAGAGGTTTGCATTCAGCGAGTAATTGCCGAAGGGCGCTGGCGTACCGTCAAAGTCAAAGCCGTAATTCTGCTCATAGCCTTCAACAGACGTTAGAGAGAACACCTCCCACGCACCAAGGCTTCGGGTATATTCCGCAGACGCGCCGTAAAAGCCGTTATCAGTGTCCTGAATGCCATCGCCTTCGCTTGAGATTTCAAAGTCGTCCAGATCCAGGCTGTCATTGCGCGGGGTGGTGTTAACGCCATTGTCCTCTTCATAATGCGCGCGCAGCAGAAGCTCGCTCGCATCCATGTCAAAAAGCAGACCCGCGCGCAGGCCAAACTGATCGGTCTCACCACCTGCTACGGAAGGGCCAGAAACGTTATCCAACACAGGCCCACGCGAGGTATAATTACCCGCAATGCGATAGCTCACCATGTCGTTTAGTGAAGCACCAAAAGCGCCGGCCGCATCAAAGCGATCATAATTGCCCACACCGATACGCACATAACGCGTCTGATCTCCTGAAGGGCGAACAGAGATGAGGTTCACTGCGCCGCTGGAGGCGTTACGCCCATAGAGGGTGCCCTGCGGGCCTTTAAGCACTTCTACGCGCTCAAGATCGTAGAGCATGAGCCCCGTCTGAACATTGGTGGCGAGAAATACGCCGTCTGAATACACGGCTGCCGCTGATGGGGTCAGCGCCTGATGGTCTACCGCGCCTATACCGCGAATCTGAAACGCGACCTGGGTGCCATTGGCAATCGCGGCTTCAATACCGGTCGCCAGATCGGTCAGATCGCCAGCTCCGAGATAGGAAGATGCAAGCGCAAGACGCTCGCCATCCAGTACCGAAACAGAGGCCGGCAGGTCAGAGACCGGCTGCTCAACACGGGTGACAGAAACCGTAACAGGATCGAGGCGGCGGTCATTTCCGCCCTCATCCTGAGCGAAGGCCGTGCCCGCTCCGGCAAGGAGAGTGGCACCCAAAAACACGTTTACAAATCTACTCATGACGGGGCGTGTACTGAGATTACGCAAATGGGGCAATTGCTAATTACCAATCCCCGGACAAGGATTTGTGAGGCCGCCGCACAGCGGAAGTTTGAAACAAAAGTGCTAAGGCGATTTCATTACACGTTAAGAGCTAACTGGTGTGATAGCACCTCTCAGAGGGGGCATTTACATGACATTCTTACGCTTAAAAGCAGCGTCTGTTCTACTTGCATGCACAGCGTTCATGGCGGCACCTGTCGCCAATGCAGAGTCCACACCTGAAGACGATGCTATTTATTCGCTCGAAATGATGGGCGAAACATGCGGCATCCACTTCATTGATGGTTCGTCCATTAACGGCAGCATCCATTTTGGTTGCGGCGCGAACAGCGTGGACATGACCGACATTGGCGGATGGAGCATGAATGGGGCCAATATCGACTTCTTTGGCATCACTGACAGCATTGATGACCTTCTGAAGTCCGGCAATTGCGCAGATGGCTGGGAAGATATCGCAACCGGTGAAGCCGCTTATGACGAAGATGCGCTCTGCTGGGTCAATTGGGAAAACATGGTCTCCGTCTCGCGGCGACAGTGATTAAGGGGGCTGATATGAAAACCAATACAACACGCCTGGGGCTTGCCCTTATCTCAGCGCTCTCGCTGACAGGACTGGCACACGCAGATGACGCCAGCACATTCCCGGAAGATAGCTCGATTTATTATATCGAAATGGCATCAGGAACCTGCACCATAAACTGGATAAGCGGCGGCGAAGGCACAACGAACGGGTCTGGCGAGATCAGCTGTGAAGAGCGTTCCGTGTTTGGCACCCCTTCATCAAACACATTCGAACTCACATGGAGCGTCTTCGGTGAAGCCTTCGAAGTCGAAATGGATTTATCCGACGCAGACAGCGCAGCCTCTCACATTTTCCTGCATGATGGCTGTTTTGACGGCTGGCAGGGCCTTGAAGTTGGTGAGACAGCCGGACCGGGCGAACTCTGCTGGCTGACTACGGATTCGGCATATCTGAGCGACGTTCGCCGCACACGCTAATTTTTTAAGCATGTAAATCTCAGAAATTGGCGTTTAAAATCTAGCCCTAATACAAGACACCTTAATCCTATTAGATCAAAATATCCGGAGAAAATCCTGTGCTCGATATTTGGTTGAGTTAAATTTAAAGCAAGCTTTTTGAATATTTATATCTAATAAAATCTTCTCTGTAGACGTATGAAACGATATCAATGCATTCATTGTCATAATAGTGTAACAATTTTTCGCTCGCTCCTGTAGCGGCGGGACCGTCTCTCAGGTCCTGTCTATCAGCATCGGTTCGCGTTCTAACACCTGCAAGAATTTTCGCCTGCGCTCCTTCTAAGTCTTCGAAGCGCCCGACAAAATCGATCTTGCTTGCTATATTGAGAATCCTAGATTGTTTCATCCAATGTGCATTCTGCCTCTCTCCTCCATCGGCTAGATAGCGGCAAAATGCGTTGAAGGAAATGTTACCCTCTTCTCCATAACGACTAACCGCTTCACCAAACTGCGATAACTTATTACCACCCCCAAATTTATCCAAGTATGCAGAAAGTATTCTAGAAAAAGGATTTCTAACTACTGTAAAAGTATAGAATTCCTCGATCATCTTTTTATTTCGTGAATTCAAATCGCTATAGTGTTTTGCCCTACGTTTTATTTCATGAACATTTTCAGCCTCTAACAATGGCTCGGGAAAGTGGCTGGTAAGCGTTCTCACAATTGTGCTATTAGCGGCTTTAGGGATTCTTAGGTAGACATATTGCCATTCAAACGAAATGAAGCTTCGTGCATCGAGCGCATAAAGGTTTTGAAACCACAAATCTGGTCTACTAGAGTAGTATGGCGAGCAAATATACTTTAAACGACGCATCTTTTTCATCGACATCGTTGTTAACTCCCATTTCAGCATGACCAACGGACACAAAACATCACAGGCGCACCGAATGACAAATTCTCATTCGGTATAAAGCAAATTGCGTGCGCCTGTTCGCCTATCGCAAATAAAACACAACTCAAAAGTCAAGCGGAAACATAGTTCCCGCCTCGCTGACATACTTATGTACAAAACGTACTCTTAGGAGCTCGTTTGTTGTCGTTCATAAAATTTTTATCAACGCTATCAACCTGTGTTCGAGACAGCCGGACCGGGCGAACTCTGCTGGCTGACTACGGATTCGGCATATCTCAGCGACGTTCGCCGCACACGCTAACCCCGCCCCTCTCTGACATAAAAGGCCGGGAACAACCGGCCTTTCCGCTCTAACGAAAATTATAGTTGCAACTCATTCTCATTTGCATATGATCGTATTTGAGAGGAGTTCAACAATGCCTTCCAGCAATCCATCCCCCCGTACTGATGAATGGCTTCAGGATCAGATGCGCGCGCTTGAATCCTGGATCGAAGAACTGAGGGTCGCCGACCCGGCTGGATACCGCGCCCGTCTGGAAAACATTGAAGCCCATCGCAGCTGGCTCCGAGACCAGATCGCTCAGCTCTCTCAGCTGAACTCCAACCCCTATTCACCCTTCTGATCGCAGCGGACAATTCTACCGACCGGCCAGTTCGCCTCCCAGCCGGCTGGCTGGTGTCCGCTGCGGTCAGTTCCAGGAGATTTGAGATGACCCAGAATGCCCTGCGCAAAGATATCCTTCTTCACGAACTGGGAGATGGAGCAGGCTATTTCATGCTGGCCTTTCGCGGCATCGCGTTTGGCAAAACAGGCTGCAAATGCCTGAACAAATTCTATGGAGAATTATTTGGAGACATGGGAGATGCCGTCCTCTCTGACATTTTCAGTCTGACCGCAAGTCTGGGCCGGTGTGGGCATCGAAAAATACGACTTGCTCAACCCGGCTGCGCCCATGTCACTCTTGATGAAGTCTCGCTTCTTTCCGCACTTGGCGCGGCTCAGTCCGGGCAGGATGAATTGCATCGCGCACATTTGCGTTGGCTGCTTGTGCGCGGTGATGCTGAGCATCTGATAGACCTGACCAGCCAGATTGCGGGTCATTTCGAGAGCATAGGCCTCGATATCTCAACACCTGAGCTTTCGGGCTACACACCCGCCAGACAGCCCGATATTGGCCGCATGACGCTCGTCGGCACGGCCTGAACACCCGTCATGGTAAAGATGAATAGCAATCTTAATCCCTGAATTTTATGGGATTTTAAGGTCACCCCCCCAAGATGTGGCTCACGGGGTGTTTCTGATGTTCAGAAGCCGGACCTGGGAGACCATTATGAAACTCACGACGACCGCTTTCGCATTCGCCGCTCTGGCCCTCACTATGACGCCATTAGCAGCAGCAGATGAAACCTACGACATTATGGAAATGATTGCCCACCACATGGGTGAGGTGGAATTTGATCTCGATCCGTCAGCCGATCTGATCAAGGATTTAGGGTTTGATGAGCTGGACTTGATGGAAGTTCAGGAAGATCTGGAAGAAACATTCGGCCTGGATATGCCCGACTTAACCAGTCTGGCTGATCCTGAAACCGGTGATCTGACCGTTCAGACCGTTGTTGACTATGTTGAGGCCCACACGCCGGTCTAGGGCCGCTTGCTTGCCCAGGTTACTCGTTCACACGCCCGGCTTATTGCGCCTGACGCAATGGCAACTTGCCGTCCATCCGGGGTGATATAATCCAGACAGGGGTTAGTTTCAGTTAAGCCCTGCCCGGTGATGTTCGTCGGCGATGCATGTCCCACCTATTGCATCTGACTTCGTGTTGCGTCCCCCGCTATCGGCGGCCTCATTCGGACAGGGTGTCCTTGAACTGAAAGGCTGCCCTTTATGACATCCACACTCTCCCGTTTTCTGGCGCTTGGCGCATTCGCGGCATTCACCGCAACATCCTGCGCGCAGACGGAAAGCGATACCGCCATCTACATGCTGAACACGCTCCCGATCAGCGAGCAGGCTATCGACGACTTCCTGCCAGTTATGCAGAACAATGCGCAGAATTCCCGCGAGGAAGAGGGCAATATCACCTTTGAAGTCTTCATGAATGAAGATGGCAGCTCCACCATTTACCTGTTTGAAGAATGGGAGAGCGCAGAGGCCCTGGAAGAACATATGGAAACGCCTCACCTTCAGGCGGTTGCCGCTGTTGTTGGCGATGCTTTTGTGGAAGGCCAGCGTGAAACAAGCCTGCGCCTGAACCGTCTGACAGACGATACACCACCAGCGCCTGTTTCAACGCCGGGGCGGAACGCGAAATGTTCTGGTCACTTTCGATGTGAAGCCTGAATACACCGACGCTCTCATCGAGGCCTTTCTGGATGTAACGCCAGACTCACGCGGCGCGCCGGGCAATATCCGCTTCGACCTTTATCAGGCCATCGAAGCCCCGAACACGCTGGTCCTGTTTGAACGTTGGGAAAATGTCGCCGCGCACGAAGCTCATCTGGCTCAGGACTATAACGCCCCAGTCAGCGCAGTCATGGCCGATGCACTGGAAGAACCGCTGTCACCAGCCACGCGCATTCTGGCCGTAGACGCCTCCGAATAACACCGAAGACACAGGCCATTCCCTGTCTATTGCGGGATAGGGAATGGCTCTATGTCGGAAAGGTTCAGCGCATAGGCGGCGTCGCCCAGATCATTCTCATTGCGCTCAATCGTCAGCTCGCCCTCAAGCCAGTATGGCACCCAGATATCCGGCACGCGCATTTCGCTGTCGCTGCGCACATAAATCACCTGATTTGGCGGAGGTGGCGGCGTATGGATACAGGCGCCGAGCGAGGGTACGAACAGAAACTCCGTATACGTATCATCGGATTCAAAGTCGAACGGCACGACATATCCCGGAATACGGACCAGCTCACCATCCAGTTCCTCAACACCGTCAAAAGTGCCAAGCTGAGGCATGGCATCAAGATCTGAGCCTTCCTCGATCTGCTGCGCGCTTGCGGCATCTGAGAGCCGTGTCGCATTGGCCGCCAGACGGCGATCAAGGTCTGCGTAGAATTCATCCTGCTGGCGAAACAATTCTTCAATTGCGCCTTCAGGCATCAATTCTTCCCAGCGGATCGGTACAGGCTCGCCCGGCTCTATGCCCCAATATTCACTGTCACGCCCGCCCCCATCGATTTGGGTAACGGTTTCGGTTGCAGCTTGCGGCGCAGGCAGGTTTTCATCATTGCCACAGGCAGAAAGGCCCAGAACAAGGCAAAGGAACGGGAATGCGGGCTTCATGAAATCTCTTTCCCAACGCCCTTTAAAAGGGGCTGTTTTTTATCGGGCCGCTTACATCACACAGATGCCGACACCCGCCAAGACACAAATTGTAATATAATTACATTTTATACCTTTGTGAGTCTGCGCCTAACCCCAAGGGCCCTTTTTACGCTTGTTGCGCATAGCCAGCCAGGGCGACACATCCGCTTCGGGGGCCTGAGTTTCACTGGCAAAGCTTTGCGCGCCAGACACACTGCCCTTCAGCGCCATCAACGCTTCAATGCGGTTCTGTGTTGCCGGGTGGGTGGAGAAGAGATTGTCTCCTGAGCGCCCAGCCAGAGGGTTCACGATAAACATATGCGCCATGGATTGGTGCTGTTCTGTGTAATTGTCCGGCATGAGCTCTGATTGACCGGAAATCTTGGCCAGCGCACGCGCCAGCGGCTCCGGGTCGCCCAGAATTTCGGCGCCAGCTTTATCGGCTTCATATTCACGTGCCCGGCTGATCGCCATCTGAACAATACTCGCAGCAATCGGCGCAAGAATGGCGATGGCAATGCCCGCGATCAGTCCACCACGCTCGCGGCCGCCTCCGAAAAACAAGGCAAAGTTAGCCAGAAGGCCGATCGCACCTGCAATGGTGGCCGTGACGGTCATGGTCAGCGTGTCCCGGTTTTTAACGTGTGCGAGCTCATGGGCCATCACACCGGCGACTTCATCTCGCGAGAGCATATTCAACAGCCCCGTCGTCGCCACAACCGCCGCGTTCTCCGGGTTCCGCCCCGTTGCAAAGGCGTTCGGCTGCGTCATGTCGATAATGTAGATTTTCGGCTCTGGCAGACCCGCCTTTTGTGCCAGCCGGCGGGTATCTTCCAGATAGGCTGCAACACGCGCATTATCGCCAAAATCAGCAGCCGGTTTTGCGCGATAGCTGCGAAGGACAATGCTGTCGGAATTCCAATACGAGAAGATATTCAGTCCAACGGCGACTACAAACGCAATCGCCATACCCGGCAGTCCACCGACAAGATAGCCAATCACGCCAAACAGCGCGGTCATGGCCGCAAGCAGCATGAAGGTCTTGGTATGGTTCAAAAGCGGCATTTCCGTTCAAACTCCATCAGGCACAGAACATGTCTCTCAAGAAGATGTAGGAAGCCGCTTCAGAACCGGAAGAGGTCACAGACAGCGCCTATTCGCTTTGCATGCCTTCGACGACTTCCGGACGTTTCAGAATATAGTTCTGGTCAGCCAACATACGGTAGACGCCGCCAATATTGTCGGCCAGCCAGGCATCATAATTCAGAAGGTCAGAATATTCCGGCAGCTCGATTTCCGCCTGCAGTGTTTCCAGCGACTTGCCTTCCAGCATGCCATCGCGGACCGCGGCATGAAGCGCCTCGATATAACCGAGATAGTGTTCCACTCCCTCACGGTCGCCAATGCTGGCATGACCACCGACAAAGACATCCCAATCCATAGCGAGGATGTCACAGGTTGAGCGGATCATGCCTTCAATGTCGTAGCCTTCCAGATTGGTCCAGGGCATGCGGCCAACGACAATCCAGTCCACCACATAAAGAAGGTCAGCCTCTTCAATCAGCATGCTGACAGAGCCAGCACCATTATTCTGTCCGTGATACTGCAAGTGCAGTGTCTCATCCCCGAGTGTCAGGCTCATTTCATCGGCAAAAGTGAGGTCTGCAAGGACCGTCTGCGCGCCGGAGATTTCCATACTCTGGCGGGCAAGATCATGAGAAATGAAGGTCACGCACGGCTCATCAAACACTTCACCGCCATAGGAATGGTCATAGTGGCTATGGCTGTAAATCACATAGCGGACTGGCACATCAAAGCGCGCATCCAGCTCTGCTTTCAGTCGTGTCGCGGCTTCAGTGCTCAGCGTATCCATGACGACAATGCCGTCCTCAGTCACCCAGAACAGAGAGCGATAGCTACCAGCGGTATAGCGATAAATATCGGGCCGGACTTCCTCGATCGCATATTCAGTTTCCTGAGCGTTTACCGGTGCAATCACCAGACATGAAGACATCAGGGCGAGCAGACCTGTCAGAAGTCGAACCATTCATTTCCCTCTCTTGATGGATACCGCCACAGGCGAACGCCGGAACGACACGAGTGTTCCTTCATCCGGACGCGGAGTTTCAGCCGTTTCAAAGAGTGAAAATGGTCCAAATGGTCCGAAAAGTAAGCGATAGACAGACTTGCAGCCGGGGAAACAATAGCAATTCAGAGGGTTTATGTCACCGCGACAGCGGTCTGCACCCCCTCAAAGGAGAAGAATTCAGGCCAGTGACGAACCGAGCTTGGCTGATCTGAACAGACCAGCCCCAAGAAGCCAGACCAGATCAAAGCCCAGCGTTGCGGCGATCACATCCCATGGCCATCTGGCTGCTGTATCACCCCAGCCGAGCGTAAGCGCCGCGACGCCAATCGTCGTTTGCAGAATAGCCATCACGACCAGTGTGCGCATCATACCGTCATCGGTGAAGCGCGTATAAACCCCGCCAACAACACCCGTCAGCATAACCAGAAGATAGAGCAGATTAGCTGAGTTGTTTTCATCACCGATAATGCCCACGGCGCCGCCCGCCCAGAAGAGCAACACCATGCCGACAATCATGAAGACAAAGCCCAGCCGATAGGTAACAGGCCGGTTCAGGCGAAAGAAAATCGCGCCGCCGACACCCAGAATGGCGACCAGAACACCAGCGACAATGAAATCAAGAAGCGACCAGTTCATCAGCCCATTCCCATAAAGCGCAAGATCCGACCGGGGCGATATGCACCCGAACATGGTTTGAGGCCAGCCTGCATATGGACGCAGCCCCACCCCATGCTATGAGGCAGAATGATCATCTATGTCGACGCCGATGCCTGCCCGGTCAAAAACGAAATCTATAAAGTCGCCGAGCGTCACAGCGCGCAGGTATTCGTCGTCTCTAACAGTTTCCTTCAGGTGCCGCACCTGCCCTTCATTCAGCAACAGGTTGTCGATGCCGGGCCTGACGAAGCCGATAACTGGATCGCTGAGCGCGCGACCGCTTCTGACATTGTCATCACCGCCGACATTCTGCTGGCAGAACGTTGTCTGGAAAATGACGCCAGCGTGCTTCAGCCGAATGGCCGTGCCTACACCAAAGCCAATATCGCTTCGGCTGTCGCAACGCGCGCCCTGATGGAACAGCTGCGTTCAACGGGTGAACAGGTCGGCGGCGCAAAACCTTTCTCCGCACGCGAACGCTCATTCTTCCTTCAGGCTCTGCACGAGAAATGCGTTCGCCTGAAAGCGGGCCGCTGAGCCCCCTTGCCTCAAATCTCAGTTTCGCCCACCATTGCGGATAAGCGCGATTGAAACGCGCAGAGGGAGGACACTTCATGACATTCACATCACGCCCGAATTGGGCCCTAGCAATGCCTGCATTCCTGGCGGCTGGTCTTATATCAGCCTGCAGCAGTGACGCGCCAGCCCCCACTCAGGAGGCCGGGACACCACCAGCCGCAATTGTTTTTCCGGTCGAAAATGACACCGGTGTCAATGTAGACACGACGCTACGACTGACCTTTGAAACAGCGCCGGACATCATTCCCGATGGAATGATCTCTGTTTTCGATTCTGAAACCGGAGAGCTGATCGATCAGATCGATATGAGCGTGCCTTACTCGCCCTATCCTGATGGCCGTATGGGACCATCAACCGAGGCCGAGCGCCGCGAAATTGGCCGCAATCTGCGCCCGGAAAACTTCCAGATCAATGTGATTGAGGGCGTAGAGTTTCTCTATCACCCGGTTCTCATTCAGGAAGACACCGCACACATCACCCTGCACAATGGCGCGCTCGACTATGACCGCAGTTATGACGTGCAGGTCGACGGCAGCATTTTCGGTCTGGATGAAGACATTAGCTGGAGCTTTCAGACAGACACCGCTCCACCCGATGCAAGCGATGGCCAGATCACGGTCAATGCTGATGGCTCAGGCGATTTCACCACCCTTCAGGGTGCAGTCGATTTTGCGCCTGAGACGTCGGATACGCCACTGGAGATCTTCATTCACAATGGCCGCTATGACGAACTGGTCTTCGTCAACAACAAGTCTGATCTCGTCTTTCGCGGTGAAAGCCGTGACGGAGTGATCGTAGGCTATCCGAACAATTCAGCCTTCAATCCGCCACGTCCCGCGCCATCACGCCGCCCGGCCTTTATTCTTTATGAGGTCAATGATGTTCAGCTCTCTGACTTCACCATAAACAATTATTTCATCGGTCAGGCAGAAGCGCTTCTGGCGCGCGGCGAACATATCATCATTGAGAATATGCAGCTGAACGGATCAGGCGATGCCCTGACCACTTACGGCTCGATTTACATGGTGGATAGTGAACTGACCGGGCATGGCGACACCATTCTTGGCTATGCGTCATTATACTGCCTGCGTTGCACACTACGCACATATGGGCCGTTCACCTGGACCCGGACGCCTGAAGGCCAGCATGGCAATGTGTTCATCGATTCCGTCTTCATAAATGAAAATGCGCCGCTCCCATGGACGATCACAGAAGAGACACCAGAGGGCCGCGTTGTAGATGCGCCGCTCGCCCGACTGCCGCGCAACGGACCGACCTCTTCGCAGATCAATTTCCCGCATGCCGAAATGGTGCTGATCAATGCGCGGACGCAGGACATCATGCCGGAAGGCTGGGGCCCGGTAGAGCCACGTGAAACCTTTGACTGGTCCGGCGTTTTCCTTGCCGAGTTCAACACCATGGATATGGATGGCAATCCGGTAGACCTGTCTCAGCGCCATGAAATTGTACAGATACTCACGCTCGAAGAGGATGAAGCCCTCATAGAGAACTATTCCACCCCGGAATTTGTTCTGAATGGGTGGAGCCCCGACATTCAGCCACCGCGATAAACGCCAAGAGTGACGCCCTTGATCGACAGAGTAGAAAGATGAACTATCTCTCTCTGATCAGGGGCATTACTGCGTCTGGGGGAGGAATTTAAAGGGATAATCATGTCAATCAAACACATGCTGCTTGTTGCGGCGACAACGCTTGGTCTTTCAGGTGCGGCCATGGCAGATGAAGTCTGGTCATCCGAAAGAGGTAATATCGTCTTCCTTGCAGAACTCGAGACCGGCGAAGCCATTATCGGCGCGCCCGTAGGCGACAGCATGATCCGGATGATCTTCCCGGGGCTGGCCTTTAATTACGAAAATCGCGGCATGCATAATGGTATCTGGATTGCTGACGATATGGTTGGCACCCTGCCCGAATGTGACTTTTCAATCGTGGACCCGCAAACTGGCGTCTCATCCAGTTCCTGGGGCCGCGCGGAGATTCTGTTCTTCGAAAAAGGCTATCCGTCAGACATTATTCTCACCGCAGGCACATGCTTTGGCGAACCGGAAGAAATGCTCTCCGGCACGGCGCTGAACCAGTAAGTCAGTATCGCAAATGAGCGTCACATCAGGGGCGCTCATACGCTTAATTCAGGTCTGGCAAATCCGGCGTGGTCGGCAGCGCGACCTGAAGGCTCGGTGCAACGCCCCGGTCATTCACACGGAACCAGCCCGCAATAGAGTATCTGTCCCGATTGGCGGGCAGGACTTCGTGCGGAATGTCTTCTGAGAGGAACAGCACCAGTGTTCCGAGTTCTGGGACAACGACGTCAGCAATCTCTGTGCTTGTCTCATCAGCATAGATCGCCAACGCGCCGCCATCCTCAGCGAGCCAGTCTTCATTCAGGTAGAAGACCGAAGACAAAACGCGGTTCCGCGCGCCTTTGAAGGCATCCATATGGCGTTTGTAAAATGCACCCGGTTCATAGGCCGCAAAATGGGCTTCATATGAGAACAAGCCCATAAAGAGCGAAGAATTCACCGCAAGGCGCACCTCTTCCATCACATCCAGATAAGCAGCCTGCACGGCGCTTTCCCGCGATAGCCATTTGGTTTTGTCGCGGCGAATACTGGACAGCAATGCATGATCTTCAGCACGGCCGACGCCCGCACGACTGAGATAACCGTTTTCGTGCAGATCAATCGCTTCGCGGCGCAACTGCACCGCCAGTTCCGGTGAGACAAGTGCATGGGTCACAGCCCAGCCCGTATCAGCCAGAGCGTTGATCCAGTTTCCCCGAATGAGAGGTTCAGACACAGCCAGTGCGTTCAATAAAGTGCATCCCAAATGAGAAGGTGCGCGCTGATACATTCAACAGATCACGGCTGCAACACATATTTTTTATAGAAAAATCGCCCGAAAACACCCAATTTCCCTTGGTTACTCAAAAGTGCGTTCTCGACTAAAAGAAACCAAGGCTTAGTTTCATCGTCAGTCCAAGGGAAAGAAAGGACAGGCTATGAACATTTTTAATCGTCACACTCTCGCAGCTGGTTTTGCAAGCGCGGCACTCATCCTTCCAGGTTGCGCGCAGGCTGAGCCAGTATCTTACGAGCCAGAACCAACGCACTCATATATCCGCGCGACTTACACCCATATGGGTCTGTCTCGCCAATCTATCGAGTTCATCGGTCTTGAAGGCACGTTCAACCTCGACACAGAGACACCAGAAAACTCTGAAATCGACGTCACTGTCGGCATCGACAATCTGGTAACTGTTCCAGGCGGCGAAGAGTTTGTTACCCACCTCTCAAGCGCTGACTTCTTCAATGTCGAAGAATTCCCAGAGGCGAACTTCGTTCTGACCTCTCTTGAGCAGGACACAGACACAACCGGCACAATGACCGGCGATCTGACCATTCACGGTGTTACCCAGCCCGTCACTTTTGACGTCACGCTGAACTATGAAGGTACGCACCCAATGATGTCAGACTTCACCGCGCTTGGTGTGTCTGCGACAACTCAGATCCTGCGTTCAGATTTCGGCATCGACATGTATGTTCCATACGTCTCTGACGAAGTTGATCTGGAAATTCAGCTTGAGCTGATCTCTCCAATCGCAGCTGAGTAATCAGCCAACATCATTCATTTGATGTGAAGACGGGCGCCTCTGAGCGCCCGTTTTTTATTGCCCGAACAGCTTCAGCGCGAAGGTTGGCAGCTGGTTGGCAATGCTCATGGACTGGACCTGCAATTGTTGCTGAGTTTGCGCCGCCTGAAGGCGCGCGCCCTCCCGACCGAGATCAGCGTCCACCAGCGTGCCGAGGTTCTTCTGCAACACGTCGGAGGTCTTCACCGCGAACTCTCGCGTGGTCTGTAAGGTCCGAAGGCGGCCGCCATACACATTTGCGATATTGGTATGCTGTTCCAGCGCGCTTTCCAGCCGCGTCAGGGAATCCTTTGCATCCTGCAGCGGGTCGATCACCATGCTCGGGATCAAATCAGTGTCCGAACCGCCCAGCCGAATGTCATATGGCGGCACATCAACATTGCGACCACCCTTCACATCGGTTGCAGGCTGCAAGGCAGGCGTGGTTGCATTCAGAAGGTTCAGATCATTGAAGGCCGCATTTCCGACCACCTTATCCACCTGATCGCGCAGGCGAATGAAATCCTGATTGAGAATAGCCCGGCTGCGATCATCCAGAGACGGATCAGCGGCCGCCAGTGCCTTCTCTTTCATATCGATGATGAGATCGGAAATGGACTCAACCGCCGCCAGTGAGACTTCGCCTACGGCAATCGCGAGGTCCATGGATTCCTGCACTACACCAAAGCCTGAAAGATCCGCTCTGAGGCTCTGCGCCAGTGCGAAAATCGCACCATCATCTTTCGCGCCATTGATTTTGCGGCCCGTATTAATGCGGCTTTCTATGGCTTGCAGGTCGCGGTCTGAGCGCTTCAGGCTCTGAGCCGTCGACAGGGCTGAAGAGTTTGTGTTCACGCTGAAGGGCATGGCGTCAGCTTCACCTTTCTGGTCTTTATGTGCCGTACTGCCCATTCTGGCAGCTGTGAGACGGCTTATTTTGTGACCAGAATATCGTGAGCGCCTGAACTGAAAATTTCCCATGCCCGGTAAAATCAGGCGCTCATCTGAGTGAAGTCTTAGGGTTAATCAAACCCAACAAACACAGCGGCCTCATCAACCGATTTACGGCGTGAAACAACCGCATTGGCCGGGAAGGTTTCATCCGGCCATCCCATAGCGATCGCCATCATGATTACCTGATCATCCGGAATGCCAGCCTCTTCGCGCACGACCGGGCTTTGCATAATGCCTTGCGAGTTGATGACGCAGCCAAGGCCGCGCGACCAGGCTGCGTTCACAATGCCATTGGAAACCGCGCCGCAATCGAATGTGGTGATGTCATTGCCTTCGACCTCTTTGTCGAACGTAATGATGACAGAGACAGGCGCATCAAACTGGCGAAACCCGCGCAGCACCCAGTCCATGCGCTTGTCTTTGTCATGGCGCTCAATACCCATAGCCTCGAAGAGCTGAACGGCGATTTCGATCTGACGATCACGATGGGCACCGGCATATTTGTCACCACCGCGAAACTCGCGGCTGTCCGGCACGCCCGCCATATTGCGCTCAACATTCCCCTTACGGATACGGTTCAGAACCTCGCCGCCAATCACATAGAAATGCCATGGCTGGGTATTCATGGAAGATGGCGCGCGAATGGCGAGCTCCAGCACCTCTTTGATCACATCTTTCGGTACAGGCTTGTCCAGAAAGCCGCGAATGCTGCGTCGCCCCTGAATGACGTCATCATATTCCATGTTTCTTCCCCGTTATCTGTTCTGTCCAAACCGGTAGAGCATTTCGCACATCAATTTCCAATCCTGCCCCTACGGTAAGGGTTTGAACTCTCGGCTTTGCCGCGATAGGAAAGAGGGCAGAAATCAGGTTCAAAATTCTCCTGCACGGAGGCTGGCTTTTCATTTTAAAATGTAGTCCAGTACACTCAAATATAAGACCGGCTCAGTCGGCAATAGGTTCGCCCGCCAGTGCAGGCAAAGCATGGAAACGCCCGAATGACATCTTTTGAGTTCACCACCACACGGTCCATTATCAATGAGCCGGGCGCAGTGAAGCGCCTTGGAGACATCTGTAACCGGATGGGCTTTTCCCGCCCACTGGTGGTGACAGACCCGGGCATTGTGAATGCGGGACTGCTGGACAAACTCACGTCATCACTCGACGCCTCAGGCACGGATTACGCGCTCTATACCGAGATCGTCGCTGACCCACCGGTCGAAACCATTATGGCGGCCCTCGAGGCGGCCAAAGCTCATGGTGCAGATGGCATTGTCGGGTTTGGCGGCGGCTCCTCCATGGATGCGGCAAAGCTCGTCGCGCTGATCGCCAAATCTGGTGAGAAGTTGGAAGACATTTACGGTGTGGGCATGGCAAAGGGTGATCGCCTGCCGCTTATCCTCATCCCGACAACAGCTGGCACGGGCTCAGAAGTTACTGCTGTGGCGATTGTCACCACCGGGCCAAATACCAAGTCCGGCGTGGTTGCGCCGCAGCTCTTTCCGGATGTTGCACTTCTGGACGCAGAACTCACGCTCGGCCTGCCTGCGCTGGTCACCGCTGCCACTGGTGTCGACGCGATGGTCCATGCCATCGAAGCCTATACCAGCCTGATCCAGAAGAACCCGTATTCAGACATGCTGGCACAGAAGGCGCTGCAGCTTCTGTCGAAGAACCTCAAACCCGTCATCGCCGATGGTTCCAATCTTGAGGCCCGCCAGCACATGCTGTTCGGCGCCTGCCTTGCCGGACAAGCCTTTGCCAATGCGCCAGTGGCCGCGGTGCATGCCCTGGCCTACCCGCTGGGCGCGCGCTATCACATTGCGCATGGCACCTCGAACGCGCTGCTCCTGCCGCATGTTCTGCGCTTCAACACGCCAGCAGCGGCTGGCATGTATGCAGAACTCGCCCCTATCTGTTTCGACAATGTGCCGGGCGGCTCCGATGAAGACGTGTCTTACTGGTTCTGTGACCAGCTGGAACAGTTGAGCCTTGATGCTGGCCTGCCACCGCGCATGCGCGATGCCGGCGTTCTGGCCAATGATCTCACCCTGCTTGCTGAAGAAAGCATGGGCCAGACCCGCCTTCTGAAAAACAATCCACGTCCTGTCACTCAGGATGATGCGTTCGCAATCTACGAAGCGGCCTATTAGAGCCAGCACGACCAATTCAGGGAGACACAGTCAGATGACGGATCTGAACCTTTCCGACCCGGCGCTTCTGCGCGGCCAGGCTTATATCGACGGCAAATGGGTAGATGCCGCCAGCGGCGAGACCTTCACCGTGGACAATCCGGCCAATGGCGAAGTGCTCGCCGAAGTCGCATATTGCGGCGAAGCCGAAACAAAAACGGCGATTGATGCAGCCAATGCAGCTCAGCCCGCTTGGGCGGCCAAAACACCAAAAGAACGCGCAAAATTACTGCGCGATCTTTTCAATATCATGATGGCCAACCAACAGGATCTGGCGCGCATTCTGACCCTCGAACAGGGCAAGCCACTGACTGAGGCTGCGGGCGAGATCGCCTACGGCGCCAACTATATCGAATGGTTTGCTGAGGAAGCAAAACGCATCCATGGCGAAGTTCTGGCCCCGCCAACCGGCGATAAACGCGTAGTGGTTATTCGCCAGCCCGTCGGCGTTGCAGCGCTCATTACGCCGTGGAATTTCCCGAACGCCATGCTGACCCGCAAGATCGCGCCAGCCCTCGCTGCGGGCTGTACGGTTGTCTGCAAACCAGCTTCAGAGACACCGCTTTCTGCGCTCGCTATTGCAGAGCTTTGTGACCGCGTGGGCATTCCTACCGGCGTTGTGAACATTGTCTGCGGGAATACCCGCGCCATTGGCGGCGAGCTGACCTCCAGCCCGATCGTGAAAAAGCTCTCCTTCACCGGTTCGACGGGCGTTGGCAAAATGCTGACAGAGCAATGCTCCGGCACGCTGAAGCGGCTCTCTATGGAGCTGGGCGGCAACGCGCCTTTCATCATCTTTGAGGATGCAGACCTCGACCTTGCGATCAAAGGCGTGATGGCCTCGAAATTCCGAAATGCCGGTCAGACCTGTGTCTGCACCAACCGCATTCTGGTGCATGAAAACGTCAAAGACGCCTTCGTTGAAAAGCTTCTTGCCGCAACGAACAAGCTCACCGTCGGAAACGGTCTTGATGAGGGCGTAGACCTTGGCCCGCTTGTCTCTGTGAAAGCGCGCAAAACGGTGGAAGAGTTTGTTGAAGATGCGGTCTCCAAAGGCGCGAAAGTCCATGAAGGCCCATCCACACCGAATGGCGAATGCTATTCACGTCCTCTGGTTCTGACTGACGCCACCAAAGAGATGCGTGTTTTCTCTGAAGAGATTTTCGGCCCGGTCGCGCCGGTCTTCAGCTTCAGCACAGATGAAGAAGCCATCGCCATGGCAAACGATACTGAGTTCGGCCTCGCATCTTACTTCTATTCCAACAATGTCGCGCGGTGCTGGAAGACCGCCGAAGCTCTGGAATACGGCATGGTCGGCATCAATGAAGGCATTATTTCGAACGAGATGGCACCTTTTGGCGGCGTGAAGGAATCCGGTCAGGGCCGCGAGGGCTCTCATCACGGTCTTGATGATTATCTGGAAGTGAAATCGCTGACTTTTGGCGGACTTAGCTAACCGGACTGCAAGACGCGCAGGAAAAATGGAACGGGCTGCATGCTTAGCCCGTTTTACCTCCATACCGTTATGGAGGATGAAATGACATCTATTGCTAAACTGACCGCTGCGTCTGCTATGGCGCTGTCTATCGCTGCAGGCGGCGCGCCTGCTTTTGCTGACCCGCCACACTGCCCTCCGGGCCATGAAATGCAGGGCCGTTGCGATAATGACCGCCGCGACTGGGGTGACCGTCGGGACGACCGCGACGAAGCCCGCGCTTACCGTGATGGCTATCAGGAAGGCCGCCGCGACGCCATTCGCTATGGTGACCGCACCTATTCAGACTATCGCGTGATCTCTGATTATTCACGCTACAACCTGAACGCTCCGCCAAACGGGTATTATTATGCCCAGATGAATGATGACATCGTCCTCGTTATGGCGGCGACACAGATCATTCAGGAATTCATCAACTAGAGTGTCCTGAACTCTGACCAGGAAGAGAGGGTTAGCTTTAGAGCTTGCCCTCTCTTTTTTGTGTCGGCATGTGTGACGTAAGAGGATTGAAGCGCCCGCCGCCCTCTGCCAGATTGGCCTGTCTGGGACAGTAAGGGCGAAGAACACGCATGGCAGACAAAGCCCCTTTATGGTTGCGCACAGCACTGCTGGCGACGCTTGCCATGGTCGCCTTCGCCGCCAATTCCGTGCTCACACGCATGGCGCTGGCTGACACCTCCATGGGTGCGGCGAGTTTCACACTGATCCGAATTTTATCCGGCGGACTGGTGCTGTTCGCTCTGGCCGGGCCGCGCGCCCTGACGTCTGGCAACTGGGCTGGCGGCGCATCGCTTCTCGCCTATGCCGGATTGTTCTCCTTTGCCTATCTGGGGCTCGGTTCCGGGGTTGGCGCGCTGATCCTCTTCTTCCTTGTGCAAATCACAATGGTGGGCTGGGGGCTGTTTCAAAGAAAGCCGCTCTCCCTAATGCAATGGTCAGGGCTGGCGCTCGCCTGTTTTTCACTTGTCTGGCTGCTTCTGCCGGGGGCCGAGGCCCCGCCGATATGGGCCGCGCTGATCATGGCAGGGGCAGGCATTTCATGGGGCATTTATTCACTGCTCGGCCGCAATGTCAGTTCGCCGACCAACTCAACCGCAGGCAATTTTCTACGCGCGAGCGTGATGGCAATCATTCTATGCCCAGCCCTCTTCTTCCTCTTGGGTGAGCCGCTCCCCTCATGGACCGGTTTTGCCGCCGCTCTCGCATCCGGCGCTCTCGCCTCAGGCCTTGGATACGCGCTCTGGTATGCGGTCCTACCAGCACTGTCAACGGCGCAGGCTGGCGCGCTTCAGCTGACAGTTCCCGTACTTGCCGCCCTTGGCGGTATCCTGTTTCTCTCTGAACCCATCACCCTCACCTATATTCTCGCCTCTGCCGGAATTCTGACAGGCGTGGCGCTGGTTATTCTGCGTCCCTCTCGCAAATAACAATTTTCGTGATCACGGCTCGCACGGGGTGAAATCATTTGATGTTCTATTGATGAACGGTAAGGTCTTGCATCTGTCCCTGTTTAAAGAGTGGAACATGACCCCATTGAAACGCCTAATTCTCTCCGGTGCGGCAGCCGGCTTCGCCTTCACACCAGCCTTTGCTCAGACGAGCTCAGTATCGGGCGGCCAGTCCGGCTTTGATGAAACGCTCGAGGCCATCGAGCCTACCGATGAGGCCGTTCAGGTTGGCCTTGCGGGCGAAGATCCATCGGATATTGCGCGCTATATTCTGGCCGCAAATGGCAGTATGCGCGGCGGCTCACTCTCTCCGGATGGAGACACGATCGCATTCAGCTGGACCATCACTGGCGAGAACCAGCTCTGGACAGTTCCAGCGACTGGCGGCCAGCCAAAACGCCTGACCTATGGCAATGGCATTTCCTTCTTCACCTGGGCCCCGGACGGTGAACACATTCTTTATGGTGCGGACAATGATGGCGACGAACAGGAAGCCTATTTTCTGATTTCCGCTGACGGCACTGAAGAAGAAATCATCTTTCCGGCAGAAGCTGGCGCGTTTCGCACTTTTGGCGACTTCGCCCCGGATGGGAACAGCATCATTTATTCGTCCACAGCCCGCACGGGTCTTCACTTCGACCTCTATAAAGCCACTGTACCAAACGGTACGGGTGAGATGATTTATGAGGGCGAATTCGGTGTGTATCCGGACGATATTTCCCCCGACGGCCAGTTCATAACTTTCTCCACCTCTGTCGGCGAAGATTCCAACAATCTCTATTTGCTGAACATTGAAACCGGCGAGGTGACGACCGTTTCAGAACCCGAGCGCCGCGCCGCACATGGGTCTGTGCGCTGGCTGGACGACACGTCTGGTTTCTATTTTTCCAGCAACACTGAGCGCGAATATTCGGCCGTTCATTTCTACGATCTGGAAAGCGGGTCATTTGAGTTGCTGCATGAAGTGCCCGGGTCCGATATTGATGGCATCGACCTGTGCGGCGCGGATGACGCCTATCTCGTTTATATCGCCAATGTCGGCGGATACTCCGAAATCACCGCTATGAACCGAGAGACCGGTGAAACTGTGGACGTGCCGGAACTGCCTGAAGGCGTGTACGGTGCGTCCTGCAATAACGAAGACGCACGTGTCGTTCTGGGGGTAAGCGGTTGGCGGACGCCTGGTGAGGTTCTGACCTGGGACATTGAAACGGGCGAAACCTACAATGTCTTCACATCCCCGCTGGCCGGTATCGACCCGGACCGCCTTGTTCGACCAGAAGACATTCGCATAACGGCGCGCGACGGCGTTGAGGTGCAGGGTCTTCTCTATATGCCGGATGACACCTCTTATACAGGCGAAGGCCCTCCACCTGTTGTGTTCATGGTGCATGGCGGACCAACCAGCCAGTCACGCCCGACCTTTGATGCAAATGTTCAGTATCTGGTAGATCGCGGCTTCGCCGTGTTTGAATCCAATGTTCGCGGTTCAACCGGTTTCGGGCACACCTATGTGACGCTGGATGACCGCGAAAACCGCCTTGAATCCATTGCTGACCTTGTCGACATGCTGAACTATCTCGGCGACGAAGGACTGGTTGATGCGGACCGAGCCGCCGTGGTTGGCGGGTCTTATGGCGGCTATGCGGTCAACGCAGCTGTCGCTAATTTCCCGGGCACATTTGCCGCCGGTGTCTCTCTGTTTGGTGTCGCCGATTGGGTCACCGCGCTGGAGATCGCATCACCGGGCCTCAAAGCATCTGACCGCATTGAGTATGGAGATATCACCGAGGACTACTGGCAGGAATATTACACGGAGAATTCTCCGATCCGTCAGGCAGACCAGATCAATGTTCCAATGTTGTATTCGCACGGCGTGAATGACCCGCGCATCGATATTATGGAAACAGAGACAATGGTCCGCACTATTCGTGAAAACGGATATCGCGCTGACTTCATCCGCTTTCAGGATGAAGGCCATGGCTGGCGGAAGCTTTCCAACCAGCTTTTCTATGCGCGTCGTCAGGCTGAGTTTCTGGAAGACGTTTTGGGCATGACGCCAGACGAAGCCGAATAAGGCGACGACGTACCAATCCTAAAACAGCAGAACGCCGGGGTTATTCCCCGGCGTTTTCTGTTTCAACCTCTTCAGGGGGCAGAACATGTGCCCGAAGATAAAGCGTTGAAGGCGCATTATAGGCGTCAGAATTCACGCGAATACGGATATACTGGTCTCCGACCATATCGCTCGTATCCACCGATACGGCGACTTCCCCAAACGCACCGGCCTCAACCGGCGCACGGGAGATCATCACCGAAACGCCAGAGGTCTGCGAAAAGGCCTGAGCCAGCGTGATCGGTCCACTGCCATTATTCAGGAAGAGATAGCTATGACGCAGCGTTTCCCCCTGAACCACCTCGCCAAAACTGCGAATGGCAGAATCAAACCCAATCACACCTGTATTTTCCGGCACCTGAATCTGCGAGGGCTGCTCCAGTGAAGGTTCAGCCACTTGCGCGTGCGCAAATGAAACAGGAATGAGAGACATCGCTGCCAGTCCGGCAAGGTGCGCCCACGGGTTCTTCATCACAATCTCCACCAATCGCGTCAGCCTGAAACACTTAAACAGCCATCTGCAAGTCAGAAACCAATTCAACACTGATGCCCGTAAGCTTAGAATCGGGTACCGGATAGCTATGTCCAAGCTCTATTTCACCTTTTCGGCCATGAATGCCGGTAAGTCGGCAATTCTGCTTCAGGCTGCCTATAACTATCGCGAACGCGGTATGGAGGTGATGTTGTGGACATCGGGCCATCACGGCGAAGCGGATGCAGAAAGCGGCAGTATTCATTCGCGGATTGGCCTTGAGGCCGAAGCTCACTTGTTTCGCGGCGATACAGATTTGTTCACGCGTATTGAAACGCAGAAACGCGAAGGCCCGTTGCACGCCATCTTTATCGATGAGGCTCAGTTCCTGACCAAAGATCAGGTCTGGCAGCTCGCGCGCGCGGGTGACCAGCTTGGCCTGCCCGTCCTCTGCTATGGTTTGCGCACCGACTTTCAGGGTGAATTGTTTGAAGGCTCAGCCGCATTGCTCGCACTGGCAGATGATCTGCGCGAAGCCCGCACCATTTGTCATTGCGGCCGCAAAGCCACCATGACCGCGCGCCTTGATGAGCAGGGCGAAGCCCTGCGCGAAGGTGATCAGGTGAGCGTCGCGAAGGGGAAATACGTCTCGCTTTGCCGTCAGCATTGGGAAGCGGCTGTCGGGCGCTGTTAGGTCCGCCTTACTGTTCTCGCCCGGCGCTGTTTCGAGCCTTTGAGACGGCGCAAACCCATTCGAATATCCCGGCGCACTCTCGATATGGAAAGCCACGCCCCGGTTCCACAAACCAGGGTCACTGCCATTAACAGCAAGAGTGTCACGACATCCCAGATCGGGCGTTCTTGCACGCCCGGCCAGTCAAAATTGTGAAAGCCATTTTCCAACCAACGAAACCGGCGCGCCGTAGCAGTCACGAAACGCGCAATCTCTCCGGTTTCAGGATCGACATACACGCGCGTCCTGTCCGCATCATCAAGGCGGACCCGGATCACTGGAAATCCGACCTCTGTTTTATGCCCATAATAATATGCGTCTTCAGACGTCAGCAGTGACACTTCCGAGACTGCCAGCCCAGCCTCTTCCAACAGGTGATGCACATCGTCGGGCGAAAGCTCAACTCGCCCTGAATGCCCAAACCGGTAGGCAGACCCATCGGCCAACTGCACCCGAAGTGCAGGCTCGCCGGCAAAGGGCGCAGCGGTGATTCCAACAATTCCTGCGGGCGCATTCTCTTTAAAGGCGTCCAGTAATTCGGCGGCTTCACCCCATGTCATTTCGCCGGAGACAGCTTGTCTTGGTGTGGATGGATCTGTCTCTAACAGCCCCCAGGGCTGCATGGTCAAAAGCCCGCTTGCCACCCAGCTGAGCACCAGAATGCCAGCCAGTACTCCAGTTACATGGTGCCAGAGCCAGAACGGCTTTTTGAACGGAAACCATTTACCAGATTTGGTTCTTAATCGACGCAGCCCCACAACCAGTCCTGTCAGCGTCAGAAATATGCCCAGCACGCTGAGCCATATGACCGACTGGTACCAGACAGGCTGGTTTTGCCGCAGTAATTGAGGGTAAAGCCAGTGCGGAATGGCCCCCAACCATGCCAGCAGACGCTCCTGCCGGTTCGCATCCTGCACAACCTGCCCTGACTGCCCGGACACATAGACATAAGTGTCGCTGGCGTCGTCAATTTCCGCCCTCCAAAGCGGGGCTTCCCGTCGCCACATATACACAGTCCATTGATCGACTTCGATCGGCGCGAAGGATGCTATATCCCCCTCCACGCCATTTGCGTGAAGAAACTGCGAGGCAATATTGCGCGCCTGGTGACGCGTGAGTGCAGCGACCCGTTCGCCCGTTTCCAGACTGTAAATTCCAGATAGTCGCCCCCGGGAAACATCGATAACGGGTTTTCCCGCCCGCATTCGAATTTCAAATTGAGATACGGGCTGCTCCGCCGCCATGTCATCAGGCCAGACACAGCATTGGTCTGACAAGAGCACCTGTCGAGCCAGCCTGTTTTCAGGATCGGTGGTTTCAGGAAACCCCTGATACATCATGACGAAGCCTGACAGACACCAGATCAGCATAATCATGCCGACAGTCACCCCGAGATACCGGTGCAGCGTGGTGATGGTTTTCCAGATCATCTGAATGTCTTTTCAAAGGGAGGGCGCCGACGAGGCAGAGGAGGTAAAAGGCCCCGCCGGCAGGAGATTCTAAAACGCGTAGGCGTAGGACACGTGCAGAGTTTGAGGTACGCCGCGATTGCCGTAGAAAAAGCGCTCATTCGTCGTGGTGCCATCCACCAGCGCAGAGCCGGGGCGTGTGATGTATTCCTCATCAAGCGCGTTTTCGAGGCGCACCGTAACTCGGTGACGCTGTTCATCATCCACGAACAGATGAGCCGCCAGATCAATCACCGTATAGTCGCCGTAATTGACCGTTCCAAAGCCTGTGACGCTCGCGAACTGATCTCCGGTCCAGAGCAGGCTGGCATTGGCACCGAAACGGCCAGATGGCGCGCGATAGTCCAGACCGAGCTTTGCAAAATCTTCAGGGATACGCTGAATATCAGAGGTGATACCGGCGCTTTCTTCCTCGCTATCAGCGTGCGTGTAGCTGGCCGAAGCCGCCAGCCCATTGCCTGCATCAAACCGCGCCAGCAATTCATAACCGCTGACACGAACTTCGCCTTCGACATTTCCAAACAGACGATTGTTATAGTCGGCTGGATCATATCCACGGAAAGGCTGGCTTGGATCGAGCCCCGCCTCTGTAAAGCTCATGGAAGAAATCAGATTATCGATCGAACGGTGAAAACCGGTGATCTGCCATACGAGCCGGACCGGGCCACCAAACTCGCCGCCAACCGAGGCATTGAAGTTCAGGCTTTCTTCCGGCTCGAGATCAGGATTTCCCAAAGTGCAGCACGTATCCACGGCATAGAGCTGATACGCCGTTGGCAGAAGGAAGGAGGTTCCTGCCGTGCCCTGAACATATAGCACGTCTGAGACATCATAACGGCCGCTGGCATTCCAGACCGTTGCAGATACGCCCCCCGTTTCATTATAGCGGACACCCGCGGAGAATGAGGCGTTATCGAGCAGGTCATCTGTCGTGCGGAGCTGACCAAACAGCGCATGAACTTTCTCTTCCTGCTCCTCAATCAACAACACATCATCAACGCCGGAATATTGCTGATAGTCATACCCGCCCAGCAGTTCGAACCCATTGGTGAGATTAAACCGCCCCAGAATGTTCACCCCGGAATCTTCATATCCCCAATAGGTATCCCGGTAGCGGACATCATAATCCCCGGGTGAGCCGACCACATTATTGATCGTGGTGTATTCTGTATCCCAGTCATGCCAGTAGGCTTTGACGCGCAGTTGCAGGTTTTCGCTATGGTCATAGTCCACACCCAGACTGGCAATGTCTTCATCCCGCACATTCTGAGCATAATGGGTCAGCCTTGCCCCAGGATAATCCAGCGCGGCATCATTGTGCTGATAGCGCGCACCAAGACTTAGCCGCTCATTCAGTTCCAGACGGTATTTGCCGCCAAAGCTGGTGACATCATAAGACCGGTTCCTGTCTGTGACACTTGGCTGAACCTGAGTGTAGGTATCAAACCCATCAGCTTCATCCTGCGAGGCGTAGACCACATAATTGCCGGGCCCGAATGCCCCCCGGACATAGCCATCAATGTGACGGCCCTTATTCGTGTCTACGCCCAGCTCAACCTGCCCATCGAATTCATCTGTATAGCCCCGCGTGACCACATTGATCACACCAGATGCAGCTTGCGTTCCATAGAACAAACTCTGGCCGCCTTTGACGATCTCTACACGTTCGACCATGGACGATGGCAGCGTGTCGGTAATCGTGCCGGAATATAGCCGATTGTTTATCCGCACGCCGTCGACCAGAAACAGCATGTCTTGCGTGCGCGACCCCTGAAGGGAAATATCCATATAGCTGAATGGTCCACCGCGCGGCGCTACAAACAGGCCGGGAGTTTCCATCTGCATGGCTGAAGAAACATCGATAAATGACTGCTCCTGCAGGTCGTCTGACGACATGGTTTCAACATCTGCCCCATACGCTTCAAGATCCTGCGGGAGCGTTTCCTCAAGTGTCTGACCGACGACCTCAATAGCATCCAGACGTCGCTCAGCATTCTGGGCAATGGCTGCAGTCGGCAGAAGAAGGCTGAGCACAATAGTGCTGCCTCCGAGAAGCAGATGTCCGGTTTCCATATAAACTCCCTCAAACTTTTTGGTGCAGTCATTGTTCGCTGCGTTGAGGAAAGTTTATTGTATCAAGCTATCATGAAGTTAAGTTATTAACGGTTACGCCGTGCGTTACAGGCCGTTACATTTGCCACTTTCGTCAGTCATCACCGGGGACATGTTCGCGTTGAAGCCGGGTCACCAGATTTTGCTGGCGCTGGCCTGTGACCTTAAAGACGGCTTCATAGCCAGGCACGAGAACGCCGACATCCAGCTCTTCTTCCAGCCAGCTGTCGTCCATCATCACTTCGGACAATCCCATCAGACCGGTATCGCGCGTGCCGGCAAATACCCAGATATGGTTGCCGGTCGGCCCCTCCTGATAGGAGAAAATCGCAAAGTCATTATACATGGCTTCGCCCGGCGAGCTGAGAAAGGCTTCGCTTACAAAGTCCGTCCCGTCCTGCGAATCCACGATCTCATCAAAGGTCTGCCCAAGCTGAAAGCGCGATTGCGCAAATACGGTTTCCTGCAACAGTCCAAAACCACTCGTCAGACCGATATAAATAATATCACAGCACCGAAGCGCGTCAGGCGATAGCTGCGACGCCTGAACGATCCGTGCGTCACTCGCATCAAGCAATGGTGCGAAATCACTCATCGCATGGGCTATCGAAACCGGAAGATATTCCAGAGAGACGTCCGCATAGGATTGAGAACCGGCCGGGTCGCTCAATAGGAAATTGCTCAGGTCTTCACGTGAGCTAATGTCGAAATCCCGGATCAGTCGGGTGAGAAACAATCCATCTTCATACTCACCAAAAATATAGTAGTCCCCAACCACCAGAATGAGGGGACGCGAGCTGTCAGCCAGTGGTGACCAGATTGGTGAGACCGTATAGTCAAATTGCGCGCCCTCCGCCTTGTCGGCAGATGTCCATACGTTCGCAGACAGGATGGCTATAATCACAATTGCACCCGCCAGCGCGCCGGAAAGTAGCCGGATCAGATTACGCGAAGACGGTTTGCCCGGCTCCTGACCATCTGTAGCGGGTGTCGAGTGCGCTATTGGCTCCTCCAACTGGAAACAATACTCACCGCGCGGCAGGACAAGCCTTGGCCCATCACACGGTTCTCCGCGCAGGTAAAAATCTTCCAATCGCTTGCGGAGCCGATGGACATAAACCCGAACGCTTGAATCCTCTGCTACCATACTCGCATCGCGACCAAACACATCGGTTGCGATTTCCGCTTCCTTAGGCGGACACCCTTCAAGGCTACGCTCAGCCAGATAGTCGAACAAATGTTTCAATCGGCCCGATTGCCCCACCAATCCGGCTTCTCGCATACGCGCGATCTCTGCTCGCAATTCTGTCCGCTCCTGATCGTTCACGCAGCCTCCCACAGCCTTTTTATATATAGACTACTCTCACCAAGTTAGAGACATGACAAGCAGACAGGACCTGACGGCTCAGATCGAACCAGGCGAACAGGAACACTCTTTGCACCTGACAGGGGAAAAGAGGAGCTTTTCCGATGAATGCACGCCTGTCACGCCTGTTTGCGACCCGAATTGATACAGTCAGCGATATTGCCGAGCTTGAATTTGAAGCTGGCCAGATCTGGACCATGACAGATGACGGCTATGCTGGCGTCTCAGTGCTCGTCACGAAAGTGGAACGCCACAAAACGCTCGGCGCGTCCGTGCATGTCAGCATTCGCGGCACGCTGCGCACGAAAGGCGGCTCAGAACTTGAAGGCGTTCCTCATTTGCCTTTCACACCCGAAGCGCTGGCCGCCTCTAATCTGGATTTGATCGGCTATATCAATGATCTGCCGGACGATTGGGAAGATATGTATGAGGACTGGCTCTCAGACGCCGAAATGGGTGAAGCTGGCCTGTTCAGTCTTCCCGTCTGTGAAGTGCTGGACACCATCATGTCCAAACTCGCCTGGCTTTAGGTTACGTTAGGTCACCCAAAGCGGGAACCTATCAAGATCGTTGAATTTCAGAGCAATGCCAGGTGATTGAGCATTAACTGACCACACTTGCGCCATGGTAGACCTTCATAAATTCTTCAATCAAGAGGATTTCATTTTTGCTTGCGTCAGCTTGTATCGGCTTGCACTAAAGGCTTAAGCAATTGGGGGATATGACATTGCGTGTAACTATGATCGGCACTGGCTATGTGGGCCTTGTTTCCGGAGCCTGTTTTGCAGATTTCGG
>CENJ01090339.1_pt1 | contig 35794 bp, 35 predicted proteins | sample 356161 | NCBI WGS metagenome assembly CENJ01 (sample SAMEA2619531, study PRJEB7988) | marine metagenome | biome: marine biome (ENVO:00000447); feature: surface water layer (ENVO:00002042); material: "saline water (ENVO:00002010), including plankton (ENVO:xxxxxxxx)" | depth 5 m | reverse complement strand
TACCTTGACTGCCAACACTTGGACTACAGCATCAAGATCATGCGAGCTTACCTCGCCCGCTACTGCACCGAGCGGAGACTCGGGCGGAAGCCAACTGACTTTGACCGTGCCAGAACGTGGGTCGGTGGACCCCGTGGGCCATGGCGTGAATCCTCTATCCCCTACGCAAACAGAATCATGGGAGCAATTAAATGACAGCACCGAAACCAATCATTCAAAACATCAAGGGCAAAGACTACGAGGTCGTTGCCAGCCGGGTCGCCAGGTTCAGGTACGATCACCCTGAGCGTGCCATCCTGACCGAGTGCATCCACAACGGTGAAGAGCGGGTGGTCTACAAGGCCACCATCTGCGACGAGAACCACCTGCCTATCGCAGTCGGCCATGCCGAGGAGTATCGCAATGCCGGCATGATCAACAAGACCTCGGCCACCGAGAACTGTGAGACATCAGCCATCGGTCGTGCCTTGGGCATCTTGGGGTATGATGTCTGCAACTCAATCGCTTCGGCTGATGAAGTCGAGCGAGCGATCTCTCAACAGGACTCACGTCCTTTCTCTTCGCCTGCCCCAGCCCCCGCCGCTCCCTCCAAGAAGCCTGCACCACCTCCAGCAGGCTCAGGGGGCGGGGCAGCAGGGGACATTCCTCCGGGCCACAGACTGGTTGAGCTTCGCAAATACTTCGAGAACGAAACCTCCAAAGGCAAGCCATACATCAAGGCGTTCGCCAAGGTGGATGGTGAGGACATGGACGTGTACGTCTGGGATGAATTCAATTTGCAAATCATCAAGGACAACTGCCCGGGCCAACTCGCTGCGACTGGTGAGTACGAAGAGTTCCGAGGCAAGACACGCTTCAAACTGGGCAACGCTCAGACCATTGAGGCAGCACCTGCACCAAAGAAGGGAGCATTCAATGACTCAGAAATCCCATTCTAACGCGATCTTTGAATTGACCATGAGCCCAGCTGCGGCTGGGCAAGTGGCAAAAGGGATCAAGTCTTTCTTGGTCAAGCCTCACCCATACATTGATACCTCTGCCCGTCACCGTGACCTTGCAGTGGACATGCTTTGCCAGATCACTGAATACCTTGCCTCTGATCTTCGGACCAAGTTCTTCTTCTACAAGCTGTACACGCAGATGGAGAAGACCATGGTGGCGGACGTGCTGAATCACGGCATGACTGAGGAGACCAACAACAAGGTCATTGATCACATCAGAGAGCAACTCTTTGGTGCTGGCGACGACATCCAGTTCGACAACGCCACGAGTTTGTGATGTCTTGGATCAAGATGCGAACAAATCTGAGAACAGACGGACGTGTCCGTCGAGTCGCTCGCCTTTGTGACATCTCTAAGGCCGAGTGCATCGGCCACCTCTTCGTCTTCTGGTCACTCGCCGATGAGCATTCCACTGATGGCGTGCTGAAGAACTGGGACAAAGAGTCCGTCGATGACGAGACTTGCCCCGGCTTCTTCAACGCCTTGGCGGAGGTCGAGTGGGCAGATACAACCCCAGATGGAGAGGTGGTCGTGCCTCGGTTCACGGATCACAATGGAAGATCAGCGAAGAAGCGGGCTCAGGGAGCCACCAGAGCGGCGAGCTATCGTGCTCGGGCTCAGGAGGTTCAGGACAGTGCTGCCTCTCAGACGCCACCTGAGCCCCCGCAAGAGGATTCTGGTGGTAAGATCGGTTGGTATGCCAAGCTCGATGCCATGGGTCTGGACAAAATGCAGTCCATTCAATTGGTCAAGCGTGTGTTTGACGATCACGGAGAGCAGGGAGAGCAGTGGCTAACCAAGGTGACTGAGACATGCAAGACCAAGAGAAGCCCGATTGCGTACCTGAGAAAGATCATCAAGAACGAATATGGTCTTTGATGTTCAACGTGTTCGGTTTGAAACCTGTGGCTATGCCAAGACCCAGGTTCGTTCGTGGCCGGGTGTTCTCGAACACACCCAAAGCAAACGCATGGAAGGGGGCTGTCCGATGTGCGGCACTCGAAGCGGCAGCGGCGTGTGGATGGACTGCCACCGGCAGCCCTCTCGCCATGCGGTTGGTTTTTTCTTTTCAACGACCCAAGAATCACTACACAAGCAAAGGCATACTCAAATCAAACCTTGAGCATGTCCCAAAAAAACCTGACATTGACAACTTGAGCAAGGCCGTGATGGACGCTCTCAACAATGTCGCTTACACTGATGATGCACAGGTGGTGCATCTGGACGCTAAGAAAATTTACGGACCTGAAGAAGGAGTAATGGTATGTCTGAAGACACTCAAACAATCGAACCAAAAGAAGACGAATACGTCACCCTCAAACCCTCAGACGTGATCAAGTACAACGGATTCGACGAAGCCTTGGTTGGTGTGGGTTCCCAACTTGGGGGGCCGCCCGTCGCTATCTATGACTTCAACAAAATTATCGAGGTCATGAAGGAACAAGACGAGTCTACTGCCGACGAAGCTGTTGAGAAGTTTAAGAAGGTTCTGGTCCAAATGTCATACGGCATCCGAACCCCAATGATCATCTACCCAGACCAAGAAGAAGGCTAACGAGAACTCTCTCGTCGTTTCTTTTTGCGAGCGCCTTCTCGCCTCGCCTCACTGAACACAGCCTTTAGTTCTTTATCGAACTGCTTGCCATCAGGGCTGATGTTCATCATCTTTCTCATTTGGTATTCGGCAGACCTCAGCTCGGCAGGGCTGGCGTCTGTCAATGCCGCTTCCAGTAGGGGGAACAGTCGGTTGATGGGCAGTCCCAACAGGAGACCGCCGTCAACGACCATCTTCTCAAGGACTTCTGCCCGTCTGTCTGGGTCTTTGGTTTCGTACAGTTTAAGAGCGCCCTCACCCAGTGAGAATGCCGTACCCATACCCACCGGCATGACGGCATCACTCAGGTACTCCGACTGACGACCGAAGTCTGGGTCTCGATCTTCTAAGTGTGCTTCTAAACTTTCAGCCAACACGTTGGCGACGGGGCGGCTGACCAAGAATGACAGTAGTGGGAATGGGCTGGCCCGAACAATGCCCTCTTCGACAAACATATCCAAGGCACGATTGGTGGCTTTCTCTTCGTGGAGCTTTGCCAGTGCCTCTTGCTTCTCATCTTCGTCGCCGATGAGACTTGCCAGCAGCATCTCCCACAGGTATGTCACACCTACGTTGATTGCAGCATTGCCACCAACAAAGATGCCCACCTTCTGTGCCGTGCTCTTGGTCAAGAACTTGGAACCTGGGTCGTACAATCTGGAGTAGGTCTTCATCGGATCGGACGTGAAGGCCAACAAGTTTTGCCAGTAGCCCCCCTCCGCACGCAAGTTTGCGGTGATGTTTGAATCATCAAGGGGTGACGAAGTGTTCTGTGTCCTACGAATCGAAGCCTCAGCGGCTTGGATTGACTCGGGCGACGCATCCTGTTCGCCTCGTTTGTTCATCTCTGCTTGCACGGAAGTCATGACAATGATCCGGTCAAGCAAACGGAGAGTAGGTATTGCACGGGGCAGACCACCAAGGGCTCGGCGAGCTTGGTTTAGATGTTCTGATGCCCGACCCAAGTTTCCTGACTTCGCGGCCTGACCAGAGGCAATGATGTTTCTCCAGATATCTCCGGCAATCATGTGCATCTGGGCAATGTCAGCGATGCCGGCGGCGCCGTCGTCACGACTAAACACCACTCGGCGGTCAACCGCGTTCGATGAGTCACGATCCCACAAGTACCCAGACTTCTTGCTCACCTGTTGAGCAAACGTCCCTGAGAACTTGCCGCTTCTTACGAGGCCCATGACCTGTGCCAAAGCCTTGGTGACCTCACCCGTGGAGTATTCGCTCTGGAGGGTGTTGAGGCCACCGAACAGAATCCGACCCCAAGTTGGGGGGCTCATGACAAGCACGCCACCAACGACTGTTGAGATCCAGCCCAAAGAATTGTCAGACTTGGCCGGCAACACACGGGTTGCGTACCCAACGTGTTGCAAAATCTTGTTGTAGCCTTCGCTACCAAACCGCTTGGTGATTTCTCGGCGAGTCTCGGCCTCGGTCAACGACGACCACAGCACGCGAACGCCCTCGGCCAGATGAGCCAACTCAAGCTGGCGATCCATGTTGTCAAAGTAGTCAGAGGCAAAATCAGACAGAATCACTCGGCTGGGTGAACGTCTCTCCTTAGTAAAACCGGCATTCTCAGCGAAAGTTTTGGCGATATTGCCTTGGGATTTGCCCTGAATCTCGTCCAATGAGGCGATGCGTGATGTGATTTCGGCGGAACGTGGCTCGTATCCAGCCACCATCGGTGGGACGTTGCCGGTCAATCGGAACAAGGCGGCCATGGCTGGGTTTCGCAGGTCACGTTCACGGGCCTGCTTCATCCGCTCAACCATGTTTACCAACTCTGGCTTTGCTGATGCTCGTATGGCAAAGATGTCATCGACCGAAGCACCGGCCAAGACCTCTGAGCCCTTGGCGCCAGCACGGATGGACAAGGCACGACGCTTGTCAATCAGGTCAACTGTTTCATTGTCGAAGGCCAGCAACTTCAGGTACTGCCCAAGTGTGACGTCGTATTTCACCCCACCCAGGGTGATCGTGTACATCTCTGTGTTGATTCGACCACGAGTATTAGAGGCACGAGCCCGAAGGTCCGCCAGATCACGGAAGCCCGCTTCTCTGACGATTGCGTCAAGTGCTTCCATGTGGTCTCGACGTGCCTTCAACATCCTCGACTCATCGGCAGTCAAGAACTTCCATGCACGGTCAAGCCCAATCAGTTTCAATGTGGCTTGGAGATCCAGACCACCACGCTGAGCTTTTCCAAACCGACTGGTTGTCACCTCGCCAGTAGCGTCACGCTCGCGTTCGTTGCGTTCTGCAAGGGCGGCACGGACGCTTGCCTCGTTGGCCTCGATCTGAGCGTACTGCTCGTCCTTGGCTTCCTTCATGGCAACGCGGTCACTCTTGTAGTAGCCCTCGGCCTCAACCAGCAGCAAGTCAAGAGTCTGAATAGCTTGCAGATATTCACTGACCTCCTCTGCCGTTTGGGGCAACTTGCTCTTTCGCAAACCAGCCTCACGGCCACGACCCAAGACCTCTTGGATATCCTGCTTGGTAGAGACATCCATCTTCCGACCAAGAAGTGTTTTCAGTCTCTTGTCGAACTTCTTGATTTTGTCCTTCAGACTCTGACGGGCAGCGAATCGAACGACCTGCTGTTCAATCTTCAACAACTTGTCTTCGGTCTTGGCTTGCATGAGACGATTCGTAAACTTGTCTGCGTCCGCACCGTCCAAGTTTTCTTTGATGAACTTTCTCGTTTGAGCCTTCGCATCTTCAAGTGCAACTCGCTTTGCCTTTAAGTCTGCTGCACGGTTGTTCATCACTCGCATCTGCTCACGAAGTGCAGCTTCTTTGTCCGCACGCTCAATGACAGCTTGGATCTCGGAGCCAAGTCGCAAGCCAGAGAGGGCTGCGATATCTGGTCGGGTTCCCTTCTTGGATACCAGTCTTTCTTTTTCACGATCCATGATGACTTGCAAAGCAGTCGCAAACGCCCCGGCCCCACGCTTTTTGGACAGGCGGTTCGTTATCTGCAATCGCTCACGATCAGCCTGACGCATTGGGATTTGCTTAGACCCAGGCTTTCTTTCTCTGGCAAACACAAGCGGTGCAAGATCAGACTCAACTTCCATTCGTGCAGCCCGTTCTTCCCTGATGGCAACCGCATCTTGTGGTTGATTCTTCAAGGCTCGGTATGCACCGGACATAGCGACCTCAAGCACAGACAACTGGCTTCCGTGGTTCGTGGTCAGGCTGTCCTCGGGTAGCCTCAGCAACTCTTCGATGGCTGACAGTTGGACCTGCAAAGCTGACTGCATCTCAGGGACCAAACCTTGTTGGTCCTTTGCCACGAGGCTGGAGGGAACCCGAGCCAAGAAGTCCTGCGTATCTCGATCAGTCATGGCGTGAGCCACAAACTCGTCAAGGTTGCTCACGTTGTAGTCACCCACACCGCCCTTGTCGAAGTCTGGAGAGCGGTGATACACCAACGCATCAAGGTATGCTTCACAGATCGCACGCATCCAAGGCACTGTGTCGGAAGGATCTTTGTCCAAGTACACCGCCGCAGCACTTTCGTCAGAGGCTTGACGAGCATCACCAGCTTGGGACACAAACCGTTGGTCGAGGCTGCTCATGTCCATTCTGGTCTTGCTCTCGTAGCCACCCAGCACACGGGCAAGTTCGTCTCTGATCGCAAGGTTGGTTCTAGCATGAACCACCTCGTGCAACAAAGTCTCAACACCGCCTACGGCATCAACACCGTACGCAGCACCGGCGCCGTAGAGTTCTGCCTTGGGTGCAAAGTATCCCGATGGACCAATACAAAGACAGCCTTTCTCCACCCAGTTGTCTGGCAATGAACCGTTGACTGCGTTTGGCATGAGAGCCTGGGCCATTCTCTTTCTGCCCACAGCCGGACGAGGCTGCCTTGCAGCGGTGTCTGCCTGAGTGTCTCTCATAGGCGGAACAAACACACCCATGTAGCTTCCACGTTGCTGGGTATCAATGGGCATATCCAAGTCCATGCCCAAGTCGATGAGGTGATTAGCCAAGGCTTTCGATGCTTCGTTGCGACCGCCCTGTGAACGCACGATTCGTAGGGCGGCGCCCTCGATCACGCCGATGTCGTCCGACAAAGCCGGAGCCAGCTGTCGCAGCCGATTCATACGAGCCTTGATACTGTCTTCAGGGTTCATTGCAGCAACAATGTGAAGTGCTTCACCAACTGTGGTTGCCTTCTTGATCTTGCTCCAACCATAGTCGTTGGCATTGATCAACAAAGTGTGGGCAATCTTAGGAGATGTACGAAGTACCACTTCCCCCGTACCAAAGTGGGCGTCCAGATCATCAACCTTGCCAGATGAGATCAGGCTGTCCAACACCTTGGTGGCATTGTCGTTCACCCTCATCATCAGCTCGTGTTCTCTGCTGCGTTGCTCTACGTCAACACCATTACCAAAGCCTTCAGAGTCTTCGGGGACAACGTGAACGCTTAGCTCACCTACCCTTACGCTTGGTCTTCGGGTTCGGGCGAACTGGGGCTTTCCAGGGAAGTCTTTTGCGATTCGCTTAGCGACTGAATCGTTGGCTTCCTGTTGCTGGCGTCGGAAGTCTGCTCGGTGGGCCTGAACGACGTGTCGAACGTGATGAAGGCGGAATGCTTGACTTCCTGCAACAGCCCTTGTAATTCTTCGTTGCTCATCTGCTGGCAGTTTGGCGAGACGCCCGTAAACTTTGCGGACGATCTTGGCCCCTGCACCTGTCTCCGTATCGGCTCTGGAGATGGGTCCGGGCGCGATGAGAGCCAGCTGTTCAGCTCTTGTAGGAGCGACTCGTAAGATTCCTTCTCTGGCATCTTTGCCGAGTTTTCTTGCTCGCTTAGGTTCTGGTCTTGCGTTGTCATAGTCGTCCCTTGCCTTGGCGGCATCTTGTCTTGCAAGCCTTCTGGCTTGTCTCTTCTCATTCAGTGCAGACTCCAGATCGGCAGTGTCCTTGCCGGCCTCCCTTGCCGCATTACGCTTGATTATAGCTTTGTCATACGCAGCCTCGGCTCGATCTCTCGCCCTCTCCGCTTTTTCCTGAAGTTTTTTGAGCCTGTCTTGCCGCTTGTCGAAGGCTTCGTCGCTCTCGAACACCTCGGCCCCATACTCTCCTGCCGGAATACCATCAAAGAAAGTCCCAGAATCTAGTTCATCCTTTGCGGCCTGCAAGATCAGTGCGTCTTCTCGTGCCGTGATGTCGGCATCCGTTGGTGCAGTCTGACCGTCAGGGTAGAGATCCTTCCACGCTTCTTTGAAGACGTATTTGAAATCAGACTCAAGCCGGGCGCCTTGTGCCGGCGTCGTAATAACCGTTTGCACGTTAGGGATCACAGCTCCAACCGCTGCTTCGATCTCTTCTTGCACCTGCTGATCTGTCTCTGCGAAAGTCTCAAAGTCTGCAAAGATCACCATGGTTCCGTTTGATACAGGCTGAAGCAAAGGACTTACATTGGGGTTGCTGATGCGCTTTTGGATCTCAGCAATCTCAATGTTCGTTAGCTGATGACCACGAACAAACAGTGTGGTGACACCCAAACCATTCGGTGCTTCGGTCACATTCGTCAGACGGTGTGAAGCAGATGCCTCTTGTGCCAATGACACCGACAGCAGGTTGACTGATTGGACAGCAACGCCGACATCCCCACCCGGAACGATCACGTTCACGACGTTGTTCTGTATTAAGTTGCCTTCGGTATCTGGGTACATACCCAGCGGACCAGTCACCACAGACCCACCATCAAACCCTGTACCAAGAGATACCTGTCCGGGCGAGGTGGTTCTGAGGTGCGTGCCTGATTTGACGGCAGCACCCATCCGCATGGTTGGACTCACTGTCCGATTCAGTTCAGCTCCAGCAGCCATTTGCACAATTGTTTGATTGCCTGCTAGCTGGACTGGCACGACTTGAGAGTTCTTGCCAAACCCGACTTTGACGCCACCCTTGTAAAGGCCAGACCTTGCATTGGAGTTGATTGTTCCACGAAGAAGACCAGTACCGGACGGATCAACGATGGCTTCGATCCGCAAACTACCGTTGTCGATTTTGAAGGCTGCGTCCAACAGTGCCTCAGGTGCAACATCTCTGCGGCTTGCACTGAGGGTAGATAAAAACGCATTGTTTGGCCCGTACAGTTCAGCAATCAGCTTCCTAGCTAACATGCGTGTTGGCTCAGACGATTTGGTGTCAACTGCTTTTGCCAGAAGATACTTGCCAATGTTGTTTGCTCTTCGACCTTCTGCGGTAGCTTCAGTTGCAACCTCTACCGTAGCTCTTGCCCCGCCACGAATCGCTGCGGCCTCGTCGAGAATCTCCTCGATCCGTGGGTCTTTGAATGCCTCTTCGGTAAGGGTCAGTACGCCGTTCTGTTTGGTAGCAAGCCCAGCCTCGTAAGCCTGCTCCATAAATTCATCTAGGCTTTCTGAGAACGTTCCGGTGTCATCACCACGAGTGGACCACATGACCGCTTGCAATTGCCACGGTCGGAATGGCTCAATAGCCATCGCGTCTTGAGGCGTAAGGTCTTCGCCGCGTGACAGTTTGGCTTGAGCACTAGAGGCCAGGGTGGTTTGACTTACACGACCGTTGATCTCTGTAGCCAACAGACCCATGAAGTCGGACATCAATTCGTAAACCAACGGGTCAGCAAAAGCCTCTTGTGGAATACCAAAGAAGCGTGCCATGATGACGTCAAGAGTGGGCAACGGAACTGTGTCCGCAGTACCCATACCAAGAGCCAATGTGTTGTTGAACGAGCCAACCTTGAACTGACCCGGGGCGTCACCATACTCGCCGGCCTCAGCCTCAAGAACTCCTTTGGGCTCCATGACTGACACATTGGTGGGACGACCGTCCATGTGTGCAGCGATCAGCCCGAGAGCCCGTCGCAGGTTGTCCCTCACAGGCGTGCGAGGCGACGTGGCAGAGATGAACTGGGACACCACGGTTGCTAAAGAACGGGCGCCCTCCATGAATGGGAACGCACGGACCAGGTCTTGGCCGAACGCCTCATACCAGAAGCGTTGAGCCCAACTGCCGTTGATTGCTAGATTGATAAAGTCTGCGTTGGGAGTGCGGAACGATCCGTCTGCACTGTACGTCACACCGTGCTTGATGGGCTTGTTGTCTTTTTCAGCAACCTCTGGCAGCGGTGGATTGGCAGCTACAGCTGCTCTGTACTCCTCATCAGTCATGACACCACGAGCGTCAGGACGAATACCCGTTCTTGTACTACCAATATCGAACTCGGCATCAGGTTTACTTTTCACCTTGAGTGCGATAGCCGACTTGGCTTCCTCTACAGCGTCCTCCCCGTGTCGCTCACGGAGCCTGTCTTCAGCTTGGGACATCAAACCATCGACGTCCTCTTGGCTTAGCTTCACACCATAGTCGATACGGGTAGCACGAACACGTTCAATAGACCCAACGTCTTCTTCGTCAAAGGTGGCGAAGCTATTGCCAGAAGCCATACGAATTGGTTCACCCATGGTAATGTCCATCGGAGAACCGCCGGATCTTGAACCCTCAGGCACAAGGTTTCTGACATCATGGACTGTGACATTTGTTGACGCTTTGCCATACCCGGTACGTTCCCGCGCCGGCTGGATGCCGGGATCTTTTGGCGTGGCTGGCGTAGAGTCTGGGTTAGTCGCTGCCGCCTTTGCGGCCTCCTCTAATAGTTCCTCAAGAATGCTTCGCTGGATAGCCGCGTTCTGCTCAGCGCCACCGAACTGAGCCCTGCCAGGAATTCCTGTATTCTTGTTGGTGTTGGCAGCTTTAAGACGTGCGACAACTTTGGTCGCAACTTTGGCTTCTGCCCCAAGAATACCTAGACTGGCAATGCGTTCGGACACTGGACCCTCAAACGCCAAAGCCCCTTCCTCGATAGCAGCAGCAATGCCCTCGCTCTCGACCTTCATAGCAGCAGCCACGTCTTGGGCAGACGCAATTTCCAAGGGAACTGGTTCTGCCAAGATAGACGCAGCTCGTTGATCGACTACCCCTTTAGTCGTGCCGCCATCAAGAATGTAACTTCTTGCCCCTTTGTAAACATTGAGGTCGCCGACCAGCTCACGAATCTCAGAGTACAACTTGGGGTCCAAGTGTTGAACCATGTGAATTAGCTCATGAACACCGTATGCAAACGACAGCGTCTTGCTGTTTCTTCTTTCAGGACGACGACGAATAAACAAAGTTCCTGCGGACTCTGTGCTGTAGAAGGCAGGGGCAGTGCCGATGTTGCTTCCTTCGCCACCTTCATAAAAGCGAACTGATGTCGCCCCTAGTTCCTTAAGTTTTTTTGCGACATCTGTCTCGTCAGCAGTTTGATCTTTAGTAGAAACGAGTTTGGCTGGTGTAAAATCACCCGCTCCATCTCGGTCACTTCTTGGTTTTTTGCCATACTTGGCCATAACCTGTTCGGCAGACAGACGACCAGCAGCAAGTTGCAGGTTGCCATCCTCATCAACCATGTCCCGAACCTTGACTCCATCTTGAAGTTGCTGGTCCAACAACTCTAGTTTTTCCAAGACTCTGGTTTGCTCATTTATATCGACAGTGAGTCGCTGACTTTCTTTGATAAACTCAGCGGCTTCAGCCTCCGCTTCTTGCCGCGTCTCTACCTTGCGACGTTTGTCACCCGCAATTTTTTGCTTTGCCAAGACTTCTGAATCTACAGAATCTCTTTGGCTCATCAACTCTTGTCGCTGCTTTTGACGTTCAGTCAAGTCTTCTGTTCTAGCTGTTGCGTCCTTGGTCGCAAAGTTGCCAAGCATGGGCAAGTCTGTTCCGTCAACCGCATCGTTTAAGATCGAAGACACTTCGGGCATGATGCGCTTGGCATTGTTCGAGTCTTGGATGTTCCTGATAGCACGATCCAACTTGGCATGACCACCCGCCATAGTCCCGCCGGCAAAAGCACCAAGGGCAAATGACTCAACAAGCAGCATGGGATCAAAGCGATCTATATCCTCAGATCGACCAGCCAGTTCGTCTTGAATTTGTCCAACACCCATGTTGGTCAACTCGGCAAACAGCTCTTGGCTACCTTCTTCTAACGCTCCGCCAGCTGTTGTTTTCAACAAACCAAGTGCGGATGCACGAATACCACGAGTCTGCAAAGCCTCGTCCATGGCTCCAAGAGAAGTAGTTTTTCCAGTTTTGAGTGGACCTTTTCTTGCAACCTTGCCCGCCTTGGCAGCCTTGCCAATACCGAGTGTTGCCTTTTCCAAGGCAAGCTCAACACCCGCGACACTGGCGCCCCTGACGTTTGCCTCGAAGAGATCGAAGTCAACTACCTCTTCACCACGACGCAGACGTGCTTGGTTGGCAATCATCTGGTCATTGATAGATTCGTGATACCCACCGTCAAACGCCCTCAAGACCATTCGACCCACGCCCACAAGTCCACCGATACCTGCACCGGCAGCGGCGCCCACAGGACCACCAATCAGGAAGCCAATACCTGCACCAGCAGCAATTGTGCCACCCGTCTCAGATCCCATTTGACCTACGGTAAATCCTGCTTGCTCAAAAAAGGTATCACCCACCGCACCCGTAGACGCTTGCTGAAGAGCCATGTAGTAAGCGTCTTCTTGGTCGTCTGTCTCGAACTCGTGGAAATGTAAACCCCGCTTGTTCAGCTGATAGATTGAGTCTTCGGTTGACTGCACAAAACCAGCAAGAAGGTTTCCGAAGAACCCATCCGTTGGGTTTACCTTGGACTCACGCAATGTCTTCTCATAAATCTCGTATGCCGAAGAGTCGCTGAACAGGCCGGGCAACAGCTGCTCAGTTCGTGTCTTAGGCTTTAACTCGATATCTGGAATAGAACCTTCGACGTATCCCATGGACCTACGCCCTGAACGCGAGGTCGTGCCAAAGAGTTGATCTAATTGAGAGTCGAATCGAGACATCAAAGAGCCTTAGTTTTGAAACTTGTTTTGGACGTTGCGTTGGAAAGCCGCGCTAGGTTCTGTCATTCGCACCTTGCCTACGACTTTGCCTTTTGGTTGTGGTGAGTCTTCTTCAGCAAAACCAAACCCAAGTGCTCCGCCTCTCTGCCTGCTGCCAGGCTGACGAGTACGGATCACATCACTCAGAGTATCCTGTCGGATACGGTTGAGATCCAGTCCGAAGCCCATGATACGTTTGACGATTCTGGCCAAAGCTCCATCGACGAACTCGATGTCAGGGTCAGCAACTATTTGCAAGATTTGTTCATCAGTTGCATCAGCGAATCTTTGATCGTTCCGTGCAGTAAAGTAGTCTCTGACCACGGACACTGCCATTGATGCCAACTCTTCTTGGGACAAGTCACCGCTTGCATCCATGTCAAAATTTTGCTCAAGCGTCCCTCTACCAGTGCTAGAACGGGTTTGCTCGAACGTGCGGTTCACCAGTGAGCTTTCTGCTTCGCCTTCTCTGCGAGCAACCGTACGTCCCAGCATTGAAACATCCTGCCCGAGAAGACTTCTGATGGATGCGTCTACAAACTCTTGTCGTGGAGCGACACGCAGTTTCTGCAAGAAGCCAGTGATTTCTGAAGACAACAACTGATACGCTGGCGAAGTCGGGTCCAGTTCCCCTTGTGCCGACATTTCTGAAAGAGTAGTTACAGCTTCCCTCACACCCTTGCCAGCAGACATAATCAACGGTCTGACCACGCTGTTTGCAAACGGCTCTACGTTGATTGGGTTGGCTTGGAAACCCTCCCCCTCGGCATTACCCATGCCGGCTACGACCTGAGCAGCACCTGTCAACATAGAGGTGCGTGAAATGTTTTCCGGCGAACTGTCGTCAGACAAACTGCTCTGCAACTCTTGACCAAACGTTTCAACACCCGCACCAATAACCCTAGCCGAGTTGTTTTTAGCCTGTGCAATAGCACGATTGTTGGCTTCGAGAATCGACCTCTTATCTTGCCGATCAATGCCAGCCAGTACCGACATCACGCCACCAGGGTTGGTGTCGTATGTGTTGATGTATATGGCACGAGCCTCCTCCGACAACCCGCCGTCTTCAACAATACCGTCCAACAAAGTCGTGAAAGCCTCACGATTCTCGTCAGCAAACTTCTGCATGTTGATCTGGTTCGCCATCCCGATAACAAGCTCTCGACGTTTGGCTTCACGCCTGCGAATAGCCGCCAACATTTGCCCTGGCTCAACCTGAATAACTGATCCGTTGGGCAGCTTGGCGACAGGACGACCAAACGACGTTCCAAAGTCAACGCCTTCGAGACCCTTGTATGATCCCGATTGCAGTGCGTCGAATGCAGCAGATGCCGGCAGGTTGCCGAAAGCTCGTTGATCACCTGACAGAATTGCTTCGCGTGGGCGATCACCAAATCTCTTAATAAACTCTCTTGCTTCCTCGTACATCGGAAACTCGGAGACCTGTGGGATACCTTCGTCGCTCATAATTTAAACTCCAAGTTACCTGAAAAGTCAGGAGCTTCTTCTTCTTTTTTATCACCCATGATCTCGCCGACTTTTACCTGCAAGCTATCTGAGAAAAACTCGTCCAGACCAGCTGAGTTTTTAGCTGCCTCATTAGCTACTGTGTCGTCGATGCTCTTAAAGAACATTCGGTCTAAATCAGAAGCCATGCCTTGATCTAACTTAGCCGTGAAGTCGGTAAGACCTTGGACGCCTGAGCTGAATGCTGAAGCAAAGCCCGCACCGCTAAGACCTTTTGCCGCCCTCCTGGCGCCCTCGGCCTGAAGTCCTGATGCTAGGGAAGATGCAAACCTAGCAAACATTTGAGCATTTTTGCCGGGCAACTTTTTGTTTGGTTCTTCTGGTAGTTTTGAATCCATGATTAACCTGCCGTTGGTGTTTGGAACATCGGGATACCCATGGCCCCGCCGATTCCTGCTGTTGCGAGTGAAAGACCAGCACCCAGTAGGGCGCCGCCAAGGTTGAACCCAGAACCAATGTTCTGGGCAACACCCATGCCAGTTTCGTAACCAGCCTGTGCAATCTGTGATTGACCTTGGAGCATGCCCTGAGCAATACTGCTGGACAGACCTGTGATACTGGACGTGTACGCTCGTCTAAGGTCACTCATAGCTCCTGCCTGCTGACCCATGATGCCTACACGCTGTGACCCAGCGGCGCCCATCGTGCTAGCCCTGTTCAGGAGCAACTCGATGTTGGCCATGCGGTACTTCTCCTCCGACCGCCGCAACTCTCTTTGACCTTCAGTTCGCACTGCTTGGATTTGAGATTGACCAAACGAGGTGGCTCCAACACCAGTCAGAGCGCTTTGTGCAACAGACCGGAGCTCCGCATCTTGAGCTGCGATTCGGATGTCTTCTTGCTCAACAGAGAAGCCTTCGTCCATCTTGGCTTGTGCAGCGTCAAAGCCTTCGGTCAATGAGCCCATAACAAGAGCGTCAAAACTTGCAATTTGGTTTGCAAAGTCTTCAGACAGAGCAGCGGTGTCTATCTCCTCAGCTGCCCGCACGTCCTCAATAGTCCCGAGCATGCGGCTCTCGAACTGGTTGAGATACTGGGACATATCTTGTTTGTACTGGGCAAAAGCCCGTTCCATTGCTTGGCGACGTTCTTTCTCGTCGCCGAAGAGGTCATCTAAAAAGCCCATTAGTCTACGCTCCTGAACGGCCCACCGTCCTCGACGTCTACGGAGATGTCCTCCAGCGCCCACGAACGACCATTGGCCTCGATGTTAATAAAAATGTCACTGTCTCGTATACGAACACGTTTGGCATTAGATCGCCCTCTCTCTAGCACGGTTCTACTAGACTCGACTCGATCCGCGAATTGACCACCTCCCACGGTGATAAACGACACAAGCCCTGAACCCACAAACTCGGGAGCAAGTTGTATTGACGATGGGAGGCCATCTACAGCATTAGAAGTTTGGTAGTACACCCGGTTGGGATCATGGTCATCGTTTGGGTCTGTCCAGATAACTTGCCATTTGCCATCTGTCAATGCTGCCGAGCTTCGCTCCAATAGCCAGAAGTCTGGGCCAGACCATGATGAGTCATTGATGAGCTCGTCTGTAGCGGTGATGGTCCATGCTGAGTCTGACCCAGGGTTAGCCGCGTAACCGCCCCACAAGAATACTTTGCTACCTTGACCTGGAGTGTTGGCTGATTGTGCGATGACCCCACCGTCGATAGAAGTGCCGTCATACTGCACGGCAGCCGCTGGACCCAGACTTTCAGAGTTGCCGTTATTTATTAATTCCGTGGAATTGCCGCCGTCAAGTGGATTATTGATATCAGTGATCGTTAGGTTGCCCTCAAAACCCAGTGCCTTTTGTCCTGTCTCAGAACTAATAATTGTAAAGTATGGTCCATTTGTTATGTTCGGAGTCAGCACGCCTGTGGCCGCAAGCTCATTTCTTTCACCAAGAATGAATCTAATTTCTCGAAGCAACACACGTCGGCTTGGGTCAGTATTGATTGGACCAACAATCAAGTTTGATTTAAAATCTGTAAGATCATCTGTGGCAGAGTGATCTACACCACCTTGAAACCCTTGAGATTCGGAATTGTTACGGAAAGCAGTGCTTGACAATCTTTTCCCGTCTTGACCACTACTGACGCTTTCTGGAATGGTCATGAAGAAACCATTGGCCGTAGAAAAGTACGGTACTTGCCGAGTGCCTGAAACTGGTCGGAAAGGAACAATCTGGTTTACTTCTCTGTGGTTTACGTTGCCGATTTCCCACGGCCACCAACTACCGTTGTTGGTTGAGAGCGCGTAAATTCGAGAAGCAGTGGGGTCATCCTGACGACTAATGCACAAGAAAGCTGTTGAACGACCTTCATCGAAACCCATTACAGTTTTGGTGTTCTCAAAGTCGGTCGTCGCAAACAACGCGTCGAGCTTTTGTGCGGTGGCTCTTGAACCACGGTCGATGTTAAAATCGTTTGGATTGATTGCAAAGACACCCTGCCGGCTGGCAATCAACACGCCAAGCTCACCAAGGTTTGCTGTAGCCCTTGGACCCAGGCAACCCACCTCTTTAGAGATTCGCCGGATAGTGGCATCATCAAAGACAGGATCGTTCGTCAACGCAACAAGACTGTTCTCGCAGGCATACAACAATCCGCTCGTGCCGATTTGTGACAGGGCCACAATGTTGTCGCCGATCTGGCCAAACTTCGTAGACGTGCTACCAGCTTGTGCATCTGAGATACTATTTCCTGCCACCCAAGTAAACGGACTATTGATCTTACTGATAAACCAGTTGTTCAACTGAGCCCCGACTCTGGCGAGAGCGAGTCGTGATCCAAACTGTTCAATGAGCTGGGCCTTGTTTCCAACGGTAGCATTTTCACCAGTAGTGGTGTCTACAACCGCACGGTATGGACCAATCCATGCAGAGATAGTTCCTACGTTTTGCTGCAAGACTGACATATTGACTTTGACGTATCTAAATCCGTCAGTCATATACACGAAGTCTTGAACACCTACTGTCCCATTTTCATTAAAATCTGGGTGGCCAACGTGTCTGAAGTGGACCATCTCAACTTCTACATCTGTCGGAAAGACTGTAGCAGCGTTACTGAAAGATCCGTCCGTAGGTTGGCCGCCAGGTCTATCTGGCAAAAACTCAAAATCTATGTTCGATGTCCCAAGGTGCGTCCCCCCTTGGTTATACACCTTGCACTGCGCCCCGTTGTCTTTCGTGCTGTTTGTAGTAAAAGTCTGTTGAGCTACTTGTAGCATCTGCACCGGCTGGCCTGACAAATCGGTCGAGAAGATTTTGCCGCCGGTCACATAGATCAAACGCTGTTTGCGTACGGTTGACACCCCAGTGCCAACAATGCTTTCAACTCCAATAGCACCTTGTATTTTTTGTCCCGTGTTGCCGATCAACCGGAACGGTGGCCGTGTTCCCAACCGTTGCTTGTTGTCGAAAGAATCGAATGGATATACGTTCAGACATTCCTTTGTCAAGTTTGGAACGGACGTACGAAACGGAAGTGAATCCGAAATTCCGTCATACGGGATGGGGAGGCGCGAGTATGGCATTACTGACCGTCCCCAGCTACACGAATGTGGAATTGCATTGATTGCTCAAGACCAGCTGCGCCCGCGAACGTACTGCCTCCAGGTGCGTTACCTGATATCTGAAAGATATTACTACCATCAGGTGTTTGAAACTGCAAATGTTTGCCTGTGACATTAACTGTATTGACAGGGGTAATTACACCAAAGCTAATACGGAAGGTCAAATATCTGTCTGTGCTGTCGCCCCTCAGCACTGTCCTGCCTTCGCTGTCGCTTCCATGACCCGTTGAACCAAACACGCTTTGAGCTCGTTCTGTTGCGTTGTTGCCGTGCTCCGCACCGTGCAAGTCTTCAAACATTTTCACCAACTCATTCCGGCTCAGACATCGAGATCCATTTCCGGTGTGATAGTTGATGTTGTTGCCAAGATCGTTGTTGCTGCTTGCACCAGTAGTCAAAATTTTGCCGGCATCATCAGCTGTATTCATAACGCCACCAAGTCCAGCTTCATGACGAGATGCCACGGCTGTCACGGTGCTGGCGGAAATAATCTTGGGGTCAGTCCCTGTAGTTCTGACCTCAAAAACATTACCGGCTGTTCCAGCTTTTTTGCAGACTATCGTTGCACCACCGTTGTTTCCAGCCCCCGAAACCAACATCAAGTTGCCGGAGAGTTCCTTTGCTCCATCTCTATCCGCATCCATGAAGCCCGGGGCCGTGACGCCTCGAAGAACGAAATACGAATTCAGTCTGAATACAGCACCTTCCGGGCTCGCATCTGGAGCTAAAACCGATTCTTTTGCTTCGCAGAAAAGGGAGAAAAGACCGCCGTCTTGTCTTAGCTGCGGACCCGTGTCTCCGATTTCGTCGGATCGTCCGCTCATCAAAAACTCATTGACTAAACATTGGCTATTAGAACCCGCAGTTTTGTGAACTAACAAAAGATTGTCAGGCCCGCTGCTTAATTGCTGTGTAAGTTGAAATGGCCGAGCAACACCTGACGTGGTAGGTTGTCTTGCAAGCAAAGAAGATCCAGTCACAGTCGATTCGAGATTGTCTATGATGACTCGGCCTGATGGCTTAACTTCAAATGTCAGATCGGTCTCTCTGAAAACCCGGAATGCGGAGAGGTGACTGTCCTTGGCATTCACCCTCATGACGGTGTTTGTTGCCCTGGCATTTGTATCGACAGTTGTTGAATGACCGTTTTGATTCACGCTCATAAAGTTCTGAACGTTGCTAGATTGACCAAGATACCCACGTCGGACCAAGAAAATCTGGTTGCCTGATGTTTGGGTAGGGGCGTCATCAACGCTCAGTTGCACCTCATTGACAACTCCACCAACAGTCGAAGATTTTTCGTTCTGATAGTTGAAAACCTTGTTGTTGGTTACATGAAACCCAATGTTTGAATTATTGCCAGCGCCGAACACCATAAGGAAATTTTTAAGGACGACAGGTTCAGCCTTAGCCAAAACCCTAGTAGCGTCATTGTTGGCGTTGTAAACGCCTCGTCTTAACTGAATTGTTCCTGTGGCTTGTGGCATTACGGTGTCACCTGATAGTGAAACCCAACAAGGAAGCGACCAGAGTTCGGGGTGACGGTAGTTCCGCCACTAACCAAACCCACTCTCTTGTTGGCCAGTTCAGCATTGGTCCCGCCCCCAGGGACAGTAGTTCCTGGGAAGAATTCAACAATGAAGCAAAAGTGCTTTTTGGCCGCGTTGCTTCCAATAGTGATTGATCCTGAGGTTGGACCTACGGAAACCGTCCCCGCGTACATAGATTTGATGTAGTTAAAGATTTCATCTTTACTCATCGAGTTGTTAGACGGGATGCTGTTGGTTGATGACAGCGTGTTTTGGTTATTACGAGCTGACGAGCTGTGAACAATTGCAGCACCAGACACATTTCCTGTTGCTTGGATAGCACCACACTCAACAGCACCGCTGTTGTAGACAACAAACCTATCGTTGACAAAGCCTACTTTTCGACACTGAATGAAGTTTGTATTAGCAGAACTACCACAAACTAGCTGCAATCGGCCAGTTGCCGTATTGCCGGAACCCGCACCCAAAAGTGAATAGTACGGCGTGGTATTATGAGTGCCGCTTTCACTGTAAAGGGTGTTAGGAGTTGCAGCCGTTTTGAACACTGGTATTTGAGTACCAATGCCAAGAACGAAGTTGCTTCTGATGTATAGTCGAGATCCACCTTGGCTGCCATCAGCAAGCGTGGTTGCTTCAATTTTGAAAACCAATGTGCCGTCGTGTTCCTCAACTCTGAAGATTCCCACAGCCTGATTCGCACCTGAACCACGAACGAGCAAAGACGGCTGCGTTTCAGCCGCCGACAAACCAGCAGCTACTCGGTCTTGATCGACCAGAATTTGAGTAGCTCCAGACCGCAAGATCCCGAAAACGTTTGTAGCCTGATTAAATTCCAAGCGTCTGGTGGCAAAGGTGTGACCAGCGGTTGAGTTAGTACCTTGCCGTAGCAAGAAACACACACCAGCGTTCATAGTTTGTCCGGTCACTTCCAAACAAGTCGAACCGTTATCTGAAACTTGAAAGATTGTTTGGCCTTGACTACGAACACGGAAGATTGGGTTGCTTCCACTTTGGCTTGCATTACCAACAACTGTCAGTTGTATCTCGTCACCGCTTCCGCCTATTTGACGACCACGGTCATTGTTGTAGTAAAAACGCTTTTGCTCGGTTGAAATCGTAGCGAAGTCACTGGAACCATCCCCCACAACGGCGTAGCGTTTGTCTGTAACAAGAGCCATCTCTCCATCCGCAAGGATAAGAGTATTATTCTGGGCTTGGAACTTCGCTTCGGTGTCCCGTCGTAGTTGGATGGTTACTGGCATCAGTCAAGTTCCTTCAGGATTTTGGCTTTGAGCCAATCGACGATTGGTCGCCCAACCCACATTCCGGCGATGAAGGCCCCGGACACGATGAGCAGGGAGGCAAGAACATCAGAGAACGAATACGGCATAATTTCAAATCCTTCAGGTTGATTCCAAATACCAGCGTTGCCACTCCAACTGTCCCGATGATCAGCACCAGGGTCCACAGGTAGGTCAAGGCTTCCGCAAGCAATACATTCAGGACAATAAGTCCAATACCAGTCAGCAGGGGTATCCACCCCTTCACTCCCCGGCTGATGAAGAGCAGGACCGCCCCACTCATCAAACACAACCCTCCCGCCCAGCGGAACGGTTCCAGAGCTGCTATCGCTGGATCTGACACCTGTTCCGGAGTCAGCCCCACTTGGGGCAAAGTAAAACCCAATCCGCCACCGCCAGTGGTCTGGCAACCAAGTAGCAAAAATATCCAGCAGTAACGAGTCATTTTTCAGTCTTTCCTTCTAATCTAGCAATACGTTGTTCTACGCTTTGTGTTCGCGTTTCAAGCAGTCTCACGGCTTGGTCTAGTCGATCAACGGCATGTCGCAAAGATTCGATTGCAGCCTTGACTTGAGCTGCACCAAAGATGATGCCGATTAAAATCGAGGCTGGCGTAGCCCATGCGTCAAAGAGTTCCATTACTTCTTCTTCTTTCTTCGCCGACCACTTGCGGTAACGGCGTACTCCACACGAGAGGGTCCGGTCTTTCGAGCAGCAGCTGAACGCTTCTCAGATGCCGACATCTTGGCCGCGACCTTGGCTGGACGGCACGCTGGGTAAGGACGCTTGCCCTTTTCTTTGCCCGAACGTCCGCACTTCTTGCCGGTCTTGATATCCCGCCAATCTTCCTTGAACCACTTTGTCAATCCGCCCTTAGGTTTGGCCATTACGAACGCCTCCGGCTACGAAATAAACTCAAAATCCCAACAAGTGGCAAGACCCCAGCTTCAGGAATCGGCGTATACTCATCTCCCCACAAACCCCAATCCATAAGGAGCATCTCTTGTCCACTCTCATTGAAAGCAACGACTGGATCGAGGACGAGGTCATTCTGTTGGATGGCCTGGAGGATGCCCTGATCGGGATCGGTGAGCAGAATGGCGGCATCGGGCAGGTAGCTACCTACAGCGTCAGGAAAATACTGGACATCCTGATGACGAGAGACGACATCTGTTGGGAATGCGCGTTCGAGTTTTTCAACTTCAACATCGCTGGCCTCGGCTGTGGAGTCAAGACTCCCATCCTCGTCCACGACCTCAAGCCCGACGACGCCATCCGGCACTCCGACACCTGTGACAGCTGCGACGGAGCCAATTGTTGTTGAAAGGCCCAGTGCAAAGTCCAATGACTCTTTGCCGGCGAGCGTAGAAACGACAGTAAGAGCCAACGTCAAACGCTGGTTCTTGGCGCTGATCTCTTTGCATCGGCCCTCACAATCGGAGAGCTGCTTCAGTTCTTCAGCCTGTCGCTTCTCGCACACTGGACAAGTCATGCTCGGTATCCGCCACCACGCTTCTTGTATGTGCGAACCAACCACGCATTGGCATACGCAGATGGGTACACATCAAACTTACGCTTGGCCTCAGACTTCACCCGGCTGTACAAAGCTGGGTTGGTCGGCTTAGGACCCGACTTCTTTTTGGCCTTCTTCTTGGCCATTACTTCTTCTTCTTCTTGGCGAGAACCTTCTTGCCGAAAGCAGTGTTGCCGAACTTCTTGGCTCCAGCTTTCTTAGCTCCGACCTTCTTGCCCATTGCTTTTTTCTTTCCACGCATTACAAGCCTCGTCTTTCTTTGACGTATTGCAAAAATTCAGGCCCCAACTTGTCGTAGTAGCCTGTTCTTTCAAGCACTTCGGAGACCCGATTAACATGGGTCAGCCGTTGTACAAACACCAACGAGTACGCCTCGTCGAGTAATTTTCCCCAATGGTCGGGTTCTAGGTCTGGATCGTCTGGGTCTTCGTCGCCTGCGATAAAAGGCATCAGGACCAAGTCCCGTTTGTCCTCCAGCAGTTCTTTGTTGATGTGATTGCACCAGTCCTCTAAGCCATCGGTCTCGTCCTCACGCACGACAAACAAGACAACTTCGTGCTCGTCGTCCCATGAGTTGACGATGTCAATGAGCTCTGCTTCACCACCCAGGACAACCTTGCTCTTGTCTTTGGCCCAAGCCTCAGCGGCAAACGGGCATGGCTTCATACCGCTGTAGTGGTCGTTGGGTACGTCGAGATAGTTCAAGACCCAGTTCTGGATCTCTTTGGTGACGTTCTCAAGATTGAATTGAGCTACCGTCATAGCGAACCCGACAGATCACCTGTCTCAATGAACCCGTTTAAGTCGCCCGTCAATGGGCTTTCGACCAGCGTGCCATGCACTCCGTGAACCCCATGCAAAGGTGGTACTGATTTGTAAGGATGTGTGCTTTCAAGTTGTGATGCGATCCCAAACTTGTGATGCAAGTATCCGGTCACCTTCGAGGCTTCAATATCTTTCAACGAGCCCGATGTGAAGTAGGCAACAATAATTTCACTCATCTTGCCATTGCTCTGCTGAAGCCCAGTGCCACCTCTGCCTATTTGCAGAGACACAGCAGATGTGGTGTCTTGTGTGTGTGTAGACGTAAACACATCTAGCCCGCACCAAAATAGACTTACATTGTCTGATGACAACCCCTGCCGGGTTATAACTACTGAGGAGCCTGGGTCATTGATCAGCGACTTCTTGGCGTTCCAATTGCTCATCTGGGTTGAAGTCCCGCCAGAGGTTCCATTGTTAGAAAGTGCAGTTCCTCCTGCTATTCTCGTACCGATTGCTTGGAAACTAAAAGCTGGTATGTTGCTGTAGTGAATTGCCATTCCACCTTGAGATGAAGCCCCGATGTCAACTACTGTTTCTCCCGCAGTTAAGTTTTGTTCATCGTCTATCACAGCGGCCATTAAATAGTCTTGCCCATCCGTGTCGAATGACGTGGATGTTGACATATGACTGTCTTGACTAGAAACAACAGTAAAATTGCAGGCCAAGGAGTTGGCGAGACTTGCGTTTGTGACAACTGTGGGTTCGTTGTTTCCGTCTTCTACAAGGTTGCGACCCTTGCCAGAGCTGTCAATCCAATCATAAATATCAGCGCCGGCGTTGGCTGACGTCAAGGGTGTAGCTCCACTGCCGACATCGTCCGACCTGAAGCCAGAGTTTGACCCCGGCTGGGGTTGATACCAGCCTTGGAGATTGTTGCCGTAAACAGAGGGGTTCCACAGAGCCATGATTAGTCCGAGATGATGTCAACTTTCATTTCAGTGGCAGTACCAACATTTGTGGCCGTGGCCTTCATGTGAGGAGCCAGGGCAATCGTGAATGCGGCCATGTCGCTGGTCATGTCTGCATCAGTCACTGATTTGATGGTGTAGAAGTTTGTGCCATCCGAGCTGCCTAACACTGCGAGTGTTGCGGTGCTGGTGGCTATTCTAAACACCACAACTCCTGTGATGCCAGGGCCTTTGCCACTAGAGTATTTATCATGCAAATCTACTGCTGGCGGTGATTGACTGTCGTTACTTACCGCGTTTAAAAGATTATGTACTTTCATTCGTCGTCATCCTCGTCCTTCGGGAACTCGTCATCTTTGAATAGATAGTCGATTGCCATTTCTTGCAGCACACCTGCAACCACCCATTTGTTCATGTCAAACTCAATAGCGTAGTTCTCAACCTGACGCTCCAAAGTTTGTTTGAGATGTTGTGCAGCGTTCAACATTTCATTGTCCTCAACTCGGCCTCCCATTCCTTCGCATTTAATCGCGAAGCTGTCTCCATCCTCGCCTCGATTATCGCCATCCCCGATCCCCAGTTGTTCGTGTCCTTCCGGCTCATGTAGTCCGGTTTCAGGGGTCCACACGTCCCAACGTTCATAAACCACCAAGGCAGGGAAACCTTCCTTGTTCTCATCATCCTCGTTGGTGGGACTGGTCGGTGCGTATGACCCCTCACAAACAGGCGGTACGGGTGGCATCCCGTCGAGTTGTTCATCTGCAAGCCTTCTAGTTCGTCCGATGTCAACCCGCAGTCGAACCCGTGGTAGAACACGATCTGGCCCACCTTGTAACAACCCTTCGATGATTTGATGTAGGGCCGCCAATGCCACTGCTTGAACTCTGTGGCGAATTCCGTGTTCATCCAGTGGGATGTCTCCCTCAAGCCCTTGGGTATCCGCCTCGGGTCTGCCCTCTTGATATTGTCGTCGTGGTTTCCTTCGCAGACGACCATCCGGCAGTTGGCCGGCAGGGCCTCCCTGATACTCTTCATAAAGGCGGCGGCATGCCGATACTCGTCCATCAAAGTATGGTCGCATTCGTCGGGATGAACGGAGGCTGCGGCGGCATCGAAGACGTCTCCGCAATGCACGAAGTGAGTCACACCGTCCAGTTTGTCGAGGTTGTCGAGAATCCACTTGTGAGTCTCCGGTGGGGTGTGAGGACTATGAGTACAGGAGATGGCTACAATTTTTGCGTACTCGTGCGACATTCAGCATCTCCATCTCCGCCGAGCTGCACATATTCTTTTCTTCGGTGTCTTAGAACAATTGATACCGTGCATCTTCATCTGGCCAGCAGAACGAGAGCAGTACGACTTACGTCGCTTTGCACGGGCTCCAGTGGGCTTGCGTTCGGTAACGGCAGTCTTAAGCTTTGACCCTGGGTTGCGTCGGCGGTACGCAGCTACACCCTTAGCAGTCATGCCTGCACCCTTCGACGTAGGACGTTTGTGTCCACTCCGAACGCTCATACCCTTCATGCCAGTCTTCTTCTTAGCCATCAGGATGGGTCCGGTATGTTGCCGTTAGGGAAGAAATTTAATCCCGAGTATGACGAACCTTTGCGAACCGCAAGTGGAACTGGTCCGTAGTTCGGGCTAGTTGTACCGTCACGCCTCAACGCTTGGTCGTAAATTGGTCCAGCCTCGACGGCGGCCACACGCTGGCTGGCGTCGCCGTACTCGCCACCTTCCGCAAAGGCACGGAGATATTCTAAAAAAAGCGGCATGGCAATGTCGTCTACCGGCAGCTCAAACAGCAGAGACGCATTGGCACTTGTGTCCGAGCCAGTCACGTCCGTGGAACGCACGTTTGGAAAGTTCCTTCGATATCGGATTATCAAAGCTGATGTCTCTGTGTTTGCTGGCTTGGGATAAATCTCAAGACGCAAATCGCTAATCGCTGTGCCGTAATTAGTGTCAGGCTTTGTTACCAAGATAAAAAACTGACCGTCTGTTAGTTGCAGGTTGTTGGCTTCCAGAGACGCAAACTTCTCAGGTGTCGTGAACTGAACAGTACGAAATGTGTTGCCGTCAGGCACAACCGAAATAATCTGACCAGAAAGAACTTCGTTGAGAACGTTGTCTGTCGGCAGAGTCACAATATCGCTGCCGGCTGTGAACCCGAGCTTGACCTGGGACGTGCGTTCTTTCCAAGTCCAGTTGTGATGGAACAACTGCTGGCCGGCAGAGTTGATGATCTCTGCTACACGATCATCCACGGTCATACCTGCGGCAGTCGAAGGATTGCCACCGCAAGCAAGAAGTACGGCAGCCTTTGCTCGTTGTACGGTAATCGGCATGGGAAGAGGAGAAGGGGGCGGTAGCCCCCCTCTCCCGTGTGATCGTTAGATCAATCAGACATTGCCTGGGGATGAGAAGCCATTGATCCCGTCAAACAGGACTGAGGCCAAATCACCAGCATTGGATGCTGCCGTGAGCGCGACGCCCACAACTTTTTCAAACGCACCTGGGTCGTTTGCACCGTCAGTCCCTTGAGCTTCAAGGCGACCAGCGGTGGTAGCAGAACCAACAACTGTCAAACCTGCTGCGACAGCTTCGCATTTCGCATCAACCACACCGCGTAGAACGATGCGGCCCTTAGCGCCTTCAGCAACATCATCGGAAGCAACTCCCAGAATGTGATCTGGAGTGCTGTCAGCAGTTGCGTGCTTCGTGCAGGCAGAGAACTTGCCAGCGGCAAGCGTGAGAGTCACCACTTCACCTTTAGCCAAGGCGTTGGTGCAGGTGATGACTACGGATTCTTGGGCGAAGGCTACGGCGCCGTCGCCACTTTGGGTTGCAATTTTTACCATGGGAACAAATCCTCTTTAGGTTTAGGCAGTGACTTGCGGTGCGAGAATACCGTGCCGCATACGAGAGTTGGCAACCACGTTGTACCAGCTGTCCGTGATTTGGACATAGGTGAATGGTTGATTTGGGTGACGCATGACCTCGTGCTTCTCCATGTATCGGTTGGAGTGGATCACAGGAGTGAGGTAGTCACCGTTGATGAAGTAGTAACGCGGGCCGGGGTTGATCACGGCTGCGTCAAACTCAGCAGCACCAGCAGACACGTCCAAAGCAGCAGCATTGTCATACTCAGACAGTGAGTAGTTAGACGGTGCGGATGCCAACTTGGGGTGAATCTTGGCGCTGTCGAGCTCGGAGATGTAGGTCAAAGGCACACCGGAGTAGGTGGGCTGGTTGTATGCCACATCTTGAGGAGCAAAGGTACGGTCGTTTTCAGCCCGAAGAGCTTGCTTGTAAAGGTTCAAACCTTCACGGGAGCAAAGAATCTTTTGACGATTGAAGACAACGTTCTCGAAGTAGGCTTCAAAGGTCGGGGGTGGGCGGAATTGCAGACGAAGGTACATTTCGTCAAAGGCATTCAAGTAGCCAAAGATATTCACAGCAGTGAATTCGTTGATGGGGAAACCATCAGTTGACATTCCAGCGTTTCCGGCGGTGTTGTCTTGAGTAACCTTTGCCTTGTTGAATGATGCAGAAGTCGCACCAATAACACCATTAGCGGCGTTCATACCAAGAGCGGCTGAGGTGTCATAGAAAACAACTTCGTTCGTCCATCGTTCTTCAACGGTGCAATCAATACCCAAAATAGACTTCGAGGACCCAGGAGAACCGTTTCCGGTGTTGGTTCCTGAGGTGTGATCACCAGTGACTGTAGTGGTTGAGTTGATTGGCACACCACCACGAAGACCTGCTGCTCCACCGCCGTCGAGGCTGGTTTGGATACAAACTTCGGTGATCAACGATGGAACCGAGTATGGGGTCTTACCAGTTTCGGATTCCATGTCGGCGAAGTTCGCGCCTTGGGTTGGCTTGAAGAGAGCTTCTTCCATACCGTTGACCATGGAGGTCACCATTCGCTGTTCCTTGGAACGCTTCAGGTTCTTGTACATGGCCTTGGTAGCTTCTCCGGTGAGACCAGCTCCACCTTGCAGTTCGATTTCTGCATCGGTGAAGGTCATGTGGTCCATCGAGAAACGCCAGTTGGCTTTGAGAGTGTCCATCACCTGAGGATTGCTGTAGGTGAAGGTCTCGTTTGGTTGATAGAATTGGAAAGTTCGTGCGTCGTCGAACATGAGGACGTCACGAATCTCGTTGCCACCTTGGATGGCTTGGTTCTTCTCTCGAATCAAATCACCGAAGAGGTAATTACGCTTAACAGCTTCGTTGATGATGACGTCAGGTCCGGTGAGATAAACCGGGCCAGTCGCCTCCATGAAATCGAGAAAGTTCTTAATGTGGGTTCCTGCCACGATAAAACTCCTTGAAAGGGACTAGCCCCTTGCGGGGCGGGATTTATCGCATTGTGGCTCGCCGTGCGTCTTCCTTTGAACCGCCATTGAGGATGATGTCGAGTGCAATGTCGTCTGCTTCTTCAGGGGTCAGCGGTCTTTCAGCTCGTACCGTTGTGCCTCGCGGCGGGGTGGAAACTTTAGCTGGATCTACTGACGTTGCCCTATCTGATGCTTCAGACCTTGGGACTCCCATAACCTCTGTGACGGCACGGTTGGCTAAAGCCTCAATGCCATTGAATTCACCTGGAGAAGATGAATAGAGCTCCGTCATCCGATCTGCGATTGTCGCTTTCTCACGCTCCGACACTTCGTCGTAGGTTGTGAGGGCCTGATCAATACGCAACTTGGCGATTTCGCCTATCAACGTCTCCACAAGTAACTTCTGCTGAGGATCTTCTGGAGCAACAGGCGGGTTTGCCTCCGGCTCTTTGGTCTCCACTGCTTCAGTCTCGGCGACTTCCGTTGGTTCGGGGTCGTCAGGTGCGCTGCTTGGTTCCGCAGTCCGCAATTCGTCGCTTTCGGGTTGGTTGCCCTGAGCAGCGACCTGCTCTTCAAGATGGCGCATCCTTTCGGAATAGCCATCAACATTACCTTGCATCTCCATGAGTGTATCAGCCCATTCCGCAAGCTGCTCTGGTGTATCGGCCAGCTTGTTTAGGACTGCCTCAGGTACTTTGGCCCGTTTGAGAGCACGCTCTCGCTCAGGAGTCAGTGTGAGATCTTTAGGTTGTTCGTCTTGTACGACGGGTTCTGGCGATTGTTCCCCAGAATCTTCCATCTTTTTTGGCTCTTGTTGGGTGCGAGCCATAAGTTGCTCTTGTCGAGCAGTCTTTTGTTCGAGAATCCGGTCAAGGATTGCGTCTTCTTCGTCTGAGAACTCTGGTTTTGTGTCTTCCGACATCAATCTCGCTCCAATCCATAACGCCCCATGATCTCTCTTTCGTGTCTTCGAGAGGAAATAATGGGCTGGCCTTTGTTGTTTGTCTCACAGCCAGGCAAATTCTTGGGCATTGACCGGCTGACGTACGGATACTTGTGAGTCACAGTCTCTACCTCAGCAGATACTTGTGAGTCACTAACTAATCTTGTGAATCTTTCGCCATCACGTTCTATGACTGAGCCAATCGGCGGTGCATCAGCCATGCGGAAGTGAAACTCCACGATCTTTCCGTCTGATTCTCGGCTGAACTCGTACATCGGCATCAGAATCCACCTCCACCGCGTGCTGATCGCTCTTGATTGCGCAATTCTTGCGCTGCATCAGATGGTCCGGTTTGCATTCTGCTACGAGCAGCCGCCTGTTGGGACGCAGCCTGGGCTTGTTGCTCTTGCATCTGAGACTGTTGGGCTTGCCGAGCCTGTTCAACAGCCTTTTTGAGCTCTCCTGCGTTCAGGATGTCGCCCATATCAGGAACATTCAAGGCATCTCCGACGATTGCCATTAAGCGATCCCAGTTGATGAACGGCATCGCCGCAACCTGTTGCCCAACATTGCCAACAATCTGCATCAGTTCGACAGCACGTCGTTGTTGCAGAGCCTCGCTGGTCCGTTCCATGGAATAAGCCTGTACGTCGAGCGTCATCTCCGCCAGATCAATACCCATCTCTGAACCCTTGGCACGAGCTGGAAGCCCGTAGGAGGCCGCCTGCTGCCCCAATGGGACTTCTGTGTCATCGTTGATGATGTACCACGCGGCTTTGTACATCAGGCTGTTGACTTGGTCAGCAAACTGACGTTGAATGTAACCCAGTCGCAGGCTGGACGAAGCTGATGCAGTTGAGACCTCGGTGGCGGTGGCTTCACCACTGATTGACCCACGAATGACTTCCGACATACCAGTCAAGCGGTCCAGTCTTGCCGCCATAATGTTCTGGTAGGCCATCTGCTGCTGGGTTACACCACCGATTTCGAGTGGTACAACTCGGTCGCGGTCCATGTTTTCGGCAGGAACCACGAACATATCTGGGGTTGAGGCCACATCTTGGGCCATTTTGGAGCCCCGAGAGTCAACCAAAACCAGTCTCCGATACGCCGCAGCAGACAGTGACATGGTCTTCGCATGGTCATTTGTCTCTTCAATCAGAGGTAAAGCCATGGTCATTGGACCCAATGGGTACACGTCAGATGGCACTGTGTAGGCTCCAAAGACCGTGTACGGGCCGCAAGCGGGTCCGTAGTACGGTTTTGGTTCGCCGGCAAGCCTTGTAGAGCTTTCAGAATCCTCGATGAGCCTGACTAGACCACCGTGATGCTCGCCCTCTTTGGCGCCTTCGATTTCCAACTCAGGAATCCACATCTCGATGATGGTGACTTCGTTGCGATCAGGGATTGAAATTGAGGCTCGGGCATAGTCCTCGTCTCGTTTGTCGTACCCTGCCTTGATCTCACGAACGATGTCGAGGTCAAAAGCAGTGTCGCTCTCGGCCTGCACCAGAAGATCATCAAGATCCATCTTGTACTCGTGACCAAGGTAACGAGCCTCTCTCGCCGTCTCCGCTGCCGGATCAATGAAAAATCTTTCAGGTGCGATTCGGTAGATTCTCGGCATGAGCCCAGCGCCACCCATGTCGATTCGACGCAGGTGCTTTACAGGCTCAGGCGTAACTAGACCGACGCCCCAGGTCATGCACATATCGGTAGCAAGTTGCTGCAAGACGGGGCGAATGGCAGAGCGTTTGCACCACTGGTTCATGCCCAGTTCAAGTGCTTGTGCTCTTTTGTTGTTCTCGGGGTCGTCAGCGGTCACATGGACCCGTGGTACGTCGTAGGCAACACGGGGCAGAACCAACGAGACATACTGCCCGATAATGTTCTCAATGTCGTGGTCGTAGTCGTAGCTGGTATCTGAGCGATATCCCAGCCCAGCAAACCGCTCCTTCATGCCACGCCAGTGACGAAGGTGCTTGTCTCTCCACTCACGAGCGGAGCTGATCTCGCTCCTCAGGTTTTCGTCACTAATCCGAAGCACGTTTACCTCTTGGCTTTCTTGGTGTGGCCTTCTTCGGCGGGTCGTATGGAACAGGCTCGACAGGTGTCATGTCGTCCTCAATGTCTGATCTGCTCAACAAGAGCGGTGGTTCGCTGGCAATCTCCAGGTGAGTCAGCAAGTCTGTGGTGTCGTCATGGGGGACTGGGATCATCTTTCGGCCCAACATATCTGCACAATCAGGATGCAGATGCACCACGCAACCTGAGTTCGTAACTTCAACAGCTGCGATAGAACTTATCGGCAGGTAGATGTTCAAAACTCGAATCAACATGCTCTCACCATAATCTTTTCTCCTCTCCTCTGTTCTCCTCTCCTCTAGGTTCGCCTTTTGCGTTACGGGTGCGTTACGCCAGCGTTACTCACCTAGCCATATATCGTCATCCATATTCAGCATGGATCGCCAAGAGAAGTCAGGTTTGCCGTAATCCGATACGGGTCGTTCGCTCTCTGGGTTCGCTTCACCTAGCAGCATTACGGCGCCACCAAAAGCGATGACCCGGTCACCGTGAGCGTCACGGGCTCCCGAGGACACGTCGATCTCTAGCCGAGCTGGTCCGATGCCCCCGTCCTTGTAGATCACCGTAGATTCCATCTCATCCAGTATCTCCCCGTCAAGGCAGATGACCGTGTCGTCAGCAATCGCTCGGGCAAGGTCACCAAACAAAACACGCTTTGTAACCCTCGTAGAAGTCCATCCGACGCGTTTAGTACGGGTCTCAGTCCGTTGTCCCAGCCGTTTGTGGTGAAACACGTTGTAATATCTGAGCCTCTCAAAGTCATGTTGCATTGAAGCACCAGGCCCGTTGACTTCCCAACCAATGAGAACATCTGATCTGCCTCTGGCCCATGACCTTGCAGCACCGACTACCTCACGGGCAAGGTCATACGGTGGGATTGCCGGATCTACAAACGTGGCAACCACTTCCCGACTGTTCACATCCATCATCACGCAGCAGGCGTTTGCTGAACCTGTGCCGTAGCTGGGGTCCATGAATGCGACAAGCACCGAGTTCTCATCGGGTTGGTTGAATATACGCCACCGACCTGTCGGGTTATCCACAAGTTCTCCACGAATTGCCTCACATCTTCGTGGTTTGACGACGTAACTGCGTTGTCTTTCGAGGTCAACCACTGGGAAGAAGCTCCGGCCACGGCTTGACGGCAAGGCAAAGACGTTCTCACGGAGGTCATGGATGTCCCGACGCCTGATCTGACGCTCCAGCCAAGGCGACCACCAGTAACTTCGACCGGGGTCCCCAGTGATGGCGCCTTCAACATCGAGTCTCGGCTCGCCCCCCGCCGACTTCACGGGGTCATCGACGTAGGTCAGAAGTATGTCTTTAGGGTCGTGGGTCGCTTTGGCCGTCTCCCACAGAGTATTTGTGAAATAAGACCCCACCAAGTGAGTCGAGACCGCCCAACGACTCGCAGCCGTGTCTGCCGCTGATCGCCACCCTTCCTCGAATCTGTCTTGGGATGCTGCTTCGTCGAACAGCACGACCGTCTTTCGAGCACCCCGGCCAATATGGGATGTAGTTGCCTCGCCCGTGATCGCGTTTCCATTGGGATGCTCCAGAATGCAGTGCCTACGCCTCTTGCCTCCAGACAGCAGCTCCTGCAACGGGCAGGGCAACCAGGACGGTGGCAGATATTTCAACACATGCTCGGTCTTTGCGAACAGGGTATCGGGGTCCCCGGTCCTATCAACCAACGCTTCAGTCCGAGAACACAGCAAGACATCCCAGCCGTGAAACAGCCAGCCCCAAACCGCCACTGCGGTGCTCAAAACCGACACCCCGGTCTCACGACTCTTGGCCACAGCCATGTCACGACCGCCAGCGACACAGTCCTGCATGGTCCTGATCATGTTGACCTGAGCGTCCCATGGGATAAACGGAACCAGCTTTTGCTCCGCCGGACGCTCCTCACCCGTCTCCTCGTCCACTTCCTTGACCCTTCGAGACCAAACACCCAGTGTTACGAACGCCACGGGGTCCCCAGCGGCCAACTCGCCCCACGCCGCTACGTCAGCAGCCCCCCACCCAAACTCTTCAGGGGCCTTGGCTCCAGCCAGCACCAACCGAATGTTCTGTATCTCAGTCTCGGTTGGGGATGTCATCAGGCAACTCTTTCCGATCAAAGCTCAGCTTACCAGCCCAAGCCTGAGCCGCAGCCTTGATCGCATCCGACCCAGCACCAATACCCATAATCGGACCACCGTTGGGACCCGACAGCTCAACACGCTCAATCCGAGGCAACCTGGCTCGCAGCCAAACCTCTGCCGCACGAATCCGGTTCCGCTCATCCTCCGCATTCAACGCCATACCACGAAGCATGTCCATCATTGCCTGATCGCCCTGCCCTTCAGCTTCTGCCTCCTCCTCCCTGAAGCCCTCCTGACGGACTCGCCAGCTTCGCATGGTCTCGTAGTTCAAATCAATGATCCGACACGCCTCAGCCGCCGACCAGCCCTGCCTACGGGCCTCTAGGTAAGGCAGCCTCTTGGTCTCCCACTGCCTGCTCTGTTTTGTAGGAGTCCTGTCCGAGTCCCTTCCTTGCCGGGAACCCTGACCGCAACTTGCATCCGGCTGACCTGCGACCGGACCCCCCCCTTGCTGCTCGCCCGCCTCCTGCTGGTCACCCTCTTCCTTGCGCGCGTGTTGGTCTGGTGTCTGCGCGTTGCTGGCTGCGGGCTGACGAGGAGGTTGCTGGTCAATGCGGGCTCGGGGCATGGCTGTTGTTCCTGTTCCCTGTATAGGGGAGAATGGTCCGGCAATCTGGACAGATGCTGCCTCACGGTACAGCAGCGGGGTTGTTCGGGTTCTGTTCGGGTCAAAAAGTTTTTGCAACAAAATCTGATTTTGTCCGGTTTCAGAAAATCGCATGGTACAATCTGTGCATCGAGGCGACGATAGCCTCTAATACTGGAGAACACTGACCATGACTACTGTTTGCAATACCACTCGAAACATCGAAGCCGCCGCCAAAGCCGTCCGCCTTCTTCTTGAAAATCATCAGTGCGGCGACCTGCCGGGCCGAGTCGGCGAGAACGGTGTCAAGACCCGAGTCGCAAACCGGGACTGGTTTGAACATGACCGTCTCGGAAAGATCCTCAATCGCATCGACATCAAGACCAGCATCCACGGCGAGTACTGGGAAGTGGACAACCACATGGAGCGGCTTGAGAAGCAGTGCAAGGACTTGGCTTTCATGTTCCACTGCCAATGCTTCTTCGAGGACTTCGGCTACGGCTGCAAGAACCGACTGGAGGTTCGAGTCAGCCACGCCTGATCCCCGCACGATCCCCCACCTGTCCCCTCTTCGGAGGGGGCGGACTGGGCGACCCTGCCCCACGGAGAATTACAACCATGCGATACATCAAAGTATTTGTTTCCTCGACCAAAGCACACGAACTGATGTCCATCATCAATGGCGTGACCCGGAAGATGATGATCCCTGTCCGGATGTTCGACACCGGTTGTGGGATGGAGGGACGCGGCCAAATGTGGATCAAGTTCGAGGTCTGCGACGACAGCATCAGTTGGGATGACCTGAAGGCTCGGATCGACACCCTGAACGACAAGACCCAGTGGGCTATGCCCTGCGAGATCGAGGTGTACGACGACGAGGGCGAAGACTGATCACGACCCCCCACCTGTCCACTGTGTCGGAGCAGTGGGCGGGATGGGCGGCCCTGACCGACCCAAGGAGAACACGACTATGAACATCATCATTGACAGCGCCGAGTACGAAGCCCTTCGCAACGCAGCCTCATGCGTGCAGGAGCAACTCGATGTCCTCAACGAGGGCATGAGCAACCAGTCCAACGTCGATGGCTACATCGACCAGCAGGGCATCGACGATGCCATCATCTGCAAAGAACGAACCCTGATGCATCTCGAAGGACTTCGGGAACGCCTCGACGAGCAATTTGACTGACCGACCCACGGAGAACACGACCATGAACGCAATGCAAGCCATCGAAATCATCGAGACCGGCATGAACGGCGACAAGCCTGCGGATCAGGACACCCTCCTCTGCGCCTGGCAATACCTGATCGACTCAGGGCTCGCCTTCACCTTGCAGGGCTCGTACGGGCGGACTGCCGCCAACCTGATCGACGCTGGGCTCTGCACCGGCTGAAAAGAAAATGAAATAAAATCCAAAGAATCTTCTGAATCACGAAAACACATGCTATAATCACACACGAGCCCGAGGGGCTCAGGAGAACCGACCAATGGAACATGAACACGACCCGTGGCAACAAGACGCCGAAACCCTTGAATCAATTCTTGATCGACTTGGCTTCCCGCTGAAGCACCTCGACCACCCCTCGATTGCCGGGGCATTGGGAGCCTGCGGGCAAGAGCAAACTCTTTATCTGATCGAGGTGCTTGATGGACACATCGACACCCTCATGACCAACGACGGCGTGAAGCAAGCCATTGCCAACGCAATGAAGAAGGGACACTGACCAATGCAATACATCGAGATCATTCAGACACAGTCAGCCACCGTCGTCGAGACCATCAAGGTCCGCGTGCAAGTCCCCGAAGGCATGACCCAAGAGGAGTTCCGGTATCACATCGACGACGAGGGGATCGCCTCTGAGTTCACTGAAGTCCACGAGGACGATGCGTACATCCAGTACGACAACGATGACCCGGAGG
>CENJ01058511.1_pt1 | contig 35815 bp, 38 predicted proteins | sample 356161 | NCBI WGS metagenome assembly CENJ01 (sample SAMEA2619531, study PRJEB7988) | marine metagenome | biome: marine biome (ENVO:00000447); feature: surface water layer (ENVO:00002042); material: "saline water (ENVO:00002010), including plankton (ENVO:xxxxxxxx)" | depth 5 m | reverse complement strand
TTCCAATAGTAATATTCAGGTCTATTGCCTAAATTTTTACCTTCAAACTTAAATGACAGATTATCCGAATATTTATACTTAGCAGTTAAGTCATATGACAAGTAATCACCTGTATATCTGATAAAACCATAACCGAAGTCGCTATCAAGCAAATCCTCCCCTTCATCACCAAGATAATCAAGATAACTAGAGCGGTAATTTACAGCTAATCTAGCATCAATTTTACCTTTATCGTAACCCAAAGAAAGATTGGCATTTTCTTCAGATAATTTTCTGAATGGGATTGTGAATGTATCTAAGCCTGTATCAAAATCACTTTCTCCGTCACTTAAAGTTGTATTAAAGGCTGCAAAAAAACCATCTATAGGTAGGTAATTATCCAGTTCAGCAAAAAGATTTAATTCAATACCCAAAATTGAAGAAGAACCTGCATTAGCATAAGTTTCAAGCTCAGTAAAAAATATTCCTCCAATGGTCTGATTAGCAATAACTCTCGGGTAAATTGTATTTTCAATATCTTTATAAAACATTCCAGCGGTTAAAACTAAACCATCTTCGTAGTATTCGTAGGAGAAATCGATGTTATTAGCTTCGTATGGTTCTAAATCTGGATTACCCATAGACCCTCTATACTGGCCACTACCTTCATTTTCGCTAATATCGGCTATAGGTGCTGTTTCTCCAAAACCTGGTCTTGATAAAGAACGATAAAACGCTGCTCTTAATTGTGTATTATCGTCTAAGAAATATTTCACATTTATACTCGGAGCTGTAAATCCATAATCTCGACTAAAACTAAGGACATCATCTATATCCCCATCGTTATATCCAAAAGTTTCAAATGAAGTATTCTCATGTCGCACTCCTGCAACTATTACAGCATTGCCGTAATCGAATGTAGACATTAAATAAAGTGCATTAATTTCTTCTTCAGTTTCCCAAAAATCTGCCAAATCTACATCTAATGGTCTGAATTGATCTTGTGCACCAAATAATAAATCTGGATCCGCAAAAAAACCAAGAGTTTGAGGAAAGTACCAATTATCTGGTGTGTATGGATTGTAAGAAATCATTCCTAATGGTGACATAGCATCACTACCATCTATATTGCCTTCTGTATTTGATTTAGTTCTTGTGCTGTACTTGTAACCAAATTGTAAGATCATAGGCGTATCAAGGAGTTCAAAACTTTCATTTTCAAAATCTAATTTCACAGCCTTTTCTTTATCCTGAATTACACCATAATCTATTTCAAACTCATCCCATCCATATGTACTTGGATCACGCAGATCTGCAGCAGCTGGAGCTAAAACAATGTCAATAAATTGTGGGTTTGACCAACTATATGTACCACAAATTTCATCTCCTTCTCGAATTCGACACTCACTTCTAAATTTAGCGTCAACATTATTATCGTCTGCCTCTTCAGCAAATGAGTTACTCGCTTGAAATTTAAAATTTAAATTACCAAAGCTAGTTTCGCCACCTAATATTTGAGTCTTAATCTGACGTGTTTCTATTCTTTTTCGAGTTTCTTTATCAGCTGTAATACGTTGATATGCAGCAGATGTTGATGTAATAGAAGATTCAACGACATCTCTAGCTCTATATTCGTCCTTATGTCTGATTTCATCATCGACATATTCATTAAATAAATAATTTGCAAAAAATGAAGTATTCGGGGAATATTCAAAATCCATATCTAAAGTCATACCCTCTCTTTCTCTGGTTAGGTCATAAAATCTCATTTCCCAATCTCGAGCTAGATATTTATTTCCATTACTATCTACCGCCCAGGGTTCATAACCAACTTCATTATTATTTGAAACGATATCTTTACTTTGAAATGTATAACCAAAAATTGCACCGAAGTTCTCAGTAATCTTGTCTCCATAAGTAAATGAATATTTTGGATTATTCCCACTTTTTGAATATTCGTTGTATTGTGTGTCATATTTAAATTTCAGGACTGGTTCTTCAAGAGCGGTAGCTTTCTTAGTATTAAATTCGATCCTACCACCGATACCCTCTAAATCTTGATTAGGTGTTAAAGTCTTATATACCTCAATAGAGTCAAGAAGTTCAGTTGGCAGCCCATCTAATAAAACTTTTCTACCACCCTCAGGTGCTGGTACTAATGCACCATTCATAGCAACAGCATTTAAACCCCCAGCCATACCTCTCAAGGTTACATATCTACCTTCTCCTTGGTCGTTTTCAACAGAGATGCCTGATAATCGTCTGACAGCCTCAGCTGCAGTTTCATCCGGAAAATCACCGATGGCATCTGAATCAACAATTGAAACAATCTGGTTAGATTCTTTTTGTTTATCTAGACCTGATTTCAAGCTGGCTCTAGTGCCTACAGCTACAACTTCTTCAATGGAATCAACTACATCTTCAGAAGTTGATTCTTGAGCATAAAAATTAAAAGTAAATAAATTGATAAAAATAAGGAATGTAATCTTTTTCATAAAACTCCGTAGATCAATTGAAAGTAAGCTTATTGTGTGGCGAAATCGTTACAAATTTGTAGCAATTTAATTAATAAGTAAAAAGATTAGTAAATATCTCTAAAAACGCGATTGATAAAAGAGCTCCAGCAGGTAATGTTACCACCCAAGATAAAATAATAGTTTTGACTGAATTGAAATTAATTGTACTAGCTCCCTCGACAAGCCCAATCCCAATTACAGCTCCTACCAAGGTGTGAGTAGTTGAGACAGGCATATCTAATTGACTTGCAATCACTACTGTTAAAGCTGCTGCAAGTTGAGCAGAAAAGCCTTTACTTGGTGTGAGTTTAACAATCTTTTCACCAATGGTTTTCATTACCCTATAACCGAGTGTAGCTAAACCAAGAACTATCCCAGCAGCTCCAAGAAAAAGAATCCACAGAGGAGTTTCAAGGGAATATGGTTGGTTTAAAAGTTGACTAGTTGCTTGATTGATTGCAGCCAATGGTCCTATAGCATTAGCAACATCATTAGATCCATGTGCAAAGGCTACTGCGCAAGATGTAAAAATCATCAGATAGGCGAACTGTGATTCGGAGTTCTCGGATTTTGTTAATTTAGCCCTAGAAAAGTAGTAGAAAATAAAAGTAAATACTAGTGCAGCTAAAGCAGAAATGAAGACGCTTTGTTGAAAACTTACAAATAATTCTTGTTGTTTAAAAATATTTTTTAATCCTTTTGTTACTGTAATTAGAGCAATAGCAAAACCAGCTAGGAATATGTAAATTCTTATAATTAAACCCTTAAATCGTGAATCATTATCAATGATGTATGTTTTACAGATGTAATAGAATAAGCCAGCTACGAGTGCCGATGATAAAGGAGAAGTAATCCATGAAAGCCCAATATTGCCAACAACTGCCCAATTAATTTCATTAATACCAAGTGAGTAAACACCAAAACCAACAATTGCTCCAACAATGGTATGAGTTGTAGAGACGGGCCAACCTCTTAGACTAGCTACAAGCAACCAAGTACCAGCAGCAAATAAAGCTGAAATCATACCGTATATGAGAACTTCTAAATTTCCCTCAAATAATGCAGGGTCTATTACACCTTTTCTTATGGTTTGAGTTACTCCACCTCCAGCTAAAAAAGCTCCCAAAAATTCAAAAACAGCCGCTACTAAAATTGCTTGTTTGATCGTTAGAACTTTACTGCCAACAGATGTACCCATGGCATTAGCTACATCATTTGCTCCTACGCCATAGGCTGTAAAAAAACCTAGCATCGCTGATGAAATCAGTATTAAAGGGATTCCAAAGAGTGTTAACTCAACTATCGTCATAACATGAAAGGTAATATTTGTTTATACTATACCCTTTTCTAAGAATATATATGAGTGTAATTGAATATAATTTTGAGCAATATAAGACTTTAGGACCGATAATTTATAAAAAAGAAAAGTATAAATTACAGGTTGAGCTTCTTAAACTTCAGGAAGATGTCATTAAAAATAAAAGGAGAATAGCCCTTTGTTTCGAGGGAAGAGATACTGCTGGAAAGTCTTCAACAATTAATTTTTTCTCTGAACATCTTCGCCCAACAAATTTTAGATATATACATTTAGGTATTCCAACGAAGGATGAAAAAAATAATTGGTTTAAAAGATGGGAAATGCACTTGCCAGAAGAAGGAAAAATAGCACTTTTTGATAGATCTTGGTATACAAGAGCACTAACAGAACCAACCTTAGGGTATTGCACGAAAAAACATTACGAGGAATTTATGACTAATGTAAACAAATGGGAAGATAAACTAATTTCAAATGGTATAGAAGTTGTTAAATTTTATTTTTCGATTGATAAAGATCAGCAACAAAGACGTTTATCAGCTAGAAAAAACAGTAGATTAAAATACTGGAAATTATCTGCGTCAGATAAATTAATGGTCAATAAATGGGATGTTTTTACCTTGTACAAAAATCAAATGTTTGATTTAACTGCTAGAACTAATTCTCCATGGATTATTATTAACGCTAATAATAAAATGATTGCTAGACTTAGTGCTTTGAGGTACATTTTAAATACATTAGAGTATGAAGATAAGCAAACCCTTGAACCACCAAAATGGGGTGAAGATCTTGGTCAATATTCATGTTATATAGAGGGCGTATTGTTTGATAATTTAAACTACGAACAATATAAAATTCTTGCGCCCTTCTCAGACTAAGTTATGAAATACGCCATTGTTGATATAGGATCAAATGCGATTAAGTATAAAATCTTTAATGCGAATTTGGAACTTGTTGAATACTACAGATATCCTTTGAGACTTGGACGAGATGTTTTTTCTAAAGGTTATCTAGAAGATATTACCATTCAAGATTTATTAGCCCTTTTACTTGGATACAAGAAAATCTTTAATAGAAAAAAAATTCAAAATGTAAACTATATTGCTACCTCTGCATTACGAGATACTCAGAACTCTGTAGAAATAATAGAACTGCTTAAACAAAATGATATTTACGTAAAGATTATTTCAGGAGAAGTTGAAGCATCTTTGCTAGCAGAGTTTAATAAAACAAAACCAAATTCTGCTGTAATAGACATTGGAGGCGGTAGTTTAGAGATTTGTATTAACTCTAATAATGATATTTACACAAGATCATTTCAACTAGGCGCTGTGAGGTTATTAAATTTAAATAACTCTCAAAAATCTCAAGCATTGGAAAAATTAAGTTTGTGGCTGCGTAAATTTAAATCAATTGATAGTGTATATGGATTAGGAGGAAACTTACGTGCTTTAATGCTAGCAAATGAAATTAAAGGACCTATAAAAGCTTCTGATTTCAATAAATATGTAAATAATTATTTATCTCTAAAAAGTACTGATTTGATTGAAAAGTATGATATACCTAAAGATCGAATTGACATTATACCTCAAGCGCTAAATCTATATAGTTTGATAATTGAGGAACTAAAATCTAGCGTTATTGAAAATACGTTCTGGAGCATATCTGATGGATTGGTGAGAAAGATCATTAAAGATCAATTGTGAAGGTTATATAGTCCATTAGTAATTGCACTCTTCTATCTGATATTGTTCTTGTAGATATCCTTACTTTTACTTGAGAATTTGAATAAGTTACATTGCCTAATTTTTTCATATTTTTATTAAATAGTTCTGCTGAGATAGTATTGTCTTCATAACAAGATAATTGACCAATTAATTCTTCTTTAATTTCTTGTGATGAAATTTGTAGATTTCCATTAATATACGCACATTCAAAATTTATTATTTCCAATTCATTAATATTTAGATATAAATCTACAGCATTAAGTAATTCAGTTGAGAAAATACTAGATGCAGAAAAATCTTTCACTAAAAATTTCCCCTTATCTGCAATATTTGAAAATTGTTTAATAACTTTACCTTTAATATTCTGTTCATCGATCGACACAATATGCGCAATTACATTGTTAAGAGAAAATTGAATATCATAACTAAAGTCCCCAATAAAATTATTGTCATAATATAAATCTAAAATTTTGCCTGAAAATATATTTCCTTCTAGATATGAATACTGAATATTAAGGTTTGAATTTTTTAAAAAATTTGAGATAAGAAAATTAATGGGAATAAAAAAAAGGGAACCGATTAATAGCGAGAATGATAAGAATATGGTTAAGAAAACTTTAACCATTAAATTTAAAACTTAGAGTTATGTTTGTGGAGTCATCAACAATAAATTTAAAACTTTCTACACTAATATTACTATCTTCTATATTTGTCATTATTTCTAGAGCAGCTAAATTTGATAATCCAGAGATGATAATTTCATCACCTTTTTGTTCAAATAAAATATTATTTTTAGCAAGATCTGCAAGAAAATCATCTGGTGATGTTTCTAAAGTTTTATTGGTTTCTAAAGCTTTAATTTGTGCAAGTAATTGTTTCTTATTGTTAAATTTATTAACTTCAAGAAAAATTAAATTCTTTGATTTGGTTATTTCACTAGCTACATAAGAAGTGCCATAAAATAGCCCTATCATTACTATAGCCGCACCTAGTATTTTAAATAATAAAAGCTCTCTTTTAGAAAATTTATAATTCATAACTAATTGTCGTAATCTTACCTAATTGTGTTGTTCTGGTTTCAATAATTGTGAAATTGTAATTAAGCCTATTCTGTTGATTAACAAAAATGCTTTCTTCTGCATCATTATTAAAGAGATATTTTATTAATAAATCTCCTTGTGAAAATTCAGCTTCTACTATTTTTATTGATTCCGATAAATTTTTAAGGAGGGTAATGCTTTTTGATAAATTAGAAGCCTCTATATTTTTTAAACTATCGAGCTTTTCTTCAATTTGCTGATTTATATCAGATATGTTGTCTGCTGGATAGATATCACTGTAAATTGATTCAAGTGTTGAGCCCATTTTTTTTATTTGTGAGTAATTAGAATTAATATTTAGAAAGGCAATGATGTAAAAAGAAAATACTATGAATAATAATGCCAATGATGGTTTTAAAGAGTTTTGTAAGTTAAAGATTGAAGAAATACTAAAGGTATTTAATTGATAAGATGTGTAATTAATATCTTTTATTTTTTTTAGGTCAAGATCAGATACTGCTTTCACTTTAATTGCATCATCTAGTAATTCAAATGATTTCAAGCTCAGTTTCACAGCGTCTCCAGATTCAATCAAATAAACATTGTTTAGATAGCTACAATTTTTATTCACGATTTCTTTAAAGAACAACAAATCAGAGGTTATTGAAATTTTTGTATTAAAATGACTAAATACTTCTTTTATTGCCTCCTGATTAGTCTTATTTATAGTATAAAAATTATATTTATTTGATGTATTTAAAACAGTTAATTCTTCAGTATTGTTCTGAAATGCAGTTAAATTATTTATTATCGAAGCATGAATGTTTTGATTATTTTTTAGATCATGCTTAAATTCCGTGTACTGTAACAGTTCATTTGGCAGGACAAATAATGTTCTATCTGACGTAGCAAGTTCATAAACATTAAGTTTTTTTAATGATCTGTCACTAATTAAAATTCCATCATCTAGATTTGAATTATTAAATATAAAAACATTCATCTCGATATAGACCTATAAACTACAAAGTTACCTCTTTTAAGTGATAATAAACTAACAAAATTAAAAATTTGACCCTCTAAATTCATTAGATAATTTATCTTAATAAAGTCAGGTTTAAAAATTATAAAAGATTTATTCAGTTTTGATGAATCAATTCCAGTTAAATCAGTTAAATTCTTAAATGTTACGTAGCCGTTAAGAGGTTTATTAAGCATAATTTTTTCAATATCGCTTAAATTTAAGTCTGGAAATAATGCAAGAAAAACCTTCATATTTTCTGCCTCTAAGCTATTTACGTTAAATTTTATATCTGTTGAAGGTACAGCACATAAATCTCTATATATTTTATTTAAAGACTCCCCATTCAACATCTGGAGGTTCTTTATTTGGCTTTTATGAAAATATAGTTGATCAGGATTCAGTGAAAGGTCACCATTGGATATGTAGAAGAGATCTTCTGCCCCAAAAGTTTCAGGCAAAGAATCATCATCCAGTGAGTCATAAATTCTGTCTAATAATTCGTTATGAAGATTTTTATCAATCTCAGATAAAGTTAATAAATTAGAAAACAATTTTCCATGTTCTTCATTTTTTATGTATATATTTTGAAAAGGCTTAACTAAAGCATTTAGATTAAAACATGTTGAATAGTCATCTAAGGATATTGAAAGATCAGGAAATTTAGATTGAATATTAAAATTTAATTCACTTTCAGCTAATAATAAGTTCCTATTTAATAGAGAATTGTCTATCAAAGTATCAATAAAAAAAGATTCATAGTTAATAATTTCAATTCTTTTTTCTAAAGATGAAGCAAATAGAGTTGTTCTTAAAGTATCTGTATAAATAGTTCTGCTTAATATAAGAATAATGAAGCTTAGAATTACAATTAAAGCTAGAGTAGAAATTAATACAAACCCCCTTCTCATCTAAAAAATCCCATAATTTGATTAAAGTTTTTATCGTTTATGTCGTAATTTAAGACTATAAATTCAGGAAAAGAATTGTTCTCTAAAATGCTAGTTCCTGGGTATGTATCAACAAGATCATCTAAACTATCACCAAAATAAATCTCGAGATTTTCAACATTGATCAGTAAAATTTCCTCAGACAGAACAATATTTTCGTTATTAGCTAAAGTGGTTGTGCGTATAAGTTCATCATTTTTATACCTATAAATGACTCTTCTTAACTTTGACTTACTGATTGATGTATCTGCAGTGCTTAGTGCAACAAATGTTAATATTCTCTCTTCATTAGTTCCTATAAATACATTATTGATATTGTTAAAATTTTGGTCTTTTAATTTAAAAGGTACGGCTTGCATCATATCTAATCGCATTAAGTGCATAGCTTTAGATTGTTTAGAATCATTTGATATAGAATTATCGATACGTTCTTTCAGAAAAACTGTATTTGATAAAAAATCAAAAGACATAATTGAAATTAATGCAGCAGCCAATAAAGCAATAAGAACTTCAAGTAAGGTAAATCCATTTTTCATTATTTTATTATCGTTATATAAACACTTTTATCTGGTGTAATGAAATCTATTTTTATTTCATCAAAATTTCTATAGGTGGAAATTTTTGTTTCTGAGATTTCATTAATATCTAATATTTGTCTAACTTCATATTGATCTATATCGGGATTAGAAACATAAATAGTTAAAAGATTTAATCTTTTATCTGACTCAAGAATGAAAGTTTGTTTTAATTCTTGTGATTTAAGGTTTTGTTCAATAAGTTGGTTGTAGGCTAAAAAAGTAATTGAAATAATTAGAAGAGCTATGACTACTTCTAACAGACTAAATCCTTTATACAGCTTAAAGTTCAATATTTTGACCTCCCGATAATGTTAAAGATTTAATAGATATTTCATTTCCTGGCGATATTACTAAGAAAATATCATCTTCTTCAATAATAGTTGTCTTATTGAAATTATTTGTAACTGAATAAATATTTGAAAAATCAACAACTTCGAGTTCTTCCCATGTTTCTTGATTTAAGATTTTTATTGAATCTTTTGTGAAAGCGTAAGAATTCCCACTATAAATACTCAATATCTTAAATTCATTGATAGTTTGTTCATATCTGTCAAAATTCTTTGGTTGATTAAGGATTAAATAAAAGGAAGTTCCAGAAATAGAGATAATCGCTAAAACGATTAAAATTTCTAGTATGGTAAAGCCTCTAGTTAGTCCAATTACCAATATCTGCATTTTCCCCTTCTCCACCAGATTGGCCATCAGCGCCTAATGAAACAATATCATATTCACCATTCTGACCAGGATAAATATAAACATATGCATTACCCCATGGATCCACAGGTAATTTATTTATGTATCCGCCATTTGGATACTTAGAAGGGTTTTTGAGGTTTCCAGGATTTGTTTTTAAGCTTTCAAGGCCTTGATTCGATGAAGGGTATGTGCCTTCATTTATTTTAAACATTACAAGTGCTTGTTGAAGTCTAGAAATATCTTGCCTAGCAACTTCTGTATAGGCATTACTTAGAGTAGGTAAAAAGTTTACTGATACTAATGAAACAAGCAGTCCTAAAATTACAATAACAATTAATAGTTCTAAAAGTGTGAAGCCTTTCTTTAATAATTTTTTCATATAGTGAATATTAAATTATTCATTTGCAATAAAGGCAACATTATAGATAAAACAATCAACATTACAAAAACACCCATTGTAAGAATGACTATTGGTTGCAAAAGTGTAAGAAGTAGGTTTCTACGAGTATCTACCTCTTGATCTAAAAATTCTTTTGTCTTTTCAAACATTTCACTAACTTGGCTACCCATATCACCAGAACTTAATAATTGCTGAAAAACTTCAGGAAAAATATTTGCTTGAGAGAATGCTTTACTTATCGAAGTTCCAGCTATAACTTTATTTACTATTCTTTCAACATGTGACCTTAAATACTTATTTTTAAAGGTATTTTGTGCTATCTGAAGACTATCAATGGTATTAAGACCCGCTTTTGTCATTAGTCTCATAGATGAACAGAATCTTGCAGTTTGATCATATAAAATTATAGGACCGATCAATGGTATAAAAAGAAAATATTTAGATATCTGTAGCTGGAATTTTTTTGAAAGAATATTTGTTATCTGTATTACATAAATTGAGATAAATATTAATAGTAAAGAACCGATAATTATTGGAAAGATATCAGAAAAAGTTAACAGAGTTCTTGTTAATAAAGGTAATTCTACATTTGAGCTCACGAACTGTTCTACCACTTGAGGCAGCACAAAACTTAAAAGAGCATATATAACAGCAATTGAAACTATAAATAAGACAGCAGGATAGATTAAAGCACCTATAACCTGTGATCTTACTTTAGCTTCTTTATCTAGATAAATAGATAAATCGTGAAACACTTCTGAAAGAGATGCAGAAGTTTCTCCAGCATATATTGTTGAAGTGTAAATATCATCAAATATAGATGGATATTTCTTCATTGCTGAGCTGAGACTATTGCCTTCAGTTATATCTTCATTAATGCTTAGTAGAATTTGTGAAAATTTATTATTAGATGATTGTTTGCTTAATAGTAAAAGGCATTTTTCTATTGGGGTGCCTGCACCTAATAATGCCGACATTTGTTTGGTAAATATAGATAAATTATTATTTGAAATTGTAATTGATGATCTTTTTTGCTGACTTTTTTCAATTTTTAGAGCATTAAGACCCCTATTTTTAAGAATTAATTTTGCTTCAGCTTTATCAGTAGCATTTACATAGCCTTTAAAAATCTTTTCATTTGCGTCAAATGCATTATATTTATAGGTAGCCATTAATCTTCAATAACTCGCATTAACTCTGATATAGATGTTTCTCCATTTGCTACAACTTGAAGGCCATTTTCAAATATTTTTTTGTTATTTGCATAAACATATTCAGAAATTTCATTTTCAGATGCAGAGTTGTGTATAAATTCACTAATCTTCTCATCGATAGTTACATATTCTCCTATACTCAATCGCCCCTTAAATCCTGTATTCTCACACTCTTGACAACCAACTGGCTTATAAGCATATCCACTCATTTTATATTTTTTCAGTAAATTATTATTCTCATCGTCTTGAGTTTTACAATGTGGACATAATTTTCTAACGAGCCTTTGGGACAAAACGTATATAAGACTTGATGAAAGTAAATATGGCTCTATACCCATATCTCTTAAACGAGTGATAGCGTTAACAGCACTATTTGTGTGAACAGTAGATAAGACTAAATGACCAGTTAAACTAGCTTGAATTGCTATTTCAGCAGTTTCTTTATCTCTTATTTCGCCGACCATTACAATATCAGGATCTTGTCTCAAAATAGCTCTTAAACCTTTTGCAAATGTGAGTCCAGTTTTGGTATTAACTTGAGTTTGACCGATACCTTCAAGGGCATATTCAACTGGATCTTCAATAGTTAATATATTTTGTGATCGATCTGAAATTTCTCTAAGTCCAGAATAAAGTGACGTTGTTTTACCAGAACCTGTTGGGCCTGTAACTAAAATAATACCTTCATTCTTGCTTAAGTTTGTTCGGAAGTTCTTTAATATTTCATCAGAAAAACCTAATTGGTCTAACTGAATATGTGTTTTATCCTTCTCAAGTATTCTTAAAACTACTCTTTCGCCAAATGAGGAAGGAAGAGTTGAGACTCTTAAATCAATATCTCTTTTGCCTACAGAAATTGATATTCTACCGTCTTGGGGTAGTCTTCTTTCAGAAATATCTAATTTAGACATTATTTTAATTCGTGAAATTATCATCTGAGTAATATTTTTTTGATACTGCAGGACTTCTCTGAGAACTCCATCAACCCTGAATCTAATACTTAATTTATTCTCAAATGGCTCCAGGTGAATATCAGATGCCCTTGCTTTCACTGCTTTAGTAATTGTTGCATTTATAAGTTTTATTATTGGTCCTTTATTTTTATCATCGAGGAGATCATCAGAAGGCGAAATAGCATTTGCTATATCGATCAGTTCGAGATCATCGATATTAGAAAAGTCATATTCACCAGATTGTTCTGTATATAGTTCTGTGAGTAAATTTTCGAATTCATCATCCGTATGTTTTTCCTTTGTAATGTTATCTAAAAGAAAGTTTTCAATTGATGATAAAACTTTTGGTTTTAAAGCACCGCAAGTATGAAGAACCGACGTATTGGCATCATTAATCAATGCTATTTTATTAGTTTTACAAAAGTTATAAGTTAATGGCAAATCCATGTTTAGTTACTGCTTTCTTCTTCTTTAAGTAACTGTTTTGCACGGATAAGATTGAATTTTTCTTCTGAAAGGTCTTTAGTAGTGATTGAATCTCGTAATATTGTTGGTCTCAGAAAAATCATTAAATTTCTCTCTTGAATCGATTTAGCAGAAGATCTAAACAATACCCCTAATAATGGCAGGTCACCTAAAATTGGAACTTTATTAACAGATTCTTGAATATCTTCACTTATTAAACCTCCAAGAACTAAGATTTCACCATTATCTGCTAGTACAGTTGTTTCTATTTCTCTTTTGTTTGTAATTAAATCCGTTGAATTTGGTAGTTGAGAACCAGCTATACTTGAAACTTCTTGCCTGATAAAAAGCGCAACAGAGTCAGATTCATTAATTTGTGGTTTAATTTCTAATTTAATCCCTATCTCCTCACGAGCAGTAGTACGAAAAGGTGTTAAATTATTCGAACCCAACGATTCTCCAGTAGTTATAGGTATTTCCTGTCCAACTAATAAAGACGCCTCTTCATTATCCATTACAACTGCTGAAGGTGTTGACAAGATATTCGAATTTGAATCATCCTTTAAAACTGAAAGTAGAGCTGCAAAATTGTCTTCACCTTCAACCAAGTTGCCAATACCAGCTACGAAACCTCTTGTGCTTAAAAGTGAGGCTGCTGCTCCTGCGCCAGTTCCAATATCAGAGCCATCATCAGCACTTATAGCAAGAGACAGTAAATCAGGGCTAGTCGTTGATGGGAATCTAGATATTGCTATTGGTGTATTATTGGAAGCATCGCCAGAATATATAGTATCGACACCTAATGCTCTTGCAGATTCATCTGATATTTCAACTATTATAGCTTCTACGAAAACTTGAGGTCTCCTTATATCAAGTTGCTCAACAATTGATGTTAAAGTTTTAATAGTTTGTGGGTTTGACCTGATAACAATAGAATTTGTCTCCTCATGAGAAGTTATGACTGTTTTGTAATCAATATTTTGCTCTTGATTAAACGAAGCAGATATATCTTTTAAAATTTTTAAAATATCTTCGGCTTGAGAATAATTTAAATAGATTACTTTAGTGTTCTCATTGAGACTGTTATCTAAATCTAATTGTGAGATTAGTCTTTTTGCTCGAGTTACAATTTCAAGAGGACCACTAAAAATAAGCTTGTTAGACCCTTGGAAAGTAGCAACAGCTAGTTTATCGAATCGTGTATTAGGGTCTGATTTTAGAGAATTAATTAATCTTAATGCTTCGATAGAGGATAAATTTTTCAATTTAAAGTCAGAAATGCTTGTATCTAATTCGGAATCAAGATTCCTTATAATATCTCTAACTCTTTTAATGTTATCAGCATCATCAGCTATAAGAACTTCTCTATCATTTTGTAGAGCAACTATATATGACCTAACACCAACTATTGGTTTTACAGCATTTACAATATCTTTAGCACTTGAAAATCTTAGTTTGATGACTTCAGAACCTATAGATCCTGCTAAAGGACCATCTTCTGAGAAGTTTTTAACTCCTTCTTGAGAAGGAATAACCCTATATATGTTTCCATCTTTGAGTACATTGTAGCCCTGGACTTCCATTGTAGATATGAATACCTCCCATATTGATTCAGAGTCTAAGGGAGCATCAGAATAGATTGAAATTACACCTTTCACACGAGGATCTAAAATAATTGTTTTGTCTGTTAAGAGTGCAATATCTTGAGCAAAAGTTTTTATGTCAGCATCTTTGTAAAAGATATTCTGGTCCTGTCCCGCTAACGATAGAGACAATAGTGCTGTGAAAATTAATTTCTTCATATATTTAATCTTTGATGAGATCTATTCTGTCTTGGTTGAAAGATTTCTCAGAACCTATGATATCAAGAAAACTATAGTCTTTACCATCAAAAAAGTAAGCTCTTGAACCCTCTACATGAGAAAAGCTTAACTGACTTGTAATTTCTTCACCCTGCTCTACAAGCTTATATTTGCTTTTATCTAATATAATAATAGTGCTTTGTGGATTATTTCCTCTTATACCAACAAGTTCAAAACCTAATGATAATTTTTTGGCTGTTTCGACAGAACCAATATTTTCTGTTGTTTCTATAGTTTTTTTAGTTGCTAGTGGTTTAGGTAGTTCATCGTTAATATTTATATTTGTAAAAGATAAAAATCCAATGCTGTTGTAGAAAATTAATAAAATAAATAAAAGTAATGCAAATATAGAGAATCGTATTAAATCTTGTTTATTCATAGATAAATTTTACTACTTGTCTGGAAATGAAACAAAGAATTCTGAACCTATATTAATTTTAGATTTTACCTCAACATGTGCACCAATTCTTGTTGATAGTTGTTTAACGAGGGCTAGGCCAAGACCTGTTCCCTTTGTATGTGCTCTAGCTTTTGAAGATCTATAAAATCTTTCGAAAATCCTCTGAATGCTATTTTTTTCAATTCCATATCCATTATCTTTAATAGTTATTACTATGTTGTTTTTTTCTAGAAACGCATTAAAAGTAATCTTAGAGTCTGTTGGAGAATATTTAATTGCATTATTCAATAAGTTAGAAAATATAGATCTAAAAGATTCTTTATCTGTTTTTATTTGAATATCTTCAGCTATAAAATTTTCAACAATAAGTTTTTTCTTTACAAGAAGTGCATCTATAGTGCTAAGAATCTTATTAATTTCTTTATGTGGACTTAATTTTTCTTTTTTAAGTACAAGGCCTCCGAATTCAATTTTTTCAAGTTCTAGAAGATCTTCAATCATTTCACTTAGCCTTTCTGAATTATCCAATATTGATTTAGTAAACTTTGAAGCAATATCAGGATCCTTTATGTTTCCAGAGTGAAGTGTTTCAGATCCTGCTCTAATAACTGATACAGGTGTTTTAATTTCATGTGATATATCAGAAATTAAATTTTTTCTTAAATTTTCGAGCTTTCTTAAAGATGAAATATCGCTTATGACAAGTATATATTCATTTGTAGATTCCATTTTTGAACCAGAAATCAGAAAATGTTTCTCTTGCTTTTTAACTTCCATTGAAAGTTCAATTTCTTCTGATGAAGATTTTTTTAATTTTTTAAGTAATTTATTTATAGGTAGGAGCTGCTTCACTGCAATTTTTTCTTTAAGAAAAAATTGATGCTTACCAAACATTTCTAGGGCTATATCGTTTGAAAATCTTACTTTCTGGCTTTTATTAAATATTAACACGCCTTGATTCATGCTATCTAATACTGTTCCAAATTCTGTTCTTTGCTTAATAGCTTGTTCCACCTCCTCATTTAGCTTTTGAGCAATTTGTTTGACTGCATCTGATAATATGCTTAATTGTCTGTCCCCACTATTTAATTCCAAAGTATTTTGGCCCTTTATAGCTTTTCGAGTACTTTTTAATAAGGTATCTAGATCTCTTCTTAGAGTGTATTCGACATTTAAACTAAGAAAGCTTGAGGATGCAATTACTAAAAAGAATAAGACTAGAAAGGGATAAATAAAAAAATTAAAAAAAGAATCCCATATGTCAAATGGTAAAGCTACTCTTACTATGCCTTTCTCGATATTGTTAGGGTCCCTTAGGATTGCAACATAAATTAAATCTAAACCTGTTGATTCGCTTGTTCTGATAGTCGAACCATATGTATTGTTTAAAGCACCTTCTATTTCAATTCTAGTTTCTGGTGTATGTTTATCTAGCAAATATAAATTTTGGCTATCAACTGATGTATCACCAATTACATTCCAATTCTCATCAATTATTGTGACTCTTAGCTCATTAAATTTAGAATCCTGTATGGATAAATTATCAACATACGCATCAAAACTAATAGTTTCATCATATTGTGGTAATAATTTATTTATAGATTGCGCTTGTATGTAGAGAGATTCAACTTGCTGTAATCTTGAATTGTTATAGATAAATGTTGAAAAAATGGTAACAACAATAAAAATGATAAAAGTCAGAAATAAAATTGATAATAAAAATACTCTTGAAATCTTAATTGATGCGAGAAAATTGAACATTAAAACTAATTACTAAACCTGTAACCAACACCTCTTATTGTTTGTATAAAGTCTCCAGGCTTACCAAGTTTTTCTCTGAGTCTTTTGATATGTGTATCAACAGTTCTAGTGGTAACCTCTGAGCTATACCCCCATACATCACCAAGTAATTGATCTCTAGTCTGCACACGACCTTTTCTTTTTAGTAAGTGTTTTAAGAGCTTAAATTCAAGAGCTGTTAATAAAATGTTTTTCCCATCAACTATTAGTTCATGTGCGTCTACATTCATTGAGATAGGTCCGAATTCTATTAATTGGTCATTAGATAAATTATCTGCTTCTTTTTTCAACAGTACCTTAACTCTAAGTATAAGCTCTCGTACACTAAATGGCTTGGTAACGTAATCATCAGCACCTAATTCAAAACCAATAATCCTATCAATTTCTTCACTTTTTGCAGTAAGCATAAGTATAGAAATATTGTTGTAATTTTCATTTGACTTTAACGTTCGACATATATCTAATCCAGACATTTTAGGTAACATTAAATCGAGAATGACTACATTTGGTTTATTTTTATTAAGTGAATCTATAAATGACTCACCATTTGAGAATGCTTCAACAATAAAACCTTCATTTTCAAAATTATAAGTAAGTGCGTCTTTAAGATCAGGTTCATCCTCAACAATAGAAATTTTATAAGCCATTTTCGTAATTTACTTTAATTTGTAGTGTTATGAAAGTAACTTCTTCACAGTTACCCTGTCTATTTTTTCAGAAGCAATTCTTGGTAATGCATCATCGGTAAAAACTATGACTTCAGGGATTTTATAGTTTGCTAATTTATCTTTTAGAAATACTTTTAAATCTTCCTTATTAATAGTTCTTTTTGCGTAAATATATGCCCCAATTATTTCTCCAAATTTCTCATCTTTTATTCCAGAGACACATGATTCGATTATTTCAGGATGTTTATCGAGTGCATTTTCAACTTCTAGACAAGAAATGTTCTCTCCACCACGAATTATTAGTGCTTTTTTTCTATCTAAAATAAATAGATATCCGTCTTCATCAAGATAACCAAGATCACCAGTTTTTAGCCAACCGTTTATAATAGTTTTCTTAGTTTCAACTTCATTCTTTAAATAACCAATAGTGTTAGATGGCGATTTAAATACAATTTCTCCAACGCAGTTGCTTTCTAAGAAATTATTCTCATCATCCATAATACCAATTTCAGTTATATCAGGAACAATCAACCCAGCACTATTGGGTCTTTTTAAGTAATCTTGGCCCCTTAAAATAGTGCCTAGAGCTGACGTTTCAGTCATACCCCATGCAAATGTCATCGGCACGTTAAATTTTTCATGTAAATTAAATACTTGATCTTCTGGTCTGGCTGCACCTCCGGCACCTATATCTATAAGCGAAGTTAGATCATATTTATCAATATCTGGATGATTCATTAAATCCCAGCTTTGAGTAGGCACACCACTTAAATTTGTTACCTTATGTTTCTGTATAAGATCTAATGCGTATTCAGCGTCCCATTTATGCATGATAATTATTTTTCTTTTTGCAAGCATAGAGAGTAAGAATTGTGTAACCAGGCCTGTTACATGGAATAGAGGTACATTTATAAGAACAGATGCATTTTCAACATCAAGCAGTTGTTCTTCATGAACAATTTTCCTTAATTCTCCAAGTGTATAGAAACTAAATAATCCGTTAATTATTGCTAAATGCGTTAGCATTACTCCTTTTGGCAATCCTGTTGAACCTGATGTATACAGCAATGCGGTAAGATCTTCATCAACTGCATTGTTTTCTGGCCAATTTTGCTCTTCGGTATCGGTTATTTCTTCGTATGTTGTACAGTTATCTATAGGTTTAGTAACAACTTTTTTTATTGTGTGGCTTTTTATTAATTCATATCTTTTTAGATCTACAAAAATTAATTTCACCTCACTGTGCGCGATACCATAATCAAGCTCTTCAGTTTTCCACCATGAATTAAAAGGTACTGCAGTCGCACCGTAACCCGCTATTGCAAGATATATAACAGCCCATTCAGTGCAATTTTGCATACAAATTCCAACTCTATCATTAGGTTGAATGCCTTGATCTTGCAGGAATTTACAGATACTTTTAGCTTTTGACATTGTCTCGAAGAATGACAATTCTTTATCGTCTTCACATATAAACGGAAAATCTCCTTGTAACAGCTCAACAACTGCAAAAAGATCCCTCATTGTTTTAGGTGCATTTTGAAATACTTTAAAATTAGTGCCATTGATCTTACGATCAGTCAATTCAAGAAGAGGGTTTAATTTTCTAAGATCAGAAAAGGCTTCTGACATATTTTGTTTTGTAGATATTTTTGGTTCAGACATATAATAAAAAAATAATATGTTTTATTAAGATTAGATTATGTCAGAAGAAAATTTTTTTGTGAACAAATTCTTATACTTCCAAGAGAAAAATCGGGATGATTATTTCTATGATTCATTAATCTATGTTTTTGAACATAACCAGCAAGGTGCTTTAGGTATTGTAATGAATAAGATTATTCCTATTAGTGAAAATATTATATTTAAATCATTGAAGATTACCGCTGATGTAGAGAGAAAAAATTTATTGAATGGCGGTCCTGTAGATATGAACAAATTATTTGTCATTCATAATCAATCTGATCATAAAGAATCATTAATAGTTCAAGATGGTTTGTGTTTAACGTCTAATATTGACGTTATTGAATCTATAGGGAATGGAACATTTGGTGGCTCTTATAGATTAGCATTAGGTTATTGTGGCTGGGATGCGGGCCAACTTGAACATGAAGCTTCAAAAAATAGTTGGCTTATTTTGGATACACCGAGTGATGTTATTTTTAATAAAAAACCAGAAGAACTAGTGAGATCAATATCAGGAAAAGTTGGGTATGATATTGATAAAATACAAAACAGTGAAATCATAACAAAACACTAATGAAAATATTTATATCAATAGCATCTTACCAAGATTTATTATTACCTATTACTATCAATAGCGCCTTTACAAACGCTAAATTTAAGGAAAATTTAAGATTTGGAATTATCGATCAATGTAAAGTTAAATTAGATTTTTCAAAAACTAAACTTAAAGATCAAATCTCTTATATACATATAGATCCCAAAGATGCTAGAGGCCCATGTTGGGCAAGAGCTAATGCTCAAACTTTAATACAGGATGAAGAGTATTTTCTTCAAGTAGATTCACATACTGTATTTGAAAAAGACTGGGATGAATATTTAATTAAATATATACAAACAATAAAAAAATATGCACAAAATCCAGTAATATCTGCTTACCCAAGAGGTTTTGAAATAGTTGATTTTGAAAAAAAAGTCTTCAGAAAATTACAAGAAGAGGATCATTCTACTCATGTGATGGTTGTTGATAGTGAAAAATCATTCAAAGATGAATATTTTTCCATGCAAAAGGGCTTACCTTCTCAATCTAAAGAAATTTATAAAGGATTTTTAATATCTGCTGGATTTCTATTTTCTGAAAGCAATATGATTGAAGATGTGCCGTATGATCCACACTTATATTTTGAAGGTGAGGAAACTACAATGTCCTTGCGTTTATTTACCAATGGTTATGATGTATTTCATATTCCAAGAATACCTCTATTTCATTGTTATGTGGATTATTCAAATACAGCTAAAAGACCTATGCACTGGAGTGCAGAAGAAGATAAAGATAGATCGATTAAATGGACAAAACTACAAGCAAAAAGTAAAGACAGAATAGAAAAAATAATTAATCAGAAGCTCTCAAATATCTACGGATTAGGCAGTGTAAGAACACTGTCGGAATATAAAGAATTTACAGGCATTGACATTAAGAACAAAAAAATAGTTGATGAAGAAAAAGCTTTTTCATTTAAAAAACTTTACGAATTAGATTGGAAACGACCGCAAAAGAGAACCTTTCTATGGTAGAGAAATTTCTAAAAACTTTATTTTTATTAACTATTCTTTTTCCTGTTTTGAGTAACTCTGAAATAGTTAAAGGTAAAACAATTACTTCTAACCATTCAATGGTAGTTACTCGACATTACATAGCTTCAGAAGTTGGTAATCAAATATTATTAGATGGAGGTAACGCAATTGATGCTTCAGTAGCAGTCTCTTTTGCACTCAGTGTTGTTTTACCACAAGCTAGTCCTATTGGTGGGGGTGGGTTTATGGTCATTCATGATAAAAGTACTGGTACTAATCACGCTTTGGATTATAGAGAAATGGCACCGGCAAAAGCTACTGAAGACATGTTTATTGTAGATGGAGAGGTTGATAGAGAATTAGCACTTTACTCATACCAAAGTTCTGGTGTGCCTGGCACAGTAAACGGATTGTATATTGCTCACCAAAAATTTGGTTTATTGCCATGGAAACAATTGATAGAGCCTGCTATCAGATTAGCAAAAGATGGCTTTATAATTTCTGAAACTTTAGGTAAAACTTTTGAGTCTTATAAAGATAAATTAAATAAAAGCCCTGATGGCAAAGAAATATTTTTTAATGAAGGTGCAATACTTAAAAGTGGTGAATTACTGATTCAAAAAGACCTTGCTAAGACATTGAATTTAATTGCTCAGAAAGGTGCAGCTGGTTTTTATAAAGGCTCAACAGCTCAAAAAATTCATTTAGATATGCAAAAAAATGGAGGCTTAATTACGTCTTCTGATTTAACGAACTACAAAGCTAAATTTAGATTACCTATAGAGTTTGCATATAAAGATTTATCTATTGTTACAATGCCCTTGCCTTCCTCTGGGGGTCTTATTTTAGCCTTAATGTTAAATATGATTGAACATTTAGAACTGGACCTTTCAGATCCTCATAGCGTAGAAAATATTCAAAAGATTAGTGAAATAATGCAAATTGCTTATTCTCTAAGATCGATTCATATGGGTGATTCAGACTTTTATAAAGTCCCTGAAGAAGAGTTTTTAAACAAGAAAAAGGCAAAAGATTTATTGAAAAACATTAATTTATCAAGAATGAGTAATGCCGAGGATTATGATCCAGTGAAATTTAAATTTAAGGAAAACACAACACATTATTCAATTGCCGATAGCTTTGGAAATATTGTGAGTACTACTACTACATTAAATACTGCTTTTGGATCAGGAATAGTTATTAAAGACACAGGAATTTTGATGAATAATGAAATGGATGATTTCTCTGCTTCTCCTAATCAACCAAATTACTTTGGTCTCTTAGGTACACATGCAAATCGTATAGAACCTTTTAAAAGACCACTAAGTTCTATGACACCAACGATAGTTTTCAAAGATAATAAACCTTACTTAGTGACTGGTGCTCAGGGAGGTTCTCGAATTATTACAGCAGTTTTGCAAGTAATTTTAAATTATTATGAATTTGGTCTATCTCCAGAGGAGTCGGTTTATAAACCAAGATATCATCATCAATGGTTACCGGAGCACCTAATGTATGAGTTCTTTGACGATAAATTAATTGAAAAACTACAAGAAAAGGACTTTATTCTCTATCAAAGACCATCGACATATAACTTCAGTAACGGTATAACGTCATCTATAATGTTTGAGGAAGACAACTTAATAGGTGTAAGTGATTTTAGATCAGATGACTTTTTAAGTATTGGAGTAAATAAAAATGAATAATGTGACAGATCAACTCTGGAATTTAGGTTTTGAGATAGGGCCAATTATTTTATTTACGCTAATAGCAATAGTATTCAGTAGAACAATAATATATAAATCATTGCACGCATTCGCTAGTACAAGTGATACAAAGCATGATGATGCATTTGTTGAAAGTCTAAAAAAACCATTGACTCTTATCCCTTTGAGTATTGGTATATTCGCTTTAGTAGAGGCTCTACCTATATCTGATACATACAAAGAATATGGATCTCTAATTGTTCAAACTTATTTTTATCTTGCTATATTTTGGGCAATAGCTGAAAGTGCTGATCCTCTAAGAGATTTTGTCGGTGAAAAATATGATTTTCTATCCCCTACCCTCAGAGCTTGGATTTTTAGAGCTATTAAATTTGTTTTATATCTAATTGGTATCGTTAGTGTTTTAGAGTTATGGGGTATTGATGCTGCATCTATTATTGCTGGTCTAGGGTTATTCTCGGTAGCGTTAGCCTTGGGTGCACAAAATTTCTTTAAAAACTTAATAGGCGGTCTATTAATTATTGGAGAAAAAAGATTTAAACAAGGAGACTGGATAAATGTTGAGGGTGTTGCAGAAGGTTCGGTAGAAAAAATTGATTTTAGATCTACACTCATTAGAAGGTTTGACCAAGCGCCAGTATTTGTGCCTAATTCAGTTTTAAGTGATTCAGAAATAATTAATTTCTCAGAAATGCCTTTTAGAAGGATTATGTTCAATGTTGGTCTTATCTACCAGACTTCACCAGAAACAATATTAGCAATCCGAAAAGATATCGAATCTTACGTCGCAGCAAACGATGACTTAGCTAATGCTGATGAAGCAACAACTACAATAAGAGTTACTAAGTTTAATGACTCTAGTATAGATATGCTTGTTTATTGCTTCACTAGATCAACAAAATGGCATGATTTTTGTATTGCGAGAGAAAACTTAATTCTAGAAATCATGAAAATTGTGAAAAAAAATGGTTCTGACTTCGCATATCCTACCAGCACAATTCATATAGAAAAGGATCAGGACAATTCCAATTCGCAATGAATATCACACTCGGGATTGTAAAAAATATTGATTTTCAATTTTGGCTTAATTCAAATGAATACTATTCCAGTGATATTTTAAGCACTAACGTGAATACGGGAATAAACCATGCGAAAAAAGCAGGATTAATTGAAAAACTAGTCAAAAACATAAGCTCTAATGGCGAGCTTGTTAACTTGATTGATCAAAGAATTAATTTGCAAGAATCTGCTTCTGCATACAGCGATGAAGAATTATTAATTATTTTTGACTTAATACAAGCCTGGGGCGGACCTACTGGACGAAATCCATATGTCTTCCAGAATAAACCTCGTATTACTAAATCTAAACTGTTTGCATCTGTATACCGTGCTTCAGTAGAGATGCTATATCAACTAAAGGATATTGAAGATTATGCAAACGATGTAGCACCAATTAAAAAAAAATTAGAAGAACTGCCACAAGTAAGTGAAAGTTTTTCAACTAAGCATTTGAGTTTTTGGTCAAGGTTTCTCAAGAATTGTCCAGAATTAGTAATTTATGACACTCGCATGAGAGAGATCATAAAAGCTGCGAATAAAAATAATGAAGTAGCTAATATTACATATAAAGATTTTCGTTTAGCCTTATTAAATGAAGCTCAAAATCTTAATCTTGAAATTAATGATATTGAAAGAGCTATATTTGCATTTTCTTCTAATTACTTTAAAAACGATAATTTTGTTCTCAGAACAAATCCAAAAATTAATCATCCTGATAAAGCCATAGCACACAAATTAATAAATGATTCAACACCTAAAAAATGTCTATTACAAAAACTTTTTTCAAACTAAAAGAATCTAAAATTTTTCAGACTGTTGTTGCATCAGTCATAATCACCTCTTCAATAATAGTTGGAGCTGGGACCTATGAATTAGATTCTGCTTTGAGACAATTTATTTTGATAGCTGATTATGCCATCACAATATTTTTTGTTGTTGAGATTCTAATACGTTTCTTTGGCGAGAAGAAAAAAATTAATTTTTTTAAAGATGGTTGGAATATATTTGATTCCATAATAGTAATATCGTCTCTAATTCCTACTGGTGCTGGAACTTCTATTGTCGTTCTGAGGTTGCTGAGACTGATGCGTCTTTTGAGAATTATTTCTCTTATCCCAGAAATGCGTTTTGTGATCGAAGCACTCATACTATCGTTGAGAAAGAGCATTTACGTATTAATTTTAATTTTTATACTGTTATATATATATGCTGTCGCAGGCGTAATTTTATTCGAAGAAATTGAAAATAGTAGATTCTCGCATATTGGTGAGGCTCTGCTTGCTTTAGTTCAGATAATGACGTTATCTTCATGGGAAACAATTATGTTGCCTATACTGGACGTGTATCCAAGCTCATGGCTATTCTTTATTTCTTTTGTTGTTTTATCCTCTATTATCGTCCTGAACTTATTTGTTGCCATCTTAGTTGACGTTGTTTCTGAGATGAGACGAGATAGAGAAAAGATACTCAGCGAGAAAGATTAGTTGAATATTAAATAGCTCTAGGCAGATTTCGAAGCATACCTATTTATTGGTATATATTTCAAAGGCAGTAATTCTATGTTGTACTCTTTTCTTAATTCTTTCAGGCTCATGTTCAGCATCTGATCAGTAATATCATGATAATTCCATTTCTTTTTCATTTTCATGCAACGAAGAAATACACGCATTTTTACCGGTATAAGTGACATATATATTGTAAATATTCCCCAATATCCGCCATGTTTCTTCACAATATCACCTATAACTTCTTTGTATTCTGGATCTTTATAGAAATCTATAATTTTGCTCCAGTTAAACTTCATGCCCCAGATGACATAGGTATCTAGTAAAGATTCTTCTTCTATTGAGGTGCCCAAACCAAATAAGACATGAGTGTAATCATGTTCCTTAAAAATATGAGCATTTGGGTTATCTTTCTCTGCTAAATCTCTAAATTGAGTATTAATAGAATAAAATTCTTCTAATCCCTCACTCAAAGTTTGTTCAGAATTCTGTTTTTGAAAATTAAACATATCAAGATTGTAGCAAATAATCTTTAAAGGGCAGTTAGAGATGACTGCCCTTTTTTTATATACTGAAAAAATGAAAAAAAAGGAAATAGCTGAAGATCTTGGTGAACTAGAACATGACCTCGGAAGAATAAGATATGAGTTAGAAGAAACAAGAGATGAGTTAGAAAAAACTAAAGAAGAATTAGAATCTGTAAAAGCGGAATTAGATAATATCGAAAGTAATAGAGATGCAGATTTAAAAGCAATTAATGACGATTTCTGTTATGTAATAGATAGGATGGATAGAATGGATGAAAGTACGAGAGAATCCATTGATGCAATTTGGGAATCAATGCTTGATAAACATTAATATCAGCTGATATTTTTCCCATCAACTTCTGATCAGAGAGTATCAAGTGAGGTTGATACTAGGTTCACTTTCTGATCCTCTGAGAAGCCGATTTTTACTGACTTTCTTGTTTTAAAATAGTGTAAAGTAAACCACCTTTCAGAATTTTCTGTCGCTAGAAAGAGACTGGGGTCGCGAATATACCCGTATAGGATTGCGTAGATAGTACCTTTATGGGGGGATTAGCAGAATTGATTAAAGCTCAAAGGGGTAAATACCAAAGACCATGCCTATCAAAGCTAAACTAGTAAGAATAAATGCACCAAACAAAAGGGTATAAATTACATCACTCACCTGTTTCTCATTTTCGTTAAGATTTTTTAATTGTTCTTTTCTTGTTTCATTCTGAAAGTAAATCCAACCACTAACCATGAACGCATACCCCATGGCAACTAACACTTTAACTAACATCTAAACAGTATATGAAATAAAAGCCCTAGAAGCCTAATAGACAGTTGATGGGGTATAGTTATCAAATGAGTGATATATATAGTTTACTAAGACATTTCTTAAGACTGTTTTTTTTTATTTTTGCTTTATTTCCTTTTGCAGGTGCATATCGTCTTTTGTACACAGATGTTAATCAATTTGAATTAAATCGATTGGCAGATACAGCTACTGTGTTTGGAGCATGTGGTATCGGAATGTTAGTGATTCTTTACATATTAGAAATAGAAAAAAGAAGTAGCGAGGATTAAAGCCCTAGAAGCCCAATAGACAGCTGATGTTAAGAATTAATGGAGCGACTGATGGGATTCGAACCCATACCAAAAGCTTGGAAGGCTTTTGTGCTAGCCATTAACACCACAGTCGCAAGGATACTTATTATAGAGCTAAACTTTAATTATAGAAATAAATAAGTTGATGGATTTTGGCATACAGCACTCGAGCTCAAAGCTTTAGCAAATTTTCCAGAGTCGACTGAATTTATCCATTCAGCAAGAAATTGTTCTCTATAACTTTCTGATTCCCAAATATTTATCCAATAGAAATTGTTATTCTCAATTTTCGATATACCAGTCCAGACTTGTACATTATTTACCTTTAAATATTCCAAGTGCGGCGCTAATGCATCTAAGAGTATATCTTCTTCAACTTTAGAATCGCAATTGGATAGTTCCATATATATATCGCCTAAAATTAATTCCTCTTTTAGTGGAGTTAGTTCATTTATTTGAGCATAAGTTTGGATGCAATCAATAATCTGATCATCTTTTTCGGTAATTTTTGAAAATTTATAAAAATTTAGTAAATCGCTTGTTTTTTTATAGGTAGAATCAAAATCTTCAGATGGTTTATTACAATTATATAAATTTAAATTAAATGTATTCTTTTGAAAAAAATATGAATCAGTAATTATTTCTGTATTTTGTACTTCTTCGTTATCAGAACAGCTAATTAGAAAAACAACTGATATAAGTTTTAAAAAATTTCTCATCATGCTTTAATTATGACATCGTACATAAACATTAAGAAATTGAAAAGATTAGCATTAATACTTGGAAATCAACTCTTTCCAATTGACCAACAGAATATAGATAAGAGTACAACAATTTTCATGTGTGAAGATTATGGTCTCTGTACTTATGAAAAACATCACAAGTCAAAGATTGCCCTTTTCTATATGGCTATGCGTTCCTATAGAGACCAATTAACAGAGACAGGGCATCAGGTTGAATACATCGATTGCAATAAAGACTTTAAAACGACGTACGTTAACAAACTTGAAAATTTTATAAAAGATGGTGGTTATACTGAAATTGAATTTTATGAAATTGAAGACAAAAATTTTGAAAAAGAGATATTTAATTTAATTAAAAAATTGAACCTTAAATATCACGAAAAAAGAACCTTAATGTTCATGGATAACAGAGAATCATTTAAAAACTTTTGTGCTGAAAAAAAATTCTTACTACAAGCCAATTATTACAAAAAAAATAGGAAAGAATTTAATTTCTTAGTCGAAGACAACAAACCTGTAGGCGGAAAATGGTCATTCGACGAGATGAATAGACTTAAGGTTCCAAAAGATTATACGATTCCAAAATTACCATCTCTTACAGATCATCCCGAGAAAGCGCAAATCTATAAATTTATAGAAAATAATTTTAATGATCATCCAGGAAAGCTAAACGTTTATACACCCTATACAACAACACAAGCATTGACTTGGTTGGATATCTTTTTTAAGGAGAGGTTTGATGATTTTGGTCCTTATGAAGATGCAATTTTAGAAGATCAACATTTTCTTTTACATTCTGTTTTGAGTAGTTCTTTAAATATTGGGTTACTAACTCCAAAGCTTGTTATCAGAAAGGCTTATGAATATGCGGATAAAAATGAAATTCCACTTAACAGTTTGGAAGGTTTTTTAAGACAAATCCTTGGTTGGAGAGAATTTATTAGAGGGGTATATCAAAACTATTCTGAAAAGATGGAAACAAAAAATTATTGGGGCCATAAAAGAAAAATGACAGATGCTTGGTACACAGGAACTACAGGTATACCACCATTAGATGATGCCATTAAAGGTGCCAATGATTATGGTTATACACACCATATTAACCGTTTGATGGTTCTATCTAATATTATGAACATGTGTGAAATAGATCCTGATGAAATATATAAATGGTTTATGGAAATGTTTATTGATTCATCTGAATGGGTTATGGTTCCCAATGTTTATGGGATGGGCACATTTGCAGATGGTGGAACATTTGCAACAAAACCATATATTTGTGGTTCCAGTTATATGTTACGAATGTCGAATTTTAAAAAGGGTGATTGGTGTGCAATAGTAGACGGCTTATATTGGAATTTTATTGAAAAAAATAGAGATTTTTTTGCTTCAAACCCTAGATTGGGCTTAATGGTAAGATCACTAGATAAAATGAATAAAGATAGAAAAGATGTTATAAATAAAGCAGCACAAGAGTTTATAGAAAAATATACCTATGTTTAGACCAGAAGATAAATCTATGCAAATAACGTACTCAGTAGGTATGCTAATAGTTATTCTAATAAGTATTATTGGTTTTATCTATCTTATCTATTTAGTGTTTAGCTGATTCAAGGTATTTAGAAAAATCTTTATCATCAACATTTCCGCCTGAAATTGTTATTAAAACTTGCTTACCTTCACAATCTACCTTGCCAGCTAAAATTGCTGCTAAACTTACACAACCACTTGGCTCAGCTTTTACATTAAAATTTTCATATAAATATTTCATTGCAAAGCAAACCTCTTTATCAGAAACAGCTATTCCGGATGTACAATTTTTTAAATTTATGGGAAACGTTATTTCGCCAGGTATTTCAACTTCTAGTGCATCACAGATTGTTTTTTGATGATTCTTGAGTCTTGTTCTTGTCTTATTTTTTAAAGATATTTCAGTGTCATTACAGGTTTCTGGTTCAACAGGATAGATCTCAACATCAGGAAAATAATGCTTAAAAGCTATACTTGTCCCAGCAACAAGCCCTCCCCCTGATGTACAAGAAAGAACTATATCTGGTGTTATATTATTTTCAATAAAATATTCACATGCTTCCAAACCAAAACTTCCTTGTCCTGCGATAATATCTTCATTATCAAATGGCTTTACCAAAGGATATTGTTTTTCATAAGCAATTTTTGTTGCAATTTCTTCACGGCTTTCTATGTGTCTTTTGTATAAAACTATCTCCGCACCATTTGCTAAGGTTTTAGCAATTTTATTTTGAGGTGCGTCTGTTGGCATTACTATGGTTGCATGCATATCAAAGATTTGAGCTGCTTTAGATACACCTTGTGCATGATTACCTGAAGAATAAGCAACAACGCCATTAATGTTATTTGCTTTTAATTTACTAAGTGCTGATAAGGCTCCTCTTATTTTGAATGACCCAGTGACTTGTTCAACTTCATTTTTTAGATAGAAAGAAGCTTTAAAATCTTGATTAAATTTTTTTGAAATAAGAATTGGTGTTGTATTAATATAATTTTTAATTCTTTGATAACTGTCTTGTAGATCAGAAATATTTACCATGATGTATATTTTCATATAATAAAGCTATGAATTCAAAACAAGCATTACAAACATTCGGCAGATCGGGAAATCCTATGTTCTCTGAAAAAACTTTTTCAGAAACAATAATAGATGTAAATATCAAGAGAATGACTCTTCAAGGCACTGTTAATAAAGTCGGATTTAGTCTTCTACTAGTATTATTAACAGCTTCTTATACCTGGTCACAATACTTTGCAAATGGACCAACATCAGTAGCACCCTATATGATTGGTGGGTCTATTGTGGGACTAATTTTTGCTTTAATTACAATTTTTAAACGAACATGGGCACCAATAACAGCTCCCATATATGCTTTAGCAAAAGGTTTTGCATTAGGAGGTATATCTGCAATGTATGAATCACAGTTTGGTGGTATTACTATGCAAGCTGTAACATTAACTTTTGCCACAATGTTTGGACTACTTTTTGCTTATAAAACAGGAATTATAAAACCAGATAAAAACTTTTTGTTAATGGTGTTTGCTGGAACCTTTGCTATTTTTGCTCTGTATCTTGTCAATTTTATAATGATGTTTTTTGGAACATCTATTGGATTCATTCATGATAATGGTTTATTCGGCATTGGTTTCTCTTTACTTGTTGTTGCAATTGCAGCATTAAATCTTGTACTTGATTTTGATTATATTGAGCAAGGTGCAGAACAAGGTGCTCCAAAATATTTAGAATGGTATGGGGCTTTCTCTTTAATGGTTACCTTAATTTGGCTCTACCTAGAGATACTTAGATTGTTAGCTAAATTGAGAAGCAGATAATGGAGACTGTTCTTTTTGTGTTACTAATTTGCTTATTGGGAGCAAGTTATTTGCTATTTAATGTTAGAGCAAATAAGAAGCAAACAAATAGAAAAAATCGTATAAATTGGCGCCAGAAATAATTTTTTAATCTAAATCTTCTTCAATGTCCCTTTGGACGCTTGTTGCCAAAAATTTCGCACTTTTAATCTGTTGTTCAAGTTCTTGTCGTTGCTTTTTATTAGGTTGGAGTTCAACTTTTTTACTGGTGAGATAAATTTCTTCCAGAGAGATATATAGCTCTCTATATTTTTGTTCATACATCGAAACAAAGCTTAATGCTCTTTGAATCGACTCATCCCCCATGGGGTTTCTATCGAGTTCTACTAAGGTGTTAGATAATTGATCTATAAATAATTTTTGCCTCCTAACTTCATCTTGAACCTGTTTGAGAGCATCCATTAATTCTGGTAGATTTACTGTTCCAAAAGATTGTACCTCTTGATTAATGTTTCTTGTTTGCCCTTCTGATTCCGCGATTTTTGATGCAGCCAAACGATCTCTATAATCTTCCTCGAGTTCCATTCTGTCTCTTAAATATTGTTCATAGAGAATCTTGGCATCCTCAGGATCAACTTCATCACTAAATGAATTAACTTCGCTGTACCTATCAGGTGCACTAGGAATAGAATCTCTATCAGTACATGCACTTAAAATTAATATAATAAATACAAAATGAATATATTTTTGGTTAACCATCTGAAAGAGCCCTCTCAAGTGTTAATTGTTGAGTTCTGGTAGAAGCTACTACGTATTTTATTAAAGATTCAAGCTCTTTAGCAGCATTACTTCTATCCGGCATAAGAATAGATTTTTGGTTGGCGATATATAAATTTTTTCGTAAATTTTTGGTCTCTGCTAGACTGCTTTGAACAGTTATTAATGTTGCTTTCCATTTTAGTAGCTGATCATCAGACAAAGTATCTCTTCCCAGCAACAAAAGTGTTTCTTCTAATTCATTTATTCTCTTAATTAAATCTTTTTCTTCGTTTATTAAGCGGATATGCAGTTTATTTAACAATGGAGCATATTTATTGGTTGTGGTTTCAATTAACTGATCCATTGATTGTCTTTTTTTCTTAAATGAAGATACATAGTTGTCAGAGTCATTTAACCACATACTGGTATCATTGATAGTCTGTGAATAATAAATGCTTCTTTTTGCTACTGCTTCAGTATTGATAACCCAGGTATGCATTTCGTAAAAAGCTCCATATATAAGGCTTAGAACAGCTATTATTCCTATACAACCTTCATTATCGCCTGAACTAGACATTCAATCTCAATTTCAAAAATTAATCGATATTATTTAAAATATCCTCGAGTGAATCAGATGCACTTGAAGTAGCTTCAGCCTGCACATTAGCTGCAGCATCAACATTTAATTCATCACCATAATTTGCAAGCGTATTTGTTGTATCCAGAATAGAATCAACCATATCTCGCACTTCATAAAAGCCCTCTGTTGTACTCAAGACTTCAAGCATTCCTTTATCCATTTCAAGCGTAAGTATCTGATCGTCTAATTTCTCAATATGATTCTCTAGTTCTATAACAAAACCCTTACCATTGAGTAGAAAAGTGTCATATTTTTCTGGACGTGCTTCCAATGCTAGTTTTCTTTTGTAAGTATCTTTTAATAGTTGAATAATTTGCTTTTCATTGAAAGGCACTGCCTCAGTGTTAAATTCCTTATTTTGATATGCATTTTTCCATGTACTTAAATTTGTCTCATGTCTATCTAGAGTTTTTTGATCAGTATCTTTTCTTCTCTCCAGTTGGGTTATTAATACTTTTTGTTCGAATAACCTATCCTCTAGCCTTTTTTTTCCTTCGTTCAGCTTAACAAGTGAATTATTTACATATGCAACAGGATCTTCCCTTATTGCTCTAGTTCTATTATTTACACTCTGGTTGAGTGCATCCGTATCATCATTAAGTGCATTATCCGTACTCTGTGATGTAGTATTTGAATTATTCGTTGAACCTATAACTTCATTTGTTGTATTTGAAAGATCTGTAACTGCTTCTGTAACCTTAGATGTATCCCACAATACGTAAACTAAGCCGAATAAAATCGCTATAAAAATTAACCTAAACATTTTTTTTCCTGTAGTTGAAAGAAAATAATAACACGTTGCACAACCCCAATAAATAGATGTTTTTTTATTACATATATATTTACTTCCTTTAAAATTATCTAATGAATAGAGTTATTTCTAATTTTCTTGATAGTTTGCTTAATAACCTTTTAAAGTGGCCGCTTGTAATAATTTTTATTTATTTTTCTCAAGACTTATTTCTTTACTTTTTATTGAGCGTACAGTCTTTAACCAATATAAATAGTTATTTATATATTATTGGTGCTGCAATATTTCTTATAAGTGATTTTAGATATGGAAACAGATTTTTAATATTTGAGCATGAACTGACACACGCCATTTTTTGTTTTTTTACTTTTAAAGAAAATATCAAGATAGATATGAACCCACCTGAACAAGGCGCAGCTGGAATGTGTCGTTATAGTGGAGGGAGTAACTGGGCTATTACACTATCTCCATATTTTTTTCCTACTCTAACTATTTTAATTTCAGCTTTATATCTTCTACCAATTCAAGAATATTATCCTTTTTTAGATCTATGTCTGGGTTATTCAATTGCATATCACATGAAAACTAATTTCATGGAATTTAAAAATAATATGCATGGCGATATTCAAAAGGCAGGAACCTATTTCTCAATCTTAATTCTTCCTTTTTTGAATATTATTATTTTTTCAATAATTTTTAGACTAATTTCTTAATTGAAATCCTTAATCCGAGCACACTTCTCATAAGAACAGCTCATTTTTTCCCATCTATGTGTGTATTCGACATCATCCCAAATAAATGTTGTTATATATGATTTTTTATCGCCCATAAAATTTGGTTTATGAGAAAATTTTGCTCCAATGTATTGGTCCAATGAGTGATTTAAGATCTCGACATTAACCATACCTCCATCAACCTCGTAAGATGAGTAATTAAAGTATTTATTACCATCACCAGCTGTCCAGTTTATAGATGCATAACCTTCTGATGCAACCATTAATCCATCAACAACTTCTTGAGCTTCGCCATTGATAAAGGCTTCAATTGCTCTCCATGAACCATCCATATCTCCATCCTTTACAGAATGTGAATATGAATTAAGAGATATAAATAAAATCAGTGTAAATAGTTGTCTTAACATAATTAACTCCAAAATTAGATTTAAACATATTTTTTTTGATGGAGCGACCATCGAGAATCGAACTCGAATCTAAGCCTTGGCAAGGCCTCGTAATAGCCGTTATACTATGGTCGCATACGAGCTAGATAATATACAACCTTTTAGTTTTCTTGTCTAAATAAATCATTATAGTCATGCTAAAATTAAACATGAGAATTTTACTCTTACTTCTTTTATCTAGTGCTAGTTTTGCTGATGCTATTTATAAATTAGGATTAGGCTCCTGTATTGATCAAGATTACCCTACTCCAGCTTGGAAATCTCTTAAAGAAGAATCAATCGATGCATTCTTTTTCCTTGGCGACAATATTTATGGTGATGTGCCAAGCGGAAGGCTAGACAACATAGAAATATCCTACAAAAAATTTAATGAACAAATGCCTAATTGGCTCAAAAATACAGAAAAAATGGCTATATGGGATGATCATGATTATGGTTTAAACGATGGTGGTGAGAGTTACATTTTTAAAGATATTTCACAAAAATTATACAACGACGCATGGAATATTAGTAAAGATGATCCTCGAAGATTTCGAGAAGGTATTTATTTCAGTGAAATAAAAGAAATTTCAGGCAAAAAAGTCTTATTTGTGGGATTAGATACACGTTATTTTAGAAGTAATCTTATTAAAATTGGTAATTCTTATAAGCCACACAAAAATTTAAATACTACTATCCTTGGTTCTGCTCAATGGCGATGGCTTGAAAAAGAACTGTCACGTGAATATGATTTAGTGATCCTTGCAACATCTATACAAGTATTGGCTACAGAACATAGATTCGAAAAATGGTCTAACTTTCCCCATGAACGAAATAAGTTACTTAGTTTACTGAACAGTATTGATTCAAATGTTTTGATTATCAGTGGTGATCGACATAGAGCTGGTTTCTATAAAACCGGAAATATTTATGAATTTACGTCTTCATCAATAAATAAGGGATTATTCCCATCCTATGAGACTGATTCTTTATTATTAGGGAATACTCATACTCAAAATAATTATGGAATTATTGAGTTTCATAAAAATTCACTTCTTCTGTTTATCAAAGATGAAAATATGAATGTTCTTGAATCACTCGAAATACCCCTTAAATAGTTAGTTAATAAGCAATGTTGCAGTTATAATGAGGTCCTAATGAGTAAACCAACAAGAGATCAAGCAGAAAAAGCAGTTAAAACCTTAATAGAATGGGCAGGTGATAACCCGGATAGAGAAGGATTAGTTGAAACACCTAAGCGAGTTGTTAAAGCTTATGAACAGTTCTTTGAAGGCTATAATCTTGATCCTGAAGAAATTCTTACTAAAACTTTTGAGGAAGTTGAGGGCTATGATGAAATGGTTATAGTCAAGGATATACGCCTTGAATCACATTGTGAACATCACATTGTACCTATTCTGGGTAAAGCCCATATTGGCTACATACCAAATAATAGAGTTGTTGGCATAAGTAAGCTTGCACGGATTGTTGACGTTTTTGGTAAGAGATTACAAACTCAAGAAACAATGACATCTCAAATTGCTAACGTAATACAAAAAGTACTAGATCCAAAAGGTGTAGCTGTAGTTATTGACGCAAGCCATCAATGTATGACAACTAGAGGTGTACATAAACCTGAATCATCAACTGTTACAAGTGCAATGAAGGGTGTCTTTAA